>Ga0326597_10000794_pt1 | contig 53914 bp, 46 predicted proteins | sample RVTome_12_FD_203789 | JGI IMG/M metagenome (GOLD analysis project Ga0326597, IMG submission 203789) | Soil microbial communities from uranium-contaminated site in the Upper Colorado River Basin, Wyoming, United States - RVT100D185 | ecosystem: Environmental > Terrestrial > Soil > Contaminated >... | reverse complement strand
GCCCGGGGGGGGCGGGCCCCGGGGGCCCGACCATGACGACTTGTGTGAACGAGTCTGAACCGGACAGCCATGGGTCAAGCCCGCGCATGACGGGCAACTTGGCGTCCACGTGGGCGACATGGCCGTTGCCCCGATCACCGCGTTGCCTCCACCGCCGCCGCTCCTGTAGACTCCCCTCTCCGACCCGCAACCGGCCCCGGTGCACGAGGGCCGGCCGGGCACAGGCGAGGAGACCGTTGCCATGCCCTTCCGTCCCGCCCCGCGCGTGCGCCGGCCCGCCGAGCCAATGCGACCGGTGGTCGATCCCGCCGGCTGGTACCCGGCCGATCTCGCCGCCGATGACGACTGGATCTACGAGCTCTCCGCGACCGAGGCCGACGAGGTGCGCGCCGCGGTCGCCGCGGTGGAGCGGCGCGGGCTCGATATCCTGGAGATTGGCCGCGACGACTTCCCGCTCCCCGTCCTCGAGCGCGGGCTCGCCGCGCTCAAGGACGAGCTGCTGGAGGGGCGCGGATTCTTCCTGCTGCGCGGCCTGCCGGTCGACGATCTGACGCTGGCGCAGAAAGCGGCGGCGTTCTGGGGCATCGGGCTGCGCTTCGGCCGTCCGCTGTCGCAGAACCCCAGGGGCCACATGCTGGGCCATGTAAAGGACTTCGGCGGCGATTACGACGACCCGCACGTGCGCGGCTACCAGACCAGCGCCGCCATGAACCTGCACAGCGACCAGTGCGACTACGTGGCGCTGCTCTGCGTGCATCCGTCGAAGGAAGGCGGCGCCAGCCGCATCGCCAGTTCCGTGACCCTCTACAACGAAATGCTGAAATCCTGCCCGGACCTGGTGCGCAAGCTGACGGCCGAGTTCCATTTTACCCGCCACGGCGAGGTGCCGCCGGGCCGGCAGCCCTGGTACCGCATGCCCATCTTCTCCTTCCATGAGGGGTATTTCGCCACCCGCGGCGCCGGTGCCCAAGTGATGAAGGCGCAGGGCCTGCCCGGCGTGCCGAAATTCACCGACGCCCAGCGCGCGGCGCTGGCCGCCTTCCGCGAGACGGCGCCGCAAAACTGCTTCGACATGGAGTTCCGTCCCGGCGACATCCAGATCCTGCACAACCACGTCACCCTGCACACGCGCACCGCGTTCGTCGACTGGCCGGAGCCGGAACGCAAGCGCCACCTGATGCGGCTGTGGCTGGGCGACCGCGACGGCCGGCCGCTGGTGCCCGGCTTCCGCAAGAACATCTCCGGCATCGTGGTCGAGGGCACCGTGCCCTGCGCCCCCGTCAACAGCTTCGCGCCCGCCTGAGCGAAGGCGCGCTTCCTACCCGCTCCGGAACCGCGGGAACAGGGCTGCGGCGTTCTTCCGCTCCATCAGAACGCGAGCCTCGGCGTCGAACCCGGCGTAACCGTCGAGATCGCGGCTTTCCGCCTCCACGGTTCCGTCGGGCACGTAGGGAAAATCGCTGCCGAACAGAATGCGGTCGGGACCGACCAGCGCCCGCAGCGCGTCCATCTGCACCGCACTCGCCGACAGGGCGGTGTCGTACCACAGGCGCCGCAGGTAATGACGCGCGCCTTCCGGATAGCGCTCGCGGAACGGCGTCAGGGTATCGAACAACTCCAGTCGATGGGCGAGGAACGGCATCGCCCCTCCCGCATGGGACAGGATGAAGCGGATGTCGGGCAGCCGCGCCAGCATGCCGGAAAACAGCATGTTGGAAATGGTGCGCGTGGTCTCCAACGGATAGTCGATGATGGCGCGCGGCACGATCCAGCCGCGCTCCTCGCTCTTCGGCGGATAGGTGGGATGGACGAACACCACTGCCCCGCGCCGGTTAAGCTCCTCATAGACCGGCCCGTAATCGGCGTGGCCCACATAGCGGCCGTCGACGTGGGTCAGGTGGACGACGCCGTCGAGCTTCAGCGTGCCGAGCGCATGGTCGATCTCCGTCAGCGACGCATCGACGTCGGGAAACGGCAGCATGGCGAAGGCGCCGAAGCGCTTCGGGTGATTCGCCATCACCTCGGCCAGATACTCGTTGCACCGGCGCGCCAGCCGGACGGTCCCCGCCACATCGCCGAACCAGATGCCGGGCGCGGTGAAGGACAGGATCGCCGCGGCGACCCGGATGCGCTCCATGATCTCCAGCGACCGCCCGGGCGACCAGTCGGGAAACTTCGTGTATGCCGTTCCCTGGATACCCGCCGCCTTCTGCGCGTCGATGAAGAACTGCGGCACCAGATGGTGGTGGACGTCGATGCGGGCTCCGGCGGTCATGATCTCCCCCTATCGCTGGCGGGGCCAGAATAGCGCGTCCCCGCCGGCCGCCAAGGGCACTTCGACGCGCCGGGAGACCTTCCTGTCGCCGCCCGGGTCGGCAAGCTCAACAGGCACAGGGAAACGGCCGCGAAGGCGATCCGCGGATGGGATGCGTTCGGGCGAGCCCGACCACGTCCCGCAGCGCCGCTTGCCATGCCGGGACGCGGGCGCTATTGCAGGGGCGGTCCGCCGCGGGCGGAAATGAACAGTCGGAAAGCGCCACAATGAACCAAGCCGAGGCCGGAACCGCCAGCGACGGCACGGAAGGAGCGGGCCCGGACTTCATCCGCGATATCATCCGCGCCGATGTGGAGTCGGGGCGGGTGCAAACGGTGGTCACCCGCTTCCCGCCCGAGCCCAACGGCTATCTGCACATCGGCCATGCCAAGTCCATCTGCCTCAACTTCGGCGTCGCGCGCGAGTTCGGCGGACGCTGCCATCTGCGCTTCGACGACACCAATCCGGCCAGGGAGGAGATGGAATACATCGATTCCATCCAGCGCGACGTGCGCTGGCTCGGCTTCGACTGGGACACGCACCTTTATTACGCCTCGGACTATTTCGAGCGGATCTACGAATGGGCGGAGCATCTGATCCAGTCCGGCAAGGCCTATGTGGACGAGCTCACGGCCGACGAGATACGCCAGTACCGCGGCACCCTGACCGAGCCGGGGAAGCCCAGCCCGTGGCGCAACCGGCCGGCGGAGGAAAGCCTCGACCTGTTCCGCCGCATGCGCGCCGGCGAATTCCCCGACGGCGCGCGCGTGCTGCGGGCGAAGATTGACATGGCGTCGGGCAACATCAACCTGCGCGATCCGGTCATCTATCGTATCGTGCACGCCGCCCATCCGCGCACCGGCGACAGATGGTGCATCTATCCTACCTACGACTTCGCCCATGGCCAGTCGGACGCCATCGAGCGCATCACCCATTCCCTCTGCACGCTGGAGTTCGAGGATCACCGGCCGCTCTACGAGTGGCTGCTGAAAAACCTGCCGGTGCCCTCGCATCCGCGCCAGATCGAGTTCGCGCGGCTCAACCTCACCTATACGGTGCTGTCGAAGCGACGGCTGATGCAGCTCGTGCGCGAGGGCCACGTGTCGGGCTGGGACGATCCGCGCATGCCCACCCTCTCAGGCTTGCGCCGGCGCGGTATACCGCCTGCCGCCATCCGCGACTTCGCGCAGCGCATCGGCGTCACCAAGAGCGACTCGGTGGTCGAGATGTCTTATCTCGACCATTGCGTGCGCGAACTGCTGAACAAGGTTGCGGTACGGCGCATGGCGGTGCTGCGCCCACTCAAGGTGGTGATCGAGAACTATCCGGAAGGCGACGGCGAGATGCTGGATGCCGTCAACAACCCGGAGGACGAGGGCGCCGGCACGCGCCAGGTGCCGTTCGCGCGCGAGATCTACGTCGAGCGCGAGGACTTCATGGAGGACCCGCCGAAGAAGTTCTTCCGTCTCGCGCCCGGACGCGAGGTGCGGCTGCGCTACGCCTATTTCATCACCTGCCGCGAGGCCGTCAGGAACGCCGTCGGCGAGGTGGTGGAGCTGCGCTGCACCTACGATCCCGCCACCCGCGGCGGCAACGCGCCGGACGGGCGCAAGGTGAAGGCGACGCTGCACTGGGTTTCGGCCCCGCACGCGGTGACGGCAGAGGTGCGGCTTTACAGCCATCTGTTCGCGCGGCCCGACCCTGGCAGCAAGGGAGATTTCATCGCCGATATCAATCCGGAGTCGCTGGAGGTACTCGCCGGCTGCCGGCTGGAGCCGGTGCTGGCGGATGCCGGCCCGGACGAGCCGCTGCAGTTCGAGCGCCTGGGCTATTTCTGCCGGGATTCGACCTCAAGCGGCGAGCGGCCTGTGTTCAACCGCACCGTGGCCCTGCGCGACAGCTGGGCGAGAGAACAGGCGAAGGGCGGACGTTAGGCGCCTACGCCATCGCCGCGGCGCGGAGGGAGTCGGGAGTGAAGGGCAGACGGCGCAGCCGCAGCCCGGTGGCGGATCGGATGGCATTGGCGATGGCGGCGGCGGTGGGGCCGGCGGTGGCCTCGCCGGCGCCGAGGAACGGCTCGCCGGGCCGATTGATCAGCACCGTTTCCACCTCCGGCACATTGTCGAAGCGCAGGATCGGATAGCTGTCCCAGTCGCGGCTGGTGATGCCGTCGCGGTCGAACGTCACCTGCTCGTAGAGCGTCCAGCTCGCCGCCTGGATCAGCCCGCCTTCGAGCTGGGCGGAAAGGCCGTCCGGGTCCACCACCTGCCCGGCGTCGGCGGCGACCACGGCGCGATACAGCCGCACCTCGGCGGCATCCGTCACTGCCAGCTCCACGGCGACGGCGGCATATGTCTTGGCGTTCTTGTAGCGGGCGAAGGCGATGCCGCGCCCGCGTCCCTCAGCCACTGACGTTTCCCAGCCGATTCCCTTCGCCGCCCCTTCCAGCACGGCGCGCGCCCGCGGATCGGTCAGGTGGCGCAGGCGGAAGTCGACCGGGTCGGCACCGGCGGCTTCCGCCAGCTCGTCCATGAAGGATTCGATGGCGAAGATGTTGGCGTAAGCACCGAGCGTGCGCAGGGCCGAGGTGCGCAGCGGCATGCCGCGCACCAGGTGTTTCACCAACCGGCGATTTTCGAAGTCGTAACAGGGATCCAGATTGCGGTGAATGCCGCCGTGGGGCGCCATGCCCGGCTGCGCCACCGGCGCGGCCAGCGGCGGGTCCATATGGCGCGCCGCCAGCAGGCGCGACGCGCCCGAGCGGTTGGGCCCGGGCCGCGGGCGCATGACGTGAGTGTCGCTGAACGTCTCGTGCGACCACGCCGCCACTTTGCCCGATGCGTCGAGGCTGGCGCAGAGATCCATGACCATGGCGGGCCCGTAGGGCTCCCACGCATGCTCGTCCTCGCGCGTCCATTTCATCAGCACAGGCCGGCCCGGCAGGGCCCGCGCCGTCACGGCGGCGTCGAGCGCCACGTCGTCGGCGCCGTTATGGCCGTAGCAGCCGGCGCCCGGCACGTGGATCAGGCGCAGCGCATCCTCGTTCATGCCGAGCACATCGGCGATGCCGGCGCGCAGGATGTAGATGCCCTGGCTGTGGGTCCACACCGTGAGCCTGCCATTCTCGAACAGCGCCGCCGCGGCGGACGGGCCGATCGAGCCGTGCATGTGATACGGCCGCTCGAACCGGGCGCGCAGGGTGGTCGCCGCGCCCGGCGGCGGACCGGGAAGCGGCGGCACCGGCTCCTTGCGCGGCACGCCATCCACCACCGGAAGGCTGACCCGCTCGTTGGCGACCAGCCGTTCGAACACGTCCTGCGCCTGCAGCCCGTCCCCCGTGTCCCATGTCGCCGCGCCGCGCACCCGCTCGGCGGCCTTCAGCGCAGCGTATTCGTCCTCTGCCGCAACCGCCAGGAAGCTGCCGTCACGCACCAGCGTCACGCCTGACGCCTCGAGACGACGGCACGCGTCCGCATCGAGACCGGTCAGCCGCGCGTGATAGTGCGGCGGGCGGATGACGCGCCCATGCACCATGCCCGGCATAGCCATGTCGTGCAGGAAGTACGGCTTGCCCGTGACGATCTCCGCCATGCCGCGCGCCACCATCCGGCGGCCGATCTGGCGGTAGGCGTCCGGCGCCTTCACCGTGACCTCGGGGTCCACAGGGATGTCGAACGGCCTGTCGCCCAGCAGCTCCCAGTACGTGACGGAACGGTTGGTGCCGCGCGACGCCACCAGCCCGTCATTCACCTCCAGCGTATCGACGTCGACGCCGAGCGCCTTCGCCGCCAGCGACAACAGGTGCCGTCGCGCCGTGGCGGCGACAACGCGGGCCGCCGCGCCCGTCTCCTCCATGGAATTGCTGCCCGAGGTGATGCCCTCGTCCGGCGAGACGCTGGTGTCGGCGCGCATCACGTCGATGCGGGACGGGTCCACGTCCAGTTCCTCGGCGGCGATCAGCGCAACCGCGGAGGAGATACGCTGGCCGATATCCACCTTGCCGCTGCGTACCGTCACCCGCCCGTCGGCGCCGAGCGACAGCCAGTCGTCGAGGCGCGGATGTCTGGCGAGTCCCGGATTAGACCGCATCGGCACCCTCCCCCACCGCCACCTTGCGGATGGCGCGCAGCACGCGCACGTGCGAGCCGCATCGGCACAGATGGTCGTGCAGCGCGGCGCGGATCTCCGCTTCCGCCGGCCTGTCCTTGCGCCTGAGAAGCGCCGTGGCCGCGACGACGATCCCCGGCGTGCAGTAGCCGCACTGGGCGGCGTTTTCCGCCAGGAACGCCTGCTGCACCCGGCGGCCGGTGGCGTCCTGCGCCAGCCCCTCGACGGTGACGATGTCGCACCCGGCGAATTCGGACACCGCACGCACGCAACTCAGCACCGGCTCGCCGTCCACCAGAACCGCGCAGGCGCCGCACTGCTCCAGCCCGCATCCCAGCTTGGGGCCGGCAAGGCCGAGTCGGTTGCGCAGAACGAAGATCAGGGGAGTCGACGGGTCGGCATCCACCTTGTGGGAGACGCCGTTAACGCGTAAGGAGACTTCGTTCATTCGCTCGCCGATGCTGGCCCCGGGCCGGGTAAGGGTGACGGCATTGTTGCGGTAACGCGCCGGCAATTCAAGCGGCGCAACGGTGCGCAGGAAGCGGCCCGAACGGCCCGTGCCCGGTCATTTGGCCGCATCGCCTCGCGCCGGCGGCTGCGCTATCAACGACCCATGCCCGATGCGCCGGGTGGGAGACCGCGCCGTCGGACCGTGCCGGAAGAGGTATTTTGACAATGAACAAATCGAACGTTCGACCGATCCAGGATCTGCGCGAATGGCTGGCGCGGGTGGAGCAGATGGGCGAGCTGGTCCGGGTCGATCGTCCCGTGAACCGCGACGAGGAGATGAGCGCCATCTCGTACCTGCTCGCCAAGCAGCAGCCGTCGCCGGCGGTGCTGTTCAGCAACGTGGACGGGTTCGACAAGAGCTCTGTCGGCGCGGGCTGCCTGTGGAACATTCTCGGCCCCAGCGTGCGGCGCATCGCGCTGACCCTGGAAGAGCCCGTGGACACGCCGACGGTGGAGCTGATCCGCCGCACCAAGGACAAGCTGAAGCAGCGCATCGCTCCGAAGGAGGTGCCGGCTGACAAGGCCCCGGTTTACGAGAACACGCTGACCGGCGACAACATCGACCTGGAGCAGCTTCCCATTCCGCGCCACTGGCCGCTCGACGGCGGCCGTTACGCGGGCACTGCCGACGCCGTCATCACCCGCGACCCCGACACCGGCTACGTCAATATCGGCACCTACCGCATGATGGTGCAGGGCAAGGCGCAGGTGGGGCTGTATCTCTCGCCGGGCAAGGATGCGCGGCTGCACATCACCCGCGCCTGGCAGCAGGGCAAGCCGGTGGAGGTGGCGGCGGCCTGGGGCATCGACCCCCTGTTCATGATGATCGGCTCGCAGACCTTCGCCAAGAACGTTTCCGAATACGAGTTTGCCGGCGGCATCAAGGGCGAGCCCATTCCCGTCGTGCGCGGCACGACCGTCGACCTGCCCATCCCGGCCAATGCGGAGCTGGTCATCGAGGGCATCATCCGCCCCAACTCGGTGAAGGCGGAGGGACCGTTCGGCGAGTTCCCCGGCTATTACGGCCGGCCCGAGGCGGGCTGCCCGCTGGTCGAGATAACCGCGGTGCACTACCGGTCCAATCCCGTGCTGACCAACGCGCTGATGGCCGACTATCCGTCGTGCGAGCAGAGCGGATTCTTCTCCGTCATCCGCTCGGCCAAGATCTGGGACGATTTCGACAAGCTCGGCATGCCGGGCATCACCGGGGTCTATGCGCACCCGGCCGCCGCCGGCGGGTTCGGCATGACGGTGATCAGCCTGGAGCAGCGCTATGCCGGCCACGCGGCGCAAGCCCTGGCTCTGGCGGCCCAGGTGCCGGGCGGCGCCTACTACACCAAATGGATCATCGCGGTGGACGACGACATCGACCCTACCGACATGGACCAGGTGATCTGGGCGATGGCGAGCCGGTGCAATCCGGGCGACGACATCGACGTGCTGCGCAATACCTGGAGCACCTGGCTCGATCCGACGCAGAACCCGCCGGAAAAACGTCCCTACGGGTCGAAGGCGCTGATCAACGCCTGCAAGGAGCACCGCTTTCTTCCCGTATTCTCCAAGCGCACGACACTGCGCAAGGAAGTCTACGACAAGGTGGCGGGCCGCTGGAACGAGCTGGGCCTGCCCGGCCAGATCCCGTCGGTGCGCGCGTTCGAGACCGACAGCAAGGTGGTCTATCACGAGGTCGGCGGCTTCGAGCCCGGGAAACAGCCGGACGAGAACAAGTAGCCCCCGCTACCCCTTCGGCAGCACGTGGGACCACTTGGCCTTGATTCGTGCGTCGAGTTCCTTGCCGGAGCGGGCGACGACGGGGAACGTGTCGCACCGGTTGAACGGACGGCAGGCGTCCACCACCACGCGCGAATTGCGCCGGTCGTTGTCGCCGTCGTAGCACATGGGATCGAGGTGGGTGCTCCAGCAGCCGCGGATGATGTCGACGTCGTCGCGCGGATCGCAGCGGGTGGACATGGCCCAGATCACGTCGTTGATATTGGCGGGATCGATATCGTCGTCCACCACGATGGTCCAGCGGTTGGCATAGGCGCCGGCGTGGCACTGTGAGGCGACCAGCCCCGCCTGCTTGGAATGGCCGCCGTACATCTGCCTGATGGAAACGGTGAGCCAGAAGCGGCTGCCGCCGGCCTCGTGCGCCCACACCCCCTTTATTTCGGGAATGCCGGCGGCTTCAAGCTGGTTCCACACCGCGCCGCAGCGGTAGGTGCCGAGATAGAACGTATTGTCGTTGGGCGGCACGGCGGGGATGGCGCCGAGCAGCACCGGATCGTTGCGGTGCATCAGCGTGGCGATGCGGATCGCCGGCTCCTTGCGCTTGCCGCCGGCATAATAGCCGGTCCATTCGCCGAGCGGCCCCTCGTCCACCAGGTCGCCGGGATGGATGTAGCCCTCGAACGCGATCTCGGCATTGGCCGGCACCGGCAGGCCGGTCTTCGGCATGTTGATGGTCTCCACCGGCGCGCCGAAGATGCCGCCCGCCGCCTCCAGCTCGTTCTGGCCGTACGGGATCTCCAGCCCGCCCAGCATGAAGATGGCCGGGTGCAGCCCGACGACGACGGCCACCGGGCACGGCTCGCCGCGCTCGTGGTACTTGCGCATGATGATCAGACCGTGCTTGCCGGGCGACATCATCACCGAGGCCACGTCGCGCTCGTGCGACTGCACGCGGTAGGTGCCGCAGTTGATCCAGCCCGAGTCCGGGTCCTTCATCACCACGATGCAGGCGGTGCCGATGAAGGCGCCGCCGTCATGCTCGTGCCATTTGGGCGTCGGGATGGTGGCGATGTCCACGTCCTTGCCCTCGAACACGTTTTCCAGCAGCGGCCCGCCGTTGACCTCGACCGGCTTGAACGACGGCTTGGTGCGCATGTAGTCGCGCCACCAGTGGACCAGGTCCATCTCGGACGCATCCGGCGGCAGGCCGAGGGCGATGTTGATACGCGGCACCGAGGTCAGGATGTTGGCAAGCACCCGATGGCCCCTTGGGAAGCCCGGAACCTCGTCGAACATGACCGCCGGATTGCCCATCCTGCGCTGGTAGAGATCGACGATGCCGCCGATCTCCTCCTTCGGCTCGGCGCCGGTGATGGTGGTCAGCTCTCCGGCCGCCGCCACCGCGTCGATCCAGTTCCTCAGGTCCCTGTTCGCCACCGCTCGTACTCCTGCTCTGACGGTCGGACCGGGTGATACGGCTCCCGAACGGCCATGGTTAGACGCAACCGCCCGCATTGACAATCCCCACCCCGATCGCTCGAAAAATGCGCGGCAGCCCCTTGCGTGGCCGGGGCGAAGGTGGGAGCATCGGTCACGAATTCCGACCGGATTCACCTGAAATCATCGGGCAGGAGGGGGCATGAAGGCGCCGAGGTTTCAATACGTTCGTGCGGAAAGCGTTGAGCAGGCGCTCGATCTGCTCAACCGCCACGGCGAGGAGGCACGCATCCTCGCCGGCGGGCAGAGCCTGATGCCGACCCTCAACATGCGCCTGTCGCAACCGGCCATCCTGATCGACATCAACCGGCTGCAGGCGCTCAGGGGAATCTCGGTGGCGGACGGCACGGTGCGCATCGGCGCCCTGGCCCGCCACGCGGAGGTCATGGAATCGCCCGTCATCGCCCGCCATTTGCCGCTGATCGCCGAGGCCATGCCCCACGTTGCCCACGTGGCCGTGCGCAACCGCGGTACGTTCGGCGGCAGCGTGGCGCTGGCCGACCCGGCAGCGGAGATGCCAGCCTGCGCCCTGGCGCTGGGTGCGACGTTCGTGGTGCGGAGCACGCGCGGCCGGCGCGCGATCGCCGCGGACGACTATTTCAAGGGACTGTACGAGACGGCACGCGCTGCCGACGAGTTGCTGGTGGAAACCCTCATTCCGGCGCAGGCGGCGGACCGGATATCGGTGTTCATGGAACTGACCCGGCGGCACGGCGATTTCGCCATGGCCGGGCTCGCCTGCGTGGCCAGCGTCAGCGGCGAGGTGGTGAACGAGGCGCGGCTGGTCTATTTCGGCAGCGAGGTCAGGCCAATCCTGGCGACCCGCGCCATGGCGGCGATCAGGGGGAAGAAATGGGGCGACGCGGCGCGTGAAGCGGTGAACGCCGCGCTGACCGACGACCTGGACCCCATGACCAACCTGCAGGGCAGCGCCGCCATGAAGCTGCACCTGCAGCGGGTGCTGACGGGCCGGGCGCTGGATGCGGCCGTGGCACGGGCGAGGACGAGATGAACGACGAGGAAACCCTGCAGATCGCGCTGACCGTGAACGGCGAGCGGGTGACGCGCACCGTTACCGTTCGCCAGCACCTGGTGGACTTCCTACGTAACGAGTTGGGGCTCACCGGATCGCACCTCGGCTGCGAACACGGCATCTGCGGCGCGTGCTCGGTGCGCGTGGACGGCGCGGTGGTGCGCGGCTGCCTGATGCTGGCGGTACAGGCGGACGGCTCCGAGGTCATCACCATAGAGGGGCTGAGCGACAGCGGCGAGATCGCCGATTTGCAGGAGCGGTTCGTCGAGCGTAACGCCATGCAGTGCGGTTACTGCACGCCGGGCATGCTGCTGACGGCCGCCGAGCTTCTGGCCAAAGGCAAGCCGGCCACGCGCGAGGAGATCCGCACCTTCCTGTCGGGCAATTTCTGCCGCTGCACCGGCTATCACGCCATCGTGGACGCCGTGGAAAGCACACTGAACCGGCGCATCGGAGGCGCCGGCCGATGAGCGACAAGACGACGCTGACGCCGCTCGACCGGCCGAACAGCTATGTCGGCCGCACGCTGTCGCGAACCAGCGCGAAGCGCGCCGTGGCCGGACGCGGCCACTATACCGACGACGTCATCCTGCCGCGCATGGTGCATTCGGCGTTCGTGCGCAGCCCTTACGCCCATGCACGCATCGGTTCCATCGACGTGGCGGCGGCGAAGCGCGCCCCCGGCGTGGTGCTGGCGATGACCGGCGCCGAGCTGAAGGATATGTGTGCCATGAGCTGGCACGGGGTGCTGGCCTGCTTCGAGGGCATGAAGGCGGCGCACCAGTATCCCATGGCGGTCGACCGCGCCTGCTGGCAGGGCGAACCGGTCGTCATGGTGGTTGCCGACACGCGCGCCCGCGCCGAGGATGCCTGCGAGCTGGTCGCGATCGAGTGGGAAGAGCTGCCGGTGGTGGCGGAAAAGACCACGGCGCTGGACCCCGCCACCCCGGCGATCCATCCCGAGCTGGGCGACAACCTCGCCTTCCGCAAGACCATCGAGCGCGGCGACGTGGACGCCGCGTTCAGAGCCGCCGATTTCGTCATCGAGGAGACCTTCGAGTTCGGCCGCCACACGGCGGTGACGCTCGAACCGCGGGCCCTAGTCGCCGAGTACGACCGCGGCACCGAACGGCTGACCATCACCACCAGCAGCCAGGTGCCGCACATGATCATGACCGTGTTTGCGCGCACGCTGGGGCTGCCCGAGCACAACGTGCGGGTCATCGCGCCCGACGTGGGCGGCGCCTTCGGCATGAAGATCCACAGCTATGGCGACGAGCTGGCGACCACCGCCGCCGCCATAAAGCTCGGCCGGCCGGTCAAGTTCATCGCCGACCGGCTGGAATCCTTCGTCACCGACATCCACGCCCGCGAACACCGCATTACCGGAAAAATGGCGGTTAGCCGGACCGGCGAGATCCAGGCGCTGGAAATCGACGATCTGTCCGCCGCCGGGGCCTATTCGCAATATCCGCGCACCAGCGTGTTCGAGGCCAACCAGGTACTCACCATCACCGGCGGCCCCTACAAGCACCAGAACTATCGCGGCCGCACCACCGTGGTCTATCTCAACAAGGTACCCACCTCGCAGTACCGCGCCGTCGGTCATCCCATCGGCATCTCTGTGGCGGAGCACCTCATCGACCGGGCGGCCGAACTGGCCGGGATCGACCCGGTGGACATCCGCCGCATGAACGTGATGGAGGACGATTCCTATCCGCGCCTGACCTCCACCGGGCTGAAGGCGCAGGACATGTCGCACCAGGCCTGCATCGAGAAGCTGATGAAGGCGATGGACTATGGCGCGCTGCGCGCCGAGCAGGAATCGCTCCGCCGCAAGGGCATCTGGCGCGGCATCGGGCTCGCCACCTTCATCAAGGGCACCGCCCCCGGCCCGCACGGGTTTTATGGCCTGGGCGGGGCACCCATCGCCTCGCAGGACGCCTGCGTCATCAGGCTGGAGCCGTCGGGCGGTATCATCTGCGCCGTCGGCGTCACCGACCAGGGCCAGGGGGTGGACACGGTGATGGGCCAGATCGCCGCCACGGCGCTGGGCGTACCACCGGACCAGGTGCGCGTGATCGAAGGCGACACCGACGCCACGCCCTACGGCGGTGGCACCTACGCGTCCCGCGCCACCGCCATCGGCGGTGAGGCCACGTACCAGGCCGCGCGCGCGCTGCGCAGCGAAATTTTGCGCCTTGCCGGCGCGCTGTTGCAGGCCGATCCGTCGACGCTCGACATCGTCGACGGCAAGGTGGTGGATGCGGCGAACGGTACGTTCCGAATCTCGCTGGCGGAGATCGGCCGCATCGGCCATTTCCAGGTCGCCGAGCTGCCAGACGACGTGCAGCCGGTTTTGTCGGCGACAAGGCGGTTCCGGCTGCTGGAAAAGCCCTACATCTTCACCAACGGCATTCACGGCGCCCATGTCGAGGTGGACGTGGACACCGGCTTCATCCGCCACCTCAGGCACTGGGTGGTGGAGGATTGCGGCCGGGTGGTCAATCCGCTGCTTGCCGACGAGCAGGTACGTGGCGGCTGCGTGCAGGGGCTGGGCGGGGCGCTTTACGAGCACTGCGTCTACGACGATACGGCGCAGCTCCAGAACGGCACGCTGGCCGATTACCTGGTGCCCATGGCGGCCGAAATGCCCGACATCGCGGTGGACCACGTGCAAACGCCGACGCAGGAAACGGAGCTCGGCGCCAAGGGCGTCGGCGAGTCGGGCACCGGCGCGGCGCCGGCGGTGCTCATGTGCGCCGTCAACGATGCGTTGCGCCCGTTCGGCGCCCGCGTCACCCGGCAGCCGATGACGCCGGAGATCATCCTGACGGCGCTGGGCAAGATCTGACGGAGCAAGGCCATGACCTCATCCAATGTCTTCAATGTGGTGGAGACCACCATCGCCGACATCCATGCGGCCTTCCGCTCCGGCGCGCTGACGGCGCGGCAACTTGTGCAGATGTATCTCGACCGGATCGCGGCCTACGACAAGAAAGGCCCCGCCATCAATGCGGTGATCTCGCTCAATCCGCGCGCGCTCGACGAAGCCGACAGGCTCGATGAAGCGACGCGGACATCCGGGCTCACCGGTCCGCTGCACGGCATTCCCGTTATGATGAAGGACCAGGGCGATGTGGCGGAAATGCCTACTACCCTGGGATCGGTGCTGTTCAGGGATCACATGCCCGGCCGCGATGCCTTCGTGGTGGCGAAGCTGAAAAAGGCCGGCGCCATCCTTCTCGGCAAGGCAACGCTGGGCGAGATGGGCGCCGGCGATACCCATGGCTCGCTGTTCGGCTCCACGCGCAACGTCTACGACCTGGAGCGCACGGCGGGCGGGTCCTCCGGCGGGACCGGAGCCGCCGTCTCGGCCAACTTCGCCACGGTGGGGGTAGGACAGGAAGGGTTCGCCTCCATCCGGCGGCCGTCCATCTGGAACGGCATCGCCGGCATGCGGCCGACCGCCGGGCTGGTGAGCCGCAACGGCGTCTACGCCGGCTGGCCGACCATCAATGGCTCGCTCGGCCCCATGGCGCGCACCGTCGCCGACCTCGCGACGCTGCTGGATTGCATGGTCGGCTACGACCCCGACGATCCCGTCACCGCCCGCGGGGTCGGCCATGCACCGTCCAGCTATGCGGCGCTGCTCGACGCCAACGCGCTGAAGGGTGCGCGGATCGGCGTGCTGCGCGAACCGATGGGCTTTCACAGCGAACCGGACTCGGAGGACTTCGCTAGGATCGCCGAGGTGTTCGACAAGGCGGTGGCCGATCTGCGCCAGGCAGGGGCGGAGATCGTCGATCCCGTCGTCATCCCCGACCTGAAGGCGCTGCTCGCGACCCGCGCCAACAACGCGGCGGAGGAAGAGGAAGCCTTCGCACTCTATTTTTCCGGCAGCGCCAACGCGCCGTTCGCTACGCGTGCGGAAACCATGGCCTCGCCCCTCTTCGCCAAGGTCATGCGGGGCGTGGGCCAGCGCTGGAAACGGGGGGCGAATACGGAACAGCTTTGCGCCTACCTCAAGGCGCGCGACCTGCTGATGACGCGGCTCCTGAAGGCGATGGCGGACCACCGGCTCGACGCCATCGTGCACAAGGCGGTCGAACACCAGCCGACGCTGATCCGCGACGGCATCAACCCGCCCTATGTCGACCAGAAAGGCGCGCCGCACATCAACACGTTCCTCGTGTTTGTACCGTCGGTGGTGGTGCCGGCCGGGTTCACCCGCGACAACCTGCCCGCCGGGATCACCTTTCTCGGCCGCCCCTATGACGACGCCGGCATGATCCGCTTCGCCTATGCCTACGAGCAGGCGACCCGTCACCGCCGCGCGCCGACCACGACGCCCTGACGGATCGTCCGGTCAGCGGTCGCAGGTAATGCGCAGGCGGCGGCGCACGGGAAACAGCTCGATCCCGTAGCGCTCCGCCACGAAGCCCCACAGCCCGCGCGGCGCCTTGAGCATGACCAGGATCGCCACAAGCCCGAGGATCATCAGGTAGACCGAGCCGAGATCCGCCATGGTCTCGCGCACCACGAAATAAACGATGGTGCCGATGACGGGTCCTTCGATGGTGCCGATGCCGCCGATCACTGTGATGAAGATCACATAGGCGGTCCAGTCGTTGACGCTGAAGGCCGCGTCGGGCGAGATGCGCAGCTTCTGCAGGAAGATCAGCGCACCGATCATGGCGGTGGCGCCGGCCGTCGCCACATAGACCGTGAACTTGGTGCGCCAGATGTCGATGCCAAGACTTTCGGACGCCTCCTCGCTGTCGCGGATGGCGGTGAGCGCCAGCCCGCGGCGGGTGGACAGCAGCCAGTAGACCAGAGCCAGCACCGCCAGCGCCAGTCCCAGCGCGATCCAGTAAACTGTCCATTCGCGCACCGTGCGCCCCGACGCCACCGCCCGCACGATGGCGACCGGCAGGCTGGCCCCCGACCCGCCGCCGAGCGACGAGACCTGCGCGAAGACAAGACGGAACACCTCGGCCACGACCCAGGTGCCGATGGCGAAATAGGCCCCGGTCAGCCGGAACACCAGCGCCCCTACCGGGATCGCCACCAGCGCGCCGAGCAGCCCGGCCAGCGGAACGGTCAGCAGCGGCGGCACCCCGGCGAACATGGCGAGCGCAAACAGCATGTAGCCGCCGAACCCGACGAATGCCTGCTGGCCGACCGACACCAGCCCTGTGAATCCGGCCAGCAGGTTCCACAGGCTGGCAAGCGCCAGGTAGGTGAACAGTTCGCCCAGCAATCGCAGATCGGACCGCCCCGCCCACCACGGGGCTGCTGCGAGCGCGATCACCAGGACAGCGGCCGCCAGCCCGGCAATGCGGCTGGTGCGGGTGGCCCGTTCGACCTGCCAGCCGACGGCGCTCAATGCTCGATCCTCGGGAACAGGCCCTTGGGCCGCACCGCCAGCACGATCAGGAACACCACATGCCCCGCCAGAAGCTGCCAGCCGGGGTCGATCCTGGCGCCGATGGCCTGGCTGACGCCAAGGATCACGCCGCCGGCCAGCGTGCCCCAAAGGTTGCCGAGCCCGCCGATCACCACCGCCTCGAAACCGAAGATCAGCCGCGCCGGGCCGCTGGACGGATCGAAGCTGGTGCGGATGGCGAGGAACACCCCGGCGACGGCGACCACCGCCAGCGACAGCGCCATGGCGACGGCGAATACATGGCGGTTGTCGAGCCCCATCATGCGCGCCACCTCGGCGTCGTCGGACGTGGTCCGGAAGGCGCGCCCCAGCGCCGTACGATAGAACACGTATTGCAGCGCGCCGATCACCGCCACGGCCGAGACGAACATCAGCAGCGGCATGACCCCGATGTCGATGCTGCCGCCGATGTTGAAGCTCGACACCTCGATGGCGCCGGCGTTGAGCTTGCGGCTGTCGGCGGTGAACATCTCCAGCAGCCCGTTCTGTATGATGATCGACAGACCGAAGCTGACCAGCAGCGGCGGCAGGATGTCCTTGCCGAGGGTGAAGTTGAACAGCCCCCGCTGCAGCCCGTAGCCCAGCGCCGCCAGCAGCGGCACCACCAGCAGCATCGACGCCAGCGGGCTGACCCCGGTCCCCTGCACCGTCACCAGCGCGACGAAGGCGGCCAGCACGATCAGGTCGCCGTGGGCGATGTTGACCAGCCGCATGACGCCGAAGATCAGCGACAGTCCGGCGGCAAACAGCGCATAGAGCCCGCCGATCAGAACGCCCTGGACAAAGGTGTTCGCCCACTCCACGGGCTACACCCCGAAATAGGCGGCGGAGATGGCGGCGCGGGTTAGCGCCGCCGGGCGGCCCTGCAACGAAACGCGACCTTCCTGGAGACATACCACCCGGTCCGCCACCGACAGGGCGCGGCCGATGTCCTGCTCGACGATGATGGCGCCGGTTCCCTCGGCGATGGCCCGCGGCAGCGCGTCATAGATGTCGCGGATCACGACGGGCGCAAGGCCGAGGCTGATCTCGTCGAACAGGATGAGGTCGGGATTGGACATAAGCGCCCGGCCGATGGCGACCATCTGCTGCTGCCCGCCGGACAGCGACGGCGCCGGCAGGTGGCGGCGCTCGCGCAGCACAGGGAACAGCGCATAAACGCGGTCCAGAGACCACGGACCCGGTCGGCGAAGCTGGCCGCCGATCGTCAGGTTCTCCTCGACGCTGAGCGAGGGAAACAGCCGCCGCCCCTCCGGCACCAGCGCAATGCCGCGGCGCACCACCGCATCGGCGCCGAGGCCTCCGATGGCCTCGCCACGGAAGCGGACGGAGTTGCGGCGCGCCGGCAGCAACCCGGCGACGGCGCGCAGGAACGTGCTCTTGCCCGCACCGTTGGCGCCGATAATGGCGACGACCTCACCGTCGTTCAGCTCGAGCGATATGCCGAACAGCGCCTGGAAGTCGCCGTAAAAGGCGTCGAGACCGGTGACGGCGAGGATCGGCTCAGCCATCAGCGGCGATCCCCATGTAGATCTCGCCCACCTCGGGGCTGGCGATCACCGTATGCGGATCGCCTTCGGCGATCTTGCGGCCGAAATCGATCACGACCAGCCGGTCCACCACCGCCAGCAGGGCATGGACGATGTGCTCGATCCAGACGATGGTGATGCCGGTGGCGCGGATCTGCCGCACCGTCTGCACCAGGTCGCGGCATTCGTGTTCGGTCAGCCCGCCGGCGATTTCGTCCAGCAGCAGAAGCCGCGGTTCGGTGGCGAGCGCCCGGGCCAGTTCCAGCCGCTTGCGTTCCAGAAGGGTCAGAGCACCGGCCAGCGCGTTGGCCTTGCCGACCAGCCCGGCGAGTTCCAGCACCTCCACCGACCGGTCATAGGCCGCCCGCTCCTTGCGCCGGCCCCCGAACGCCGCCCCGACCAGCACGTTCTCGAACACGGTCATACCGGCGAAGGGGTGCGGGATCTGGAACGAGCGCGAGATGCCGAGCCGGCAACGCACCGCCGCCGGTAGCGTGGTGATATCGCGGTCGGCGAACCATACCGTGCCGGAATCGGCGGCCACCGTCCCGGCGATCAGGTTGAACAGCGTCGTCTTGCCGGCGCCGTTGGGACCGATCACTCCCAGCGCCTCGCCGCGCTCGAGCGTCAGGTCCACCCCGTCGGCCACCACCACCGCGCCGTAGCGTTTGAACAGCCTGTCGAGGTGGAGGATCGCCAATGAAGACCTCGCGGTCGCGGCCGGACGCGCGACGCCCGCCCGGGACCCGGATTACAGCAGCCTGAGCCTGCCACCGACGGGAATTTCCGGCGCGGTCCGGTTCTGGGTGATGACCAGTTCGAATCCCTTTCCGGTCTTCTGCCACTGGCCGGCGACCAGCGGCGTCCTGGTGACGTTCTTCACCGGTTTGCCGGTCCACTGCACGTGACCGACGATGGTATCCACGTCGGTCCTGCGGATCGAATCGAGGATCGCCTTGCGGTCGTCCAGATCGGCTGCGCGGCGAATGACGTCGGCGCACACCTCGAACAGCGAATGGACGAAGCCGATGGGCTGGGTCCACGGCCGCCCTGTCGCCTTCACATAGGCATCGGTGAGCTGGCGCGCCGACTGTCCCGTCAGGCTCGACCTGAACGGATGGTGCGGGGTCCACCAGATCTCGGTGGTCAGCCCGTCGGCCCGGTCGCCCAGCGCCTGCACCACCGAAGGGAACAGCAGCGCCTTGCCGATGGTGACGATCTTCGGGCGGAATCCCTGCTGCGCCGCCTGCGCCCAGAACGTGCCGAAGTCGGGCGGGATCATGTTGCCGGTAACGATCTCGCAGCCCGCTTCCTTGAAAGCGGAAATCTGGGCGGTGAAGTTGTCGTTGAACGGCTGGTAACGACCGGGGTCCACCAGCCTGTAGCCCGCCTTGGCGAGCGCCGGCGGGAATCCCACCTTCCGGTCGCCCCAGGCGTTGCCGTCGGCGTCGTTGGGGAAGATGCCGCCCACCACCTTCCTGACCCCGGTGCCTTCCCACAGCGCCAGGAAGGAATCGATCACGTCCTCCAGCCCCCAGAAGAAATGGTACGTCCACTCGAACCCCTTGGCCGGGTCACCGTTGCGGCCGAAGAAATAGGGCTGCCACGGGCAGTTGGAGGTGATACAGGGAACCTCGTTGACCTCCGCCTGATCGGCCACCGGATTGGTGGTGTCGGGCGTGGCCGACGCGGTGATGATGTCCACCTCGTCCTTCTGGATCAGTTCGGCCGCCACCTCCGCCGCGCGGTTGGGGTTGGACTGGCTGTCCTTGTTGATGATCTCGACCTTGTAGGTCCTGCCGTTATTGGCGATGCCGCCGGCGAAGACCTTTTTCAGTTCGCCGAGGATGAAATTGTCCGCCTCGGCGAAGCCGGCCAGCGGACCGGTGCGCGGGCTGACATGGCCGATCCTGATGGTCGCACCCCTGGCATAGGCGCGGCTATGGCGCAGTACCGCCGGCACGACGAGAGCAGCCGCCGAGGCGCCGACGAAGCGGCGGCGGGACATGGTGGACGCCGGCTTCGGGCTGGACATGGTTCTGTCGCGCTTGGCCATGGTTACCTCCCCCGTCGCCGCGCAGGCACCGCGGCGATGTTTGCTGTCAGGTGCTTTTCTTCAGGTGGTCGAGTACGCGGCGGCGCAGTTCCGCCTCCTCTTCCTTCGTCCAGGCGCGGAACCCTTCGCCGGTCTTCATGCCGAGCTTTCCCGACTCGACCAGCTTCCGCAAAAAGGGCAAGGGCCCCGGTGTGTGATCGATATGGGGCAGGACGTTCTCGTGTATATCGAGCGTTAGATCGGTTCCCACCAGGTCGGCGTTCTCCAGCGGCCCCAGCACGGCGAGGCGCCTGCCGAAGCTGGCCTTGACCACGGTGTCCACCGTACGCGCATCGCATATGCCGTCCTGCACCAGCGCGATGGCTTCGCGCCACAAGGCGTGCTGCAACCGGTTGCCGACGAAGCCCGGCACGTCCTTCTTCACGTGCACCGGCGTCTTGCCGACCGCGGCCAGCAGCGCGATCATCTTTCCGATGGCGGCGGGCGTCGTACCGGTCGTCCCGATGACCTCCACCAGAGGCACCAGGTAGGGCGGGTTCCACCAGTGGGTGCCCATGACCCGCGCGCGGGTGGAAACGCGCTCCATGATCCTGCCGATCTGGATGACCGAGGTATTGCTGGCAAGCAGGGCGTCCTTCGGCGCCAGCCGTTCGAGTTCGGCGAAGATCTGCTGCTTGAGAGGCAACTTCTCCGGTGCCGCCTCGAACACCACATCCGCCGAGGCAACGGTCGCCTCCAGCGTCTCGCACGGGGTGACGCGCTCGACCGCCGCCGCGTCCTGATCGAGGTCGGTCAGATTGCGCCCGATGCGCTCGCGGAGAGAGGCAAGGCTGGCCGCGTCGGGGTCGAACACGGTCACGCTGTGGCCAGCGAGCGCGAACACCTGCGCGATGCCATGGCCCATCAGCCCCGCTCCGACGATCCCGATCTTCGCCCTGTCCGCCATGATCTACCCCGCCGTGTAGCCACCGTCCGCATAGAGAATATGCCCGGTATAGAAGTCCGACGCCTTTGAGGCGAGGAACAGCAGCGGCCCGGCCAGATCTTCCGGCTCCCCCAGCCGTCCCTTGGGTACGCGGGTCAGGAACCCCTTGCGCACTGCGGCGGCCTGCTCGTTGTCCTCGAACATCCAGGCGGTGAGCGGCGAGCGGAACACGGTGGGCGCGATGGCATTCACGGTGATGCCGGTCTCGCCCCATTCGCAGCCCAGTGCCTTGGTGATACCGTCCACCGCCGACTTGGAGGCGCAATAGGCGGTGTAGCCGGCGGGATGGCCGAGCAGCCCGCGCGCCGATGACATGAGGACGATCTTGCCGCCGCCGCCCTGTAACAGCATGCGCTTGCCCGCGGCCCGCGCCATCAGCCACGACTGGGTGACGTTGGCATCCATGACGTCGAGGAAGCGGTCCGGCGTCATGTCGACGATCTTGGCGACATCGTTCTTGCCCGAGGCGACCACCAGGATATCGACCCGGCCGAAGCACGCCACCGTCGCCGCGACGATCTTCTCGCAATTGGCCTCGGAATCGGGACGCAGGTTCACCGCCTCCACCTCGGCGCCCCAGTCGCGGCACACCCCGGCCACATCGTCCAGCGCCCTGGCGTTTCCCGCCGCCAGCACCAGCTTCGCCCCGGCACCGGCCAGAACCTTGGCCGCCACCGCGCCGAACGCGCCCGATGCGCCGGCGACGACCGCCACCTTGCCGGAGACGTCGAACAGCGAGGCAGGATTGCGCAGCGCGTCGCTCACGGCTTGGCTCCCGGCGGATAGGGAATGGCCACCAGCATGGTGCACACGTCGTTGGTGCGGTTGATGATCTCGCGCGATTCCCCGGCCGGGATGGTGCACGAGTCGAACCGTTTCAGCACCGTCTCCTTGCCGCCGATGATGACCGTCATCTCCCCTTCGAGGATCACGTAGATCTTCTCGGTGGGCGAGGAATCCGGCCCGGCGCCGCCGCCCGGCAGGAAGTGGGACAGCCCGACCCAGGCCACCTCCGGCCCGCCCTTCTCGAACCCCTGCAGGCGCACGGAATGGCAACCGCGATGATTGGCGGCCTCGTATGGTTTTGCATCGGCGAAGCGCTTTGCCAGCATCAGAATTTCTCCCCCTTCTCGATGCGGAACTCTCCCTTGGGATCGACGATCGCCACCAGGCGGATGACGCACCCGTCGCCGCGTTCCCAGTTCCACGGGAAGAAGGCAAAGGTGCAGCGCTTTCCTGTTACTGCATCGAGATCACCGCCCACGTTCTCGATGCCGAGAATGCCGGCGTTGAACAGGATGCGGTGGCAGGGCTCCCATTCGGGAAAGTCGTCCTTCCAGTCATGCCCGCCCGACCATTCCCTGTATTCCTCCGCCAGGTGCGGCAGCAAAGGCCCGTTGCGCTGCGGACCGATGGCAGTCGCCAGCGGATGGTCGTTGGCCTGGGTATCGTGGCCGATCACCTTGACATTCCTGTCCACCATCCATTCGGCGGCCGACGGCACCAGCCCGGGGCAGTAGGCGAAATAGTCGCCGTCCTCGTAGCGCTTGTGCCAGCCGGTGTTGAGGATCAGTACGTCGCGCGGGCGGATGATCCTGCCGCATGCCTTTTCGAGGTCGTCGCCGGTGATTGACTCCCATTTCTTCTTCGGCATGTCGACCACGATGCCCGGGCCGAAGAAATGCGGCAGCGGCACCTCGTCGATGAACGGCGTGCCCTGAACCACGTGGGCCGGCGCGTCGATGTGCGTGGTCGAGTGCATCGTGGTGGTGATGCGCTGCGACAGCACGCCCGACTTGGCGTGGTAGTGGACACGCTCGATCTTCACATCCTCGAAGTACGGCCAGTTCGGACACTGGAAACCGTAGCGATGGGACAGGTTGTAGAATTGCAGCCCCATCGAGTTATTGAGATTTTCCTCGAGCTCGACTCCGCGAATCTTCGCCATCGACCGTTTCCTCCTCCCCTGGGCCCCGCCCCTCCCCGGCGGATGGGACCTCGACAAACCGTATCGTAAAACATTTGTACCGAAATGCAGGACAACCCGTCAATCTTGGCCGTCCCGCCGAGCGCCTCCTATCCACCCTCAATGTGGCACGACGTTGCGCATCTTCTCCGCACCGCCCGCCAGAAACTGGCGCATGTTGTCGATGACGATGCCCAGCGCCTGATCCTCGTACTCGCGGCAGAACCCGGCGATATGCGGCGTGATGAAAACGTTGGGCAAGTCCCAGAACGGCGAGCCGGACGGCAGCGGCTCGCTGCGGAATACGTCGAGCGCCGCACCGGCGATGCGTCCGCTCGTCAGCGCCTCCAGCAGCGCCGCTTCGTCCACCGTCTCGCCGCGGCCGACATTGACGAACCGCGCCGTCGGTTTCATGGCGGCAAAGACCTCGTGCCCGATCAGGTCGCGGTTCTCCGGGCTGCCGGGCAGCACGTTGATCAGGAAATCGGCATCGCGCGCCACTTCCACCAGCCGGTCGGTATGGATGGTCTCGTCGAACCCGGGAACGGCACGTGGCGCGCGGGTCAGGCCGATGGTGTGCATCTCCAGCGCCTGCAGCGCCCCGCCGATGGCGGCGCCGCTGATGCCGGTACCCAGCACCGCGGCCGTCTTCCGCCATAGCAGCCGACGCGGCCGGCGTTCCCAGCGGTGCGCCATCTGGTCGCGGACAACGCGCCCGCCGTCATGGCCAAGCGACAGCATCATGTAAAGCACCATCTCGCGCATCTCGGGTCCGTGGATACCGCGCATGGAGGTCAGCACCGTCGTCCCCTTGAGGAAGGGACAGTTGACGAAATGATCGACCCCGGTGGCCAGCGACTGGATCCAGCGCAGCCGCGTCATGCGGCGGACCAGATCGTTGTCGATAGCGACGCCGAAAGCGATCAGCACCTCGGCCGACTCGAATCCGTCCGGCAGGTCGTCGAGCGAACGGGCGGTGAGGAGGTCGAGCGCGGGAAACAGCGCGGCCAGCCGATCGGCGTAAATCTCGCAGAAATTATCGAGGATCAGGACGCGCATCGGCATGCTCTCCCCGGCTCAATAGATCAGCCCGGGCAACCACGACACCACCTGCGGAAAAAGCGCCAGCAGCACCACGAGAAAAAGCTGGGCGGCCACGAAGGGCAGCACGCCCTGGAAGATGGTGCGCATGTTGGTGTCCGGCATCTGCTCGGCGATGACATAGAGGTTCATGCCCACCGGCGGCGTGATCAGCCCCAGCTCGACGATCACCACCAGGTAGATGCCGAACCATACCATGTCGAATCCGCTGGCCAGAACCAGAGGCGCGAACAGCGGCGTGGTGATCAGGATGATGCCCAGCCCGTCTATGAAGCAGCCCATGACGAGATAGAACAGGGTCAGGATCACCACCACCCCGGCAACGCCCAGGTCCATTCCCTGCATCCAGCCGGCGAACGCGGCAGGCAGGCGTGACTGCACGATGAAGAATGTGAACATGGATGTCGCCAGGATGATGAAGAACAGCATGCCCGTGGTCTGCGCCGAGGCGCGGAAGGCATGCACTATCCTGCGGCCATCCAGTCGCCGGCGCCCGACCCCGACCGCCAGCGCAAGGAAGGCGCCGACGGCAGCGGCCTCGGTCGGGCTGAACCAGCCGAGATAGATGCCGCCCACAGAGACGCCGAACAGGAAGGCGGTCTCCCACAGCGCCACCAGATCGCGCCAGATCGACCCGGTCCGGTCGATGGCAACGGCCGGAGCCAGTCCGGGACGCAACCACAGGGTGACCACCACCACGGCGACGTAGAGCAGCGTCAGCATGATGCCGGGGATCACGGCCGCCGCAAACAGCTCGGGAACCGACTGGCGCGCCACGGCGGCGTAGATCAGCAGGATCACCGACGGCGGAATGAGAATGCCGAGCGTGCCGCCCGCCGCCACCGTGCCGGCCGCCAGCCGCGCATCGTAACCCGCCGCCTGCATCTGCGGCACCGCCACCCGGCCGATGGTAGCAGCCGTCGCCAGCGACGATCCCGATACGGCACCGAACCCGGCACAGGCGCCGATGGTCGCCAGCAGCAGCGAGCCGCGCCGGCCGCGGAACAGGGCGTTGGCGCTCTGGTAGAGATCGCGCGACAGGCCCGAGGCGTTGGCGAACTCTCCCATCAGCACGAACAGCGGCACGACCGACAGGGTGTAGCCGGTCATCAGCTCGTTGGGCAGCGCGCCGAGCACCAGGGTGGCGCGCTGCCAGCCCTCGATCCCCACATAGCCGAAGAATCCGACCAGTCCCATGGCGACCGCGACCGGGACACGCATCAGGATAAGCAGCAGCAGCGCGGCAATACCGAGTCCGCCGATGGTTTCCATGCTCATGCGCTGCCGCCCCGGCGCAGGGAGCGGACCGCCACCGCGATACACACCACCACCGAGGCTATCACGCCGCAGAACACCGGCACCCAGAACCAGATGACCGGCATGGCGAGATCCATGGTCTGGTCGCCGAAAGCGAGGGCGTCGCCCGCCGGCTTGACCATGTAAACGCCGACCAGCGCCACAAAGGCCAGCGACGCAACCGCGCCGACGACGCGGACGCCGCGCACGACAGCGCGCGGCATTATCTCGTCCAGCACATTGACCGTGATGTGCCCCTCCCGTGCGAAGACGTCCGGCAGGCCAAGAAAGACCGCTGTCACGAGGCCGAGCGTGACCAGCTCGAAAGCGCCGAAGATGGGCTTGTCGATGGTCCAGCGCAGCACGAGGTCGGCGCAGGTCAGCACCATCATGAAGGCGAGCGCCAGGGCGGCAGCGTCCCGCAGGAACGCCGCCGCCCGCCCGGCAAGGCGATCGAATCCCATGGCAGCCGCCGGGCCGCGCCGGCTATTGCGCCGCCAGCTTCTTGAACCTGGCGTAGACGGCGCGCGCCGGCAGGCCCTTGCCTTCCAGCTCCTTGAGGAAACGCTCCGTTACCGGCGCAACCAACGTCTGGAAGCGCTCGAGTTCCTTGCCCTTGATGACGACGATCTCGGCATGCTGCTGCATGTACGTCTTGCCGGCGATATCGGCCTTTTCGAACGCCGCGCCGATGCGCGCCGCCGCCTCCGGACCGGTGGTGTCGTCGATCAGCTTGCGCAGATCGGCAGGCAGCGATGCGTACTTCGCCGGATTCATCATCAGCGAGAACGTGGCCGCCGACCAGCCGGGCTCTATCACGTACTTGCAGACGGTGCCGAGCTTGAACGCCAGCGCCGCCTCGTAGGGAAACATGGCGCCGTCGACGATACCCTTGGCCAGCGCGTCGGCAGATGCAGCTGGCTGTACCGCAACCGGCGTACCGCCCAGTTGCTGGATGACCTGGGCGAAGATCTTGCCGGCATGGCGAATGCGCAGGCCCTTCACATCCTCCACCCGCGTGATCTTCTTCTTCGCCATGTTCATGTTGAGCGGCGGGACGATGATGTTGTAGAGGGCCTTGAGCCCCACGTACTCCTTGTACAGGTACTCGGGGATCAGCATGGTCTGGGCGCGCGAGGCCGACGCGCTCGACTTCACCAGGTACGGCAGGCTGCCGATCTCGGTCAGGGGGTAGCGGCCGGGCGTGCCGCCATGCAGCGAAAAGGCGATGTCGGCAACGCCGGTGCGCGCCAGATCGAACTGGCGTGGCATGGGGCCCATCTGGCTGGCGGGAAAGATGGCGAGGAGCAGCCTCCCGCCCGATTTCTGCTTGAGCTCCGCGGCCCAGCGCACCAGTTCCTTGTGCATGGTGTGGCCGGGTGGCAGGAAGTGCGACACCTTCAGCTCATGGGTCTGTGCCGCGGCGGTCCCGCCCGCGATCGCGAGCACGGCCGCACCGGTCAGCAGACCGGCAATCCCCTTCTTCCACATGTCCCCTCTCCTCTTTATTGGCGCACCGCGACGGCTGCGCCGTTACGGGCTGGCTAGATCGCCGCCAGCTCCCTTCGGTTCCTGAAATGATCCAGCGCTTCGGGATTGGCGAGCGCCTCGATGTTCCTCACCGGACGGCCGTGGATGGCCTCGCGCACGGCAAGCTCGACGATCTTGCCCGATTTGGTGCGCGGAATGTCGGGCACCTGCAGCACCACCGCCGGCACGTGGCGCGGCGAGGCGCCGCTGCGCACCCGGTCGCGGATGCGCTTGACCAGCGCTTCGTCCAGTTGCGCGTCGCCGCGCATGCGCACAAACAGCACGATGCGCACATCGCCATCCACGTCCTGGCCCACCGCCAGAGCCTCCTCAACCTCAGGAATCTGCTCCACCTGGCGGTAGATCTCGGCGGTGCCGATACGCACACCGCCCGGATTGAGAGTGGCGTCGGACCGGCCGTAGATGATCATGCCACCGCGCGGCGTGATCTCCGCCCAGTCGCCGTGGCACCAGACGTTGTCGAACCGCTCGAAATAGGCGGCGCGGTACTTCGCCCCGTCCGGGTCGTTCCAGAACCGGACCGGCATGGACGGAAACGGACGGCGACACACCAGTTCGCCCTTTTCGCCGACCATCGCCCTGCGGTCGTCGTCGAACACCGCCATGTCCATGCCGAGCAGGATGGCCTGGATCTCGCCCCGCCAGACCGGCGCGGTCGGATTTCCGCCGACGAAACAGCCGACGATGTCGGTCCCCCCCGAGATGGACGACAGGCAGAGGTCCTTCTTGATATGGGCGTAGACGTAATCGAAGCTTTCGGGCACCAGCGGCGAACCGGTCGAGAAGACGGCGCGCAGGGCGGACAGATCGCAGCGCTGCGCCGGGCTGAGCCCCGCCTTTTTCACCGCGTCGATGAACTTGGCCGACGTGCCGAGGTGGGTCATGCGCTCGGCGGCGGCGAAGTCGAACAGTACGTTGCCGTCGGGATGGAACGGCGAACCGTCATAGAGCAGCAGCGTCGCCCCCGTCGCCAGTCCGGTGACAAGCCAGTTCCACATCATCCAGCCCAGCGTGGTGAAGTAGAACAACCGGTCGTCGGGCTTCACGTCGCAGTGCAGCAGGTGCTCCTTCAGATGCTGGATCAGCGTGCCGCCGGCCCCGTGCATGATGCATTTCGGCACCCCCGTGGTGCCCGACGAATAGAGGATGTAGAGCGGGTGGTCGAACGGCAAACGGCGGAACGGAATGTCGGCCGCCGCACGGGGCGCGACGAACTCCGCCAGCGATACGGCATTCTCGATGCCGCCGCTTTCCGCCGGCGCGTCCGCCCCGGCATAGCTCACCACCACCACGCGCTCCACCGTCGGCAGGCGGGCGGCGATCTCGGCAATGCGCGGCAGACAGTCGATCTTCCTGCCGTTGTAGAAATAGCTCTCGGCCGCAAACAGCACGCGCGGCTCGATCTGGCCGAACCGGTCGAGCACGCCCCGGGTGCCGAAATCGGGCGAGCAGGACGACCACACCGCGCCGATGCTGGCCGCCGCCAGGGTCGCAGCGATGGCTTCCGGCGTGTTGGGCAGGAACCCGGCCACCCGGTCCCCTTCCTGCACGCCGGAGGCGGTCAGCGCCGCGGCGATCCGCGAGACGAGATCGTAGAGCCCCTTGTGGCTGAGGGCGCGGCGCGAGCCATCCTCGCCGCGGAAGATCAGAGCCGGACCGTCGTCGCGCCGGCGCAGCAGATTCTCGGCGAAGTTCAGCCGCGCATCGGGGAAGTAGCGGGCTCCCGGCATGCGGTCGCCATCGCGCAGCACCTCCTCTCCGCGGGTTTCGGCGATCACGCCGGCGTAGTCCCACACCAGGGGCCAGAACTGGTCCTGGCGCTCCACCGACCAGCGGTGCAGCGCGGCGTAATCGGGGAACGACAGCCCGTAGCGCCGCTCCGCCTCGCGGCGGAACGCCGTCAGATGCGCGTTCTCGATTCTGTCTTTCGACGGCACCCAGAGCGGCGATCCCATGACCTGATCTCCCTTCGCCAACCCGGCCGCGCCTTGCGGTCGCGGCCAATCGCTTCACTCGAACGGCGGACGGGAGAACTCGCCGTCCTTGTAGAAGCCCGAGGCGAGCACAAGGTCGAGCTGCGGCGGGGTGGCGAAGCCGGCGCAGACGAAGCTGCCCTCGGTCCTGGCGCTGCCCGCCGTGCCGTGATGCACGCCCGACGGCGCCACCAGCACGTCGTTCTCCTTCGCTTCCATCCACCCGTCGTCGAGATAGAACAGCCCCTCGCCCTTGAGCACGATGATGCGCTCGGGCGAGACGGGATGCAGGTGGATGTCGAAGAGCTGTTCGGGCTGGTGCACCACGCAGTTATAGCCGACCAGCGCGCTGCCGCCGTAGCCGGGCCACAGGATGAAGCGCAGCGGCACCACCACCGGCGATTTCGCACCCTTGTAGACGTTGAACAGCGCCCCTTCGGCGCGTACCTGCTCGGAAGTCAGGTTCCACGCGCGCAGTTCCGGGTCCGACTCGTTCAGGTGCGTCTCGTTGGGCGGCAGCGGCGGATGGTTGTTGCCCCTGGTCAGCGCGTTCTTGTGCGCGATGTCGATGGCCTCGAAGTTGAGCTGGCGCGTCTCGGCAGGAAAGAACCCGCGCATGGTGTAGAGATCGAGGTTCGGCGGCGAGATGCACGAGGCGACGATGAAGTCCTGCTTGCCGGACCCGGGATTTCGGATGGCATGGGCAATGCCGGCGGGGAAATACGCCAGGTCGCCCGCTTCGACGCTCGCCCACCGGCCGCGGATGAACACCTCGCCCTTGCCCGAAAGACACACCATCGCCTCTTCCGACATGCCGAGGCGATAGGACGTGCTCTCGTCACCGGGGCGGACGGTGAGAAGATGGACGGCGGACTCGGTCGGCCCGACGCCGGGCCAGATGACCAGCCGGGTCCGGATGCCGTGCATCTCCACCTCGATGCCTTCGGCGAGATTGAACACGGCGCCGCCCTCGCGGATCTGCTCGCGGGTGCGGTTGCGGGCGAGATATTCCTCGCGATCCTTCAGTTCCATTGTCCGCTCCTGTTCATCGACGCACCGCGACAGGCGGCACGGTTCAGACTCGTTCCTCGACGTTGATCATGCGGTCCATCTCGCCCGACAGGAAGCTGCGCAGGTTGGCCTCGAACTGCGGCAGCGCGTGATCCGGATAGGCATCGTTGAAGCCGGCGAGATGCGGGGTGATGATGGTATTGGGCGCCTTCCACAGCGGGTGGTCCGGCGGCAGCGGTTCCTCGAGAAAGGTGTCGAGCCCGGCGCCGCCGATCCAGCCTTCGTCGAGGGCGCGGGCCAGCGCCGCTTCGTCCACGACCCCGCCACGCGCCAGATTGATGAGACAGGACGTCGGTTTCATGGCTTTCAGGATCCGCTCGTCGACGATGTTGCGCGTCTCCTCGGTCAGCGGGATCAGCAGTACCAGGTAGTCCAGCTCGGCGACGATATCTTCCAGCTCGTCGCGGGTGACGAACCGGTCGATGCCCGTCACCTCGCGCGGCGTCCGGGTAATTCCGACGGTGTGCATGCCGAATGCCTTGAAGCGCGGTGCCATTTCCTCGGCGATCAGGCCGATGCCGAAGATTCCCACCGTCTTGTTGTGCAGCAGCCGGGCGGGCCAGCGCTCCCACGCCCCCTTCGCCTGGGCGCGCAGCGAGCGGGGCAGATCGCGGCTCAGCGCCAGCATCATCATGAACCCCGCCTCGGAGAGCGGGATGCCGTGGATGCCGCGCGTCGAGGTGACGATCACTTCCCGGCGCAGCGACGGGCAGTCGGTGATGCCGTCCACCCCGGTACCGAGCGCGTGCAGCCATCTCAGCCGTCCGGCCTTCCGGTAGACCCAGTCGCGCATCATAGCGCCGAAGGTCAGCAGGATGTCGGCGCCTTCGATGGCCTCGGCGCACTCCTCGCGCGTTGCGACCACGTCGACGTCCATCTCGGGATATTTCGCCGCCAGCCGGTCGCGATAGAGCAGGCGCACGTGCTCCGGAAACATCAGGAAGATGAGCAGCTTCGGCTTGGCGGGCATGGCGGCCGGCGCGCGATCAGATCTCGACGATCTCTTCGGGAAAGCGGTGCAGCCGCTCGCCCGGTCCGCTCGCGCCGATGATGTAGTTGTCGCACAGCCACGACATGACGTTGCCGCGGATATAGGTGGGATGCACCACGATGTTCATGTTGGGCTGGATGGTCATGGGCTCGTCCGCGCGCACCAGCGGCCGCTCCACCAGATCGTAGCCCTGGCCGTGGCAGTAGAGCCGCTGTTCCTCCGGCCGGCCGTTCTCGCGCATGAAGGCGTTGTAGGCGTCCCAGACGTCCTTGCATGGCGTGCCCGGCTTGAGCAGGTCGAGGGTGAAACGCCGCGCCTGCTTGACGAATTCCAGCTCATCCTTCAGCTCCTGCGAAGCCGCGCCGAGAACGCAGGTGCGGCCCAGCTCGGTGTAGAACCCGCCGGGGCCGTTGTCCTCCACCAGGAGGGCGAACTGATCGCCGTCGCGGATGACGCGGTTCTGCAGATGGCGGGGCCCGAACATGCACGGCTCGCCCAGCGGCGCCGAGGCGCAGAGATAGATGCCCTGCTCGCTGCCCCGGGTCATGGAATAGTGCTGCGCTACCGCCGCGACCTCGATATCGCGCATGCCCGGCCGAATGGCGGCAAAGGCGGCCTTCATGGCGCCGTCCTGGATTTCGGCGGTGCGGCGGACCAGCGCCAGTTCCTCCTCGCTCTTGATCACCTTGATGGCGTCCACCATGTCGGAGGCGTCGACGAAGCGGGTGTTGGAAAAGCGTCCCTGGCGCAGGTAATCCACCAGCGCCGCCGACATCTGGTAGGTACCCACCAGCCCGATGGTGCCGCCCGCATAGGGGTCGAGCGCCCTGGCGGCCAGTTCCGGATCGTAATTCCTGGTAAACGGTGCCGAGGCGTAGCTCGGCGTATTCATCACCCGCTTCACCCCGCGCCGCACGCCGTCGCCTTCCGGCGGCAGCGCGCGGTCGACGCCGAACGGCCCCTGGCTCACCATGCTCATGGCATCGTCGCGCGGAAATACGACGGTGACGGGATAGCCGTTGACCGCCGGAACGTCGGTGAAATACTTCACATAGCCGCCCATGTGATCGTTGTTGTTCTGCATCAGCAGAACATCGATCTTCCGATCTTCCATGGCGGAACGCACCGCGGACCAGCGCCGTTCCAGCTCTTTCGTCGAAATGGGGGTGTTGACGCGTTCCGAAGGCGCGACCATTGCCGTCTCCCGTCCCTGCTGCACCCGACCGTTCACGTGGCACGCCGCCCCGCGCCGCCCCGTATCGCATCCGGAGCAACCGCCGGGCAAGCGGTCGCGGCGAAACGACCGATCTGCCTGCCTGTACCCGATGCCGCGGCGAGGTTGCCCCCCACTCCGTCCGAGCCTTTTCGCCCATACCATAATACGATACGGCTGTACCGAAAAGCCTTGTCGAGGGCACGGGCCGGAAAACCGGCCGCATCGACCTGCGGCATTTCGGCGCTCGGGATTTCCGCACACCGCGGCCACGAGAGGTGACCCGACGCAGAGGGGAAGCAGTGAGCCGATGTCCCCTTTGACATTTCTCACCAGTGAGTACAGATGTATCATATCGTGGTCAAACGCGGCGGGCTTCCGGTCCCTCACATGGACTCTCCTTTTGACAGAGATCGGGCGGCTTCGGGGCCGGAGAGGGGAAAACCGCAACGCCGCGAAACCGAATCCCGCGGCGAAGCCAAGGGCGTTCAGGTCATCGCGCGCGCGGCGCAGATTCTCCAGGCGCTGGAACGCGACCCCGGCGGGCTGAGTCTGGGCGAGATCGCTGCGCGGGTGAATCTGCCGCGCTCCACCGTGCAGCGCATCGTCGCCGCGCTGGCGCGCGAGAATCTGCTTATTTCCGCGACGCCCAGCGCGCGGGTGCGCCTCGGCCCGGCGCTTCTGCGCCTCGCGTCCGCGGCGCGTCTTGAAACCGCGGAATTCCTGCGCCCCTTCCTCGAAGCGCTGTCCAAGCAGGTGAACGAGACCGTGGACCTGGCCGCGCTGGCCAATGGCAAGGTGGTGTTCATCGACCAGGTGCTGGCGAACCACCGTCTGCAGGCGGTCTCCGGCATCGGCATGACCTTTCCGCTGCACTGCACCGCCAACGGAAAGGCGTTCCTCGCCGCCATGGATCCGGCCCAGGCGCAGCGGCTGGCCGAAGCGGAAGCGGCCAGCGGCGGCGACCGCGCGTCCTTTTCCTGGAAGCGGCTGGCAGCCGAACTCGAAACCGTGCGCACCGCAGGCATCGCCTTCGACCGCGAGGAATACACCACGGGCATCTGTGCCGTCGGCACCGCGATCCGGATTCCCAGTGCGGAAATGGTCGCCGTCACGATCCCCGTACCGACCCACCGGTTCCAGCCGTCCGAGGCACGGCTGGTGGCGGCGCTCAAGGCGACGGCTGCGGAAATCCACAAGCTGCTGCGCGGACGCTGACGACGGCACAGTCCAGACGACGGATCCGGCGCACCCATGTCACATTGACCGTTTTCGATTTGCCTGTACCCTGTCGTGAACGGCTTTCCGCAAAGCGCAGCGAAAAATCACGATCGCGACCGCCACGAAATTGCCAGCAGGGAGAGAAGCACATGGCACGGAGCGGAAAAGTCATCATCACCACCGCCATCACCGGCGCGATCCACACGCCTACCATGTCGCCGCATCTGCCGTTCACGCCGGATGCAATTGCCGAGCAGGCCATCGCCGCGGCGGATGCCGGCGCCTCGATCCTGCACCTGCATGCGCGCGATCCGGAAACGGGGCGGCCCACCGGCGAACCCGACGTGTTCATGCAGTTCCTGCCGCGCATCAAGCAGAACACCGACGCGGTGATCAACATCACCACCGGCGGCGGGCTGAACATGACCGTCGAGCAGCGGCTCGCGGCGGCTCTGGTCGCGAGGCCCGAGCTGTCGTCGCTCAATATGGGGTCGATGAATTTCGGCATCTACCCGATGGCCGGCCGTTACAAGGAATGGAACCACGACTGGGAGAAGCCGTATCTGCTCGGCACCGACGACTTTATCTTTCGCAACACCTTCCGCGACATCGAACGCATCCTGAAGATGCTGGGCGAGGAGCACGGTACCCGCTTCGAGTTCGAATGCTATGACGTGGGCCACCTCTACAATCTGGCGCACTTCGTCGACCGCGGACTGGTGAAGCCGCCCATGTTCGTGCAGACCATCTTCGGCATTCTGGGCGGCATCGGCCCGGAAAAGGAGAACCTGGTCTTCATGAAGCAGACCGCCGACCGGCTGTTTGGCGACGACTACGAATGGTCGGTGCTGGGCGCAGGACGCCACCAGATGAGCCTTGTCACGCTGGGCGCCATGATGGGCGGCAACGTGCGCGTCGGGCTGGAGGACAGCCTCTACGCCGGCAAGGGCAGGCTGGCGGAAAGCAACGCCGAGCAGGTGACCAAGATCCGCCGCATCCTCGACGAGCTGTCCCTCGATGTGGCTACCCCGGCGGAAGCGCGCCAGCGGCTCGATCTGAAAGGCGCCGACGCGGTCGGCTTCTGACCGGCGGACACGACGCCGACATGGAGCGGTTGAAACAGGCGATGCCTGTCATCGCCGTCACATGGCGTTGACGACCCTATCGACCTCGCGCGGATCGAAGCTGTCCCGGTCGATCTTGAGGTAGGCCGTCTCGTCCTCGGCGACGACCACCACCTCCACCACGCCGGGCAGCCGCTCGAGTTCCGCCGCCAGCCGCCCCACATCCGCCGCCGCCCCGCCGATGCGTGCGACATAGGTCGAGTGACGGCCGGGCCTGTCCATGGTCGCCGCAACGATGAACCAGACGGCAGCCAGCGCGGCGGTAAAAAGGAACGTTCCGGGCGCGCCGCCCGCCGCGAGCACCCAGCCGCCGACGCCGCCGCCGAAGAAAATGCCGAGAAACTGGGCGCTGGAATAGACCCCGGTGGCGGTTCCCTTCGCGCCCGCCGGCGCGACCTTGGTCACCAGCGACGGCAGCGTCGCCTCCGCCAGGGTGAAGGCGGTGAAGAATGCAATGGCGGCGACGAGGACGGTCGCCTGGTCCGGCGCGCCGAACGCGAATCCGACCTGGCTCGCCATCAGCACCAGAATGGCGGTGACGAAGACCTCCTTCATACGCCGACGCTTCTCGCCGACGACGATCGCCGGCACCATCAGGAGGACCGATACGGCGAGCACGGGCAGATAGATCACCCACTGCTCCTCGCTGGCGAGGGAAAACGAGTCCCTCAGCAGGTGCGGCAGGGTGAGGAAGCTCGCCGTAAGGATCGCGTGCAGGATAAAGATGCCGGCATCCAGCCGCAGAAGCTCGCGGTTGCGCAGCACCTGGCCGAGCAGCGCCGGCACGGTTTCCGCATCGCGATGGGTTTTCGGCCGGTGCGGCGTCGGCACGCCCCACCGGGTTATCGCAATGCCGAGCAGGGCGAGCGCGACCATCATCCAGAAGATGCCGGACACGCCGATGATCCCGGCGAGCGCCGGCCCCGCGACGATGGCGAATACGAAGGACAGGCCGATGGAGATGCCGACCATCGCCATGGCCCTGGTTCGGTTCTCCTCGCGCGTGAGATCGGCGACCAGCGCCAGAATCACCGCGCCGACGGCGCCGGTACCCTGAAGAATACGGCCGATCAGCATGCCGTCGATGCTGGTCGCCAGCGCCGCCACGGCGCTGCCCGCGCCGAACAGGAGCAGGCCGACGGCGATCATGGTCTTGCGGCCGATCCGGTCGGACAGGAGCCCGAACGGAATCTGCAGCAGTCCCTGGCTGAGCCCGTAGGCTCCCAGCGCGAGGCCGATCCGTGCCGGCGTCGCCCCATGCAGGTCGCGCGCATAGGCGGCGAACACGGGGTAGATCATGAATAGCCCGAGAAGGCGCACGCTGAAAATCGCTGCCAGAGACAGGACGGCGCGAAGTTCCAGACGACTCATTTCGGCTGCGCCCCGAATGCCCGGGCACGCCGACAGCCCCTGTCATATCCCATTGTCCGCACCGGAACTCCCATCCGCAGGCCCTGTCATGCTCCCCCGGGATCGCCGCCGGCGACCCGGAACACAGGGGTGTACCCCAGCGGGAGACGGGAAAACAGCCTCCTGTGCCCGCCGGACCGCGGGGCCCTGGATCGGTTGTTGCGCGCGACTTCATTGGCGCCTCGAAAGAAGAACCTGACCCGCAGTTCGGCCCGTCCGTCCACCTGCTTCTCACCGAACTCGGTAAGCCGCCCTCCGACGTTGAACGCGCCGCAGCCGGACTTCGAGGTTCGTCGTCCCGGCGCACGGATGCTCGGGCGTCCGGGACGCCGTGCCAAAGTCATTTTCCGTGCGCGATCATTGCAGTATTGTTCGATGGGGTAACGGGGAGACAGGGAACGAACGTGGTGGACAAGGCGCCCCAATCGTTCTGGCGCCGCTGGTCGGGCGAGATCGGCGGTGCGTGCGGCGATCTCGGCACGCTCCTGCCGCACACCCTGGCGGCGATCGTTGTCGTCGGGCTGGCGCCGGCGGGGGTCTTACTGGGCTTCGGCGTTTTTCTCATCGCCGCCGGCGCTTTCTATGCGCTCCCGATCGCCGTTCAGCCGATGAAGGCGGTCTCGGCCGTCATGCTGACGTCCGGGCTCGGGCCGGGCGAGATCGCGGCCACCGGGTTGATCCTCGGCGCTATTCTGCTTGTTCTCGGCGCGAGCGGTGCGATCGGCCGGCTCGCCCGCATCGTGCCGCAGTCGGTGACGGCCGGACTTCAGCTTGGGCTGGGCCTGTCGATGGGCTTGCTCGGCCTCCGGCTCATGGCCGAGATGCCGTGGCTCGGGGTTCTGGTCCTGGCTGCAATTTTTGTGCTTCTTCGCATACCGCACTGCCCGGCGGCACTTGTTGCGCTCCTGCTCGCCATCGGCGTCGGACAGGTTGCCGGGTCCGGCGAAGCGCTGCCGGCCCTCGCGATCGGGCTTCATCTGCCCGCGATCGTCGTTCCGACCTGGGAAGAATTCCGCCGCGCGACCGAAATCGCGGTCCTGCCGCAACTCGCGCTGACCCTCACGAATGCGGTCTTCGTCACCGCCGCCCTCGCCCGCGATCTGTTTCCCGAGCGTGCTTCGCGTGCCCGGGAGCGCAATCTTGCCCTGACGACCGGTTTCGCCAATCTTGCCCTCGCGCCGTTCGGAGCCCTGCCGATGTGTCACGGTGCGGGCGGCCTGCAGGCGCAGGCGCGCTTCGGCGCAAGAAGCGGCGCCGCCCCGATTCTCCTCGGCGCTGCGCTGCTGGCGCTCGGACTGCTGTTCGCACCGGCCGCCGCCGGGATTCTCGCTGCGGTGCCGGCAGCGGCCGTCGGTGCGCTCCTGATTTTCGCCGGGACCGACCTCGCCGTCTCGAAGCGCCTGTTCGATGCGCGTCCCGCCTGCTGGCCGGTAATCGGGCTTACCGCGGGCGTCTCGCTCGTGGCCGATCCGGTGATCGGCCTGGCTGCGGGCTGGAGCGTCGAGCTGCTTCAATGTCCGCTTGCCCGGCTTGCGCGACGCTTCGCCAGACGCCGGACGCCCTGACGGTAACGTTTCCAGCCGGGCACGATTGCGAGGTCCCGCGCAGAACCACCGCACCGTCGATACGCTCTATCCTGCCGCTCCGCTCCAGCGCGGCGACCGCCCGATAGACCGCCTCGTGCGTGAGCCCGAGTTCCGACGCGATCCCGATCCAGGGCCGGTCGATGGCGATACGCGGCGGGTTGCCCTCCGCCCCGAGCCGTAGCCACGCCAGGAGCCGTTCCGCCGCCGACCGGATATTGCGCACCTCCAGCCGCGCCCGCAGATCGCGTACCTGCGCGGCGAACAGGCGTGCGAGGCGAAGCGATGCGCCCGGATCCCTCCGGAGCGCCTGCAGAAGCCCGGCCCTGGGCACGACGGCGACCCGTGCCGGAGTCTCGGCGACGGCATCGCAGTGATACGCCTCGGCGAACAGGGCGGCCTCCGCCATGGTCTCTCCGGCACGGGCCGTGTGCAGGGCGACCGACGATCCGTCCTCGAGATGGCGGACGAGGCGCACGCGTCCGCTGTCCACGAGGTAGATCGCCGACACCCGGTCTCCCTGCCGGAACAGCAACTCTCCCCTGGCGAGGGAGCGACGCCGCAGGTCCCGGGATCCGATCAGACCGATCCATGAATTTGCCGCTTCCGCCATGGTTCCCGAATCCGCTTTACCGTTTCCCATATGATCCAAATCATATCACTGTGCGCTCGGCCGGGGCAGAATAAGATTGTCCTGCACCTGGAGGAACTCCGCCATGCATCTTGCCAAAATCGCCGCGATCCTCGCCCTGCTGCTCGCTTCCGGCGGCGCGCACGCCCAGACCGCGGCTTCGACGACGGATCACGGTGCCGGCCACGGGGCGACGGCGTCTCGGCCCGGCGACAGCCCCACCATGCCGGGCCAGGACGCATTCGGCGCCATACAGGAGATCGTCCGCATCCTCGAAGCCGATCCGACGACCGACTGGCGGCGTGTCGATATCGACGCGTTGCGCGAACATCTTGTCGACATGAATGAAGTGACGCTGCGCGCCAAGGCGCGGACCGCGCCGGTCGAGGGCGGTATCCGCATCCTGGTGACCGGGACCGGACGGACGCTGGAGGCGATCCGCCGCATGGTCCCGGCGCATGCGCGCGAGATCGACGGCCAGAGCGGCTGGTCGGTCGCGGCTGCGCCGGTTGCCGACGGCGTCGTCCTGACGGTAACTGCTGCCGATCCGGCACAAATCGTCAGGATCCGCGGCCTCGGCTTTGCAGGAATCATGGTCCGGGGCGCCCATCACCAGCCGCATCACCTTGCGATGGCCCGCGGCGCATTCCGGCATTGACGGGTCGCTTCCGGCAGCAGCCCGCGAACAGGGACGCGGCGACCGAGAGGGGCCAGCGAGCGTATCCTGGAGGATTGGCGCGGCCGGCTTCCGGGCTACCTCTTCATCGAACGTCCGTGGCGCCCGGTTAAGTTAGGAGTGCATCTGGCTGCACGCTTTCTCGGACAGACGGGAAACCCGCCAGGGGATCGGCGGCCGGATCACCTTCCCCGGCCGAAACCGTCCAACGAATGGGGAATGGCTCACCGGACGTGGCCCGGCAATCCGGGCAAGCATCCTGTCGGAAATTTTTCTGGCTTTACCCGAAAACGAACCGTCCGGCGCGCATATCACCCACATCCCAGGGAATAAACCGGCCGCACAGCCGTCTTTATGACCATATCCCGTCGGCATTATGGCAGGCAGGCAGTGGTCGTGCTGCGGCACTGCCGCAGCACGAAATGCTAGACCGCAGGATCGGCAGGACCGTGCATGGGCATCGAAGGATATATGGTCGCCGTTCCGTCAGCGCTGCTGACGGGTCTGCTTCCTGCCCTGATCGCGGCATCGAAGGGACGTCGCTTTCTTCTCTGGTGGCTTTACGGTGCAACGGTGATTTTCGTCGCGCTTCCGCACGCCTTGCTTGCCAAGGAGCGGGCTGTGAACGGCGGCGGTAAGCCGCGCAAGCAGGCGGTCCGGACCTGCCCATCCTGCTCCGAGACCCTGCCACCCTTCGCCGTTGCCTGCCGCTACTGCGGCACCGCCATCGGGGATGGCCCGGGTGATGCGCCCGACGGCCCGTCGTCGACGGACAGCGATGTGGACGATGGGCATGCGGGTCCTCTGCGGTGGAGCGATGCCGATTTTGCGAGGATCAGCGCCGGAAAGACGGCAATGCGGCGGCGTTCAGCCGGAGCCGGCAGCCGATCGAAACCCATTCTCTCCGTGCTCGCCGGCATGGCGGGCATCGTGATTCTCGCGGGCGGAATTGCCGCTTTCGGCCTGTCATCCGGCGGTCCGGCGCCCGTGGACAGGCTTGCCGTCACGGAACGCGCGCCGATAGCGCATCCCCATAAGACCGTTGAATCCGAAACATCTATCCCATCGCCGGCACCGGAAGCGCCAACCGCCGCGCCTGCGGCACAGTCGCCGCCCAAGCCGTCCCCCCATAGCGACGGACGAGAAAACGTGGCGACGTCGGCGCCCGAGCCACCGCCGGCACCACCACACATTCCGGTGCCGAAGTCCGCGAGCCAGGAAGCGGTGGCCGTCCCCGCCGTCCCGCTGCCCCCTCTCGCCGACCCGGCGGCACGAAATCCGGGGGCGCCGAAATCCCTCACGCCCAGATCGATCACACCGAAGGCATCGGCAGAGGAGTCCGCCGTGTCTCCTGAGCAGCCACCGCCAGCAGTGTCCGATAGCGTGCCTGAACCGCCGGCGGGCAGCCGCGGCGGTGCTCGCCTTCCCTCGGCTCCGCCGAAGGTCAGCGCCGTGGGCGAACTGGTTTACTGGATGCAGCGGCGGCTTTCGGCGCTCGGATATTTCAGGGGAAACGTCAACGGCCGGGCCGGGCCCGACACCCGACGCGCCATCGCCGCCTATCAGCGCGACCACGACCTTACCCCGACCGGCCAGATCAACGAGGCCCTGATCGTAAGCCTGCGCCGAAAAGCGTCGGCGTCGCCCCCTAGCGGACGGCGATGGTAGCCGATCCGACCACAGAATAGTCACTTCTCCCGCAATGCGGAGCGGGATCGAATGTAACCATGCATCCAGCGCTCAGGCGCCGGGTGCCGGTAACGACGGCGGAACAGCGGAACAGGAGGATCCATGATGTCCAACGAACAGGAATCCGGGTCAGTGGTCGCGGCGCGGCGTCGATTCCTCGCGGCGTGCGGCCGTTTCGCCGTGGTGACGCCCCCGGCGGTTGCCCTGTTGCTTTCAGCGTCGCAGCAGAATTTCGCCGTCGCCGCTTCGGGCGCCGGCGCCGCGGACAGCGGGACCGGCGAGGCGGGCCAGCCGGCGAACGGGATTCGGCGGCGCCGCCGCCGCCGCCGTCGGGGCCGGGGAAACAACGGCTTCGGCAACGGCGGCCTTGACGGCGTCCCGGGCCGGTCGGGGCATCAGGACGGGACTCGATAGGCGCCGTCCTGGAAGACAAGGACGGCAGGTCCTGTGCCTGCCGTCCTTTTCGCGTGCGCCGACACGACCGGCCCGTTCAGCGCGCACCTCAGGGCCGAAAAAGTCGGCGAAACGGAAAGGAGAGAGGGTGGCGCCGCAGGATGCGGTGCACATGGTACAACCGCCGCAAACCGGACGGCACTCGCGATTCCCGATAGAGCCCTTCCATGCGGTGCCAGGCGAACGCACTACGCAGATTGCCCCAGGTCACGCTGATGCGGCGCAGGGCCGGGAAGAGAAGGACCAGCCAGCCGCGGAGCACATGCAGCCGGGCCCGCCACGGGGGCGCCGCCGCGAAGGGCCAGTGCACGCCGAACACGACCCGGGCAGCATGGGTGTATGAGTGGAGCGGCACCGCGAGCCGGAACCTGCGCATGCGATCCTCGATGAGCTGCCAGTTCACCGGATGGCGCGAATCGGCGGCGAGCATGGCGAATTCATGCAATTGCCTGAGATCTATAAGGCCCCGGTAGAACGCGCCGCGATGGTGAATTTGGGCGTGCAGCAGGTGATGGAATATCCGGTGGGTGGGGCTCGGCAGAAAGCACACGGCGCCCTCGCACAATACGGTCCGAAACGCATCCCGCTGCACCTCCTCGGCCGGTAGCACGTAGTCCTGGTCGATCAGTTCCGTATGAAGATCGACGGCCGCCGGCGCGCCGGTTCGCGCAAACTCGCCGAATGCGTGATGCCCGTCGGGGTAATGGTCGCGCAGCACGTAGCCGATCCGGTGCAGCGCAGCGACCGCAGCCTGCAACTGGCCCGCCGGCACCACCACGTCGATGTCCGCCATCATGCGCTGGGCGGGATCCATGGGATAATCGTCGAAGAGGCAGAGAACACCCTTGAGCAGGATCGGCTCGATCCCCGCCTCGTTCAGCGCTTCTATCAGCTCGACGGCTTGCCGGCGAACGACCCGATTGCGCCGGCGGTTCAGCCGGTAAAGCAGGGTCAGGTAGCGCCTGACCTCGGGTGGTACCCGGCGCGGTTCCAGCGACCGCCGAAGGGCGACCAGCATCGACGGGGCAAGGAGGCTGCCGTTGGCGAGCGACAGGACGGCATGCCAGTCGACACCCGACAGATCGGGGATCGGGCCGCCGCGCAAGGCGGGATCCGCCTTCAGGATGCCGATCACCACCGACAGCGCGCGGTGCCGGGGAAGCATCACAGAAGGTTCGTAATCGATGAAACCGCGTCATCGAGTGAATCGACGTTGAGCCGGTAGCAGTCGGTGTCTCCCACCCAACGGATCAACCGCTCGATGTCGTCCCCCCGGAACCTGTGCCCGATCGGATCGACGCAGGGGCACAGGCGATTGAGGGCGGCGGTGCGGTCGAGTTGAATAAGACTGGTCGGTTGTCCGGGTCGGTACCGCGGAAACACGATCGCCTGCACCGGATATCCCTGACGCTGGTTCGCAGCTACCGTCGCCGGCCGCCCGTCCAGCGGAAGAAATCGTACCAGTTTCCCATCGGGGCGCTGATATCCGGGCTGGCGACGCAATCGGGGCAATCGGGCGTCGACCACGGGCCACGCCCCGGATTTAAGACACAGCAGCGACGAAACCGGGCGTACGCGCATCGAACCCATATCCAGTACGATCGTATCGTCGCACAGAACCCTGCATCGCGATGCCAGCAGGGCAGATGCGATGGTGCTCTTTCCGCAGCCTGACGGTCCGGCGATCAGAACCACTCCCTGTGTCCCCCTAACGGCTCCGGCATGAATGGCCGGGAAACTTGTGCTGCACTCGAGGGCGATCCGGACAAGAGTCGCGTACAGCGCGGAGACGAGATATGCGCGCGGTCCCGTCCAGCGGATGCTGTCACGGTGGATCAGCGCGATACGATCCCGCCCGGCGCGAACAACCTCGATCTGCTCGGCGCTCGCGGTGGCCGGATCGGCCGCGAGAGTGTCCAGTGCAGGCTTGACGAACTGCAGAATCCTTTTGTCCCTGAAGACGATGCGGACCGTCGTGTCCAGCAATCGATAGCGCAGCTCCTTGTCCGTCGCGCAGTCATCGATCGATTGCTTTTGACGGCCGGTATAGCGGCCCAATGCACGCAGGAAGGTGGGACTCCGGGGCTCGGCCCGTTTCCTCGCAAGAACGCCGATCTCGCGCCATGCCTCGATTACCCCTGCAAGCTGCCGCTGGACATCCTGTAGGGGACAGCCGGAACGCAGGGCGAATGCTTTCGCGGTCTGGGCAGGACTATAGCCTTCCGCCAGACAGCACCACATGAAACCGGCGCTGCGGTTGATTACGTAAAGCCGTTGCCGGCGCGAATCGAACAGGACGGCGCGCGTTCCGATCGCGTGAAACGAAACGCCGGTATTCTGCGATGCTTCGGTGGGAAGAGAGCTGGCGTCCCAGGCTCCAGAGCCGTCCGCCTTGCGGTCATCGACGTCGTTTGCGGGAAGATCGAAGTGCGTCATCGGCCGAATCCGTTCCGCAAGGGCAGCACACGGTACGGAAGCAGCCTATCCGCGGTGTTAAGCGTTTGCCTGTGATCATTCGGTGATGGCCGGCAACACGCCATTCGAACCGATCGGTTCAGCCCGCAATAACGAGGGCGCCGGACCTGCCGGTCCGACGCCCTGTGGCTGTGATGCGATTGCGGGTTCCGGCTGTCTACTTGCCGGTCTCCTGCTTGATGCAGGCTGCCCGCTGCCTCGGGTCCTTGATCTGCGCGCATTTCGCAGGGACCACGGTCTGCGCCACGGTGAAGGTTCCGTCCGGCGCCGGCGCTGCGGCGCTGACGGGTGTTGCCAGTGGCACAGCGAAAATCATGGCGGCACCGATTAAGCCGGCAATGGATCTGGTCATTGTCTCCTCCTGAATTTTCCGTTTCGTCGACGTGCTCGCTACCTATCCCCAATCGACGGTCGCCGTACTTTAGGGAGACGACCGTCTCAGATTTAGCTCCGCCACAGACGGAAAGGTTGAAGTGCGGGGCGGCTTGCACAGGTCCGCCGTACCCTGATGTTCCGGTGACGGCGTTCCTGCCATATGGACGTGCGCTTCCTCGATTTATTCCGGCGCGGAGGAACCGCTGAATTTCCGACGCAGTTAGTTTTGCTGTTTGTACCGGATGTTCTGTCCGATCACAGCTTGATCACTGGCTCGACGTACACGTTGGAAGTCTGATCGCCGTAATCAACGGGCGTGGTGGCGTTACCCGCGCCGGTCCCGAGGCCGAACACAGGAGTCGCGAACATGAAAAGGAAGGTCGCCCTGGTCACCGGCATCACTGGTCAGGACGGTGCATATCTCGCCGATTTCCTGTTAGCCAAGAATTATACCGTGCACGGGATCAAACGCCGGTCATCGTCGTTCAATACGGGCCGGATCGATCACATCTACCAGGAGCGTATTGAAACCGATCCGCGGTTCATTCTGCATTACGGGGATCTCAGCGACGCGACGAACCTGATCCGCATTGTGCAGGAGGTGAAGCCCGACGAGATCTATAATCTCGGAGCACAGAGCCAGGTGCGGGTGAGCTTTGAGACGCCCGAATACACGGCCAATGTCGACGGGATCGGAACGCTGCGACTGCTCGAGGCGATCCGGATCCTCGGCCTCAGGGACAAGGTCCGCTTCTACCAGGCGTCCACATCGGAGCTGTTCGGCAAGGTCCAGGAAACGCCGCAGCGCGAAACCACGCCGTTCTATCCGCGCAGCCCCTACGGCGCGGCAAAACTTTATGCATACTGGATAACGGTGAACTACCGCGAGAGCTACGGGATACACGCGTCGAACGGCATCCTCTTCAATCACGAGAGCCCCATACGCGGCGAGACATTCGTGACCCGCAAGATCAGCCGTGCCGTCGCCGCAATCGAGCGTGGTATCCAGAAGCGACTCTATCTCGGCAACATGGACTCCAAACGCGACTGGGGGCATGCGCGGGATTACGTCGAGGGCATGTGGCGCATCGTACAGCAGGAAACGCCGGACGACTATGTGCTTGCGACCGGCGAGATGCATTCCGTGCGCGAGTTTGTCGAGCTGGCCTTCGACTACATTGGCCGTCCCATCGGCTGGGACGGTACGGGCGTTAACGAAAAGGGGCGCTGCTGTCGCACCGGCGACATTCTGGTCGCCGTGGATCCGCGCTATTTCCGTCCGACCGAAGTCGATCTGCTGCTCGGCGATCCATCAAAGGCACGCTTCAGGCTCGGCTGGCAGCACAGGATCTCGTTCGAGAATCTGGTTACCGGGATGATCGATGCCGACCGTCTTGCGCTCGAACGGGGAGCTTTCCGGAATGTTTGACAGCAGTTCGTTCGATCTCGCCGGCCGGCGCGTATGGGTCGCCGGCCATACGGGTATGGTGGGCAGCGCAATGGTCCGCCGTCTAGCCAGCGAAAACTGCGAGATGGTGACGGCGACACGTCGGCAGGCGGATCTGCGGGAATCGGAGCAGGTCGACCGGCTGGTTCGCGAAGCGCGGCCGCATGTAGTCGTAATCGCCGCGGCCAAGGTCGGCGGTATCCTTGCTAACGACAGATATCCGGTAGAATTTCTCGAGGACAACCTGCGGATTACGACGAATATCGTTGCCGCGGCGGCTCGATACGATGTGCGCAAGCTGCTGTACCTCGGCTCGTCGTGCATCTATCCGCGCGAAGCGGCACAGCCGATCGCGGAGGACACGCTGCTCACCGGACCACTCGAAACCACGAACCAGTGGTACGCGATTGCAAAGATCGCCGGGCTTCGCCTGTGCCAGGCATACCGGCGCCAGCATGGCTGCGATTTCATCACCGCCATGCCGTGCAACCTTTACGGACCGGGCGACAATTTCGACGTCGATAGCGGCCATGTTATCCCCTCTCTTATCGCCAAGGCCCACATGGCGCGAATGAGCGGCACGCGGTCGCTGATCGTGTGGGGAACCGGCCTGCCGCGCCGCGAATTCCTTCATGTCGACGATCTCGCCGACGGCCTGGTACACCTGCTGAAGCACTACAGCGCCGAGGAACCGGTCAATATCGGCACCGGTTCCGATGTGACCATCGCCAACCTGGCCCAACAGATATGCCATATCGTCGGATTCACCGGCGCGCTCGCCTTCGACCACACTCGTCCCGACGGCACGCCGCGCAGGGTACTCGATATCGGCCGGATCACCACGCTGGGTTGGCGGCCGCGGATTCCGCTCTCGCACGGGCTGGAGGAAACCTACGGCTGGTACCTTGATCACATCAGCGCGGAGCACAGCTATGCCCCGGCAGGCATCTGACCCGGATCATTTCCGGCTGACAGAGCATCGGATCGACGATCTGCCCGGTCATATGATCCGTGGTGGCGCGATTACGGTCGTCGCACAGCTGGCGAAGATATTCATTCTGTTCGGCGGTATCGTCCTGCTGGCACGGATGCTGACTCCGGAGGACTTCGGTCTGGTGGCCGTGGTGGCGGCTTTTCTTGCCTTCGTCGAGCTGTTTCTCGATCTCGGCCTTGCCCGGGCGACCGCGCAGCGGGCGCAGGTTACCCAGGTTGAAGTGAGCACCCTATTCTGGATTACCGTAACGATTTCCGTCCTAGCGTTCCTGGTCATTCTCGGTCTCGGGCCGACGCTCGCCCGGTTCTACGATCGAGATGAGCTCTCCGAGGTGACCGTCTGGCTCGGGCTCGCGGTGGTGATTGCCAGCATGTCGGTTCAGCATACGGCTATTCTCAAACGACAAAGACGGTTTGCGGCACTGGCGGTCGCCGAGATCGGCTCCCTCGCCGTCGGAATCCTCGCCGCCGTCGTCGTTGCAACGACGGAGGGGGGAGTCTGGGCGCTGGTGGCGCAACGGATCGCAGGGAGCCTGACGCTGACCCTGTCCTCCTGGCTCGTGTGCCGCTGGCGACCGGGGCGCCCGTCGTTCGAGGTCGATCTTCGTGGTCTGCTTGCCTTTGGCGGCGACATGACTCTGTCGAGCGCGCTGAACCTCGCATCTCGCACCATTGACCACATTCTGATCGGCTGGACCGCAGGCGCGCACGTGCTCGGGCTCTACGAACGCACCAACAGGCTTGTGATGGCGCCGGTGCAGGACGTCAACGTGTCCCTGTTCGCGGCCGCGATGCCGATGCTGGGCCGTTCTGCCGGCAACCCCGCACGTTTTCGCCGCACATACCTCAAATCCATGGAAGCGATCTGCATGGTGACCATGCCGGTCGCGGCGCTGCCCATTGCAGTACCCGACTTGATCGTAGATCTGCTGCTCGGGCCGCAGTGGGGAGGCGCAGCACCGTTCGCCATGTGGCTTGGCATCGCCGCCCTGTTCCAGCCTGTGATCAATACCCTCGGCTGGTTGTTCGTCACCCGGGACCGGGTCCGGGAAATGGTGCGGTGGACTGTCATGGGTTCGGGGCTGAGGCTGATCGCGGTTCTGGGGGGGCTGCCCTATGGCGCTGTGGGCGTTGCCGCCGCGGTCGCATTATCCGGAATCGCCATTCGGGTGCCGGTGCTGTTCTGGGCGATCGGGCGTCGCGGTCCCATCAGCACGCTCGACCTTGTACGCGCGACCGGTCCTGCGACGGTCGCCGCCGTCTCGGTAATCGCCGCCCTTTCCCTGATGCGCGGATTCGTGCCCCTGCCCGCCGATGCACCGGCGCTCCAGCTCGTCCTCGCCGTCGGCGTGGCCGCAGGCGTGGCACTGTTGTGTTATGCGGGCCTTCCTCAGGGGCGACGCGCGTTGCGGGGGTTCCGACTGATGCGTTCCGCCTTCACCCGTGTCGAGGTTCCGCCGTGAACGTGGTGATCAGCAATACAACGCTGCTCAATACCGGGGATGCCGCCATCGTAGAGGCGACTGTCGCGGTTCTGCGCCGGTCCTTCATCGGAGATATGCGGGTGGTCTGCTACGATGCCAATCCGCTCGCGGCGGCCGACTACCGCTCGGGGCTTGCCACCCGCCAGGCGATCTTCGATCAGGTGGCGCGCTGGGGGGGATCGGGCCTTCGGCGCAAGGCGGCACTGATCTGGGTACTTGTGGCGGCACGGCTGATGCGTGCCGGGCGCTTTGCGCGGATGATACCGCTGCCTGCAGCGTTGACCCATGCGCTGACGGAGTACCATGCCGCCGACGTGGTGATCAGCGCCGGAGGCACCTACCTGGTGCCGAACTATCGCCTGGCGCCGCGCATCTACGACTTCCTGGTGACGCTGGCGCTCGGCCGGCCGCTCGTCCTGTTTACGCAGAGTCTCGGCCCGTTTCCGCCCGGGAGGGATCGTTTGCTGCTGCGATTCGTCCTGCGCCGGGTGCGCCTTATCCTCGTGCGTGACGGGCAGTCGGCGCACCATCTCGCGGGGCTTGGCGTATCGCCGTCGCGCATCGCAGAGTGCGCGGACGCCGCCTTCGGGCTGGCGCCGGAAGCGTTGGATACGAAACCGCGACGCCGCAACACGCCACCTCGCATCGCCGTCTCCGTCCGCGACTGGCCGTTCATCGACGGCAAGGACGGCGCCGGAACCATGGAGCGGTATCTCGATGCCGTCGCGACATTTGTAACCTGGATCGTCGAAAACGAGCAGGCGACGGTGGTCTTCATATCGAGCTGCCAGGGAGTACCCGACTACTGGACCGACGACTCGCAGACGGCACGCCGGGTGGTGGACCGGCTGCCGTCCCATGTGGGCAGGAACGTTACCGTGGACAGCGCCTTCCGCTCGCCCACCGAGCTGATCGAGCGGCTGAGACCGTTCGACGCCGTCATCGCGACCCGGATGCACGTGGCGATACTGGCGCTGTGCGCCGGTGTTCCGGTAATCCCGATCGCCTATGAGTTCAAGACGCGCGAACTCGCCCGCCGGCTCGGTCTGTGCGACGTGCTGCAGGATATCGCGCAGGTCTCGGCCGCCAGTCTGCTTGCGGCCTGGCGCTTGCTGCGCCGTAACCGGGCGGCGCTGGAAATGGACTTGCAGCGTCGGGTGGTTCTGGCGCGCCAGTCCGCGATGGAGAGCGGTCGGCTGGCGATGATGGCCACCTTGCGGGAAGCCCAATGAAGCGCGGCCTCAGAATCGCCCTGTTCGTTCACGAGTTTCCGGCTCTGAGCGAAACCTTCGTGCTCAACCAGATCGTCGGGCTCATCGAACTCGATTGTGACGTCACGATCTTCGCCAACGCGCGACGCCCGGACACGGTGGAACACGCCGATATAGGCCGCCATCGCCTCGGTGCCCGCACGTGCTATCTCGCCATGCCGGAAGGACGGCTCCGCCGGGTGATCGAAGCGGTGCATCTTATCCGGCAGTACCGCCGGCGCTGGCCCCGGTTGATCCATCGATCCCTCAACGTATTCCGCTATGGCCGCGACGCGTTGTCGCTGAAGCTGCTCTTCTGGACCATCCGCATTGCCGAGAGGGACAGTAGGTTCGACGTCCTCTACTGCCATTTCGGACCGATCGGCCGGACAGCAACTTTCCTGCGCGAAATCGGCGTAATCGACGGGCCTCTGGCAACCGCGTTCCACGGAGTCGACGTAAGCGCGGTGCTGCGACGAGCGCCGCATTTCTACCAGGCGCTGTTCGACCGGGGCGACCTGTTCTTTCCGGTATCCCGGCACTGGGAAATGCGCCTGCAGGCGCATGGCTGTGATCCCGATCGAACCACCGTACATCACATGGGGGTCGATCTCGAACGATTCCGGTTCCGGAGGCGGCATCGGCTGCCGGGCGCACCCGTGCGCCTGCTCAGCATCGGCCGGCTGGTGGAAAAGAAAGGCATCGAATACGCTCTGCGCGCGGTAGCGCTGGCGAGGGAACGGGGTATTCGGCTTTACTATACCATCGTGGGCGACGGACCATTGCGAACCTCGCTGATTGCGCTCGCGGACGAGCTGGGTCTCCGCGACACGGTGGTTTTTGCCGGCTGGGCCGACCAAGGCGGGATTCTTGGTCACATCTATGCCAGCGACGTGCTCCTTGCGCCGAGCATCACCGATCGCATGGGCGATCAGGAAGGCATTCCCGTCGCCATCATGGAAGCGATGGCGACGGGGCTGCCGGTCGTCGCCACGCGCCATAGCGGCATTCCGGAGCTGGTACACGACCGAAAATCGGGCCTTCTGGTGGCCGAGGCCGATGCCGAGGAGCTGGCGGCCGCCATCGCCTGGCTATGCATGGATCAGGAATTGCGGGAACGCATGGGCGTCGAGGGACGGCGCGTCATCGAGACCGGGTTCGATATCCGCGCCCTCAATGGCCGCCTGTGCCGCCTTTTCACCGAGCTGGCGACCGGTTCGGTGACGATGCTGGGGAAAGCGGACGGCACGGGCGCGTCGGCGTCCCCGAGGTCGCTGCCGCTGCCGATGGAACACGCACCATCGGGTGCCGCCGGTACCGGCGGCCATCGCTAGAACATCACCCGCCGACGATTGACCCGTCGGTGTCGCGGGACGGCCGGCCGCGCTTGATCCGAAGCTTTCCGGTCTTGTCTACCCACAGACTGTTGTCGCCTAACCGAAGCTGGTTGCCGGAGTTCCAGCGGGCCCCGAAGCGTACGCCGCCGCGCTGGCCAACCTCCAGCGCTTCGAAGCCGTGCTGATTGTCGACGCGTCCCTCGCATCCGATCAGCGTTATGTCCGGATGGTTGCGACCGTCGATGCGGGCGAGCCCTGCCTTACGCGCCGCCTGGCCGCCGCTTCCGGTACAACCGATCATTACCATCCTGTTGGTAATGAAGGCATCGACGAGGTGCGTCTGATACCGTATGGAATAGGCGGTACAGCCGATCAGCGTTCCCGATACGTTGAGCTTCATTCCGGCGCCACCGTGCCCGAAGTTGGGCGCACCGTCGTGATTGTTCTCGAATCCGCAGTGCGCCAGAAGCGGACAGCCGGTGGACGCCACCAGCCCGTAACGCTTGTTCAGAAGGAAATAGCAACCGACGAAGCTTACGTCGCGCGCCTGTTTGGTCAGCACCACGCCGTGCTGGCGGTTGCCGCCGAAGACGCAGCCAAAAACGTGGATGGCCGACAGGATCCCGCCATCCGTGCCGTGGCTCATGGTCGCGCCATTGCCGCGATTGTCGCGGAAATAGCTGTTGAATATCTGGCTTTCGAAAATGTTGCCGATCATCCGCAGCCCGTCGCCGCCGCAATGCTCGACGGTTACATCGCGTAATGCCGTGTTGTAAAAGTAGTGTCCCTTGCCGTCGCACGCGATGGAGATGCCGACGCCATCCCGTCCGTTGCCGTAAATGCCGAGCCCCTCGATCAGGAAATAGCGTGTCAGGGTCCGGCTGTTTATGGACAGGATGTCCGATCCGTCGGATATGGCAGAGCGGATCTGGGCGCCGACGGCCGACACGCCCGACCAGCGTGTCAGCTTGCCGGCGCGTCGGGGATCCAGGTCCAGGCGCAGCCCGCCGGTAACCCTGTAGGTACCGGGTGGAATGACCAGGAATACGGGCCGGCCGACGCCGAGGGTCCTGTCGAGGGCCGTCTGGAGGGCCTTGGTGTCGTCGGCAACGCCATCGCCGACGGCGCCGAACTCGGCGGCGGATACGGCGCCCGCGCGATTCCGGGCGACGGACGGGAGAGCCGCCCGGGTGCCGGTCGCGGTAACGGCGCCGGCAACGAGAGCGCTGGCGCCGGAAATCAGGTCTCTTCGTCTGATGTTGGTCTCTCCATTATCCGGTGATAAAGCGCGCAATAGCGGTTCGCGATGCAGCCAATGTCGAACCTGGCTTCGGCGTGCAGGCGTGCCGCCAGTCCGAGGTGAAGGGCATGGTCCTCGCCGTTGAGGCACCAGGCGATGCCATTGGCGAGGTCATCGGCCTGGAACGGACGGGCGAGATAGCCGGTACGCTGGTGTACGACGATGTCCGACGGCCCGCCGCTGTCGAAGGCGACGACCGGCGTTCCGCAGGCCATAGCCTCGATCAGGGTTTTGCCGAATGACTCCTGCAGCGATGGCACGACCATCACGTCCGCCGCCGAGTAGAGCAGCGCCAGGCGGCGGTCATCCGCGAGATGTCCCACATAACGGACGTCCATCCCGATCCTGTCGCGCTGATCGCCACCGTCCGCACCGAACACCACCAGTTCGGCGCGGCGGTCCCAGCCGGCGCGGGCAAGAGTGTTCATCGTCTGGCAAAGGGCGGGATATCCCTTGCGGCGGTCCGACGTGGCGTTGAGCGCCCCGAACAGGATCAGACGCCGGTCCTGTGGCAGGTTCCACGCCCTGCGCGCGAGACGTTTGTCAGTGGGCCGGAAGCGCTGGAGATCGAGCCCGTTGGGAATGACCTCGACGGGGTGCGTATGAAAAAGGGGACTCCGCCGCGCGGCCTCTTCCAGCCAGCGGCTGATCGGAATGATCCATAGGTCGAGATCGCCCCATTGGGCGCATTTGCGCAGAAATATCCGCCGGCTCAGGTCATGGGGTACGTGGGACCGGAGCTGGGGGCAGCAGCCGCACCCATCGTGGAAGCGTTCGCAGCCGGCGGTATAGTGGCAACCGCCGGTGAACGGCCACATATCGCGCAGGGTCCATACGATCGGCCGGCGAAAGCGCCTCAGGGCCTGGATCGGCAGGAATCCGCCTCCGCTCCAGTGCAGATGGACGACATCGGGGTTGATGCTGTCGACCACCCGGCCGATGCGGGTCGGCACCCAGTTGACGCTCCAGTAGGAGTCGCCCGTCAGGTCATAGCGGTATAGCGGCAGCGCATCGGCCACGGTACGCAGGCGGCGTACCAGGCGACCACCATTTGCCGCGGCGATAACCCTGACGTCGTCGCTGAATTTTCGGTCCACCAGCATCAGGGAATCGAAGCCCTTGGCCACCAGCGCACGATGCAGCCAGTAGGCGCCGCGCGCGGCGCCGCCTTCGGTATCGGTGGCGCTGAGATGGAGAACGCGGGTGCTCATCGCGCGTATCCGCTGCGCGACGCGACCAGCGCGTCGCGTGGAAACGGCGTCGACGGACGATAGGCGACCAGCGCCGGCTGGCGGTGATGCAGGATTGCGATGGCACAGGCGATCATGAGCGTCGTCCAGGGCTTGGGCGAAACATAGGCGCCGGATGCCTGGCCCAGGATGACCCAGACGGACCAGCAGAACCACGCGCTCGGCGGACCCAGCGTGCGTAGAAACCCCGTGAGCGCCAGCAGAATCGCGACTCCCCAGCCCAGGCCCAGGTAGATCCAGTGATGCCAGAAATAGTTGGTCAGCACCTCGTTCGGCTTGTCGAACTGCCACGCTGCGGAAAAGGCGGGCGAGGACATATAGATCTGCACGATGCGGCCGGCGATCATATCCTCGCCGGCCAATCCGGCACCGGCCAGCGGACTGCTGGCAAGCGAGTCCTTCGCCACCAGGGCGGGCCCCATGATCCGGTAGAAGAAACTGGGGTCGCTGCCCGACGAGATATCGTGCAGTCGTGCGCTGAAGACGCCACGCCCTGCCACGCCGACGGCCGCGACCAGCACAATACAAAGCACGATGATCCGCGAAACCGTAGTCGAATGGCTTGACACCCGGCCCCAGGCGCTGCGCCCTGCAAGAAAAACCTGGTAGGGAACGATAAGGCCGGCGCCCAGCACCAGCGTCGGGCTGCGGATCAGGAACAGGCCGCAGCCGATAAGGCCCAGGAAGCCCACGGTCTTCCACGCGGACCGCGACAGCACGTACCAGGCGAAGGCGTAGAGCGTCACCCCGTAGGCAACGTAGGATGGCTCCGACGTGAACAGCTTTGGCCGGACGGCGCCGTAGAGGGCCTCGTCGCGCACGGCGGAGTCGTAGACATACTGG
>Ga0326597_10000793_pt1 | contig 53950 bp, 43 predicted proteins | sample RVTome_12_FD_203789 | JGI IMG/M metagenome (GOLD analysis project Ga0326597, IMG submission 203789) | Soil microbial communities from uranium-contaminated site in the Upper Colorado River Basin, Wyoming, United States - RVT100D185 | ecosystem: Environmental > Terrestrial > Soil > Contaminated >... | reverse complement strand
CGGGCGACACGCTGACCGGGATTGCCAGCCAGTACGGGGTCACGATGATGACCGTCTGGTGGGCGAACAAGCTGACCTCGAAGGACGACCTCCACGTCGGCCAGAAGCTGGTCATCCCGCCGGTCAACGGCCTCATCGTGACCGTCAAGGACGGCGATACGCTCGACGGCCTGGCCGCGAACTACAAGGTCGACGCGGCCAATGTCGTCGCGGTCAACGAGCTGGACGACCCGACCCTGATCATCGGCCAGACGATCATCCTGCCGGGCGCCGTCGGGGCGCCGATCCCGACGCCCAAGCCGGTCGCTCGCCCGACGAGCAAGGGTGGCAGCTGCAACTGCTCCGGGCCGTCGAACTACAGCGGCGGGGCGTTCAGCTGGCCGGTCAGCGGCGGCGGCAACTACATCAGCCAGTACTACCACTACGGCCACTACGCGATCGACATCGCGGCCGACTACGGCTCGACGGTTCGATCGGCAGCCTCCGGGACGGTGATCTTCGCCGGTTGGAAGGGCAACGGCGGGGGCTACCAGGTCTGGATCTCTCACGGCTCCGGGCTGTACACGACGTACAGCCACATGTCGGCCGTGACAGTGGGCGCGGGCGCCGGGGTAGGGGCGGGGACACAGGTCGGCCGGATCGGGCAGTCCGGGCGGGCCACCGGGCCTCACCTCCACTTCGAGGTCTGGGTCGGCTCCGTCTGGAACGGCGGCTACCGGGTCAATCCGCTCAAGTACTTCTGAGCGGCACGTCGCCGGCTCCGGCCCCGAGCGGGTCGGGTCGCGCGGACGGCGCGTCAGGCCGCCTGGCCTGATCGTGGGAAGATGAGGCCCGATGTTCCTCGACCGCGTGAAGATCCTCGTGCGCGCCGGCGCCGGCGGCGACGGTGCGGCCACGTTCCGACGGGAGGCCCATGTCCCGCGCGGCGGTCCCGACGGCGGTGACGGGGGCCGTGGCGGCTCCATCCACCTGCGGGTCGATCCCGGCCAGACAACGCTCCGCGACTTCCGCTTCCGGCACCACTTCCGGGCGACGCCCGGGGGCCGCGGCCAGGGAGCCCGCCGGCACGGGGCGGCCGGCGAGGACCTGATCCTCGACGTCCCGCCGGGCACCGCGATCTACGATGACGAGACCGGGGCGCTGCTGGCCGATCTCGTGGCCAGCGGCCAGGCGGCGATGGTCGCGCGCGGCGGTCGCGGCGGTCTCGGCAACAAGCACTTCGCGACCTCGACCCACCAGGCGCCGAGGCACGCCCAGAAGGGCGAGCCGGGCGAGGAACGCTGGCTCCGCCTGGAACTCCGGCTCATCGCCGACATCGGCCTCGTGGGCCTCCCCAACGCCGGCAAGTCGACGCTCCTCGCGGCGCTCACGGCGGCGACCCCGAAGATCGCCGACTACCCGTTCACGACCCTGGAGCCGAACCTCGGGGTCATGGACCTGGGCGATGAGGACCCGCGCCTGCCGACGATCGCCGACGTCCCCGGTCTCATCGAGGGCGCCAGCGAGGGGGCCGGCCTGGGTCACGCCTTCCTCCGCCACATCGAGCGGACCCGCGTCCTCGTCCACATCGTCGACGGGGCCGGGCGCGACCCGGAATGGGACCACGAGGTCATCCGGACCGAGCTCGCCGCGCACGACCCGGCGCTCCTCGAGAAGCCGCTCCTCGTCGTCTTCAACAAGCTCGACCTGGCGGCGGCCGCCGAGGCCTGGCCGGCCTTCCGCGCCGCGCGGCAGCGGGACGGCCTGGCAGTCGTCGGCATCGCCGCGGCGGAGGGTCGCGGGATCGCCGAGCTCCGGACGGCCTTCGCCGCGCTCCTGCCGAGCGCCGCGGGGATGGCCGAGCCTCCCGAGCCGGCAGGCGTCGTCGTCCACCGCATCGAAGGCCGGGGCGACGGTTTCACCATCGACCTCGACGCCGACGGCGTCATCCGCGTCCGTGGCCGTCGGATCGAACGCCTCGCCGCCCAGACGAACTTCGAGGTCGAGGAATCGGCCGAGCGTTTCCAGCGCGACCTGGTCCGGCTGGGGATCGACGCCGAGCTGCGGCGGGCGGGGATCGGCAGTGGCGACGCGGTGCGCTTCGGCGACGTCGAGCTCGAGTGGGAGGCCGACGCGTGGGCCCTCGAACGGTGACGCCCGGATGATCCCGGCGCCCCCGGTGCGGATCGGGATCCTCGGCGGCACCTTCGACCCGGTCCACCTGGGCCACCTGGCGGTCGCCGAGGCGGCCCGCAACGCGCTCGACCTCGACCGGGTCCTCTTCCTGCCCGCCGGCTCGCCGCCCCACAAGCCGGGCAGCGTCGACGCGCCGGCCGCCGACCGCGCCGCGATGGTCGAGCTCGCGATCGCCGGCCATCCGGGCTTCGAGCTGAGCCGCGTCGACGTCGACCGGCCCGGCCCGTCATATACCGCCGACTCCATCGAGCGCATCGCCGCCGCCGAGCGGGCGGCCGGCCGCGATCCGGATCTCGTCCTCATCATATCGGTCGAGACCCTGGCCGAGCTGCCCGAGTGGCATGAGCCGGCCCGCCTCCTGGCCGCCTGCCGGATCGCGGTCGTGCCCCGGCCGGGTCATCCCTCGCCCGATCCCGCCTGGATCGAGGCGAGCTTCGCGGGCCAGGCCGGGCGGATCCTCGTCATCGACGGACCGCGTCTCGCGATCTCCTCGACCGACATCCGCGAGCGGATCGCATCGGGCCGCATGGTCCGCCGGCTCATCCCGGAGGCGGTCGCGCGCTACATCGTCGATCATGACCTCTACCAGCGCCCCGACCGACAGGAGGATCCCCGGCCAGTGACCGACCCCGCCCTCGCCCCGCGTCCCGACGGCCTGCCCCGTCGCGAACCCCGCGTTCCCGGTGCGCCGGCTGGCCCCGCGCCCGCCGACGAGCGCTCCTCGCTCGAGATCGCGCGACGCGTCGTCGAGCTCGCCGAGGACAAGAAGGCCGCCGACATCATCCTGCTCGACCTGGCGGAGCTGACCACGATGGCCGACTACTTCGTCATCTGCTCGGGTGGGTCGGAGCGGCAGATCGCCGCCATCGCCGACGGGATCGTCGGTGGGCTCCGCGACGGGGGCGTCCGCCCGATCGGGCGCGAGGGGCTGGCCGCCTCGCACTGGGTCCTGGTCGACTACGGGTCGGTCATCGTCCACGTCTTCACGCCGCCCGAGCGCGACTTCTACCAGCTCGAGAAGCACTGGTCGGAGGCGAAGACGGTCCTGCGCGTCCAGTAGCGCCCGGGCCGAACGGCTCCCGCCGTGCCGCAGGCGTACCGGGTGGACCCGTACCGTCGGGTCATATTGGTGGCGAGTGGCCGCTCCAATCATTCGGGACATGACGCCCAGTCGCGAGCGCTGCCCGGCCTGCACCCGCCGCCTGATCACGACCCGGTTCGACACGACGTTCCGGATGCCCGATCAGTCCGAGCGGCTGTGCTTCGGAATCCCGGGCGGCCTGTGCGAGGACTGCCACCAGCTGTACATCGACCCCGACCTCATCGAGCTCCTCGACCTCGGCAGCGGGCGATGCACCTTTGCGATCGAGAGCGACCTCGTGATCCAGGAGCAGGCCTGGTCGGCGTGAAGCCGCCGTCGAGGATTCCGGCGCGGCGAACGCGACCGGTCCATCGAACGCTGCCCGTGTTCCTCCCGGTCTGGCTCCGGCCCCACGTGCCGGACCGGATCACGCAGGCACCGCCACCCGAGACCGCAACCGACCCGACCCAGCCCTGACCTGCGCGGGCCGCCCGCGCCTGCCGATCACTCGCCCGGCACCTGCCCCGAACGACGGCGGCGCCCGCCTCCGCTGATCCCACGTTCCGTCCATACGGCCCTTCCCCGTGCCGGGACGGCGCTCCAGGATGCCGTGTGCGTCCGGACGACGAGGGGAGTCATCACGATGGAGCTGACGGGGCGGTGGCGCGTGGTCCGGGGAGCGCTCGCGGACCTGGCTGAGGGCACCGAGGTCGACGTCATCGCCGGCTACGGCGGCGTCCACTGGTTCGCCCGACCCGGCACGGGGATCATCATCCGTCAGGTCGTCGAGGCGGGCGCCGCGACGACGCCGGGCGGCAATCTCGTCCTCCGGGACGATGGCGGCGAGTCCGAGCTGGCTCGCGTCCCCGAGGCCGTCCGGCCGTCCCCGATCGAGCAGCTCGTCGAGGGCGATCCGCCGACGATCGTTCGGACGTACCGCTCGCCGACGCACGACGAGGCCGCGGCCGCGATGACGACAGAGTCATCAGCGCTCGCCGAGCGCGGCTACCGCCTCGTCTCGCAGTCGTGGGCCGCGCCCGAGAAGCGGCTCCTCACCGGGATCGCCGGCCTCGCGCTGGTCCTGACAGCGATCCCGTTCTTCGGCCTCGTGCTGGGGAATCTCTTCGTGGCCGTGCTCATCCTCGCGATCGGGATCGCGCTCCTGGCGGACTATGGCGGCTCGCCGCCCGGCTCGCTGACCGCGACCTTCGAGCGGCGACCGGAGCTGGCCGCCACGACCCGGGCGGGCGACACCGGGGCCCGCACCACCCGGGAACGCCTGGCCGAGCTCGACGGGCTCCATCGCGACGCGGTAGTCAGCGACGAGGAGTACGCCGCGCGCCGGGCGGCGATCCTCGAGTCGATCTGAGCGGGCGCCTCGCCCGCACGCGGGCCGGGGGGGATCGCCGGCGTCGGGGGCCGGCCGGCCGGCCGGCGGGGCCCAGTCCGGTCCTAGGCGGACGGCGCCACCCGATCTGCCAGCCACAGGTCAAACGCCAGCCTGACCGCGGCGTCGCCGCCGACCGCCCCGCCGACTCCTTTCACGAGCGCATCCAGCTCGAGCAGGCCCTCCAGGGCCGCGGCCAGCTCGGCGACCGTCCAGGCCCGTGCCTGGCGCGCCAGGGTCTCGGCCCGGAACGGCTGGAGGCGCATCGAGCGGACGAGCGAGCCGGGGGTCTCGCCGCCGGCCAGCCGGTCGGCGACCTCCAGGAGCTCGCGGATCCGCCGATGGAGGACGGCCAGGAGGACGGGCTCCGGGGTCGCCTCGAGGAGGCGCTCGAGGAGCTCGAGCGACCGAGTTCGCTGGCGCATGCCGACGGCGTCCACGAACCCCCAGATCGAGCCGGGCACGGCCTCCGCCACGAGATCGCGGACATCGTCGACGCTGACCGGGCCGTGGCCCTCGCGGGACGCGTCGCTCGCGTGGCGCACAGCGAGCTTCTCGAGCTCCGTCACGGCTAGCCGGCCCTGCTGGCGGCGGTCGACATCGCCCTCGCGGACGAAGCCCCCGACCCGCGTCGCGAGCTCCTTCGCCGCGCCCGGCCCGAGGCTGATACCGCGCTCCCGGGCCCGTGCCTCGAGCCAGGCCGCGAGCCCGCCCTCACGTGGAGCCTCGAAGCGGCGGATCTCGCCGCCAGCGGCCCGAACGGCGTCCGAGAGGGCCTTCGAGGGCGGATCCTTCTTGCCCGAATCCGTCTCCTCGGCCACGACGAGCCCATTGCCCTCGGCGAGCATGCCGATCGCGGCGACGAGCGCCTCGCGGTCCTCGCCGCGCCGGACGAGCGGGCCTGCGTTCGACAGGATCGCCAGGGTCCCGGACCCGAAGAGCGTCCCGGTCGCAAGGCGCTCGTGGAGCTCGCCGATCGCCCGCGCCGCGTCGCCGGCCTCGCCCCGGACGCGCCAGCGTTCCGGCAGCCCGCCGGGGAAGCGGGCGGGATCGGTCCGGACGGCCTCGACGGCCGCCTCGAGGCCGTAGGCGTCGTCGCCCCAGAAATAGGCGATCGGGGCGGCGACCGTGGCCGCGCTCACTGACCGGCCCGGGGGCGCTCAGGCGTGGGACGGACGGGCGGCCGGGCTCGTCTGGCGCCGGACCAGGCGCCGCAGCTCGGTCGGCGAGGCGAGGATGGCGGCCGGGCGGCCGGGCGCACCGGGCTGTGGGAGGTCACCGCCGGCATGGTAGCGGACGGTCCCGCCGGCCGCGGAGAGGGGGAGCCGGGCGAGGGACACGGCCTCCGGGCCGGCCAACGCGGCATCGGGGTTCGGCGCGACATCGACAGTCGCCACGACGTCGACCGTGCTCGGCGGCCGGAGCGGGACGTCGCACAGGAAGGCGGGCCCGGCCGGCGCCACGGCCACGGCGAGGCTGGCCGTGGCGAGCGCGGCCGTCGTGCCCTCGGCGTGGACGCGGATCGGACCCGGACGCAGCTCGATGTCGACGGTCCCGTCGGTGTCCGTGCGGAGCACGCGGGCTCCGCCGGCCTCGATCCGCTCGATCGTGGCCGGGGCCGGGTGACCGTACGGGTTCCGGGCGCCCGCGGAGATGACGGCGACGCGCGGCCTGAGCGCGGCCAGGACCGGCGCCGTGGAGGAGGTCCGCGAACCGTGATGGGCGACCTTGAGGACCTCGACCGCGGGCAGCCCCCGGGCGAGGAGGGTCGGATCGATCTCCTCCTCGATGTCGCCGCTCAGGAGGAAGCGGTGGCCGGCCGCCTGGCCGAGGAGGACGATCGAGACGTTGTTGATCCCGGTCCCGCCGTCGGGCGGCTGCTCCGGGACGCTGCCGGCGTCCGGCCACAGGACCTCCAGCTCGATGTCGTCGACGGCCAGGCGGTCCCCGGTCATGAGGACGCCGCGACCGATCCCGCTCGCGGCGAGCGCCGCGTTCAACGCCGCGTAGCCCGGTCCCGGCCCGATCATCCCGGGCTCGAGCACGCGCTCGACCCCGTACCGACCGAGCAGGCTCGCGAGGCCGGCGGCATGGTCCTCGTGTGGGTGGCTGAGCACGACGACGTCGATTCGACGGTCCCACGGCGGAAGGTGCTCGTCGAGGGCGACGAGGAGTCGCCCCGGATCCGGCCCGCCGTCGACGAGCAGCCGGCCGCCCCGCTGGCCCTCGAGCAGGATGGCGTCGCCCTGCCCGACGTCGAGGACCGTGAGTCGGGCGGTGCCGTCGGGGCGATGGACGATGGCGACGGCGAGAGCGACGACCGCCACGGCCAGGCCTCCGGCGAGGACTCGCTCCGTCCGGCCTCGTGGGTCTCGCCGCACTCCGCCGGGCGCGCCTGTCCGTGAAGGGGCCGGTGGCGGCGTGACGGACGGCACCGGCGACCCCGCGGCGCGCGATCCGGGCTGCGCCGGGTGGGCTCGCACCCGGAGCCGGCGATCGGCGAGCAGGATCAGGGCGCCGGCCACGCCCGCGACGACCACGTCCCAGGGCGCGGCGAGATCCAGGCTGGCGAACGGGATCGCTGCGCCGGCCCGGACGAGCCCGACGATGGCGGCCAGGAGGGTCCAGGCCGGCAGGCCGCCGACGGCCGCGACGAGCGTCGGCGCCCCCGCCATCGAGAGGACGCCGGCGACCAGCGCGACGGCCCCCGCGGCCATGGCCGGTGCCACGAGCGGGACGACGCCGAGGTTGATCACCGGGGACACGACCGACAGGCGCCCGAACTCGAGGGCGACGATCGGGAGCGTGGCGAGCTGCGCCGCCAGCGAGATGCCGAGGGATTCGGCCAGCCAGGCCCGAAGCCGGCCGGGAGCCGGCCCGGCAAGGCGCGCGGTCAGCGGCGTCCCCCAGGCGATGAGCCCGGCGGTCGCCAGCGCGGAGAGGCGGAATCCGACGTCGTCGATGAGCCGCGGATCGACGAGCAGGAGGATCGTGACGGCCCAGCCGATCGCCGCCGCCGCCCGGCTCGGCCGGCCGAGCTCGCGGGCCAGCAGGACTACGCCGGCCATCGCCGCCGCCCGGACGACCGAGGGCGACGCGCCGACGAACACCACGTAGGTGACGATCGCGACCGCGGTGAGGGCCGCCCGCCGGCGCCGGGCGACCCGGCCCGCGAGCGCCCCGAGGGTCGCGGCGACGATGGCGATGTTCCAGCCCGAGATCGCCACGACGTGGCTCGCCCCGACGGCCGTGAACGCCGCGGCGAGGTCTCGGTCCACCCGGTCCCGGAGCCCGATGAGGATCCCGGACGCCAGGCCGGCCTCGGGTTCCGGGATCGCCCGGCCGAGCGCCGCATCCGCGCCGCGCCGCAGGCCCTCCAGTGTGCGCCCCGCGTCGCCCGGAGCCGCCACGATCACGACCGACCCAGCCCGGATGACCCCGGCCGCCCCGATCCGAGCGAGGTAGGCGCCGTACTCACCCTCGGGGCGGGGCTCGAGCTCGCCGGCGATCGTGACGTGGTCGCCGGGGACCACGACCGGCCAGGCCGGGAAGGTCGCCGCGAGGCGGGTCCCGGGCGGGCCGGTGAGTTCCACGACGGCGGGCCGGTCGCCCTCCCGGAGCGGCCCGACGCTCACGACCGCCGCCGCCCACGGACCGTCGCCATCCGGCAGGGCGAGGTCCGCCGGCGGCAGGACCGGCGGTGCCAGGACGAGGCGGATGGCAAGGGCGCCCGCGCCGGCCGCGATCGCGACGAGGGTCAGTCCGAGCGGCCGCCGGGCGGTGACCGAGGTCACGAGCCAGCCCACTAGAGCGAGCGCGCCGGCGCCCAGGAGGACGGCCACGACGAGCCGGGTCCCGGAGCCGGCCCCGGACGCGAGGACGAGTGCCGCGCCAATCGCCCCGACGGCGAGCCGACCGCTCACGCCCGTCAGCGGGCCGTGACGAGGTCGCGGAGCGTCTCGAACGTCTTCGCCCCGACGAGCTTCCTCGTCCGGAGGTCATCGACCGAGGCGAATCGCTCGGCCGTTCGCGAATCGATGATCTTCGTGGCCGTCACCGGGCCGATTCCGGGCAGCGCCTCGAGCTCGGCCTGTGTCGCGCTGTTGAGGTCGACGAGGCCTCCGGCCGCCCCGTCGCTGCCTCCGCCCGCCGGGCCGCCCGCACCGGCGGGGCCGGGGTTCGGTGTCTCATCGTCCCGGGACGGCACGACGAGGTGGGCACCGTCCTCGAGGAGTGCGGCGAGGTTGAGCTCGACGGCGGCGCGGGCGGCATCCACTCGCGGCCCGAAGCCGCCGGCGGCGGCCAGCGCGTCGCCGACCCGCGAGCCGACCGGCAGCCGGTAGACGCCCGGCGACGAGACGGCGCCGCCCACGTCCACGACGACCTCACCCGTCGCCGGCACGCCACTCGCCACCGCGACGCTGACCCCGCCGCCGGCGTTGTCACCCTCGCCGGGCAGTCCACCGGAGGCGATGACGACCGCGGCGCCGAGGAGCAGGGCGACCGCTCCGGCAGCGATGGCGACCGTCGCCCGGGCCGGTGATGACGGCGCCGTACCGGCCGGCGGTTCCGAGGTGGGCGCGGGCGCGTCGACGACGCGCCACGGTGCGCTGGAGGGGTCCACGAAGCCTCGCCCGGCGGGTCTTCCAGGCGGGGAGGGGGCGGACGTCCCGTCCGCCGGGGCACTACGTCGGACGGGACGTGGCCGGGAGGCTACGCCGGGGCGCTTAGCTGCGGCTTATCCGCGCGGGCGGACGTCAGCGTTCGAGCTGCTCCCAGGGGACCCAGCGCGTGCCGTCCCACCAGCGATGCCAGGTCCGGCCGTCCCGGCCGAGGGCGAAGACGTCGAGGCGATCGGCGCCCCACGAGGAGGCGGCGGGCGCCGCGGATGGGTCGAGCTCGCCGCCGAGCGATTCCCAGGCATGCCAGGCGGCGCCGTCCCAGTAGCGATCCCAGAGCTGACCATCGGGCATGATCGCGAAGACCTCGAGCTCGCCGACGGCCCAGGCCGTCACGGCCGGCGCGGAAGCCAGGGTGCCGCCGAGCGATTCGGGCTCGGCCCAGGCGTTGCCGTCGAAGGCGCGATGGATGAGGGCGCCGTCGAAGTCGACCCAGAAGGTGTCGATCCGGCCCTCGCCCCAGGAGACGGCGGCGGTGCCGCGGCCGCGAACATCGGTCATGGGGCGGAACGGTAATCGGAAGCGCGAAACCGCGCAGGGCTCGGGGGAGCCCTACGCGGTCGCGGGGCGCGAACCGGCCGGTCGGGCGGCGTTCGGACCGCGCCGGACCGAGCCGGTCAGCCGGCGGAGGGGGCCGGCCAGGCGTCCGGAGAAGGCGCTCCAGGCGGAGCGTCGGGTGCCGCGGACGAGGGCCCGGCGGCGCTCCTCCTCGGCCTCGCGGAGGAGGTCCTGGAGGTGCTGGGCGACGAGGAGGGTGGCAAAGGCATGCACGGGATCGATCCTTTCGAGATCAGTTGGGAGATGTCATCGAGCTCGACGTCACGTCGCGCGCATCAGCCGGCGTCGGAATCGCCGATGGGCGGCCGAGCGTCGTTGCCCAAGCCATCGGCGGCGTAGGCGAGGTAACCGAGGGTGGCGATGATCGTGGCGAGGGCGAAGACGCCCGAGATGCCGGCCATGATGTCCATGACTTGGAACCCTTTCCCTGAGACGCGTAACCTGTAAGTGAGGCTCAATCGGTTATGGGTGAACAATAGCCTCTTGCGCGTAACCTGTCAAGCGCTGTACAGTGGTTATCGACATGAACGCCACGCCCGCCCGCCACCATGAGCACGGCCTCGATCTCGAAGCCGCCCTCGACTTCCTGAACACGCGCGAGCTCGAATCCGGCCAGCTCGTCGACCGCCTCGAGCGCCCGACGGATGCGCTCGGCTGGTTCGTCGGGCAGGGTGTCCTCCACGAGCGCGACGCCGGGACCTGGACGGTCGCCGACCTCGACCGGGTCAGGACCGTTCGCGATGCCCTCCACGAGGTCGTCGACGCGGTCGTCCAGGAGCGACGTCCCGATCCCGATGCCGTCGACGTCGTCAACGAGACGCTCGCCCGGGGCGCCGTGCCGCACCTCGACTGTGACGGGACGACCGTCCGGATCGGCCATCGCCACGGCGAATCACCGGTCGATGACGCCCTCGCGTCGCTTGCCGCGCCGATCATCCACGAGCTGGCCTCGGGCCGGCCGGCCCGGTTCCGGATCTGCGCCAACGACACCTGCCGCTGGACGTTCTTCGACGCCTCGCCAACCGCGCGCCGGCGCTGGTGCGACATGCGAACGTGCGGCAACCGGGCCAAGGCGGCCCGCCACCGCCAGCGGGCAAGGGCCGAGCACGCTACGTTGCCGACGCCCGGACCCGCGAGCCCGGCCTGACCCTCAGCCGGCCTCGAGGGCCGGCCGGACCTCCGTCGCCAGGCGGGTCATCGACTCCTCGTCGTGGGGCGATGGAAACCCGGCCACGAGATGGCGGTAGCCGATCGCCGGGAACGGGGCCAGCTGCGCGATGACGTCCTCGGGCGTGCCCACCGGCTGGTCCGCCCAGCGCGGGGCGAGCCCGTTGCGGGCGAACATCGCCTCGAAGACCCGCCTGGCCTCCGCCCGTGAGTCGCGGATGATCACGGTCCCGACCCCGGTCGTCCGCTCGATCTCGGCCGGGTCGCGACCCTCGCGCTCGCAGTGATCGAGGAGGATCGCCTCCTTGCGCTTCACGGCCTCGATGCCGCCGCCGACGTTGTTCGCGTCGGCATAGCGGGCCACGAGGCGGAGGGTGACCTTCTCGCCTCCGCCGCCGATGAGGAGCGGCAGTCGCTCCTGGACCGGCGGCGGGTCGTTGCGGACCTCCCGGGCGGCGTAGCGCGGTCCGGCCGCAGACGGTGTCTCGCCGTGGAGCATGCCGCGGATGACCGGCAGGGCCTCGGCCAGCCAGCGCAGCCGCTCGGGCGGCCCGTCGCCGTAGCGGAGGCCGTAGGCGACGTGCTCCCGCTCGAACCAGGCGGCGCCGATGCCGAGGATCGCCCGGCCGCCGCTGACGTGGTCGAGCGTCGTCGCGATCTTCGCCGTGAGGGCCGGCTCGCGGAAGGTGTTGGCACCGACCATGAGCCCGATCCTGATCCGCTCGGTCGCCATGGCCCAGCCCGTCAGGACCGTGTAGCCCTCGAGGATCGGCCCCTCCCACGACCCGACGATCGGGTAGAGGTGGTCCCATGTCCAGAGGGTGTCGAAGCCGAGCCGGTCGGCCCGCCGGCCGGCCTCGAGCAGGGATTGCCAGTCGGTGTACTGGTTCCAGCAGAGGGCGCCGAGGCGGATCGATGGCATCGCGGGCTCCGGAGTTGCAGGTGCCGGCCGGGCAGAGAGCGAGCCCGAAGGGCGGTTCCGTCGTCCTCCGGGCTCTTCCCGTGCCGCCCGGCTAGAGGCGACGCGGGCACGCGCTACGGTAGCAGCGGGACGCGACTCAGTCGCGCCGGCCGTGGAACTCGACCTGGGCCCGGACGATCGCCCGGACGGCCGGATCGGCCGCGGCATCGGCGTTCCGGAGCTTGACGTGGCGGATCCGCTTCCCGGTGCCCTCGATTCGGCCCTCGGGATCGGGCAGGGACCCGCCGTCCGCCAGCTGGAGGTTCAGCCAGCCGGCGTGCGGGATCAGGGCGAAGCGGAGGTCCCGCATCGCGCTCGACGTCCCGAGCGCGAGGAGGCCGTTGCCACGGTCGAAGTGGACGACGATCCCGGGCAGCTCCTCGAGGATGACGGTCTGGACCGCCCGCGCCGCGGCGACCACGTCCGGCCGGTGCGACGACAGGACGTCATCCCAGGATCCCGGCTTCTCGTGGTTCACGGCACGCCGCCTGCCCGCGACCGCCCCGGAAGGCCCTCGACGTCGGGCCGAGCGGGGTCGCTCGTCACGCCGCCGCCTCAGCTCCGGACGACGAGGTTGACGAGCCGGCCCCCGCCGGCGACGACGACCCGATCCGGTGTCCGTCCGGCGAGGGCGGCCTGGACCTTGGGCGCCGCGAGGACGAGGCGCTCCAGCTCGGCATCACCGGTATCCGACGGGACCGTCACCCGGTCACGGAGCTTGCCGTTCACCTGGACCGGCACCTCGCGGGTCGCCTCCACGACGGCCGAGGCATCGACCGCCGGCCAGCGCTCGGCGTGGATCGAGGACCACTCGCGACCCGAGGCCGCCAGGCGGCGAGACCAGAGCTCCTCGGTGATGTGCGGCGCCGCCGGTGCGAGCATCAGCAGGAGCAGCCTGACCGCCTCCTCCCAGGCGACGTCGCCGGCGGCCGGCGTGCCGCGGTAGCGGAACAGCACGTTGGAGAGCTCCATGAGCTTCGCGACCATCGTGTTGAAGCGGAAGCCCTCGTAGTCCTCGGTGACATCCCGGAGCGTGCGGTGGGCGGCGGCGCGGATGGCTCGCTCGGCGGCTGCCAGGTCCTGGGCCTCGGGCAGGCGGTCGGCCTCGGGATCGCCCGGCTCCAGCCCCTCCGCGTCGAGGGCGATCGTCCAGACGCGGTTCAGGAAGCGATGGACCCCGCCGATCCCGGTCGGGCTCCACGGCCCGCCCTGGTCCCAGGGGCCCATGAACATCAGGAAGAGGCGGATCGTGTCGGCGCCGTAGCGGGACACGAGCTCGTCCGGGTCCTGGACGTTGCCCCGTGACTTCGACATCCGCTCGCCGTCCAGGCCCAGGATCTGGCCCTGGTTGAAGACGCGCTTCCAGGGCTCGTTCTGCTGGAGCAGCCCGATGTCCCGCATCATCTTCGTGAACTCACGGGCATAGAGCAGGTGCATGACCGCGTGCTCGGCGCCGCCGGTGTACTGCTCGACCGGCGTCCAGCCTTCGGCCATGTCGGCGTCGATCGGCGCGTCGGCCTTGTGCGGCGACAGGTATCGATACCAGTACCAGGACGAGTCGATGAACGTGTCCATCGTGTCGGTCTCGCGCTTCGCCGGGCCGCCGCACGACGGGCAGGCGACGTCCAGGAAGGCCTCGTCGCGGGTCAGGGGGTTCACGCCGCTGCCGGCGTAGTCGACCGTGTCCGGCAGGAGGACCGGCAGGTCCGACTCGGGTACGGGCACGATCCCGCAGCGCTCGCAGTGGATGACCGGGATCGGCGTGCCCCAATAGCGCTGGCGGGAGATCAGCCAGTCGCGGAGGCGGTAGGTTACGGCCGGCCGGCCGCGCCCGTCGCGGGCCAGCCACTCGACGATCCGGCGCCCGCCCTCGTCCGCAGACAGGCCGTTGAACTCGCCGCTGTTGACGAGGACCTCACCCTCGGCGTGCGCGATGTACGCGGCGTCGAGCGGCGCATCCCCCGTCCCGGGTGCCGCCACGACCCGTCGGATCGGCAGGCCGAACTTCACGGCGAACGCGAAGTCGCGGTCGTCGTGGGCCGGCACGGCCATGATCGCCCCGGTGCCGTAGCCGCCGAGCACGTAGTCGGCGACGAAGATCGGGATCCGCTCGCCGTTGACCGGGTTGATCGCGTCCGCCCCGATCGGCACGCCGGTCTTGTCGCGATCGGCCGAGAGGCGCTCGATCTCGGTCTCGGTGAGGGCCTTCGTGACGTACGCCTCGACCTCCGCCCGGCGCTCCGGCGTGGTCAGGATCGTGACGAGGGGATGCTCGGGGGCGAGGACCATGAACGTTGCCCCGAAGAGCGTGTCGGGCCGGGTCGTGAAGACCCGCAGCTCGTCGCCGCCCGGCTGGTGCTCGTCGGGCGCGGTGGCGAAGACGATCTCGCCGCCCTCGGATCGTCCGATCCAGTTCGTCTGCATGGTCCGGACCGGATCGGGGAACTCGATCCCGGAGAAGTCGAGGAGCTCGTCGGCGTACTTCGTGACCCGCAGGTACCACTGGTCCAGCTCGCGCTTCTCGACCCGTGCGCCGCAGCGCCAGCAGTGGCGGTCGGCGCCCTCGACCTGCTCTCGGGCGAGCGTCCCGTCGTTGGGGCACCAGTCGACCGCCGACTTGGCCCGGTAGGCCAGGCCGGCCTCGAGGAACTTCAGGAAGAACCACTGGTTCCAGCGGTAGTAGTCGGGATCGCAGGTGACGACCTCGGCGTCCCAGTCGAAGGTCGCGCCCATCGTCCGGAGCTGGCGCCGCATGTTGGCGATGTTGTGCATCGTCCACTCGCGGGGGTTGATCCGGTTCTTGATCGCGGCGTTCTCGGCCGGCAGGCCGAACGCGTCGAAGCCGATCGGCAGGAAGACGTTCTTGCCGTGCATCCGCTGGAAGCGGGCGATCGCGTCGGTCGGGGTCTTGATGTACCAGTGGCCGATGTGGATGTCGCCCGACGGGTACGGGTACATCGTCAGCAGGTAGTAGCGGTTCCGGGTGTCGGAGAGGTCGGTCCGGTGGAGGCCGAGCTCGTCCCAGCGCGCCTGCCAGCGCGGCTCGATCGAGGCGGGGTCGTACCGCTCGATCCGCGTGCGTTCCGGTCGGTCGCTGGTCTGGGTCATCGTCGGAGCTGCTCCTGCCGGCCGGGTGGCCCGGCCGGGTACGAAAGACCCCTCGCCGCCTGGCAAGGGGTCACAGGATAGCCGCCCACCCGGGGTGGGTCGGCTATCGAAGGGCGAGGGAGAGGTCGAAGCTGCCGGTCATGTCCCTGCCTGTGGTGGTGGAGGTAAGGGGATTCGAACCCCTGACCTTCTGAATGCCATTCAGACGCTCTTCCAGCTGAGCTATACCCCCATGCCGGAGGGCGGAGTATAGCAGGGGCCCGGCCGCGATCCTGCCCGGCGGTCGCCCCGCGAGACCTCCTCAGGGGGTCGCGTGGATGCGGACGTAGTAGCTGCCGGAGGCAGCGACCCCGCCGCGCTCGGCCGTGATCCCGATCAGGACCAGGCGCTCGCCGGGCCAGGGCACGATGGCGATCGCACCGGGCGACGACCGCTCGCCGAGATCGCACTCGTCGACGATCACGAATTCGACGATCTCCGAGCCGAGACTGTTGGCCTCGCCGCAGCGGGCGTACCACGACTGGATCGTCCAGCCGTCGACGTCGATCCGGACGCTGGTTCCGGTGGCGATCTCCAGCACGTCGAGGCCATCCGGGACGGTCTGGTAGAGACACGGCTCGAAGGCGGCTCGGCCGCCGGGTAGCGACCAGTCCTGACCGCATCCGGCCAGGGCCGCCACGCTGGCGCCGTCCGGACCGACGGCGCGGGCCGCCGGCAGGGCGTCCATGACGAGGCGCAGGTGCCACGTGCCCGTCGACTCCCGATCCCGCCCGAAGCCGACCGTCGCCGTGACGGACGACCTGCCGGTCAGGAGCTGCGTCAGCGGCCAGCGGTTCTGGGCCGCGATGAAGGGGTTGCCAGCCAGGTTCTCGTACGAGTCCTGGAGGAAGACGTTGCCGATGACGTCGGCGAGCTCGATCGACCAGGTCCGGGCGCAGACGTCGCCGATCGAGCGGACCTCGATCGACTGGCCGAAGTCGACCTCGATCGGCTTCGCCGTGGATGTGCGGTCCGCTGGGATCGGCCGGCCATCGTCGATCGCGAGGCCGAGGTCGGGCGATGCCGCGCCGACCGGATCGGCACCGCAGGCGACGGCCGGGGTGACCTCGGGCGACGGAGCAAGGACCGGGACGTCGCTCGAGACGACCCGGAAGAACGCGACTCGTGTCTCGACCAGGCCCGTGAATGCAACCTCGACCCTGACGACCCAATCACCCGGCGGGAGCGTCCCGATGTCGGCGTCGCCCCCCGGCCCATCGGCCGGCCGCACGACTCTCGGCTCGACGGCCCTCGGCCCCGCGGCGGCGCCGGCGTCGGCGGCGGCGATCGAGACGGCCGAGATGCATGCGGATCGCGCGGTATCCAGGATGAGCGACGCGTCCGAGGGCAGGAGGACGCCGCGGTCGAGCCCGGGCACGGGCCACGCGTTCAGGGCGGGCGCGCCCGATTGGTCGCTCGACGGCGAGGGCCCCGCCGACCCGATGACCGGACCCTGATCGCCTGACGTCGAGCGGAGCCGAACCGCCGGCGCATTCCTGTCAGTGACGGTCCGGCAGCCAGCGGCGATGGCATCAGACGGTCGGCCGGGGGTCCCCGACGGTCCACCCGCGCCGGCCGTGACCGACGGAGTGGGCCGGGCGGACTCGTCCTCCGGTCCACCGAGACCGACGCCGACGAGGACGACCAGCAGGCCGAGGCCGGCGATCAGCCCGATCTGGGCCCGGAGGCGTCGATCCCGTCCGATCACGACAGTGCCGACCCGCGGGTCGCCGCGGCCTCCCGGGACGGTCATCGGGCCGAGACCGGCAGGAAGTACGGAACGGTGAAACGGTCGCCGTCGAGGGTGGTGGCGGTGATCAGCAGCATCACGATCCGGTCGCCCGGTGGCAGGAGGAATCGAGCGGGCGGGGCGCTGGCGCCGACGTCCACGGCGAAGCCGCCGAGCCCGCAGCCCTCGTACTCGAACACGTTGACCCCGTCGACCTCGGTCAGCTGGCCGCACTGCCCCGTCCAGCGGACGATCGTCCAGCCCGGGACCTCGAGGTCGACAACCTCACCTGCATCGACCTCGAAGCGTGCACCGCTCCCGTCATAGCCGATCGAGCCGCACTCATCTTCCATCGAGAAGCCGTTCGCCAGCTCGAGGCCCAGGCCGCAGCCTGGATGGGCCTCCGCCCGCCGCCCGTCGGCGGCCACGACGAAGGCCGCCGGGACCTCGAAGGGCGCGCCCGTCACGCGCCACCGCCGCTCGACGAGGACCGATGGCCCGAAGCGCGCCGAGACGACGAGGTCGGCCTCGTCGAGCGCGAGCAGCGTGAACCGCCAGCGGTTCTGGGCCGCCGACGCCGGGTCGTCGGCAGGATTCGGGACGCCATCGATGGTCGTGCTCGAATCGGCCGTCCCGACGTCGATCGTCCAGCTGGTCGCGCAGGCGGACGTCGCCACGGCGATCTCGATCGCTTCGCCAGGGCCGACGACGACGACCGGCAGCTCGTCCCCGGGCTCGACCCCCGGCACCGGATCCGAGCCCCCGGTCGTCAGCGCCAGGACGATGTCCTCGGACCTTGTCGGGGCCGGGCCGCACGGAACGGCGGGTGTCACGACCGGTCCTGGAGCGCCCGACGCCGATGAGAACGGTCCCCGGCCCAGCCGGACCCGGAAGAACGCCTCGACTCGGGCGTTGCCCGTCGAGTCCGCGCTCCAGTACTCGACGACGATCCGGAGCCCCCAGTCGCCACGGGACGGCGCGACGAAGTCAACGTGGTCGCGCACCGGGTCCAGGAACTCCCTGAGCAGCTCCTGACGGTCAGGGAGGCCGGGGTCGTTGCCCAGCTCCGCCGGGGCCGCCTCGACCTCGACCCGGGCGGCGCAGACTCCGGTGGCGAGGACGAGCCGCAGGTCCGAGGCAGGCGCCGCCTCGAGCGCGAGCTCGGGCCCGGGCAGGTGCCAATCGGGGTACGCCGTGCCGAAGCGCGGCCTCGGAGTCCCGGGCAGGCCCCGGACCCCGGTGTCGCCCGGTCCGGCGGCGAGTCGGAACGGCGGCAGGGACGCGCCCGCGTCGAGCTGCCGGCAGCCGGGGTTCGGCGTGGCGCCGACTCGAAGGGTAGAGGGAGGCGACGGGGTCGACAGGACGGAATCGGTCGTCGGCGTCGGCGAGGGCCCGCCGAGGCCGCCCGCTGCCACGAGGCCGACGACGGCGATTGCCATCGCCGCAATGGCGAGGCTGATCGCGGGCGTACCCGGCCGCCGGCTGGCGGCGCGGACCGGCCGGCGGTTCGAGATGCCGCCGGCTGCCACGACCTCGACGTCCTCGATGTCGAGGTCGGCCTCGTCGGGATCGGACGATCGGCCCAACCGACTCCCTTCCGCCGTGCCCGTTGGCGCGTGGCGCCCATCCTGACGCATCGCGACCGCCTCGGCCGTCGGGCGCCGGCCGCTGGCCGAGATACGGACGCCCCGGGGCCGGCGGTTCGCGACGCCGTCGGCCAGTCGGCGGGGCTGGCACCATGCAGGCATGAGCGGCGGCATCGGCGACGAGCTCCGCACGGCTGCCCTGCCGACCGGTCGGCTCGAGTACGTGCTGCGTCGGTCTGCGCGCTCACGTGGGCTCCGCGTGACCATCGACCCGGCCCGGGGCGTCGTCGTCTCGGTGCCCCTCGCCGCCCGACGCGGCTGGGCGCGACCGGAGCGCGAGGTCGAGCGCTTCCTGGGCGAGCGCGAAGCCTGGATCCGCCGGCACCTCTACCGCCACGAGCGCCAGCGCGAGGCGATCGTCGCTCGCGGCGGGATCCGGGACGGCGCCGACTTCCGCTACCTCGGCGAGCTGCACCGGCTCCGGTTCGTCGCGGGAGGACCGTCCGTGCGCCGATCCGGGGTCGAGCGGATCGGGTCCGAGGACCGCGACGAGCTCCTGATCCGGCTCGCGACCCGTGACCGCCGGGCGCCCGCGGACGTCCTCGAAGCGTGGCTGCGAGCTCGCGCCGCGGAGGCGCTCGAGCGGGCCGTCGCGCTCCACGTGCCCGCGATCGGGGTGGCGCCCGAGCGGATCACCCTGCGCGACCCCCGGACGCGCTGGGGGAGTGCCACCCGCCGGCGGACGCTGTCGTTCTCGTGGCGGCTGATCCTCGCCCCGCCGGAGGCGCTCGAGACCGTGGTCGTCCACGAGCTGGCGCACCTGCGGGTCTTCGGCCACGGGCCGCGCTTCTGGGCCCTCGTCGCGGCCCATCGCCCCGACCACGTCGCCTGGCGGCGCTGGCTGCGAACCCACTCCCACGAGCTCCATGCCGCGCTGGACGGGCTGGATGCCGGGGCGGCCCCGACGTCGCGGACGGACGAGGGCTGACGCCGGCACCTGTCACCGGATGCTGGTGGGCCGGGGCAGAATCGAACTGCCACAGCCGAAGGCGAGGGTTTTACAGACCCTTGGGCTCACCACCTGCCCAACCGACCCACGCCGGTGACGTGCGCCGCGGGGCGAACCGGCGAACCGGTCGACGCGGGCGGCTGCCTATGTTGCCAGACTCCCGCCCCTCGCGGGCGCGGGACCGGCCGGCGTCGCCCCGGCAATGCCGAAGCGCCCGGCTTGGGGCATCCTGACCGTCGGCTGATGGCGCCGTCCTGGAGCGAGATCGAGGAGCGGCGCCGGGAGAGGAGGCGACCGATGTCCTACACCGGTGTTGGTGGCGAGGTCAGCGCGGTGCTGGTTGGAACCGACGACTCGCCGCGGGTGCTCATGCGCTCGGGCACGGTGGGCCGGTTCATCGCCCCGGGCTCGAGCACGGACGGACGGTTCGGGCTCTTCCGCTGGGAGATGCCCGCCCGGTCAGGCGGCGCCGGCCCCCACTTCCACCGCACCTTCTCGGAGTCGTTCTACGTCCTCTCGGGATCGGTCGTCCTGTACGACGGCCGATCGTGGACGGACGCGACGGCCGGCGACTTCCTGTACATCCCGGACGGCGGCGTGCACGGCTTCCGGAATGAATCCGATGCCCCGGCCTCGATGCTCATCCTGTTCGCCCCGGGCGCGCCGCGCGAGCGCTACTTCGAGGAGCTGGCCGAGATCGGCGCCGCGGGCCGGGAGCTGAGCCAGGAGGAGTGGGCCGAGGTCTACGCCCGCCACGACCAGACGATGGTCTGAGCGGCGGTCACGGAGCGAGCCTCGGTCGCGCGCGCTGCGATCCGGCGGGACGTGGTGAGGGAGGTGGTGGAGATGAGGGGACTCGAACCCCTGACCCCCGCGATGCGAACGCGGTGCTCTTCCGGCTGAGCTACATCCCCACCGGGACGTCGCAGCGCGCAGGGCGGCTGGACGGGCCGAGAGTGTAGCACGGGGTCCGCAGGCAGCCGGACCCGGGTGGCCCGGAATGGGCGGTTCGCCACCCGGGATTCAGGGTTGATTCATTCGAACAGATGTTCGATACTGAAGCCTGATGGCGACCCTCTCACCGGACGTGACGGCGGCCCTGGCGACCCTTCGATCGCGCTGGGGCGCGGCCGCGCCGCGCGCCGCGGGGGAGGTGGCGGGCGCGCTCGCGCTCTCCCCGGCCATCGAGTTCGATGCGGACAGCGGGATCGGTCCGGCGGCCCCGGACCTCGGTGCTCCCGATCCGGCACGCATCTTCTCGACCGGATTCCCGGAGCTGGACGGGATCCTGGGACCCGGCGGGCTGCCGCGCGGGATGGGCCTCTCGCTCAAGGGCGACCTCTCGAGCGGGCGGACCACGCTCGCCCTCCGGCTCGCCGCGGCGGCGCAGGCGGGCGGCGCGATCGTGGCCTGGCTGGATCTCGCCGACGCCTTCGACCCGGTCGAGGCCGTGGCCCGCGGCATCCGCCCGGAATGGCTCGTCGTCCTCACTCCGGCCGGCCCGGAGGAAGGGCTCGCGATCGCGGGCGCGCTCCTGTCCGGCCGGACCGTGGACCTCCTCGTCGTGGACCTGCCGCCCCGGCCGGAGGGGGCGGCAGGGTTCGCGGATCGCCTCGGCCGTCTCGCCGCGCTCGCCCGGCGGGCGGGGATCAGCCTCCTCGTCCTCGAGCCGCCCGGGCTCGTCGCGTCGGTGGCCGCCGCGGTCGGGGAGGGGACGGGGATCCGCCTCGAGCTCGCCCGGCGGGCCTGGATCCGCCTCGGGCGGGACGTCGTCGGCCAGTCCGCCGAGGTCGTCGTCGCCCGCAACCGCACCGGACCGCCCGGCCGGCGGGCGACCCTCCGGATCCTCTACGCCGACGGCGGTGAGCGCGACGCCTGCCTCCGCCGGGAGGCGCTCCTCGTCGTCGACGGGCCGCGTGCGGTCGAGGTCGCTCCAGCCACCGCCGCGCTCCGCGTGCTCGATGACCGCCGCTCCGTCCATGCCCCCGTTCCAGTGCCCGGGACGTCACGCCATGCGACTCCTCCATCTCTACCGCCCGCACCTCCTCCTCGACTTGGCCCGGCAGCGCCGGCCCTCCGGCTCGTGGCCGGCGGGACCGGTCGTCCTGGGCGGCCAGCCCTGGACCGCGGCGACGGTCCTGGACGCGGATCCCGCGGCCAGGGCACTCGGCGTCCGGCGCGGGATGCCGCTCGGGTCGGCCCACCGGCTCGCCCCGGAGGCGACCTTCCTCGATCTGGAACCGGAGGCTGATCGGGAGGCCCTCGAGGGGGCCTTCGAACGGCTCGCCGCGTTCAGCCCGGCGATCGCCGGCGCGGCCGATCCGGCGGCCGTCACCTTCGGCCTGCTCGAGGTCCAGGTCGACGGCCTCGAGGCCCTGTGGGGCCCCGAGCCGGCCCTCGTCGAGCAGATCGGGGCCGCGCTCGAGCCGCTCCTCGCGGGTGCGCCCCGCTCGGGGATCGCCGGGACGCGGTTCGCGGCGACGGTGGCCGCCGCGGCCGCGGCCCCGGGCTCGCTCGTCGCCGTGCCGGCCGGGCGGGAGCCCGCCTTCCTCGCCCCGCTGCCGGCGTCGCTGCTCACCCCGGACGACGACGTCCGGGCCCGGCTGCGCCGGTTCGGGCTGCGCCGGATCGGCCAGGTCGCGGAGCTCGCCGCGTCGGCGCTCGTCGCCCGCTTCGGCGAGGAGGGGGCCCGGATCGGCGCCCGCTCGCGGGGCGAGGAGACGGATCCGTTCCGGCCGCGCCGGGCCCCCGAGCGCCTTCGGCTCGGCCTGCCCATCGATCCGCCGGTCGGCGAGCTCGAGGCGGTCCGGTTCGTCCTCCGCCGGCTGGCCACGGCGCTGGCGGCCAACCTCGGCGCTCGCGGCCTCGCCGCGGCTCGCGGTCGCCTCGTCCTGGAGCTGGACCTCGCCTTCGCCCGGGGAGACACGCCGGGCGAGCTCGTCGCCGAGGTGCGCTTCCCCGAGCCCACCGCGGATGGCGAGGCGATCGAGCGGCTCCTCCTCGCGAAGCTCGAGCGGACGCCGCCGCCCGCGCCGGTCGCCCGCCTGGAGCTGGAGCTGGCCGGGGCGGAGCCGGCGGCCGGTCAGCAGCTCCCGCTGTTCGTGCCCCAGGCCCTCCGCGACGCCCGGCTCGGCTGGCAGCTCGCCCGGCTCGCCGTCACCTTCGGGGAGGACCGGGTCCGCCGGATCGAGATCACGGATCCCGAGGCTCCGCTGGCCGAGCGCCGCTGGGTCTGGCGGCCGGTCGAGGGCATCGAGTCGCGCGCCCTCGGTCCCGGGGCCGCCGGGGCCGCCGGAGCCGCCACGGAACGCCGGGCCGGTGCTGCCCGATGACCCGCCTCCTCCATGCCCATCCGGCCATCGACGCCGAGCTCGATGCCTCCGGCGCCCTCGTCGCGATCCGCTGGGCGGGCCGGCGCGAGCCGGTCGAGGTCTGCAATCGCTGGCGGATCGAGGAGGCCTGGTGGCGCGACCCGATCGCCCGCGACTACTTCAAGGTCGTCGGCCCGCGCTGGCTCGCGCTCGTCTACTTCGACCGCATCGCGGGGACGTGGCATCTGGAACGCCTGTACGACTGAGCCACCCGGGACGGCCGGAGCGCGCGCCGCCGCGGCGCATCCGGGCGCGGTTAGCGGATCGGGACGAGCAGCGTCACCAGGAACAGGGACAGGAAGAGGCCGACCACGAAGACGAGCGCCCCGACGTCCCGTGGTCGTGCCGTCTGCACTGCAATCCCCCAACACCCTGCGCCCCGGGCCCGTCCCCGTCGGCCCATGCGGTGCAGTGTAGCTGCGACCCGACCACGTGGGAAGTGCAAATCCTGGCGGAATCCTTGCACGGAGATCGCGGCGCCTCGCGCCGCCAGGGGACAGCGCTCGTGCGACTGGCTAGGCCGCGCCCTGCCAGGTCAGGAAGAAGATGAGGGCCACCGCGCCGACGAGGACGAGCGCGAGCAGGCCCGCGCCGATGAGGTCCCTGCGCCTGGGTTCCATGCCGCCTCAGCTCTCTGGCGTGTCCCGCCGCGCTTCACTCGAACGGGCAGTCCGCCCCGTACAGGATCGTGACGATCGTCGTCCCGCCGAGGGGGGTGATCGTGGCCCGGACCCGGCAGGTCGTGTCGCCGGCCCACTCGGCCTCGATGCTCCCGTCCTCGCGGGGATCGGACCTCGCGAGGGTACTGTATCCGGCCGCCTCGAGAGCGCCGACGTAGTAGGTCGCGACCTCGGCCGGAGCCGTGGCGCCGACATCGAGCACGGCGCTCGCGGGTCCCTCCCCGGTCTCGGTCGGGCTGGCGCCCGCGAACTCCGGGAACCATTCGGGCAGGGCGTCCCAGATGCGTCCCCAGTCGGTGTCCGACTGGCCCGGCGGCGTCGGCTCGGGGCTCGTGCCGGCGTCGGTCGGGACGGCCGTCGGGCCGTCCGATGGCGTGGCGCTGGGTGGGGCGCCGGTCGGGGAGGGGGAGGGCGTCGTGACGTCCTGCCCGCAGCCGGCGAGCAGGACGATCGCCAGGGTGAGGAGGGCGGCGGGTCCAGCGGCGAGGCCTCGGACGGGGCTCGGGTTCATTCGCATGCCTTCATCCTAGCCCCGGACGTGACAGGACCCCGTCGCCCCCAGATGCGACGGGGTCCTGCGCTTCGGATTGCCGCCCGCTCACCAGGCGGCAGCCCCGGTCGACATCCGGTGTGGCACCGGTGTCGCCACTGCGCTCCCGGGCTCGCGCCCGCGAACGTCTGAAGTGTGGGCTCAGACCCCGCGCGCCGCCTGGACTGCCAGGGCCGCCGGGAGGAGGACGAGGATGAGGAGACTCGCGATGATCACCATCGCGACGATCCGCGTCAGAACGGCGGCAAGGCTGCGGAAGTTCGTTCCCACGGCCCTTTTGACGCCACGGGACGGCTTGATGTTGCGTCCTCCCGGCGGGCTGTTCGGAACCGAACAGATGTTCTATCATTTCGTGCTCCCCGCCCGCCCCCCCCCCGAACCACCGGCCCGCCGTGATCCAGACACCCTTCGCCGAGCTCCACTGCCACTCCAACTTCTCGTTCCTCGACGGGGCGTCGCCGGTCGAGGACCTCGTCGAGCGGGCGGTCGAGCTCGGCCTGACCGGCCTCGCGATCACGGACCACCAGGGTCTCTACGGCGTCGTCCGCTTCGCGGCAGCGGCACAGGAGGCGGGGCTCCGCCCGGTCATCGGCGTCGAGATCGAGCTCCTCGATGCCGCGGTCGCGGATCCGTCGGGGATCGTGGTGCCCGGGCGACGCCGGCCGCGGCGGAACCGAGGCGCCACGCCGCCGGAGTCCGGTCTGCTCGTCCCCGTCGGTGGCAGTCCCGCCCGGCCGCGTCCGGAGCGGGCCCGCCTGCCCGGCCATCGGGCGGTCGTGAAGGAGGACCTCCGCGGGATCGGCGAGCGCCAGCGCGGCCCGCACCTCGTCCTCCTGGCCCGCGACGCGACCGGCTACCGGAGCCTCTGCCGGCTCGTCTCGCGGGCCAACCTCGCCGGCACCAAGCGCGTGCCGCAGTTCAGCCACGCGCTCCTCGCCGAGCACACGGCCGGACTCGTCGCGCTGTCCGGCTGCCGGGAGGGGGAGATCGCCCGCCGGCTCCGGGTGGGGGACCGGGCGGGGGCGAACGCGGCCGCTCAGCACTACGCGACGATCTTCGCGTCCGGCAGCGGCGACGGCGTCGCCGCTGCCGGTTTTTTCCTCGAGCTCTCGCACCATCTCCTGCCCGACGATGACTGGCTCGTGGCGGAGACCGCGGCCCTCGCCGCCGAGGCCGGCCTCCCGGTCGTCACGACGAACGACGTCCACCACGCCCGGCCGGAGGACCGCGAGCTCGGTGACGTCCTCACCGCGATCTTCCACGGCCGGACGCTCGACACGCTCGGCGACCTCCGCCGCCCCGACGGCGAATCGCACCTGAAGTCGGGCGTCGAGCTGCTGGCGATGCCGCCCGGCGAGGCGGCCTTCGCCCGGGCCGACCCGGCGACGGCGCGCGCCTGGGCGGAGGGAATCGCCACGGCGTCCGAGCTTGCCGCCTCGTGCACCGTCGACCTCGGCTTCGAGCAGTACCGCTTCCCGGGCTTCCCGGTGCCGGCCGGCGAGACAGCCTTCAGCCATCTCGTCGAGCTCTGCCAGGCCGGCGCCCGGCGCAGGTATCACCCACTGACGTCGGCCGTTGTCCAGCGCCTTGCCCACGAGCTCGGGGTCATCGAGCGGGCCGGTCTCGCCGAGTTCTTCCTCATCTGCTGGGACCTCATGCGCTTCGCGAGGGAGCAGGGAATTCCGGCCCAGGGCCGTGGCAGTGCCACCAGCTCGATCGTGTCGTACACGCTCGGGATCAGCCGGGTCGAGCCGATCGCCCACAACCTCCTCTTCGAGCGCTTCATCAACGAAGGCCGGACGACCTATCCGGACGTCGACATCGACTTCAGCTCGGAGCGGCGGGAGGAGGTCATCCAGTACGTCTACCAGCGCTACGGGCCGGAGCACACGGGGATGGTCTGCAACCTCGTCACGTACCGCGCCCGGTCCGCCGTGCGCGAGGTCGGCTACGCGCTGGGGTTCCCGAGACCATTGGTGGACCGCGTGGCGAAGGCGCTCGAGACGTACGACAGCGTCATGGTCCGCCGCGACCTCGAGGCCGACGGCGGCTTCGCCGAGTTCTTCCGGCGCCCGGGCGAGGGCGGCGCCACCGCGCGTACCGGCGACGCAGTGCGAGGGGCAGCCGGAGAGGCCGAGGCCTATGGTCTCGTCGACGGGATGGGCCAGCTGAACAAGCGGGTGCCGCTCGTCGGCAAGGTGCCGCCCTGGCGTCAGCCGCCGAAGCCGGTGGATCCCGCTGCACCTCGGCCGTTCGCCTGGCTCGGCGAGGCGCCGGATGGGTCCGCCCGTCCCGCAGATTCTCAGACTCTCTCCCCCGGATCGTTGGCAAGCGATTCGGCCGCGCCGCGTCCGTCGGCGAGGCTGGCTGCGAGCGAAAACCTCCCGAGCCGAGCGTGGGCAGGGATGAAGTCGGGCTTCGGCGGCGTCTCAGAGGGCGACCCGAGCCCGAGAACCGAACCGAACAACCCCCCGGCGAGAATTGGAGAAGACCTCCTGCCTTCACCCGCCGAGTCCGCGGTTGACCAGCGCGGGCCGAGCCGGTCGGGGATGTGGGAGGAAGCGCCGGAGTCGCCACCAGCGATCCGGCCGGGTGGATCGAGCGACGACGAGGGCGGGCCCGGCGACTCGCCCGCGAGCGTGGCCTGGCTGCGGGCAGGTCGGGGGACCGGCTACGGCGTGACGGAGGCGGCCGGGAGCGGCCGCGCGACCCGAGGCGGGCTCGTCGGGCCAGCGTTCGTCGACGGACGGGCGATCGATCCCGAATCCGGCGCGGTGGAGCCGCCGGGCCGGAAGACGGACCGCCTCGGCCGGCCATCGCCATGGGATCCGCCCTCCCCGCCGACGCACGGGATGGGGCGAGGCGGTGCCGGGCGCAGCTCCGTGGCCCGCGTCGAGCCCGAGCCGCCACCGCAGCCACGCGGCGGCTCGACGGTCGGGATGTCCGACTGGGAGCGCTGGCTCGAGCTCTGCGCCCGGATCGACGGGTTCCCGCGCCACCTCAGCATCCACTCCGGCGGGATGCTCGTGACCGCGGCCCCGCTCATCGACATCGCACCCCTCGAGCGGGCGACGATGAAGGACCGGGTGGTCGTCCAGTTCGACAAGCGCGACGTCGAGACCCTCAAGCTCATCAAGCTCGACCTGCTCGGCCTCGGCATGCTCGCCGCCATCGACGAGACCCTCGGACTCATCGAGTCCGATTGCGCCACCTGCATCGACCTCGACGCCATCCCGGAGGAGATCCCCGAGGTCTTCAAGATGCTCCAGGCGGCCGACACGGTCGGGGTCTTCCAGGTCGAGAGCCGGGCCCAGATGCAGACCCTCCCGAAGTCGAGGCCTGCGAGCCTCGACGACCTCGTCGTGGAGGTCGCGATCATCCGGCCCGGGCCCATCCAGGGGAATGCCGTGCACCCGTACCTCAGGAGGAAGCAGGGCCTCGAGCCGGTCGAATACCTACATCCGAGCCTGGAGCCGATCCTCGCCGAGACGATGGGGGTGATCCTCTACCAGGAGCAGGTGATGAAGGTCGCCATCGACGTCGCTGGCTTCTCGCCGGCCGAGTCGGACGGCTTCCGCCGGGCGATGGGGACGTGGCGCTCGACCCGGGAGATGGAGAAGCTCCATCGCCAGTTCGTCGAGGGCTGCCTTCGCCAGCCGGGCATGACCGACGACACCGCCGAGGAGCTCTTCCGGCGGGTCGCGGCGTTCGCCAGCTTCGGCTTCGCCAAGAGCCACGCGGCCGCGTTCGCCCGGACCGCCTACGAATCGAGCTTCCTGAAGTTGTTCTACCCGGCCCAGTTCCTCGTCGGGCTGATCAACGCCCAGCCGATGGGCTTCTACCCGGTCGAGGTCCTCGTCAACGACGCCAAGCGCCATGGCGTGGCGGTCCTGCCGGTCGACGTCAACGCCTCGAGCTACAAGACGACGACCGAGTGGGCGGGCCGGCCGGGCTGGGCGATGGCTGGTGCCGAGGGCGATGACGGCTCGCACGACGGGGATGAGGGTGAGCCCATCCCCGGCGGCGCCGGGATCCACGAGCGGCCTCGGCCGGTCCGCTCGTCGGCCTGCTTCAACCCGACGGCGGTCGCGCGGGACCGCTGGGCCGCGGCCGACGCCGTCGGCTGGGGCGTCCGCCTGGGGTTGCACCTCGTCAAGGGCATCGGCGAGCAGCACGAGGAGCTGCTGGATCGCGAGATCGCCCGCGGCCCCTATACGTCCCTCGCCGATGTCGTCGAGCGGACCGGCCTGCCCGAGGAGACGCTCGAGCGGCTCATCCGGACCGGCGCCCTCGATTCCCTGGGCCGGCCCCGGCGCGAGCTCCTGTGGCAGCTCCGCGAGGTCGCCGGCGCGTCACGCGGCCGTGTCGACGGCAAGACGGTGCGGGCCTCGACCCTGGCGGCGGGGAAACGATCGGCCGCCGCCGGCAGGCCCATGGACCTGCGACTGCCCGCGACCGATGCCCCGGACCTGCCACCGATCTCGGAGCCGGAGCGGGTCGGGGATGCCTACGCCGTCGTCGGCCTGGATGCCCGCCGGCAGGTCGTCACGCTCTTCCGGCCGGCGCTCGATCGGCTCGGGGCCGTGACGAACGCCTCGCTCGCGGATCGTCGGCCGGGAGCCGTCCGGATCGGCGGCCTCGTGGTGACCCGCCAGCACCCGATGACCGCGAAGGGCACGGTCTTCCTGGCCCTCGAGGACGAGACCGGGATGGTCAACGTCACCCTCTGGCCGGACACCTGGGCCCGCCTGCGGGGCGTGGTCCGGCGACACGCGCTGCTGCTCGTGGACGGTGAGCTCCAGCGGGAATCCTCAGTCGTGAACGTCGTGGCCCACGAGGTCCGGCCGCTCCCCGAGGCGGCAACCGCCGCCGGTGGGCCGGCCCGGCCGGACGGGGTCCGGCAGCTCGGTCAGGCCGGGATGCGACGACTCGGCTAGCCACCTCTCGGGCCGGGATGTTTGCCATGGCTGGCGGACCCTTTTGGCCCTAGTCGCAGGCGTGCGGTGACCTAGTCTTCGATCGCGGGAGGCGAGAGGCGGAACCCGATCATACCGAGACGGGACGCCAGCGAGGCTATGGTCGGTCGGGCATGGTGACCGAGACGCGACGCGAAGGACAATCTCCGGGCGGCGCTGATTTCCGGCTGCTCGGCCCAGTTGAGGTCGTGGTCGACGGGCGGGCGATCGAGCTCGGTGGCGTGAAGCAGCGAGCGCTGCTCGCGCTCCTGGCGTTGCATGCGAACGAGGTCGTCTCGCGCGACTTCTTGATCGACGAGCTGTGGGGGGAGCGACCACCGGCGAGTGCGGAGCATTCGATCGTCGTCTACGTGTCCCGCCTGCGCAAGGCACTCCAGGCCCTCGGCGCGGACAAGGTGCCGTTGCCGGGCACGGAGCCAGGGGGGTACGTCCTTCGAGTCGACCCCGCGCAGATCGACGTGAAGCGATTCGAGCGTGCGCTCGAGCAGGGTGGCCGGGCCCTCGCCGAAGGCGCGGTGAGCGACGCGGCCGACATGCTTCGCAGCGCCTGCGCCGAGTGGCGCGGCGAGCCGCTGAGCGACCTCGTCACAGAGCCGTTCGCGGAGGGAGAGTCCTGGCGCCTGGAAGAGTTGCGGCTCGCGGCGCTGGGTTCGAGGATCGACGCCGACCTCTTGCTTGGCAGACATGCCGAGCTCGTGCCGGAGCTGGAGTCGCTTGTTCGCCGGAACCCGCTGAACGAGCGCCTGTGCGCCCAGCTGATGGTCGCCCTCTATCGCTCGGGCAGGCAGGCCAGGGCGCTGGAGGTCTACCTCACGACGAGGCGCCTCCTGGTGGACGAGCTCGGCATCGAGCCCGGAGCGAATTTGGAGCGACTTCAGCGGGCGATCCTGCGCCACGATGGCGAGCTCGAGCCGCCGGCGATCACGCCTGCGGCCGGCACGCCGCTGCCCTCGCCAGGCGGCGCGCCCGTCAGCCCGACACGGCGGCAGCGCAAGACGGTCTCGGTGCTTGTCGCGAGGGTCGCGCCGCTTCCGCAGCGAGACCAGGCTGACCTGGAATCGCTCCGCCTCGCTCTGGACCGGTACTTCGCGGCGCTGAAGGCGGCGATCGAGCGGCACGGCGGGAAGGTCGAGCCACTCGGCGGCGACGCGACACTCGGGATCTTCGGCGTGCCCGCAGTCCACGAAGACGACGCGCTCAGAGCGGTGCGGGCGGCGGCCGAGATGCGCGACGCCGTTGGATCGCTGACCGAGGTGCTGACGCGTGAGGGTGCCGTCACGCTCGAGCTGCGGGTGGGCGTTGACACCGGGCCGGTCCTGACCGGCACGACGGAGCCGTCCGTCACTGGGCCGGCCGTCAGCGTCGCGGCCGAGCTGGCGCAGGTCGCGCCGGCGGGTGAGATCATGCTCGGGCCGGAGACGGTGCGGGTGTTGGCGTCGGCGGTCGAGGTTGAGCCGCACGCGCCAGTTGCGGTTCGCGGGCAGGCCGAGCCGGTGCAGGCGTTCCGCTTCCAGAGGCTCGCGGCGGACGCGGAGGAGGTCACCAACCCTTCGCTCGATTTCGACTTCGTCGGACGGGCCGCCGAGGTGGAGGCACTGCGCGGGGCGTTTGAGCAGGCGGTCGCCGAGCGAGGCTGCCGTCTGGTGACCGTCGTCGGGGAGCCGGGGATTGGCAAGACGCGCCTCCTGGCCGAGTTCACCTCGACGCTGGCAGGCGAGGTGAGCGTGCTTGGCGGCCGCTGCCTGCCGTACGGGCAGGGGATTACCTACTGGCCACTGGTGGGGATCGTGCGGCAGCTCGGCGGCCCCGACGCGATCGCCGAAAGGCTAGCCTCCGACGAGCAGGCTGGGCAGGTCCGGGCGCTCATCCTCGGGACGATCGGCGTCGCCGACCCGGTCGGGTCGGTCGAGGAAGCGCAGTGGGCGACACGGCGGCTGTTCGAGGCGCTCGGCCGCGAGAAACCCCTGGTGGTCGTGCTCGACGACCTGCAGTGGGCGGAGCCGACCTTCCTGCAACTCGTCGAGTACGTGGCGACCTGCTCGAGCGGCGCGCCGATCCTGCTCCTCGCGGCGGCGCGGGACGAGCTGCTCGAGAGCTCTCCGGCCTGGGCGCTTCCACGACCGAACGCGCAGATCCTGCCCCTCCGGGCGCTCTCCGAGCGCGAAGCACGAGCATTGTTCGACCAGGCCACAGCGCGCTGGGCGCTGAGCGAGTCGCGGTGGGCGCGGCTCGCGGATGCCGCCGCCGGGAACCCGCTCTTCCTCGAGCAGCTGCTAGCCCACCAGGCCGAGGACGGCGGACCGGACGAGGGGCTCGTCCTGCCTCCGACGATCGAGGCGTTGCTCGCCGCCCGCCTCGACCGGCTCTCGACGGCGGAGCGAGACGTGCTCGAACGAGCCGCGGTCGAGGGGGTGGTGTTTCACCGTGGTGCCGTCACCGCCCTGCTTCCCGCGGAGGAGCAGGCGGAGGCGGGGACGCACCTGCTCAGTGCGATCCGGCGCAACCTCGTCCGTCCGAATCCGGCCGACCTCGCGGGCGAGGACGGCTTCCGCTTCGTGCACGTGCTCGTCCACGATGCCGTCTACGGATCGATCCCCAAGGAGCTTCGCGCCCAGTTGCACGAACGATTCGCCGCGTGGCTCGACGGGCGCGGTACCACCTTGGCCGAGCTCGACGAGCTGCTCGGTTACCACCTGGAGCAGGCCGCCCGTTACAGGCAGGAGCTGGGACAGCCGGACGACGGCCTCGCCGAGCGGGCGGGCGAGCGCCTCATGGCTGCCGGCCGCCGCGCGCTGTGGCGCGGTGACGACGGCGCCGCCGCCTCGCTGCTCGGTCGCGCCCTGGAGCTGACCCGACCGATCCGGCGTGACGTCCACCTGGAGGTCGACCTCGCGTCAGCCGTCGGCCTTGCTGCTCCGCAGCGAGCCGCGCTGATCGCCGAGGCCGCCGCCGCGCGCGCACGCGCAGATGGCGACGAGCCCGGCGAGGCGCTGGCTCGCGTCGCCGCCGCCTACCATCGCTCCTGGTCGGGAGCCGATTCGCCGATCGACGAGCTGGAGGGGCTCGCCCGTGCGGCGCTCCCACTGCTCGAGCAGGCCGGCGATCACGCCGGCCTCGTCCATGTCTGGTGGGCCCTCGGCGGCGTGGTCGCGAACGCTCGACTTCACTGCGAGGAGATGATCGAGGCGCACCAGCAGGCACTCCGACATGCGGGGCTGGCCGGGCAGCACGGCATCGATCTTCGCCAGTTCATCGGGTTCGGGGATGCGCTCTGCCTCGGGCCACGGCCAGCCGACGAGGCCCTCCGAACGGTCGACAGGCTTCTGCCCGATCAACCCTCGCCGTGGCTGCTGATGGTGCGCGCCAGGCTGCTCGCCATGCTCGGCCACTTCGCGGACGCCTGGACGATCGGTCTGGATGCGGGCGCGCGACTTCGCGAACGCTCCGGCGCCCCGAAGGGCGTCTCCCTGGCAGAAATCGCGATGCTCGCCGGCGAGCACAAGCTCGCTGCTGAGCACCTCCGCCGGGCGTGCGACATCATGGAGGCGCAGGGCCATCGCAGTGGCCTCTCTTCCTTTGCACCGATGCTCGGCCGCGAGCTGTGCGTGCTGGGCCGCTACGACGAGGCCGAGCCGCTCGCCCGACTCGGGCGCGAGCTCGGAGCCCCGGACGACGCTGGCGCGCAGATGGTCTGGCGGCAGGTGCAGGCACTGGTCAACGCTCACCACGGTGAATACGCGGAGGCGGAGGCGCTCGCCCGCGAGGCGGTCGCGATCGCCGAGCAGACGGATGCGCTCAACCTGCAGGCCGATGCGCTCTGCGACATGGCAGAGGTGCTGTGCGCCGCAGGCCAGACCAGGGAGGCCGCGGGCGCATTCGCCGAGGCCCTCGACCGGTACGAGCGCAAGAAGAACCTGGCCATGGCCCGCCAGGTGCGCGCCCGCCTGAGGACATTCGACGGCGCGGCCGGATGAACGCCGTCGAGCGCGGTCGATCGTCGTAGAGTCGGGCCACGTGCCTCTAGGGGTCTTGACCTCCTACCGCACCGAGCGATACGCGGCCGCTCTCGGCGCTCCGATGTAACCGGACGTTGACCAGCTTGCGACCGCGGCCAGCGAAAGTGACCGGCGAAAGGAGGCTTGACCATGGTCTCTCATCTGCGTCGAGCCGTTGTGCTCGCCCTGGCGACCGTCCTTCTGACCGCGGGCGTCGCGTTCGCCGGAGGCGGCGCGACGGTCACCCACTTCGCCGTCTCATACCCGTCGAACTTTGGGGAGGGTCCGCAGGTCGACTGCACGGGTAATCGGATCGTCCAGTCCGACCCGAACGCGCTCGTCAAGGACACCGAGACGTGCACGACGGTCTTCGAGGAGTTCCCGGTCGGGTCCTACAAGATCGTCCCGTTCACCGGTGGCAACTGGGAGGATTTCCTCTGGGCCAGCGACTACGAGGTGGCCACCGTGACACGGCCCTTCACCGACCCTCCGTGCTTCCGGCCCCTGTCGAACAAGTACGGCCAGTGCTTCCGCGTCGCCGTGTCGGGCAACGTCACCGTCGAGTACAGCGAGGCCTCCGGCCTCTACACCTGGAGCATCGTCGCGTACTACGCCCCGTACTAGGCCGCAACCCGGCCAACGAGTGACGCGGCCCTCGGTCAGCCGGGGGCCGCGTGACTGGACGTCCACCAGCTTGCGACCGCAGCCAACGAGAGTGACCGGCGGATAGGAGCTTGACCATGCTCAGGGTGTTGTCCCTCGCAGGTCACGTCTTGGCATTCGGTTTGCTGGGTCCGGGCCGCGCCCAAGCCTCGGTCGGCGGCAGCGATCTGCCATTCACGGGCTCGTTCACCGGTTCGAGCGCCCACAACCTCGCGACCGGCGAGTTCCATGCGGTCTGGACTGGAGAGGCCAGCCACTTCGGGATCTCGAATCTCGAGCAGCACGCCCAGGTCGCTTTCACCGGACCCACGACCCTCGGCTTCTCCGGCACCTGGACGCTGACGGCTGCCAATGGCGACCAGCTGTACGGATCCGCCGTCGGGACCGGCGTCCGCATCGACGCCACGCACATCACGTTGGTCATCGACTACACGGCGACAGGCGGCACCGGTCGCTTCGCGGACGCGACCGCGACCTTCACGCTCACGGCGCATCACGCCCGCACCGCCCTCGAGAACGGCATCTCGTACGCCGAGCAGCAGGCGACCCTCGACGGGCAGCTGAGCTGGTAGCGCTGACGGGCCGGCGCCGACGCTGAGGCTCCAGCCTCGTCGCCCGCCCGACCGCCTTCCGAGGGCGCCGCGCCGCCGGGACGCGACGATGCGCCGGGATGAGCCTCGGTCAGGACTTCGCCGGGCGACCCGGGCGCGCGCCCGCTTGCCGCCGCCGCTGCTGCGTCCGGGCGTTCGACAGCTGGAGGAAGCGCCGGTACCAGGCGGCCGCGGCAGCGAAGAACGTCCCGTACACCAGGGCGATCGGGATCGTCGATGGCATGGCCTGCTGCAGGGCGACGGCGTCCGCCTGGTCGGTCACGAGGAGGGGCAGGATCGCATACGCAAACCACCACCCGATGGCGAGGTCCACGGCACCGATGATCAGGCCCAGCAGATAGCTCGCCCGTGGTGCCAGGAAGCCGACCAGCATGATCGGCAGGAAGCCGGGCGAGCCGGATCTCGGGTCGAAGACGACGAAGGTGAAGTACAGGAGCGAGTACTCGCCCCGGGGGAACAGCGCCATCGCCGCGGCACCGGCCACGACGAGGCCAACGGCGATGAGGAATCCCCGGCCCCTGAGGAGCCACGGCAGGACTGCGATGTCCTCCCGGATGTTCGCCCGGTGATAGGCGTTCCGGAACGCCGCGGTGATGCTCGGCCGTTCCGTCGTTGCCGGCACGGGTCGCGACCCACGGGTCGGGACGGGCGGCGCATCGGCCAGCTCGGCGCCGTCGACCTCGCCGGTCTGGACCTGGCGGTAGCGGCGGCGCGCGTCGGCGCGGTCTGTGCGCTTCGCACGGGCCACGGTCACTCCTCGGTGCGATGGACGGTCGGGCGCCCCGCGTCACGGGCGGACGGCGCCGGGGAGGCCATCGTACGCGCTCGAACCGGACATGGTGTGAGCGGGCCCCGAGGTGGGCGACGGGTAAGCCTCGGGTCAGCCGCGAGGGATCGAGGGCGGTGGGGTGATGAGCGGCTGGTGAGTGGCTGGTGAGTGGCCGGTGAGCGGCGGATAGCCGGGCGATGAGCTCGGGCTGGTAGAACGGACCGGCCGTCCCGCCCGGCGCGTCGAGCCTGCCCGCCCGGAGGGTCGTTCGGTGGAACGCGCTCGTGCAACGGCGGCGGTCGCTCTCTTTGCCTTTCTCCTCGCGGCGACGGTCGCCCTGGCCGCCGCGGCCCCGGCGCTGCGCCAGGCGGCCCTCGAGCCCCTGGCGGTTGTCGGCTGGCCGCCCTCGACGCTCGTGGTGACCGAGGTCCAGACCGGCGGAGCGTCGGCATCGGACGAGTTCGCCGAGATCGGGAACATGGGCAGCGCGGCCGTCGACCTGGCCGGCCTCGAGGTTGCCTACGTGACCGCCTCCGGCGGGACGGTGACTCGCAAGGCGGCCTGGACGGCGCCACTCCTGCTCGAGCCGGGCCGCCACCTCGTCATCGCCAACAGCAGCGGCGTCTTCGCGTCGATCGCCGATGCCACGTACAGCGGCGGCTTCGCGGCCACCGGCGGGGCGATCGTCCTGCGCGTCGCCGGCGGAGCGCCGGTCGATGCCCTCGGCTGGGGCGACGCCACGAACGCCTTCGTCGAGGGCTCGGTGGCCGCCGCACCGGTCGCCGGCTCGAGCGTCGAGCGTCGGCCCGGCGGGACGGCCGGCAACACGACGGATACGAACGACAACCTCGCCGACTTCTTCGCCCAGGCGGTCCCGAACCCGCAGAACCTGGCTGCGCCGCCGGTCCCGGCGCCCGGCCCGACCTCCTCTCCGCCCGCCCCGCCGCCCGCGCCGACGGGCACGCCGACCATCCAGCCGACGCCGACGCCGACGCCGACGCCGACGGCATCGACACCGACACCGGCCCCGTCGGGGACGGCCACGCCGATGCCGACACCGTCGGCCACCCCCGGGGCCAGCGGGTCCACCTCGCCGGACCCGACCCTCGAGCCCACACCGACCGCGGCGCCCACGCCAAGCGCGACGGCAACGCCGACGACGGAGCCCACCCCGGCGGCAACGGCCACGACCGCTCCCACGCCGACGCCCTCACCCACCCCGGTCGCCTCGCCGACGTCGACCCCGAGCGCTGAACCATCGTCGAGCCCGGAGCCCACCCCGGCCCCGACGGTCGGGCCCAGCCCCTCCCCGGCCGCCATCCCGATCGCCGAGGCCCGCGCGCTGCCCGACGGATTGCCCGCGGTCGTCGTCGGGACGCTCACCACGGATCTCGGCGCGCTCGAGGCCGGCCGTGCGGGGTTCGTCCAGGACGCGACGGCGGGAATCGCGATCTACCTCGACGCGGCGCCGACGATGCCCCTCCAGACCGGCACCATCGTCCGTCTCGACGGCGAGCTCGATACGCGGTACGGGGCGCGGACCTTGCGGGTCGATGCGACGGCGGTCGTGGACCTCGGCCCGGGCTTCCTGCCCGATGCCGGCGACGTCGCCACCGGGATCGTGGGTGAGGAGCTCGAGGGCCTGCGGGTCACGGTCACCGGCACGACGATCGGCTCGCCGACCAGCTTCGCCGACGGCCTCGGCATCCTCGTCGACGACGGCAGCGGGTCGGTCCGGGTCATCATCGGGCCGGATGCGCTGGCCGGCGCGATCGTCCCGTCCGGCACCTTCGTCCGTGCCGCCGGCCCGGTCGGCCAGCGCGACAGCACCGGGACGGGCACGTCGGGCTACCGGATCCATGCCACCGAGCCCGGCGAGCTCGAGATCCTGCCGCCACCCGCGACACCGACCCCTCCGCCGACGCCGACACCCGGCCCCACCGCGACGGGAACTCCGACGCCCGCACCGACGACGCTTCCGACGGCGCCGCCCACGCCGACTCCGCCACCCGCTCCCTCGCCGTCCGCGGCTCCGGCACCGACGATCACGATCGCCGAGGCCCGGGGCCGGACGGTGGGTTCCGTGGTGACGGTCGCCGGCGTCGTCACGGCCGAGGCCGGCCGGCTGGGCACGCCATCGCTCCTTGCGCTCGACGACGCGACCGGGGGGATCATCGTGCGCGTCCCGGAGGGAGCCGTCGCACCGGGGCGGGGGACACGCCTCGCGATCAGCGGGCCGCTCGCGGCCCCGTATGGCCAGCTCGAGATCCGGCCATCCACGAGCGGCTTCCGGGCGATCGGGTCCGGTCCGCTGCCGGAGCCCGTCGAGATCGTCGCCCGCGAGCTCGGAGAGGGCAGCGAGGGATCCCTCGTCTCGATCATCGGGACGGTGACGGCCGCGCCGCGGAAGAGCACGAGCGACGACCTCGCGATCGACCTCGTCGACGCGTCCGGGACGGCGTTCCGGGTCATGGCCGACGCCTCGAGCCGGCTCGTGCCGACCGACCTCCGCAAGGGCGAGACCTATGCCCTCGTCGGGATCGCGGGCCAGCGGGCATCCAAGAAGGACGTCGTCGACGGCTACCGGGTGTGGCTGCGTGACGCGGCCGACGTGATCGCGTTGCCGGGCGGTGCGACCGGGGCCACGTCGACGCAGACCGGCAGCACGTCGGCGCAGGTCATGACGATCGCCACCGTCCGCCGGCTCGACGACGACACGCCCGCCCTCGTCGAAGGCGTGGTCATCGCCGGCCCCGGGCTGCTTGACACGGACGGCCGCCGGATCGTGATCCAGGACGCGACCGGGGGGATCGAGGTCGTTCTCGTGGCCGCTGCGGGGGCACCGGCGGGCGGGGCGAGGATCCGCGTCGTCGGCACCGTCGGGCACGCCTGGGACGCGCCCCGCATCCGGGCGACCGAGATCGTCGTGCTCGGGACCGGCCCGGACGTGGCGGCAAGGATCCTCGGCGGGGCGCCCGGCGAGTCGGTCGAGTGGCAGCTCGTCCGGATCGCCGGCACGATCACCGACGTGACCCGCCTCGGCGACCGCTGGCGGGCGGACGTCCGCGTCGGCGGCTCGAGCGTCCTCGTGACCGGCCTGGCGGGGGCTGGGATCGCCTCCACGTCCCTCGTCGAGGGGCGCGCGGTCACGGTCGTCGGGATCGTGCGCCGGCCATATCCGACCGCCACCGATCGTCGTTGGACGGTCATCCCGCGGGGGCCGTGGGATCTCGCCGTCGGCCCGGCGAGCTCGGGTCCCGCCCGCGGTGCCGGCGGAGGCGGGTCGAGCGGCGCGGGCAGTGGCGGCCCGGGCGGACCCGGATCGGGTGCCGGGGCCTCCCAAGCGCCGTACCCCGGCGTCCCCGACGTCGACCTCGCAGCCCTCGGCGATCACCTCGGCGAGCTGGTCAGGGTCGGCGGTCTCGTCGTCGCCGGGAGCGCCACCGGATTCAGCCTCGATGACGGCACCGCGATCGGCCGCGTCGAGCTGCGCGGCGAGGCTGCTGCGTTCCTCGATCTCATCGAGGCCGGCGACGCCATCGGGATCGTCGGCCGGGTCGGGTCCGGGGCGGGTGGGGAGCGCGTCGTCCTGGCGACGGACCCCGCCGGGCTGGTCCGCCTCGGGTCGCTCGGCGAGAGCGTCCCTCTCGCCGCCGTGGTCGCTCCGTCGGGTGCGGCCGGGCCGACCTTCGGGCCGCTCAGCGCCGCCGGCATGACCGATCCGCTGGGCGACGTCGACGGCGGCCGGCTCGGTCTCGTCGGCCTCGCCCTGGCGTCGCTGGGGTCGCTCCTGGTCACCGTCGCCCGGCGCCGCCGGGCCGACCTCGGGCTTCGGCGGGTCGTCGCGACACGGATCACCGGGCTGCGGGAGCGGTCCGGGTCGGCCGGGAGCCCGTTTGATCGTGCTTGACGCCCGTTTGAGCGTGCGTCTACCCTTGCCCGAGCCTCGCACCGCGAGGCGGGCGCCACGCACGAGGAGAGTTGGGCTTGCCGGTCGCGGACCACCGCGTCGCACTCCCCGCGCAGGAACGGCAGTACCACATCGATCTCGGCCCCGGCGAGCTGGCCGAGTACATCCTCCTCCCCGGCGACCCCGATCGCACCGCCAAGGTCGCGACGCTCCTGGACTCCATCGAGCTGGAGCGACGGCACCGCGAGTTCGCCTCAGTCACGGGCACCTACAAGGGCTTGCGCGTCTCGATCGTCTCGACCGGCATCGGGACCGACAACGTCGAGATCGTCGTCGCCGAGGCGCTCGCGATCACACAGCGCCCGACGTTCATCCGCGTCGGTTCGAGCGGTGGCCTCCAGCCGGAGATGGCGCTCGGGGAGCTCGTCATCACGACGGGCGCCGTGCGCCTCGAGACGACGACAAGCTGGTTCGTCCACGATGGCTACCCGGCCGTCGCCGACTACGAGGCGGTCTGCGCCCTCATCGAGGCCGCCCACCGCCTGGGACACCGGTATTACGTGGGGATCACGGCGACTGCGTCCGGCTTCTTCGGGGCGCAGGGACGCCCGATCCCCCAGCTTCCCATCCGATACCCTGACCTCGCGGAGGAGATGGCGCGGCAGCGCGTCATGAACTTCGAGATGGAGGCATCGGCACTGCTCGTGCTCGCGGGCCTGGCGCGTTGCCGCGCGGGGGCTGTGTGCACGGTGTTCGCGCAACGGAGCACCGGCGACTTCGTCGTCGGGGCTGCGAGGGAGGCGGCGGAGACGGCGTGCGTGGAGACGGGGCTGGAAAGCCTCCGGATCCTCGCCGACATCGACCGTCGCAAGGTTGAGGCCGGCACGGAGCATTGGCGACCGTCGCTCGGCATGTAGTCAGATCGCGACTCCGGGCGAACGTCCGGGGCGCAGGGAGCCCGAGGAGGAGCTGTACCGATGGCACAGGCCTACTGCGTCAAGGACAAGATGAAGGTCGAAGTCCAGAACCCTCAGATGATCACCATGAAGAACGGCAAGCCCGCCCTGCAGGGCACCTGCCCGAAGTGCGGCACGAAGGTGTTCAAGATCGGGGGCTGACGTTCCGCGTCACGAACCACGAACCCCCCGCCGGGCGACCGCCGGGGGGTTCGTCATTCCCGGGCGCAGAGTCAGGTCCGGGGCCCACCGGCGGCAATCTCGCCGACTCGAACGTTGTGGCCGGCGAAGGCGGACCCCCAGACAGCGATCCGTGCGCGCCGAGGCGTCGACGGCACCGGCACGGGCGGCGATGCAGGAATCGCGGACCCCCAGGCAGCGATCCGTGCGCGCCGAGGCGTCGACGGCACCGGCACGGGCGGCGATGCAGGAATCGCGGACCCCCAGACAGCGCAGCGCCCGGCAGCGGGCGACGCCATGGTCGCGAACCGAGGCGTGCGGCGCTGCGGCGTCCGCCAGGCGAGGCGTGGCGACGGAGCCAACGCCCCGGCGACGCGACGACCGTATCCTCGTCGCATGCCCGAGCCATCCCCCGCCCCGGTCCTGGCCCTCGACCTGGGTGCGAGCCGGATCCGGGTGGCCGTCGTGGCCGCCGATGGCCGGATCCTCGCCCGGCGCGACGGCCGCACGCCCGGGGCCGACGGCCCCGCCGCGGTGCTCGACGCCTGCATCGCCCACCTCCGCGCGGTCCGCGACGAGGCGGACCCGGCGACCTCGGGGACGCCGGCGGGGATCGGCCTGTCGGCGCCCGGCCCGGTCGATCCGCGTGCCGGCACGCTCGTCGAGCCACCCAACATCGGCCCGGGTTTCCGGGACGTGCCGTTCGCGGCGCCGATCGAGGCAGCCCTGGGGCTGCCGGCGGCCCTGGAGCGGGACACCCACGTCGCGGCCCTGGCCGAGCTGGCGTTCGGGGCGGCAAAGGGCTGCCGCGATTTCCTGTACCTGACCGTTTCCACCGGCTTCGGCGGCGCGATCGTCGTCGGCGGGCGGCTCTACGGCGGGCCCGACGGCGTGGCCGGCGAGCTCGGCCACCTGCCCGTGGACCTCGACGGCCCGCCGTGTGCCTGCGGCGGCCGCGGGCACATCGAGGCGATCTGCTCCGGCAGCGGGATCGCCCGCCTCGCGACGGAGGCCGCCCGCGTCGGTCGTTCGCCGGACCTCGCGGCGCGTCTCGCCGCGCGCGCGCCGGGCCCGCTCGAGGGCCGGGACGTGGCCGAGGCCGCGGACGCCGGCGATGCGGAGGCCGGCGCGATCCTCGAGCGGGCTCGGCGGGCATTCGCGGCGTACGTCGTCGGCCTCGTGGACGCCTTCGCGCCCGAGCGGATCGTCGTCGGGGGGAGCCTCGCCGCGGGCCAGGGCGAGCGCCTCCTCGGGCCGGCCCGGGACGCCGTCCTCCGCACCGCCTTCCGGATCCCGCGCGAACGGGTCGTGATCGTGCCGGCGGCCCTCGGCGATGACGTCGGGCTGGTCGGCGCGGTGCCCCTGCTGGTCCTGCGCGGGGCCGCCGCAAGAGCCGACTGACCCCGATTCGACAGCCGCCCGCAACCTGTCCGACGCCATCGAGACGGAGGGGACGCGGGAGCCCTCTGGTAGACTCGGGACGTACGAAACAACGTGTCCAAACCCCGGGGCACGCCCTGCCGCCAGGACGGCGCGCACGGCGCTCCGATGGAGGCTTCCAGCATGTCCGTTCGCGTCGGGATCAACGGGTTCGGCCGCATCGGCCGGCAGTCCCTCAAGGCCATCCTCGAGCGCGCCCCCGACGTCGAGGTCGTGGCCGTCAACGATCTCGTCGAGACGAGCCTGAACGCCCTCCTCTTCAAGCACGATTCGACGTACGGCGCCTTCGCCGGCACCGTCGAGCACACCGATGACTCGCTGATCATCGACGGGCGCGAGATCAAGGTCCTCAAGGAGAAGGATCCCGCGGCCCTGCCGTGGGGCGACCTGGGCGTCGAGGTTGTCCTCGAGTCGACCGGCATCTTCACCACGGCCGAGAAGGCCCGGGCCCACCTCGATGCCGGGGCCAGGAAGGTCGTCATCAGCGCGCCGGCCAAGGGCGAGGACATCACGATCGTCCTCGGGGTCAACGACGACCGGTACGACCCGGCGACCCATCACATCATCAGCAACGCGAGCTGCACGACGAACTGCCTGGCGCCCGCCGCCAAGGTCGTCCACGATCTCGTCGGCATCGAGCGTGGCCTGATGAACACGATCCACTCGTACACGAACGACCAGCGGATCCTCGACGTCGCCCACAAGGACCCCCGCCGGGCGAGGGCCGCCGGCCTGAACATCATCCCGACGACGACCGGGGCGGCGAAGGCGCTGGCCCTTGTCATCCCGGATCTCAAGGGCAGATTCGACGGCTTCAGCCTTCGCGTCCCGACGCCGACCGTGAGCGTCGTCGACTTCACCGCCACCGTCCAGCGCGAGACGAGCGTCGAGGAGCTGAACGCCGCCTTCCGGGCCGCCGCGGCCGGGTCGATGGCCGGGATCCTCGGTGTGTCGGACGAGCCGCTCGTGTCGACGGACTTCCGGGGCGACGCCCGCTCCTCGATCATCGACGCCGCGAGCACGATGGTCCTCGGCGGGACGATGGTGAAGGTCATCGCCTGGTACGACAACGAATGGGGCTACAGCTGCCGCTGCGCCGATCTCATCGCGATGATCGCCGCCAAGCTGCCGGCCGGGGCCGTCGCCTGACCCGGTCGACCTCCCAACGCCGCCCCGCCCAGTGAGACAGACAGGACCGACATGGACAAGCTGACGATCCGCGACGTCGATGTCGCCGGAAAGCGCGTCTTCGTGCGCGTCGACTTCAACGTTCCCCTCGAGGATGGCAAGGTCACCGACGACTCCCGGATCCGGGCGGCCCTGCCGACGATCCGCCATCTCCTGACCCACGGCGCCAAGGTCATCCTCGCCAGCCACCTGGGCCGGCCCGACGGCAAGGTCCAGGACGGCCTCCGGCTGCGGCCGGTGGCCGAGCGGCTGACCCAGCTCCTGGGTCGCAACGTGCCGGTCACCGGCGATGCCCTGGGGATCGGCACCGTCGACGCCATCAAGCGCCTCCGGCCCGGCGAGCTCCTCCTCCTCGAGAACCTCCGCTTCCACGCGGCCGAGGAGAAGAACGACCCCAAGTTCGCCGAGCAGCTCGCCGCCTACGCCGACATCTACGTCAACGACGCGTTCGGGACGGCCCACCGGGCCCACGCCTCGACCGTCGGCATCGCCACCGTCCTGCCCTCGTACGCCGGCTTCCTCATGGAGGCGGAGCTCGCCCAGCTCTCGAACCTCCTCGAATCGCCGGCCCGACCATACGCCGCGATCGTCGGCGGGGCGAAGGTGTCGGGCAAGCTCAAGGTCCTCGACAACCTCGTGGACAAGGTCGACGTCCTCGTCCTCGGCGGGGGGATGGCGAACACGTTCCTGCTCGCCCAGGGCAAGGCCGTCGGCAAGAGCCTCGCCGAGCACGACCTCATCGACGAGGCCCGGCGGGTCCTCGCGTCGGCCGAGGCAAAGGGTGTCCAGGTGATCCTGCCGGTCGACGTCATCGTCGCCAAGGAGGTCACCCGCGGCACGGAGTACAAGACCCTCCCGGCGGAGAAGATCCCCGCCTCGTGGCACATCGTGGACGTCGGGAAGGCGACCCTCGAGCTCATGGAGGCCGCCCTCGCCGACGCGAAGACGGTCTTCTGGAACGGCCCGCTCGGCGTCTTCGAGATCCCGTCGTTCGCCCACGGGACGAAGGAGATCGCCCGCTTCCTGGCCGATCGCTGTGATGCCGGCGCGACCGTCGTGGTCGGCGGCGGCGACTCCGTGGCGGCCATCCAGCAGCAGGGCCTCGCCTCGCGCTTCACCCACATCTCGACGGGCGGCGGCGCCAGCCTCGAGTTCCTCGAGGGGCGCGAGCTGCCCGGCGTCGCCATCCTCCATGACCGCGCCTCGGAAGTGGCCAGCGCCCCGGAAGGGGCACCGGCATGAGCGTCGACACCTCGATCACCTTCGTCGATGCCCGCGAGATCCTCGACTCGCGGGGCAATCCCACCATCGAGGTCGACGTCGTCCTCGCCGAAGGGTCGATCGGCCGGGCGGCGATCCCATCCGGCGCCTCGACCGGCGTCCACGAGGCCGTCGAGCTGCGGGACGGGGACAAGGAGCGCTTCGGCGGCAAAGGCGTCCGGAAGGCCGTCCGCAACGTGACCGAGGAGATCGGCCCGGCCGTCCTCGGGCTCGATGCCGCCGACCAGGCCGGCCTGGACAGCGTCCTCATCGATCTCGATGGGTCGCCCAACAAGGGCCGCCTCGGCGCGAACGCGATCCTCGGCGTCTCGCTCGCCGCCGCCCACGCGTCGGCGGCGGCCCTCGACCTGCCGCTCTACCGCTACCTCGGCGGGGTCGGCGCCCGGACGCTGCCGGTCCCCCAGTTCAACATCCTCAACGGCGGCAAGCACGCCCAGGACTCGACGGACTTCCAGGAGTTCATGGTCATGCCCGTCGGCCTGGCCTCGTATTCCGAGGCGCTCCGGGCCGGCGCGGAGATCTTCGCGGCGCTTCGCCGGATCCTCCACGACGAGGGCCACGCCACCGGCCAGGGTGACGAGGGCGGCTTTGCACCGTCGCTGCCGACCAACCAGGCAGCGGTCGAGGTCATCCTTCGCGCGATCGAGGCCGCCGGCTACCAGCCGGGCGAGCAGGTCGCCATCGCCCTCGACCCGGCGACGAGCTCCATCCTCGAGGAGGGGACCGGGATCGAGGGCGTCACCGGCCGCTACCGCCTCGAGCGCGAGGGCCGGACCCTCGATTCGGGCGAGCTCATCGACCTCTGGGCGGACTGGATCGCCCGGTATCCGATCGTCTCGCTCGAGGACGGGCTGGCCGAGGACGACTGGGCCGGCTGGGTCGAGCTGACGAAGCGCCTCGGTGACCGGGTTCAGCTCGTCGGCGACGACATCATCGTGACGAATCCGGCGCTCATCGCGCGCGGCATCCGCGAGCGGGCCATGAACTCCGCGCTCATCAAGCTCAACCAGATCGGGACCCTGACCGAGACCGTCCAGGCGATCGAGACGGCCCGCCGCGCCGGCTGGACGGCCGTGGTCTCGCATCGCTCGGGCGAGACCGAGGACACGACGATTGCCGACCTCGTCGTCGGGATGGGGACCGGCCAGATCAAGTCCGGCGCCCCGTCGCGCTCAGAACGGGTCGCCAAGTACAACCGGCTGCTCCGGATCGAGGAGGAGCTGGGCGAGGCCGCCGTCTATCCGGGGCGGAGCGCCCTCGCCGGCGGCACGTCACCGGGGTGAGTCTCGCGATCGGTCGGGCGCTCGGTCGCGTCGTCGACCGGGGCGCGGTCACGGCCGCGTTCGTCGGCGTCGGCATGGCCGTCACGATCGGGGTCAGCTTCCTGCTCGTGATCCCGATCGAGCCGATCTACTGGTATCTGTCGATCCCGGCCGGCCTGCTCATCGGCTACTACGCCGACGCCCGTTCCGGCCGCGGACGCGGCGCCTGGGCCCGGATCATGGCCAACGCCACGTTCGCCGGCCTCGTGACCGGCCTGACGCTCGCGGCGCTCCTCCTCGGCGTGAAGGCGCTCTTCTTCGCCGCCGACGACGGCTATCGCGATCCCGGCCTCGGCGGCCGGATCACCTGCGAGCCGGGCGGCGACTGCGTCTACCGCCGCTACCTCGAGGAGCAGCCCGAGGAGCTCGCCTCGGCCGGCGTGACGGACGCCGCGTCATTCTCGACGTTCTACTGGGCCCAGCAGTGGTCGACCGCCGGCCTGCTGCTCCTCCTGTCCACCGGCTTCGGGATCGCCGGCGGTGGGCTCTACGGGATCACCCGGCCGAAACCGGGCTGAATTCGGATCGGGCGCCGGACACGGCTACGCCCCGGCGGTGGGCCGGGGCGTCGTGACGTTCGAGGAGGCGTCCGGGCGTAGCCGGGTGGGCATACTCAGCCCTTGGCGGCCTTCGTCGCCGGGGTCTTCTTCTTCGCAGCAGCGGCCTTCGTCGCGGCCGACGCGTTGGCGGCCGGCTTGGCCGATGCCTTGGCGGCCGGCTTCGTGGCGCTCTTCGCGCCCGCCTTCGCCGGCACCTTGGCGACGGCCTTCGGGGCCGCCCTCGTCGCGGCCGCGGCGGCTGCCTCGGCGCGGGAGGACTTGCTGAGGGCCGCGCGGGCCTTGCCGGCGGCCGTCTGGGCGCCCTTGGCCTTGTCCGCCTTGGACGCGGCGATGCGCGCCTTGGCTGCCTTCTGCGCCGCGGCCCGGCCGATCGTCTTGGCGACGTGGGACCCGGCGGCGCCCGCGCCCACGCCGGCCGCGTTGACCTTGCGGACGAGGCGGGACTTGCGGCGCGCGGCCGCGTTCGGGTGGATGGCACCCACCCTCGCCGCGCGATCGAGCGCGCTGATGGCGTCGGTCAGGGCGACCTGCGGATCGACGTCCGCCGACGGGGTCATGGCCGCGATGAGCGCGGTCTTGACGAGCGTCTTCGCGGTGGCGCGGCGCGGACCGAGGATCGCGTGCCGGCGCTCGGAGGATCGGACCCGCTTCAGGCCCGACGGCGAGCGAGCGCCCGTCCATTTCCGGGGCGTCTTGGCCAAGGTGCGAACCTCACGATGCAGGGTTTCGGATGTCGACGTGCGCGTGCGCGAGGCGCCGGGCGCGGACGAGGATGGTAGCAGAGCGCCGCCGACTCGGCCGCCGACGTGTCGTTGCCGACGCGCGTGAGGGCGCGGGCTTCTCCTCGTCCGACATTGCCCGCCAGTCAACTAATCGCGACGTGGCTGCTGGTCTGTTGCCCGGAAGGCACGGACGCGACGGGAACTTCCCCGGATGCGAGCTCCCCGCGGTCGCGCGATTGACCCACGGGCACATCGTCGACCGGCGGCGCCGGGATCGTTGACGGCTGGGCAACGACAACGCGGGCGACGCCCCGCCCCTGTCAGACTTTCGCGGTGATCGCGATCATCGGCGGCCTGGGAGCGGCCGTGTCCTGGGCCGTGGCCACGCTGTCCTCGTCGCGCTCGAGTCGGATGATCGGTGCCAGCTCGGTCCTGGCCTGGGTCATGATCGTGGGGTTCACGGTCGGCGTCGTGCCGGCCATCGTGGAGGCACCGAGCGCGCCGCCGCTCGACCCCGCCGTCCTGGCCGGGTTGATCGTCGTTGGCCTGTCGCACACGACGGGTCTCTTGCTCGCGTACCTCGCCCTGACGGTGGGCCGCGTCTCGATCGTCGCCCCGATCACCTCGACCGAGGGCGCCATCTCGGCGATCATCGCCGTTGCCCTCGGCGACCCGATGAGCCTGCCCCTCGCGATCGTCCTGGCGGTCATCACGACCGGCATCATCCTGGCGGCGATCGAGCGCTCGGCCGACCCGCCGCCCGAATCCCCGGCCGGCCGCCGGACCCACGACCCGGCCATGAACCGGCGGGCGGTCCTCCTCGCCATCTCCGCGGCCGCGGCCTTCTCGATCGGCCTGGTCGTCAGCGCTCGTCTCGGCGCGACCGTGCCATTGAGCTGGATCGTCGTCGCGTCGCGCGGCGTCGGCGTCGTCGTGATCGCGCTGTCCCTCATCCTGCGTGGCCGCCTGCGCCTCTCCCGCCGGGCCCTGCCCCTGGTCATCGTGTCGGGCGTGCTGGAAGCCGCCGGCCAGGTGCTCTTCGTGGTCGCCGCCCAGGACGGCGTCGCCGTCGCAGCCGTGCTCGGGTCGCAGTTCGCTGCGATTGCCGTCGTGGTCGCCTTCTTCCTCTTCGGCGAGCGCCTCACGAAGGTCCAGGTGGCCGGGATCGTGACGATCGCCATCGGCGTCGCGACCCTCTCGCTCCTGCGGCCCTGACCAAAGGGCGCCCCGGCCGCATGCGCTCGACCGGCTACACTCCGGCCCCGTGACGACCGCCCAGGAGCGCCTCCGCAACTTTTCGATCATCGCCCACATCGATCACGGCAAGTCCACGCTCGCCGACCGGCTCCTGGAGGCGACACACGCGATCGATCCCCGCCAGATGACGAGCCAGGTCCTCGACTCGATGGACCTGGAGCGGGAGAAGGGGATCACGATCAAGGCCCGGGCGGTGCGCCTGGAGTACACGGCCGGTGACGGCCTCCTGTACGGGCTCAACCTCATCGACACGCCCGGCCACGTCGACTTCAGCTACGAGGTCAGCCGCAGCCTCCAGGCCTGCGAGGGGGCGATCCTCGTCGTCGACGCCGCTCAGGGCATCGAGGCCCAGACGCTCGCCAACGTCCACCTCGCCCTCCGCGAGGGCCTGACGATCATCCCGGTCCTCAACAAGATCGACCTGCCGTCGGCCCAGCCCGAGGTCGTCATGGAGGAGCTCGAGAGCGTCCTCGCGATCCCCCACGAGGAGGTCATCCTGGCCTCGGCCAAGGAGGGCACGGGCATCGCCGAGATCCTCGAGGCGATCGTGACCCGGATCCCGCCCCCCAAGGGCGATCCGGCGGCGCCCCTGAAGGCGCTGGTCTTCGATTCCCACTACGACCCGTACAAGGGCGTCATCGTCCACGTCCGCCTCGCCCAGGGGACGCTCCACGCCCACGACCGGATCCGGGTCATGGCCTCCGGAGCGGAGGCCGATCTCCTCGAGCTCGGCTTCTTCCGGCCGCAGCTGGTCCCGGTCAAGGTGATGCATGCCGGCGAGGTCGGCTACGTCGCGACCGGGCTGAAGAACGTCCGCGAGGCCCAGGTCGGCGACACGATCACGACGGTTGCGGCGCCTGCCGCGGAGCCCGTCCCGGGTTATCAGGAGGCGAAGAGCCTCGTCTTCGCCGGCATCTACCCGGTCAGCGGCGAGGACTACCCGCTCCTCCGCGACGCCATCGAGAAGCTCCACCTCAACGATGCCTCGTTCACCTACGAGCCCGAGAGCTCGGTGGCGCTCGGCTTCGGGTTCCGCTGCGGGTTCCTGGGGCTCCTCCACATGGAGATCGTCCAGGAGCGCCTCGAGCGCGAGTTCGATCTCGACCTCATCGCCTCGGCGCCGTCAGTCGAGTACCAGGTCGTCCTCACGAACGGGCGGGGGATCATCGAGGTCGACAACCCGGCCCACCTGCCGGCCATCATCGACATCGAGGAGATCCGCGAGCCCTGGGTCCGCCTCTCGGTCGTCACCCCGTCGACCTACATCGGGCCGCTCATGGAGCTCTCGACGAACCGGCGGGGGAGCTTCGTGGACCTCGAGTACATCGACCCCGTCCGGGTCCTGATGCGCTTCGAGCTGCCGCTGGCCGAGCTCATCGTCGACTACTACGACCAGCTCAAGACCCGGACGGCGGGCTACGCCTCGATGGACTACGAGGAGATCGGCTACCGGGCCGCCCAGCTCGTGAAGCTCGACGTCCTCGTCGCCGGCGAGCCGGTCGACGCGCTCTCGATGATCGTCCACCGCGAGAAGTCGGTCTCGATCGGGCGGACGCTCGCCGAGCGCCTGAAGCAGCTCATCCCGCGCCAGATGTTCGAGGTGCCCATCCAGGCCTCGATCGGCTCGAACGTCGTCGCCCGGGAGACCGTCCGGGCGATGCGCAAGAACGTCCTGGCCAAGTGCTACGGTGGCGATATCACGCGGAAGCGGAAGCTGCTCGAGAAGCAGAAGGAAGGGAAGCGCCGGATGAAGCGGGTCGGCTCGATCGAGATCCCGCAGGAGGCCTTCCTCGCCATGCTCCGGACGGACGAGGCGTAGGCCGTGGACGCGGGCACGATCGATACGTTCCGGACGGTCATCGCCTTCGGCCTGACGCTGCTGCTGGTGATGCTCCGCCTCGAAGCGCAGCGGTTCGGGGCAGCCGAGTACGACGAGCCCATCGACGGCCGGCTGCCGCCGATCTGGCGGCGCCTGGCGTGGTACGTCATCGGGGTCGGCGGGGTCGTCGCCATCCTGTGGGTCCATCCGGCGCCGGGCGCCGAGCTGTTCCTGAGCCCGGGCGACGACGGCATCCTGTTCGGCTTCCTGCTCGCGGCCGCCGGCGCCGCCAGCGCGGTCGCGATCGCCTGGTGGCGCTACCACCACGTGCGGCTGCCCGACGTCGCGGCCTACCCAGGGGCGATCGTGAACGAGATCGCGACCGCCTTCGTCGACGAGGCGGTCTTCCGCGGCGCGCTCCTCGGGTTCGTCGTGCTCGCCGGCGTCGACCCGAACATCGCCATCCTGGCCCAGGCCTTCGCCTACACGCTCGCCACCCGCCTCGGCGCGCCCGGGCGGAACCGGGCGATGTTCCTCCTCAGCCTCCTCATCGGCCTCGTCGCCGGCTGGACGACGATCCTCACGGGCGGGATCGCGGCCTCGTTCATGGGCCATGCCGTCACCCGGGTCGCGGTCTTCCTGACCACGGGCCACGCCGGCCAGCCGGCTCCTCGGGGCACGGAGCTCGAGGAGATCGAGCGCCGCCGGCGCACGCCCGAGGGCTGGCGCATCGTCGCCGTACGGGAATCGGGCCGCGAACGCTGAGGGTCGTTCCGGGGTCTTCGGCGGGGACTGGCCGGCCATGGTCTCGGCGCCCGCCCCGCCGGAGGCGCTCTACGTCCACGTCCCGTTCTGCATCTCGCTCTGTCCGTACTGCGACTTCGTCGTCGTCGCCGGGGCGGCGGCGCGTGGCCCCGAGAGCCGCATCTCGGCCTACCTCGCCGCCGTCCGGCGTGAGCTCCTGCTCCGGGCGGACTTCCTCGATGCGCGATGGGGGCCGCCGGCCGGGGGCCGCCGGCTCCGCCTCGGCTCCCTCTACCTCGGCGGCGGCACCCCGTCACTCCTGCCGGCCGGGGCGGTCGCGGAGATCGTCGCCCTGGTCGATGAGCGCTACGGTCTCGCCCCCGACGCCGAGATCACGCTGGAGGCGAACCCCGGCCCGGACGACCGGGGCGACGCGGCGGCCCTCGTGGCGGCCGGGATCACCCGGCTCTCGTACGGCGTCCAGGCTCTCGACGACGCGACGCTGAAGCGCCTCGGGCGCCGCCACCGGGCGTCCGATGTCGCGGCTGCCGTCACCGAGGCCCGGGCAGCCGGCGTCTCGTCCCTGGGCCTGGATCTCCTGTACGACGTGCCGGGCGGGACGGTCGACGGCTGGATGACGACGCTCGAGTGGGCCCTCGAGCTCGAGCCCGATCACCTCTCGCTCTACGCGCTGACCCTCGACGATCCGGATGCGGAGGGCCTCACCGGAATCCTCGGCGACCACCTCCCGGCGACCCGCGGCGCCCGCCGCTGGCGCGACGAGGCGCGGGCCGGCCAGGACGAGGACCGGGCCGTCGGGATGTACCACCACGCCGTTCATCGCCTCGCGGCGGCCGGCTTCGACGGCTACGAGATCAGCAACTGGGCCCGCCCCGGCCACGAGAGCCGGCACAACCTGGCCTACTGGGAGCGGCGGCCGTACGAGGCCGTCGGCCCCGGCGCGCATGCCTTCGACGGGGCGACCCGGCGCTGGAACGCGGCCCGCCTCGACGCCTACCTCGCGGCCCTCGTGCCGGAGGGCGCCCGGCCGGCGAGCCTCCCGCCCGGCCGCGAGGAGGTCCTCGACGCGGCGACCGCGGCCGCCGAGCGCGTGATCCTGGGTCTCCGGACGTCACGCGGGATTCCCGCCGCGGCGATGCTGGCGCCGCCGCTCGTCGACCACGCCGGCTGGGCTCTCGCCGCCGAGCTGGTCGAGGTCTCCCCGGACGAGCGGATCGTCCTGACGACGCGGGGCCGGCTCCTCTCCAACGAGCTCTTCGCCCGCCTCGTCTGAGGCGCCATCGCGCGCCAGGATCGCCGGTCCGCCGCCGGTCCGCCCCCGGTCCGGCCGTTGACGCTCCTGCACCCGGCTGCTACCATCCAACCCATCGTTAGCACTCTGGCATGGAGAGTGCTAACCATCCGATCCGAACAGGAGCACACAGGCCTTGGTGCGACGAATCCGCCGCTCCACCGGCCCACTGGACCTCCGCGCACAGGCGATCCTTCGGGCCGTCATCGAGGAATACGTCACGACCGCAACGCCGGTCGGCAGCCACGCGCTCGTCGACCGCTACCGTCTCGGCGTGTCCAGCGCGACCGTCCGCAACATCCTCGCCGAGCTCGAGCTCGGCGGGCTGCTGACCCATCCGCACACCTCGGCCGGCCGGATCCCGACCGACGAGGGCTACCGCTGGTACGTCGAATCGATCATCGAATCGACGCCCGTGCCGGAGGTCGAGCAGCTGATGATCCGGCACCAGTTCGGGCAGGTCGAGTACGCCAGCGAGCACTGGTTCCGGCTGGCGGCGTCGACGATCGCCTCGATCACCCGGGCCGCCGGCCTGGCGACCCCGGCCAAGCCGGCCGCCGCGCACGTTCGCCGGATGGACCTCGTCTCGATCAACGACCGGCTCGCAAGCCTCGTCCTCGTCCTTCGCGAGGGGGCCCTCAAGCAGGCCCTCGTGACCCTCGACGCAAGCGCCGACCAGGACACCCTGTCGACCGCGGCCGGGCTCCTCAACGATCTCGTCGACGGGCGGTCCGCCGGGCAGATCGAGCGCGCCCTGGCGGCGATCCCCGACGATCATCCCCAGGCCGAGCTGGCCCGGCGGGTCGGCGAGCGGATCGTCCGGACCCTCCGCGAGTACGACGGCGAAGCCGTCGAGGAGGTCTTCAGCGACGGGCTGCTCAACGTCATGGGCGCGCCCGAGTTCGCCCAGAGCGACAAGCTCCGGCGCGTCTTCTCGGCCCTCGAGAACCGGACCTACCTCGGCGCGCTCGTCGGGGCGGTCGCGGCCGGCGGGCGGGTGCGGGTCTTCATCGGCCACGAGAACGCGGCCGCCGACATGCAGGAGGTCGCCCTGGTCCTCGCCCCGTACGGACGGCCGGGCCGCGCCGTCGGGGTCGTGGGCGTCCTCGGACCGACGCGCCTCGCCTATCCGCAGGCCATCGGCACGGTCCGCTTCGTGTCCGGGCTCATGAACGAGCTCGTCGACCACCTCTACGCCTGACCCGACGATGCCGCACCACAGGGGACCCATGGACCGACGCACCCGGGCGCAGCAGCGCGCCGAGGAGATCGACATCTCGCCGACGAAGCTGCTCGCCGACATCGAGCGCCTGACCGCCGAGCGCGACGCGGTGAGCGGCGAGAAGGACGAGTTCCTGGCCGCGCTCCAGCGCGAGCGGGCCGAGTTCGTCAACTTCCGACGCCGGACGGCCGAGGAGCGCCAGGCGATGCTCGGCCTCGCGGCCGAGGGCCTGATCAGCAAGGTCCTCGCTCTCGCCGACGACTTCGACCGGGCGATCGAGGCCCGGCCCCCGACGATCGCCGACGACCCGTGGGTCGAGGGGATCGCCGCGATCGACCGCAAGCTCCGCCAGCTCCTCGAGAGCGAGGGCGTGTCCGCGATCGACGCGGTCCCCGGCACGCCGTTCGATCCGCGCGAGCACGAGGCCGTGGCCAGCGTCCCCGGCACGGACCACCCGGACGGCTCGATCGTGGGCGAGCTGCGGCGCGGCTACCGCCTCCGCGACCGCGTCCTCCGACCGGCCCTCGTCGCCGTCGCGGCGAGCGGGGACTCGGCGCCGGCGCCCCAGCCCGGTGAGCCCGGGCCCACCAACGACCATCCCATCCACTGAACACGACCAGCCCGACCACCGACAGGAGCCATCACGTGGGAAAGATCATCGGCATCGACCTCGGCACGACGAACTCGGTCGTCGCCGTCATGGAGGGCGGCGAGCCCACCGTCATCGCCTCGGCGGAGGGCGGCCGGACCGTCCCGTCGGTCGTCGCCTTCACGAAGACCGGCGAGCGGCTCGTGGGCCAGCTGGCGAAGCGCCAGTCGGTCACGAACCCGGGCAACACGGTCTACTCGATCAAGCGCTTCATGGGCCGCCGCTGGGACGACCCGGAGGTCAAGCACAGCAAGGGGCTCGTCCCCTACACGGTCGAGAAGGACCCCACCACGG
>Ga0326597_10000791_pt1 | contig 53962 bp, 50 predicted proteins | sample RVTome_12_FD_203789 | JGI IMG/M metagenome (GOLD analysis project Ga0326597, IMG submission 203789) | Soil microbial communities from uranium-contaminated site in the Upper Colorado River Basin, Wyoming, United States - RVT100D185 | ecosystem: Environmental > Terrestrial > Soil > Contaminated >... | reverse complement strand
GGCCGCGGCGGTCGGCCGCGCGGCGATGATCGGCAGTCCACATCGGGCATCCTCCTCCAAAACGGATGCCACGCACAGAATCACAAACGATTCTTCCGATTCAACAACTTTCCGGAACGGCTCTAAGCCCCTAACCCAACGTAGGAGTCCGGGCTGCAAAGCCGTCAGACCACGCCGTTCACTTGGCTCAAGGCTGACCGCCTCGGATGCGGACTTGTCCAAAACCGATGACCCCACCACCTGGGTCCGGAAAGCGCCTTGAATTCATCGTGCAAGCGGACCAGACTTATTAAGAAATATAAAGGCGGTTGTATTGGACAGGTCAGTGGAGAAACCAAATTTCGACCACTCCACATGGAGACACCGATGCAAGTTTTCCTTTCCCTGGGCGGTCGCTCAATGTTCTCGGGCATCGGGCCCGCCGATCGGTTGCTCGTAGGAACTGCTGGGGGGATTTACGGCCTGCAACGAGCGGACGATCGAAAGTGGCACGTCGCCTGGACCGCGTTGCAAGGGCATCACATCAGTTCGATCGAGACTGATCCTGAAAGCGGGGCCCTGTTCGCAGGGATCTATGGCGGTGGAATCTCGGCCAGCACGGACGACGGGAAGACGTGGCACGCGCGGGATGCGGGTTTGAGCAGCGCCAACGTTTACTCGTTGACGCTCGCGGATGCGGCGGGCGGCAAGAAGTTGTTTGCCGGTACGGAGCCGGCTCATCTGTTCGAAAGCACCGATATGGGGGACAGCTGGACCGAACTCCGTTCGCTTCGCGACGCTCCCAGCCTTCCCGACTGGACGTTTCCGGCACCGCCTCACATCGCCCATGCGAAATTCATTGCCGTGGCCCCTCATGACCCCGACGTCATGTATGTCGCAATCGAAGTCGGCGGGTTACTGAAAAGCCAAGACGGAGGCCTGGGCTGGGAAGAGCTCCACGGCTTTTACGAAGACGTGCACCGCATCATGATTTGCGGAAATGATCCGGACAGCGTCTACATCACCACGGGCAATGGGCTGTTTCACACCGCAAACGGTGGGCGAACCTGGAAGCGGATGACGGAGCCCACATTCGCCATCGCTTACCCCGACCCCCTGGTCGTCGTGCCTGGAAGGGAAAATCTCATGTTCATGGCCGGGGCGACCGGGGCGCCACGCACCTGGCATAAGACCCGCCACGCAGAGTCGCACATTGGCAGGAGCCGGGACGGCGGCGAGACGTGGGAACTGCTGTCCGGGGGCCTGCCTGTGCCCGTGGATGGCAACATTGAAGCCATGTCCCTGATGAGCTGGCCGGGCGGTTTCGAATTGTTCGCTGCAACGACCGGGGGCGATATCTATTGCAGTGATGACGAGGGAGAGCACTGGTCGAAGATCATCGACGGGCTGCCGTCGATAGCGAAATCCCGCCACGACAAGATCTTGCAACCTGCGTAACGCCAAGGACGTGGCGCTACTCGGACCTCTCCAGCACCTCCCCTTGATGGGCGGCGGCGGAGAGGTTTGCTCCCCGCCGCCACGCACCGGCCCGGTTTGCTCTCGCAGAGAACCCTCTATTTGCAGGCAAGGGTTTTCGCGAAATCGCCGGCCCCAAGATAGCGCACCGTGCAGGCCATGCCGGCCTTAAGCGCCTTGGCCTTGGCCTTTCTGTTGCCGATAAGCACGGCGGTCCGCCGGCCATGGAGGCGCAGCTTGAGAGTCTTGCCCTTGGCGTCGGTGAGCTCGATCCGCTTCGGTGAGACCTTGGCGATCTTAGCTTCCGCGGTTTGGAGTTTAGCTTTCTCTATCCTGCCGACGGCAAGCGTTTCCCGCGCCTTGGCTATGGCCGCCGGCGGGATCGCCATGAACTCGCGAATCAGCTTTTCGACCTGTTCGCCCGAGCGCGGGTGAAGCTGCATGTGACGCCGCTTCGCATCCTCGAGAAAAGCAGGGTCCTTCATCGTCGCCATGAAGGCGGCGCGCAGAACTTTGGTCCGGTCCACAGGCAACTTAGGCGGGCCGGCAACCGGACGGCCAATCACGTCGCGGTTAAAGATCAGCTTGAAGACATCCTTGTTTTCCGAGGACCCGGCGAGGTCGACGACGTGCGGCACGCCTTTGATCTCCGGGCTCTTCCAAGCGAACTGCATCAACGGCACAAGACGGCCGGAGGTGAAATCCTGGCGCCAGACGGACCTGAGAGAACCGAGGGTGAATCCGCAATAACCCATGACCTCGCCCCGCTGCACCGCCAACATCACGCTCGAAGACCCGTTATAGCCGTGAATCACACGAATTCGGGTGCCGAGCAGCTTGTTGACGGCGCGGGCATATTCGCTGTCGAACCCATTTGGTCCCGATGCCCCGAAGATGACTTCGCGCTTCAACAGGTCGCGATAGGTCTTCAGGCCCGAGGTGTGCCAGACCGAGCAGGTTCCCGTCTGCTGATCCATGTTGCCGATCCAGGTAAAACCGTCGGGCTGGAATTTGGAGGCTTTCTTGCCGAGAAGCGGTGAAAAGGTCGCCGAGGACGCGAAGACGCCGATAAGGGTGCCGTCGCGCGGCGCCTTGGTATAGATGTAGTTGGCGGCCCGGATGGAAGAGGCGCCGGGCATGTTCTGAACCACCACCGTGGGCTTGCCCGGCAGGTGATCCTTGATGTGTGCCGCGAGGGTCCGCGTGTAGCGGTCGTAGCCGCCACCCGGCGAATAGCCGACGACAACGGTTAGCGTCTTACCCTTGAGGTAATCGTCCGCGGATTGAGCCGGGAACGCCATGAGCGGGGCGAGCCCCGCGCATCCAGCGGCGAACCAGAATTGCCGCTTGAGCCGGTGGGTCATTCGATTACTGCCTGACATTTCAATCTCCCTGTTTGGTTGCTTTGATTTCAGTTCTTGCAGGCTGTTGTCAGCACAAATCTATCACACCATCACCAGCCTGAAACCTGGCGGAAGACCTACTGCCGCCTCCCTTCGTGGGAGCATGTTCCATCTTGTGAATTGATGTCACTTCGGGTCTGGAGCGGTCCTCAAGCGCTCCTCCGCATTTGGCCATCAACGGACATGCAGTTAATGCGGGCATGATGGGCCTTTGGGCCTTGTTAACCTCCTGTCCGGGGTTGACCAAAGCGGAAATGATGAACAGGGGCAGGGCCAAATAATGCGCCCACAACGGAGCTAAACAATGGCAAAATTCCCAAAACATCGTTCCAGAACCTTCTCATGGGGAGATCACGATGAACTTCGTCTCAAGGGTCCGCATCCTTGCGGTTGCGGTGATCTGCGCGCTCACGCTTGGCGCAACCCGCGCCGCGGCGGACGACAAGATCACGTTTAAGAACAAAAAGGTGTCCATGATCATCGGCTACCGCGCAGGGGGCAGTACAGACGTCATGGCGCGCATGGCCGCTCCCTATATCGCGAAGAACCTGCCAGGGACCCCCACCATTGTGCCCCGCAACATCCCAGGCGCCGGCGGCGTTACCGCGCTCAATTATTTCTGGCAGCAGTCAAAACCCGACGGACTTACCGTGAATGCCGGCTCCGGGTCCCAGGTTGATCCGCTCAACTATCGCAGGGCCAATGCAGTCTATGACACCCGCAAACTGCGCATCTTCGGCGGCACCGGACGCGCGGGAACGGTGATGATCGTGCGCAGGGACGTGATGGGGCGGCTCACCGACAGGTCGCAACCGCCTTTGATCATGGCAGGCCCCAGTGTGGTCCGCTCAGGCATGATGATGGCCATGTGGGGTACTGAATATCTTGGCTGGAACATCAAATGGGTGCTCGGTTACCGCGGCAGCGCGGCGACGGTACTGGCGCTCCAACGCAAGGAAGCGGACATGACCTCGCTCTCCACCATGCGGAAAACAGCGCTTTGATGAAATCGGGAGACTTCGCCATCGTCACCCAGTCCGGCGCTCTCGATCACGGCAAGCTGGTCGCCCGGCCGGAATACGACGCTCCCGTCATCTATGATATCGTCAAAGACCGGATCACCGATCCTCGTGCGCGGCGTGCCTTCGATTACTGGAAGACCCTTACATTGCCGGGACAGTGGTTCGCTTTGCCGCCGGCCACGCCGGATCACATCGTGGCACTCTACCGTAAGGCCTATGCCGCCGCCCAAAAGGACCCCGAATTCAAGACACGGGTCCAAAAGATCGCGGCGGATACGATTTTCATGTCGGTCGCAGACACGGAGAATCTGATCCGGAGCCTCGCTGAAACGGACAACGACACACTAGGGGTCATCACGGAAATACAGCGAAAACAGGGCATCCTGCGAAGCCGAAACAAGAAAAAAAAGAAGTGACTTAGGCCCGTATTCCGCCCCAAAACTCTTTTCCGCGAGGGCCCTACGTTACCCCGATGTCCGCGTTCGGCGGTGGTCTCAATCGGTCGACGCATCAGGACAACGAATGTCGGCGCAATGACGCGGCAGAATGCGGCCGGTGGCGCGGACCCGCAAAACGCCTTGATTAACATATCAGTTATATAAAACTACCGTTAAATGAAGGCTTTTTCTCAGTAGGTGCCCCGGTCCCAGCGCTCGAACGCCTCGGTGACGACGGGGAAGGGGCTCCAGGGCGAGGGCGGGTTCATCGGCATGGCGCCGTGGTGGAGGTGATCGGGGGTGAGCTCCGAGAGCTTGTTGACGCCCAGGAGCCCCAGGGTCACGGTGATCTCGTTCTCCAGGATCTCGAAGGCGCGGATCAGGCCCGCCTCGCCGCCGGCGGCGAGCGCCCAGCCCTGGAGCTTGCCGACGGCGACGGTGTCGGCGCCCATGATCACCGCCTTGACCATGTCGGAGCCGCGCACGAAACCGCCGTCGACGACGATCGGCACCTTGCCTTTGGCGACGGAGGCCACCTCCGCGAGCGCCTCGATGGTGCCGCGCCCGTGGTCGAGCTGGCGGCCGCCGTGGTTGGAGACCCAGATCACGTCGATGCCGCGCTCGACCGCGATCTCGGCGTCCTCCCGGGTGGCGATGCCCTTGACCAGGACGGGCAGGCCGCAATGCTTCTTGCAGTGGTCGACGAAATCCCAGGTGAGCGCGCCGCGCCAGCGCCATTCCTGATCGAGGTCAATGCCCTCGAGGTTGGACCGCTGGGCGAAGGCGCGCCGGTTGAAGCGGTTGTACTGGTCCCGCTCGCGCCGCCCGTAATGGGCGACGTCGACGGTGATGGCGAGCGCGTCGAAGCCCGCGGCCACCACCCGGTCGAGGGTCTTCTCGACCCAGTCCATGTCGCCCCGGACGTAGAGCTGGAAGACCTTGAAGCCATCGGTCTCCGCCGCGCAGTCCTCGAGCCTCGGGTTGGTCATGATCGAGATCACGGGGATCGAGCCGAAGGAGTCCATGGCGCGCACCACCGGGATGTTACCGCCCGGATCCATCAGGTGGAGCGAGCCGATGGGGGCGGCGATCACCGGGATGCGCAAGCTCTGGCCCATGAAGGTGGTGGAGGGGTCGGGCTTCGGCACGCTGACCAGCACCCGGGGCCGGAAGGCGATGGAATCGAGGGCGTAGCGGTTGCGCTTGAGGGTCGTCTCCGATTCGCCCCCGCCCGACAGGTAGTCCCAGGAGGTCGGCGACATCCGCTTCCTCGCCTCGATGATGAGCTCCTGGTTGGTGCGTGCCTCGCTGACGTCGTCCATGTCGTTCCCCCCTGGTTGCGCCGGCGGCTCCCGGTGCGTCGTTTCCGGCCTGACGGTTGCGGCCGGGGGCTTTTTAGCCGCGCCCGAGGCCGGGTGTAAAGCGCGAAGCGGGGCGACAGGCCGTCCCGGCGCCGCTATGCTTTCCGGAGCTCGATCCGGGGAGGGGGCATGAGGTACAAGACCATCGGCGCGCCCGGCGCGGGCCGGCTCGAGGTGTCCACGGTGGGGCTCGGCTGCAACGCCTTTGGCTCCCGCTGCGACGAAGCGGCCGCCGCGGCCATCGTCGGCCGGGCGCTGGATGCGGGCATCAATTTCTTCGACACCGCCAACAGCTACGGCGAGGGGCTGTCCGAGCAGTTCATCGGCCGCGCGCTCGGCTCGAGACGCAAGGAGGCCGTCATCGCCACCAAGTTCGGCGCCCGCGGCCAGGGCGGGAAACGCGAGACGGTGTCCGCGGCCGTGGAGAAGAGCCTCGAGGACCTCGGCACCGACTATATCGACCTCTACCAGTTCCACTTCCCGGACCCGGGGACCCCCATCGGCGAGACGCTCGAGGCGCTGGACAGGCTCGTCCGCGACGGCAAGGTGCGGGCCATCGGCTGCTCCAACTTCACGGGCGCCCAGCTCGAGGAGGCGCTCAAGGTCTCGGAGGAGAACGGCCTCGCCGCCTTCGTCACGGCCCAGAACCCCTACAGCCTGCTGCAGCGCGACATCGAGGCCGACCTCAAGCCCATCTGCGGCGCCCGCGGCATCGGCATCCTGCCCTATTACCCGCTCTTCCGGGGGCTGCTCACCGGCAAGTACAAATGGGGCGAGCCCGCGCCCGCGGGCAGCCGTCTTGCCGGCGGCGGCCGGGGGTCGGAGACGCTCGGGGACAGGGCGTATTTCGAGAAGATCGCGGCCTTGACCGCCTTCGCCGAGGCGCGCGGCCACGGCCTGCTCGAGCTCGCCATCGCCTGGCTCGCGAGCCAGGACGAGGTCCCTTGCGTCATCTCCGGCGCGAGCCGGCCGGAGCAGGTCGCGGCCAACGCGGCGGCGGCGGACTGGCGGCTCGGCGCGGCGGATTTCGCCGCCATCGACGAAGTCGTCCCGCCGCCGGCCTGAGCGCCGCGGGGTGCCGGGGAGATTGGGAAAAATCCCTTCTTTTTGGGCCCTTGGGCGGCGCATGGGCGATTGACTCGCCCGCGGCGCCCTCCATACTTAGGCCCAAAGTCGGTTAAGAACACTGCGATCGCAGGGGCCCCGCCCTGCCCGGATAGGGAGAAAAGCCTTGGCCGAAATCCTTCAACTCGACGATGCCGGCAGGCGTCCCGCCCTGCTGGAGACGCCGCGGGCGCGGGTGGGCCTGATCATCCCGTCCTCGAACCGGCTGACCGAACCGCAGTTCCGCCATTACATGCCGCCGGATGTCGGTCTCCACGTCACGCGGCTGCGCATGACCGGGCCGCACCACAAGCCGCTCGATGAGATCGGCGATCGCATCCGCGAGGCCGCGGGCAGCCTCGCCGACGCCGAATGCGACGTCGTCGTCTTCCACTGCACCGGCGGCGCCATGGCCGACGGCGCCGAGGCCGAGGCCCGGGTCGTCGATCTGATCCACGAGGAGACCGGTCGGCTGGCGCTCGCCACCGGCGAGGTGGTGGTGGAGGCGCTCCGGGCGCTCGACATCGCGCGGCCGGTCCTGATCAGCCCCTATGTGCAGGCGACCAACGACGCGGAGAATGCCTACCTCGCGAGCCTCGGCATCGAGGTTCCCGCCGACGTCGCCCTCGGCCTGCCCGGCGGGTCGAGCTACATCACCGTGCCGCCGGAGCGCTGGCTCCGCGAGGCGAGCGACGCGATCACGCCCGATGCCGACGGCGTCTTCCTCTCCTGCACCAACACGACCCAGATCGAGGTCGTCGATGCGCTGGAGGCGGCGACCGGCCTGCCGGCGGTCAATTCCAACCAGGCGGTGATCTGGCGGGCGCTCAACGCGGTCCGGCCCGCGGGCGCGCCGCTTCCCGCCGGCCCCGGCCGGCTGTTCGGGACGACCCCCTGAGCCGGTGCCGCCGGTACCGGATCCCCGGCACCACCGATCAGCAAGACCGAGAAGGAACAGCGCCCATGTCCGACGACATCCGCCTCGACGGCCGCGCCATCATCGTCACCGGCTCAAGCCGCGGCATGGGCCGGGAGATGGCCGACGCCCTGCTTGCGGCGGGGGCTTCCCTCACCATCCTCAGCCCCGAGGCCGAGGAGCTTCACGCCACCCGGGAGGCGCTGGCCGCGGCCCATGACGGTTCGCGGGTCATCGCCCATGTCGGGGACATCTCGGACTTCGATGCCTGCGCGGGCGCGGTCGAGGCCACGCGGTCGGCCTTCGGCGGCCTCGACGGGCTGGTGAACCATGCCGGGATCGGCCCCCTCCACGTCGCGCCCGCCATCTCCCAGTCCGAGCACGTCGCCTTCTGGGTCGCCGACCCCGCGCGCTGGGCCCGGCTGATCGAGGTCAACGTGATCGGCACTTATTTCATGACCCGGGCGGCGGCGCCGGTGCTGCTCGAGCGCGGCTGGGGCCGGATTGTCAACGTCACCACCTCGCTTCCCAACTACTCCCGCCTGCACTGGAGCCCCTACGGCTGCTCCAAGGCGGGCATCGAATCGGAGACCCTGATCTTCGCCCAGGACCTCGCGGGCACCGGCGTCACCTGCAACTCCCTGTTCCCGGGCGGCGCGGTGCGCACCAGCTTCGTTCCCGAGAAGATGCATGCCAATCCGCGCCTCCTCGATCCCGACGTCATGCGCGCGCCGATCGTCTGGCTGATGTCCGAGCAGTCCGATGGGCACAACGGCGAACGCTTCAACGCGCGCTACTGGGAGGCCGACGCCGGGCCCGATGCGGCGTTCGCCGACGCCCTCACCGTCCCCGCCTACAGGGTGCCGCCGTCTCCCGCCGCGGCGCCGGGAGACGGCGCATGAGCGAGATTGACCTCAAGGGCCGGGTCGCCATCGTCACCGGCGGGAGCCGCGGCATGGGCCGGGAGATGGCGGATGCCATCATCGAGGCGGGGGGCCGCGCCGCCCTCATGACGCCCGAGGCGGACGAGCTCGCGGCGACGGTCGAGGAGATCGCCTTCCACCAGGGCGCCGACCGGGTGATGGCGCTGCCCTACGACATCTCCGACTACGGCCAGTGCGAGCGGGCGGTGGCGGACACCATCAAGACCTTCGGCGCGCTCCACGGCGTCGTCAACAACGCCGCCCTCGGCCAGCTCAACGTGATCGCACCCGGCGCCGAGGACACCAACTGCAGGTTCTTCGAGGCCGACCCCGCGCGCTGGGCCCAGGTGATCCGCGTCAACGTCCTCGGCACCTACCACATGTGCCGCGCCGCCGTCGTTCCCCTCAAGGAGCAGGGCTGGGGCCGGATCGTCAACGTCACGACCTCGCTCGGCACCATGCAGCGTAGCGGCAACAGCCCCTACGGGCCGTCCAAGGGCGCGATCGAATCCGAGACGCTGGTCTTCGCCGCCGACCTCGACGGCTCGGGCGTCACCGTCAACTCGCTGATCCCCGGCGGCGCGGCACGCACCAAATTCGTGCCCGAGGCCTATCTCACCACCCGAAAGCTGGTCGATCCCTCGGTGATACGCGCGCCCATCGTCTGGCTGTTCTCCGACCTCTCGGACGGGCTGACCGGCGGGCGCTACGTCGCCAACCGCTGGGACCACACCGCCAACGACCCGGGCCTCGCCGCCCGGGCCGCCCTCGAAGAGCCGGTCTTCAACGCGGCCCCCGAGGGGCGGCTCGACTGAGGCCGCGTCTCAGCCGCCGGCAGGCTCCTTGCCGCCCGCGATCTCCTTGAGCCGGTAGAGGAGCTCGAGCGCCGCGCGCGGGGTGAGCTCGTCGGGATTGACGCCGGCCAGCGCCGTCTCGAGCGGACCCGGCCCCGCCGCGCCCGCCGCCGCACCCGCCGCCGGGGTCCGCGGGCGGGGGGCGGCGGCGAACAGCGGCAGGTCGTCGGCGAGCCGGGAGACCGCGTCCGCCTTCTCGCCCTGCTCGATCGCGCTCAGCACCTCCTCGGCGCGGCCCAGCGCCGCCTCGGGAAGGCCCGCGAGGCGGGCGACGTGGATGCCGTAGGAACGGTCGGCCGAGCCGGGGGCCACGGTGTGGAGGAACACCACCTCGCCCTTCCATTCCTTGACGCTGAGCGCATGGTTGGAAAGGTGCGCGAGGCGGCCGGCGAGCTGGGTGAGCTCGTGGTAATGGGTCGCGAACAGGCCGCGGCAGGCGTTGACCTCGTGCAGGTGCTCGATGGTCGCCCAGGCGATGGAGAGGCCGTCGAAGGTCGCGGTGCCGCGGCCGATCTCGTCCAGGATCACCAGCGACCGGGGCCCCGCCTGGTTGAGGATGGCCGCCGTCTCCACCATCTCGACCATGAAGGTGGAGCGCCCCCGGGCGAGGTCGTCGGCGGCGCCGACGCGGCTGAACAGGCGGTCGAAGACGCCGATATGCGCGGCCTCGGCGGGGACGAAACAGCCGATCTGGGCGAGGATGGCAATCAGCGCGTTCTGGCGCAGGAAGGTCGACTTGCCGGCCATGTTGGGCCCGGTGAGCAGCCACAGCCGGCTCGCGCCCCGCTCCTCCGCGCCCTCTCCGCCCCCGGCCGGGGACAGGTCGCAGTCGTTGGGAACGAAGCCCGCCTCCCCCGACCGGCGCAGCACCGCTTCGACCACCGGGTGGCGGCCCCCGGTGATGGCGAAGGCGAGGCTGTCGTCCACCCGGGGGCGGAGGTAGTCGCACGTGACCGCGAGCTCGGCGAACCCCGCCGCCACGTCGAGCCAGGCGAGCGCCCGTGCCGCCCGGGCGATGGGCTCGGCGTCATCGCGCACCATCCCGGCGAGGCGCTCGAAGATCTCGAGCTCCTGCGCCAGCGCCCGGTCGGCGGCCCGGCTCACGCGGGTCTCGAGCTCGACCAGCTCCTCGGTGTTGAAGCGGACGGCGGAGGCGAGCGTCTGGCGGTGATGGAAGAAGGGATGGGCGCCGTCCGGCCCCGGCGCCGCGCCGAGCGCATCGGCCTGGTTCGGGCGCACCTCGATGAAATAGCCGAGCACGTTGTTGTGGCGGATGCGCAAGGCGCCGACGCCGGAGGCCTCGCGGTAGCGGCTTTCCAGGTTGGCGATCAGCCGCCGGCTCTCGTCGCGGAGCGCCCGGGTCTCATCGAGCGCCGCGTCGAACCCCTTGGCGACGAAGCCGCCGTCGCGGGCCAGCAGCGGCAGCTCCGGCGCCAGCGCCTTTGCGAGCACGCCGGTCAGCGCCCCGTGGTCGCCGAGGTCCTCGATCCATCGGGCGACCAGCTGCGGCGCGGGCGCGAGACCGGCGGCGCCCGCCCGGGCGAGCCGCGCCTTGAGCTCACCCGCGCGCCCGAGGCCCAGGCCGATGGCGGCGAGGTCCCTCGGTCCGCCGCGGCCCAGGCTCAGGCGCGCAAGGGCGCGTTCGATGTCCGGCATGCCGGCGAGCGCGGCCTCGACCATCGGCCGCGGCGCCGCACGTCCCGCGTCGATGCGGGCGAACCAGGCGACGGCGTCGAGCCGCGCGTTGATCTCCGCCGGGTCGGTCAGGGGTGCGGCGAGAAGGGCGGCCACCAGGCGGCCGCCGGCGCCGGTCCGCGTGCGGTCGATGACGTCGAGCAGGCTGCCCGCGCGGGTGCCGCCCACCCCCTGGGCCAGTTCCAGGTTGCGCCGGGTCTGGGCGTCGATCTCCATCGCCGCGCCGGCATCGAGGCGCCTCGGCGGGGCGATGCGCGGCAGGCTGCCCTTCTGGGTGAGCTCCACGTAATCGACAAGGGCGCCGGCGGCGGCGAGCTCGGCACGGGTGAAGCGGCCGAAGCCGTCGAGCGCCGCGACGCCGAACAGCGCCTCGAGCCGCCGCGCGCCGTTCTGGGAATCGAACAGGCTGGCCGGCTGCACGGTGAGGGTGGCGCCGGTCTCCTCGCGGCCCTGGGCGCACGCGGCGCCGAACCCGGGCTTCGCGGCCAGGCGGTCGGAGACGAGAAGCTCGCCGGGATGGATGCGGGCGAGCGCCGCCGCCAGGCCGCCGAGCGCGACGGTCTGGGCGAGGAATTCGCCGGTCGAGATGTCGAGCCAGGCGAGGCCGAGCTCCCCTTGCGCCTCGGCGAGTGCGGCGAGGAAGTTGTTGCGCCTGGCATCGAGCAGGGTTTCCTCGGTCAAGGTGCCGGCGGTGATCAGGCGCACCACCTCGCGCTGGACGACGGCCTTGGCGCCCCGCTTCCTGGCCTCCGCCGGGTCTTCGGTCTGGTCGCACACGGCGACCTTGAAGCCCTTGCGAATGAGCCGCGCGAGGTAGGTCTCCGAGGAATGGACCGGCACGCCGCACATCGGGATGTCCTCGCCGAGGTGCTTGCCGCGGTGGGTGAGCGCGATGTCGAGCGCCCGGGAGGCGTGCTTCGCGTCGTCGAAGAAGAGCTCGTAGAAATCCCCCATGCGGTAGAAGAGCAGCCCGTCGGGATGGGCCGCCTTGATGCGCAGGTACTGCGCCATCATCGGCGTCGCGCGGTTCTCCGCATCGCCCGATGGGACGTCCTTCCTGTCACCGGTCGGGACCGCCTGTTGCGACAAGGCGCGCTGCCTCCTCACCGTTCGAAGGGACGCCGCGATCGAAGCGGCGGTCCCGCGGGCTACGGGCGGAGCTTATCACAGGGGGGCGCGCGCACCGAAGCGCCGGACGATGCCTGCCGCGCGCGGGCAGGCGGATCGCCCGCGGTCGCGCGGCCACGGGAATCCGCCGCGGCTTCAGTATGGGCTTGGCAAGTCCGCAAATCTGGTTAACTTGCGTAGTTTCGCCCGCGCCCTCCGCCCGTGAAGAGGCACCGCGAAGAAGGATGGGCTGGCCCGTCACGACAAGAACCAACGGATTCAGACCAGGGATTACCACCATGGCGACCAATTCTGACCGGCAGTTGGACCAAGAGGCCCTCGCCTTTCACGCGCGGGGACGTCCCGGCAAGATCGAGATCATGCCGACCAAGCCGCTGGTCACCCAACGCGACCTGTCGCTCGCCTACTCGCCGGGCGTGGCGGCGCCCTGCCGCGCCATCGCGGAAAACCCGAACAAGGCCTACGACTACACCGGCCGCGGCAACCTCGTCGCGGTAATCACCAACGGCACGGCGGTGCTGGGCCTCGGCAATCTCGGCGCGCTCGCCTCCAAGCCGGTGATGGAGGGCAAGTCGGTCCTGTTCAAGCGCTTCGCCGACGTCAACGCCATCGACCTCGAGATCGATACCGAGGATGTCGATGAGTTCGTCGCCTGCGTGCGCCATCTCGGCCCCAGCTTCGGCGGCATCAACCTGGAAGACATCAAGGCGCCCGAATGCTTCATCATCGAGCAGCGCCTGCGCGAGATGATGGACATCCCGGTCTTCCATGACGACCAGCACGGCACCGCCATCATCGCCGCGGCGGGGCTCTTGAACGCGCTCGACGTCACCGGGCGCAACATCGCCGACATCAAGATGGTGGTCAACGGCGCCGGCGCCGGCGCCATCGCCTGCGTCGAGCTGGCCAAGCGCATCGGGGTGGGCCAGGACAACGTCATCATGTGCGACACCACCGGGGTCATCTACCAGGGCCGCGAAAAGGGCATGAACCAGTGGAAATCGGCCCATGCGGTCAAGACCAAGGCGCGGACCCTGGCCGACGCCATGAAGGGGGCCGACGTGTTCTTCGGCCTTTCGGTGGAGGGCGCCGTGACCCGGGACATGGTCAAGTCCATGGCCAAGCGGCCGATCGTCTTCGCCATGGCCAACCCGGCGCCGGAGATCACGCCCGAGGAGGCGCGCGCGGCGCGGCCCGACGTGATCATCGCCACCGGGCGGTCCGACTACCCCAACCAGGTCAACAACGTGCTCGGCTTCCCCTATATCTTCCGCGGCGCGCTCGACGTCCGGGCCCGGGCCATCAACGACGAGATGAAGGTGGCGGCGGCGGAGGCGCTCGCGCTCTTGGCGCGCGAGGACGTCCCCGACGAGGTGTCGCACGCCTACAAGGGCGCGCATCTGCGCTACGGCCCGGAATACATCATCCCCGTGCCCTTCGATCCCAGGCTGATCTCGGCGGTGCCGCCGGCGGTCGCCCGTGCCGCCATGGACACGGGCGTGGCCGCGCTCAGGATCGACGATCCCGCGGAATACAAGGCCACGCTTTCCGGCCGGCTCGATCCCACCGCCGATGCCCTGCACCAGATCTCCCGCGAGGTCCTGGCCAACCCGCGCCGCGTGGTCTTCGCCGAGGGTGAGGAGGAGAAGGCGGTCAGGGCGGCGGCGGCGTTCAAGCATTCGGGCTACGGCACGCCGATCCTGGTCGGCGTCAAGGACCGGGTGATCGAGACCATGGAACGGGTCGGCATCGCCAACCCCGAGGGGTTCGAGATCACCAACGCCGCACTCTCCTCGCGCAACGCGGAATACATCGACTACCTGTACGCGCGCATGCAGCGGCGCGGCGCGCTCTACCGCGACTGCCAGCGCCTCGTGCACCAGGACCGCAACACCTTCGCCGCCTGCATGGTGAGTCAGGGGGACGCCGACGCCATGATCACCGGGCTGACGCGCTCCTCCTTCGTCTGCTTCAACGACATCCGCCGGGTGATCGCCCAGCGCGAGGGCGAGCGGGCGCTGGGCCTGACCCTGCTGGTGACGCGGGGCCGCACGGTGTTCATCGCCGACACCACCGTTCACGAGGTGCCCGAGCCCGACGAGCTCGCCGACATCGCCATCCAGGCCGCGGCCAAGGCGCGCCAGATGGGCCACACGCCCAGGGTCGCCCTGCTCTCGTTCTCGACCTTCGGCGACCCGCTCCGGGACAAGGGCAAGCGCATCCGCGAGGCGGTCGACATCCTCGACAGCCGCAAGGTGGATTTCGAATACGACGGCGAGATGGCCGCCGACGTCGCGCTCAATACCGAATTGATGCGGGAGCACTACCCCTTCTGCCGCCTGTCGGGGCCGGCCAACGTGCTGATCATGCCGGCGCTGGATCCCGCCAACATCTCCTCCAAGCTGATCCAGGAGCTCGGCGGCGGCACGGTGATCGGTCCGCTTCTGCTCGGCCTCGACAAGCCGGCGCAGATCGTGCCGATGGGCGCCGCGGTCTCGGAGATCGTCATCATGGCGGCGCTGGCCGCCCATGAAACCCTGCATCCCCGTTGAGGGAGGGCGGCGGGGAAGAGGCGCGGCCGTGAACGGAAAAGAGTTCGACATCCATGGCCAAACCGAGGGTTCCGTTGAAGCGTATCTTGGCGACCGCCATCGCGGTCGCGCTGCCGGGCGTCCTGACCCTGGTCGCGGCGGCGGCCTTCGGCGCCCTGTCCATCGCCTGGCTGGTGGCCGGGATCGTGGTCTGCTGCGTCCTCGCCTGGGCGGTGGCCGCCATTCTCGTGGGCGACCTGACCGCCGTCGCCGCCTACGGCGATCAGCTCTCGCGCAATCCCGATGCGCCCGAGCCGGAGCTGACCGGCTGGGGGCCGGCGGCGAGCCTCGCCTCCCTGATGCGCCGCTTCTCCCGCGAGTCGCGGCGCCGGGAGCAGGCGCTGAGGAACGGCATGACCGCGCGCCAGATGGTGTTCGACGGGCTGCCCCAGCCTCTCATCCTGCTCGACGGAGACCGGAGGATCGTGAACATCAACCGCACGGCGCGGGAGCTCATCGGCATGGATCCCTCCGGCAGCGACCTGTCCGCCGCGATCCGCGACCCCCGGGTGCTGGAGGCGGCCGATGCCGCGCTTGCCGAAGGCGCGCCTCAGGAGACGAGCCTGGCCCTCCCGGGCACGGCGGAGCGCTATTTCTCGGTCCAGGTGGCGCCGCTCGAGCACCGTGACGGCGACGGCGCGGCGCTGCTGGTCGCGCTCTTCGACCTGACGGAGCGCCGCCGGGCGGAACGGATGCGCAGCGACTTCATCGCCAATGTCAGCCATGAGCTGCGCACCCCGCTCGCCTCCCTCATCGGCTTCATCGAGACGCTGCGCGGGCCGGCCAAGGACGACGCCGAGGCGCGCGAACGCTTCCTCGGCCTGATGTCGGACCAGGCCGGGCGCATGGGCCGGCTGGTCCAGGACCTGCTTTCGCTCTCGGCGATCGAGCTCGCCGAACATACCCGGCCCGGAGACCGGGTCGGCCTCGCGGCCACCTTCGGCAGCGTCGTCGCGGGCCTCGAGATGGAGGCGCGCGCCAAGGACATGACGATCGAGCGCGACCTTGCCCCGGACCTGCCGCCGGTGCTCGGCAACGGCGATCAGATCGCCCAGCTGCTCTCCAACCTGATCGGCAATGCCATCAAGTACGGCCGCGCCGGCACGCCCGTCACGGTATCGGCGCATTTCAGCGCTGAAGTGCCCCAGGACATGGCCGCCGCCGTCGAGCAGGCGGGCGGCCCGGGAGTGGTGCGCATCGAGGTGCGCGACCGCGGCGAGGGCATCGACGCCGAGCATATCCCGCGCCTCACCGAACGGTTCTATCGGGTGGATACCGCCCGCTCGCGCGCCGTCGGCGGGACCGGGCTGGGGCTTGCCATCGTCAAGCACATCGTCGCCCGTCACCGCGGCCTTCTCGAGATCGAGAGCGAGGTGGGCGAGGGCAGCACCTTTTCCGTGACCCTGCCCGCGGCCCCACGGGACGGCGCCGCCGGTTAGCCGGCGGAAGACATTTTCGCCCCCTGTAACAGACCTGTCATCGTCCTGTAGTAATGATGTCGCCCAGCGGCCCTATCGTTGACTCAAGCGGACCGATGAGCGGGCATTCCCGCCCGCTGCCTGTCGGGACGGAGTTCGTCAACCAAAACCAAGGGAGCAGTCAGACATGTATACCAAGACACTCGCCGCCGCCGTGATCGCCACCGTCGCGGTCGCCGGTGCAGCACAAGCCCGCGATCAGATAAAGATCGTCGGCTCCTCGACGGTCTTTCCCTACACTCAAGCCGTCGCCGAGCGGTTCGCGCGCGCCACCGGCCGTCCCGCTCCGGTGGTCGAATCGACGGGCACCGGCGGCGGCATGAAGATTTTCTGCCAGGGGGTCGGAACGGGCCACCCGGACCTCACCGGCGCCTCGCGCGCCATGAAGAAGGCCGAGTTCGAACTGTGCAAGAAGAACGGGGTGACGAGCATCACCGAGGTGCTGATCGGCTATGACGGACTCTCAATGGCGGTTTCGCGCAAGGGCAAAGCCCTGAATCTCACCAAGAAGCAGCTTTTCCAGGCGCTCTCGGCGAAAGTCCCGGTGAAGGGCAAGATCGTCGACAATCCCTACAAGAAGTGGAGTGAGATCGATTCGAGCCTCCCCGCGACGGAAATCCGCGTCTACGGGCCGCCGCCGACCTCCGGGACGCGCGATGCCTGGGTCGAGCTGGTGATGGAGACGGGCTGCGGCTCATTTGCCGAAATCAAGAAGATGTCGAAGAAGGACCGCAAGAACGTCTGCGAGCGGATGCGCACCGACGGACCCTTCATCGAGGCCGGCGAGAACGACAACCTGATCGTTCAGCGGCTGACCTCCGATCCCTCGGCGTACGGAATTTTCGGCTTCTCCTTCCTGTACGAGAACAAGGACAAGCTTCAGGCCGTGAAGGTCGAAGGCGTGGCGCCCAGCCTCGACACCATCGCCGATGGGTCCTACAAGGTTTCGCGCCCGCTCTTCTTCTACATCAAGAACGCCCACCGCAGCGCGATCTCGGGTCTCGAGGCCTTCATCAAGGAATACGTGGGCGAGGCGTCCATGGGGGAGGGCGGATACCTGTCCGAGCGCGGCCTGATCCCACTTGATACGAAGAAGCGGTCCCAGGTGCGCGACGCGGCTCTCAAGGGCAAATCCCACATGATGTAACGGGTCTACCGCCCGGCCGCGTTCCTGCGGCCGGGCGGTTTTTTTATCGATATTCCAAACCTCGCTTTTCCCAGGGACATTTCCAACGGACGGCCGCCGCCGGCAGGCCAAAGAACCCATCCCATGACCGATCTGATCACCACATTCGCCGTCCTGGCCCTCGTTCCTCTCGCGTTCGTGATCGGGCGACGCAGGGCGGTGCCCGCCGCGCAGCGTCGCGGCAGCGGCGTTTCCACCGGGTCCTCGGCGTATTTCGGCGCCTATGTGGCCATGTGGTGCGGCATCCCAGCCCTCCTGCTGGTCCTTGCGTGGATCGCGCTGGAGCCGGCCGTCATCGACAGGCTCCTGCTTGGCGCGCTGCCGGATGGAATCATCGCGGGAAAATCCGCCGCCGAACTCAATCTCCTCAAGTCGCAGATTCAAAGCCTGTCGGAGGGACTCCAATTCGGGACCCCGGATCCGGTGCTGGTCGAGGCGGCGAACCGCCTGCGGCACCTGCATGGCACGTCGGACCTCGCGCTGTTCGTTGTCGCCGTGTCCCTGGCGACGCTCGGCATCGCGTTCGCGCGCAGCCGCCTTCACGGCCTGTTCCCCGCCCGCGCGCGGGTCGAGACGGCGACCACGGTGATCCTGGTCGTCTGCTCGACAATCGCGATCCTGACGACGGTCGGCATCGTCGTTTCGCTCCTGTTCGAGAGCGCCAGGTTCTTCGCCGCGGTGCCGCTCACGGATTTCCTGTTCGGCCTCAACTGGGAGCCGCAGATTCCGATCCGCGAGGGACAGGTCGCCGCCACCGGCGCCTTCGGCGCGGTTCCGGTCGTGGTGGGGACCGTCGTGGTCGCGACCGTGGCCATGGTTGTCGCAATCCCCGTGGGTCTGCTGGCCGCCACCTACATGAGCGAATACGCGGGGGACAACGTCCGCAAGTCGGTAAAGCCGATCCTCGAAATCCTGGCCGGCGTCCCCACCATCGTTTACGGCTTTTTCGCGGTGCTGACGATCGCGCCGTGGATGACCCGGATGGGCGAGGCGCTCGGCATCGGTGTCGCGCCCAACAGCGCGCTCGCAGCCGGGTTCGTCATGGGCATCATGATCACCCCCTTCATCTCGTCTTTCTCCGACGACGCGTTGAGGGCGGTCCCCAACGCCTTGCGGGAAGGCGCCGCGGCCCTGGGCGCGACCCAGGCGGAGACGATCCGCCAGATCCTCCTGCCGGCGGCGCTGCCCGGCATCATGGGCGGGATACTCCTCGCCGTGAGCCGCGCCATTGGCGAGACCATGATCGTCGTGATGGCTGCGGGCATCGCCGCCAACCTCACGGCCAATCCGCTCGAGCCCGTGACCACGGTGACGGTGCAGATCGTCACCCTGCTGATCGGCGATTCCTCGTTCGACAATCCCAAGACGCTGGCCGCCTTCGCCCTTGGCCTGCTTCTCTTCACCGTGACCCTGGCGATCAATATCGCCGCCCTCACGATCACCAGAAAGTACAGGGAGAAATATGAGTAGCCTCGGCCGAAGCCTGCCGCCCACCGTCGGCGAAACCGCGTCCTTGAACCGCCGGGGCCGGCGGCGTTATGCCGCGAACAGGCGGTTCAGGTTTTATGGGCTGCTCGCCATCCTGTTCGGCGTCGGCATGCTGGCAACGCTGATCGCCTCCCTGATCGCCACGGCCTATCCGGCGTTCATGAAGACGGAGATCGTCCTCGACGTGACCTTGCCGGCGGGCGAAATCGATCGCGCGGCCCTGAAGGAGGCGAACTACCGCAAGTTCTTTCTCGACGCCCTGTACCGCCAGTTCCCCGATGCCACGAACCTGAGCGAGCGCCGCTCCATCGTCCGCATGATCACCCAGGACGCGGCCTATATGCTGCGCGACATGGTGGTCGCGGACCCGTCCATGATCGGCAAGACCCAATCCATCGCCTTCCCCGCATCCGACATCGTCGATCAGCTGCACAAGGGTGTGATCGACCGCAGCCTCCCGCCGGACCGGCGGCCCGCCACGGACGCCCAGATCGCCTGGTACGACAAGCTCGTGGCCGCGGGCCGCGTTCGAGGGAATCTCAACACCTTGCTGATCACCGCGGCCGACAGCCGCCACCCGGAGATCGCGGGGCTGCTCGGCGCCATCGTCGGATCCTTTTACGCCTTGATGGTCTGCTTCATGCTCAGCTTTCCCCTGGGAATTGCCGCCGCGGTCTACCTCGAGGAATTCGCGCCGAAGAACCGCTGGACCGATCTGATCGAGGTCAACATCAACAACCTGGCGGCGGTGCCGTCGATCGTGTTCGGGCTTCTCGGGCTCGCCGTGTTCCTCAATTTCTTCGGCCTCCCGCGCTCCGCCCCCCTGGTCGGCGGCATGGTGCTGGCGCTGATGACCCTGCCCACCGTGATCATCGCCGGACGCGCCGCGATCAAGGCCGTTCCGCCGTCGATCCGGGAGGCCGCGATTGGTTTGGGCGCGTCCCACCAGCAAGCCGCGTGGCACCATATCTTGCCTTTGGCCATGCCGGGAATCATGACGGGCACGATCATCGGCCTCGCCCAGGCGCTGGGAGAGACCGCCCCGCTTCTCCTGATCGGAATGAACGCGTTCATTACCCAGCCGCCCGGCGGCATTCTCGATCCGGCGACCGCGCTGCCGACGCAGATTTACATCTGGGCGGACAGCCCCGAGCGGGGCTTCGTCTCCCGCACGTCGGCCGCGATCCTGGTCCTTCTGGGATTCCTCGTTCTCATGAACGGGCTCGCGGTGTTTTTAAGAAAGAAATTCGAGCGCCGTTGGTAGAATAGGGAGAACACCGATGACCGAACCCCTGCCCGAGGACGATACGAACGTGCCTCCCGATGAGCCATCGACGGACCTGGAACCTGCGGCCGCCCAGCCGAGCGCGGTTACCGATGAAGCGCCCGCGATCAAGATCGCGGCCGCGGGCCTCAACGTCTTCTATGGGGAGAAGCAGGCGCTGCTCGGGGTCGACATGGAGATCCCGGAACACCGGATCACGGCGCTGATCGGCCCCTCGGGCTGCGGCAAGTCGACCTTCCTGCGCTGCCTCAACCGGATGAACGACACCATAGAGGGCTGCAGGGTCACCGGGTCCGTGATCGTCGACGGCCAGAACATCCTCGACCGCGCCATCGACGTGGTGGAGCTGCGCCGGCGCATCGGCATGGTGTTCCAGAAGCCCAACCCCTTCCCCAAATCGATCTACGACAACATCGCCTACGGGCCCCGCATCCACGGTCTGGCCTCGAGCAAGGGCGAGCTCGACGAGATCGTCTATTCCTGCCTGGCCCGCACCGGACTGCTGGAGGAGGTCGAGGACCGGCTCGACACCCCCGGCACCGCGCTATCGGGCGGCCAGCAGCAGAGGCTCTGCATCGCCCGGGCCATCGCCGTCAATCCCGACGTGATCCTGATGGACGAGCCGTGTTCCGCGCTCGACCCCATCGCCACGGCCCGCATCGAGGAACTGATGGAGGAGCTGCAGGAAAACTACACCATCGTCATCGTCACCCATAACATGCAGCAGGCCGCCCGGGTGTCCCAAAGGACGGCCTTCTTCCACCTCGGCACGCTGGTGGAATGGGGCAGCACGGAACAGATTTTCACGAGCCCGTCCGACGAACGGACCCAGGGCTATATTACCGGCCGCTACGGCTGATCCCGCCCCCGGCCAGACGAGGAACGTCTCCATGACCTCCGACCACATCGTCAAATCCTACGACGAGGAACTGAACCACCTCAACGAGAGCATCCTCAAGATGGGGGGGCTCGCCGAAGCACTGGTGGCGGACGCGCTCGATTCCGTCACCAAGCGCGATCCCGAACTGGCCGAGCGGACCGTCGCCGCCGACCGCAAGATCGACGACCTGGAAGCGGAGATCGATCAGCACGTGGTCAGGCTGCTGGCCCTGCGCCAGCCCATGGCGGCGGATCTCCGCAACATCGTCGCGGCGCTCAAGATCTCTTCCGACATCGAGCGGATCGGCGACTACGGCGCCAACGTCGCCAAGCGGGCGATCCCGCTTTGCGACGCCCAGACCGTCAAGCCGCTCTTCGCGATCAACCGCATGGGCCGGATCACCCAGCAGATGATCAAGAACGTGCTCGATGCCTACACCGAGCGCAATGCCGACAAGGCGAAGGCGGTCTGGCTCAGGGACGAGGAAGTCGACGATCTCTACAACAGCCTGTTCCGGGAGCTCCTGACCTACATGATGGAAGACCCCAGGAACATCAGCCCCTGCACCCACATGCTGTTCATCGCCAAGAACATCGAGCGGATCGGCGACCACGCCACCAACGTCGCCGAGACCGTCTATTACATGGTCAAGGGGCGGCACATCGAGGAGGAGCGCCCCAAGGGCGACCGCTCGCCCTTCACCATCGTCAAGCCAGAGGAAGGGGGGCATGGCGAGTAGGTCCGCCGCGGCGCGCATCCTGGTCGTCGAGGACGAGCCCGACCTCGTCACCCTGCTGCGCTACAACCTGGAGCGCGAGGGCTTCACCGTCGATGCCGCGGGCGACGGCGAGGAAGCGCTCCTGCTGGTCAAGGAGCAGGCGCCCGACCTGGTGCTGCTGGACTGGATGATTCCGCTGGTCTCCGGGATCGAGGTCTGCCGCCAGATCCGGCGCAACCCGGAGACCCGCGACATCCCGATCATCATTCTTACCGCCCGCGGCGAGGAGGGCGATCGGGTCAGGGGTCTCGGCGCCGGAGCCGACGACTACGTCACCAAGCCGTTCTCCCCGCGCGAGCTCACGGCCCGTGTGCACGCGGTGCTGCGCCGCGCCCGCCCGGCGCTGGAGGCGGACACGCTCAGCTTCTCGGACGTGACCATGGACCTCAAGGCCCACAGGGTCACCCGCGCGGGCGAACCGGTGGAGCTCCGGCCCGTGGAATTCAGGCTGCTCCGGTTCCTGCTCGAGCACCCGGGAAGGGTGTTCAGCCGCGAGCAGCTGCTCGACGCCGTGTGGCGCGAGGATTCCTTCATCGAGCCCCGCACCGTCGACGTCCACATCCGCAGGCTGCGCAAGGCGCTCAACCGCCCGCCCTCCAAGCGCGACATGATCCGCACGGTCCGCTCCGCGGGCTATGCGCTGGAGGCGGAAAGCGCCTCAAGCCCCTAGATCGGATCATGGATTGTCGGAACGCCTTCGGCGATTCCGACAATCCATGACCTGCCCTAGGCGCCGACGGGGCCCGGTCATGCCCGGCGCGCCAGCATCCCCCGCCTGATCAAGCCGCGGATCAGCCCGCCGACGTCCCCGGCGATCCTCCGCCGGGGCTCGCCCGGAAAGGCGGCGGCGATCAGGTCGATCATGTCCGCCTCCCCCGCCCCTTCGCCCGCGAGCCGCCAGAGCGCGCCGGCCAGGGCGTTCAGGTGATAGATCGAATCGGTCTCGGCGTTGACCAGGAAGAGCTCGCCCTCGATGCGCCGTTGGCTCACCCCCGGGCTCGGGCCGAACGGGCCGCCGGCATCGCCCCGGGCCGCGGGGGCGCTTTCCCGGCGACGCCGGGTCTTCGCCGGCGCCCCGCGTCCGCCTTTCGCGCCGTCGTCGGGCCGGTCGGCGAAGCGCGCCGAGATCAGCCGCGCCGCGGTCGCGGGGTCGGCATAGGCCAGCCGGTAGCACGGCGTGCCCATCACGATGCGCTCCAGCCGCTCCAGGATGCGCCGGGCGGGCTGGCGGCGCGCGAAGTTCCTCGCGATCACCCGGCGAAGCGCCTCGCCGCGCGGAAGCGGCTCGAGCGCCGCCTCCCTCCCTGCCTCCCGGTCGAGCAGGACCAGGGCGGCGATCTCCGCACTGGCGCCGAAGGGCGCAAGCAGCCCGGGCCCGAGATCGAGATACTGGTAGCGGTCGCTCGCCGCCCCCGCCCGGGCGGCGACGAAATCCTCGAACTCCGGCATGACGATGTCGGGAAGCGGCAGGCGCAGGCGCGGCGCGAGGCCGAGGGCGAAACCGTGGTTCGCCCGCCCGCGGACGGGAATCACGTCGTCCGCGAAGACCTCCGCCCCGAGGCCCGCGAGATGCGCGCAAAGCAGGCTCTTTCCGCCGCGATAGACGTTGGGGAACACGATCAGCCGCCGGCCCAGCCGCGCCGCCGCGGAATGGAGGCAGAGCGCCGTCGGATGGGCGGCGACGAAGCCGTGCACGAGATGGACCACCAGGTCGCACACGGCGTTGACCGGGTCGCGATGGCGGATCGGCGCGTCCAGCCAGGGCGACCCGAGGCGGTAGAGCCCCGCCTCCCAGGCCAGAGTGATCCGATGCGCCTGGGGGGCGAGGCGCGCGGCCCCGCCCCGGGCGATCTCGTGGGGCCAGGCGGCAAGCACCCGGTCGATGACGGGAAGGAGGTCGGGGCAGTCCGCGAGCAGGAGGGGCTGGCGGACGCCCTCGAACCGGATCAGGAGGTCTTCAGGCAAATACGGCGCATCCTTGCCGCCTCATGAGGCGCGGCCGGCTCGATCCGGGACCGCCGCCCTGTTGCATCAGGCCGGGCCGGCGTCACCCGCGCCGCCCGCGCCGGAATCGTTCGAGCCCGACGGCCCGCTGGCGCCCGCGCCCTGGCCGCCGCTGCCGCCCGAGGCCCCGCCGCCGGAACCCCCGCCGGAACCCCCGCCGGAACCCCCGCCGGAACCGCCGCCCGAGCCCGCCTTCGCCTCGCTCAGCGCGAGCATCACCGGCGCGGCGTAGATCGCGGCGGCGCCCAGTCCCAGGCGCGAAAGCGCCTCGCGGCGGCTGACCTCGGTCTGCGGTTCGATGTCCCGCTTCACGGATTTCTTCCGCGCCATAACATCCGTCCTCCCTACAGATAAACCCGGCAATCCAACAGACCGCCGAGAACGGCAAACTATTCCGCGCAAAGCCCCGGCACAACGAATTAAGCCTCAACTTTTACATGGTTTCTAGCCGCCGCGCGGCGGCCGTCTCACGCGCCCGTGGGTCCGAGCAGCCTTTGGTAGATGTCCGCCGTGGCGCGGTCCAAACAGCAGAACATCACCCGCCGGACGGGCCCATCCTCGGGCAGATTGGCGCGCACGGTGCGGACGGCGATCTCCGCCGCGCGCTCGGACGGAAAGCGGTAGACGCCGGTGGAAATGGCGGGAAAGGCGATGGAGGCCATCCCCTCGGTCCGGGCGATGGCGATGGAGGCGGCGTAGCAGGAGGCGAGAAGTTCGTCCTCGCCCCTGCCGCCGCCGTGCCAGACGGGCCCGACCGTGTGGATCACCCAGCGCGCGGGAAGCTCGTGTCCGCCCGTCAACCGCGCCGCGCCGGTCGGGCAGCCGCCGAGCCGCCGGCATTCGGCGAGCAGTCCGGGCCCTGCGGCGCGGTGGATGGCGCCGTCGACGCCGCCGCCGCCCAAGAGGCTCCCGTTGGCGGCGTTGACGATGGCGTCGACCTCGAGCCTCGTGATGTCGCCCTCGACCACCTCGAGGGTTGGGCTCACCGGATCGCCTCCTCCGGGGGCGTGAGATCGAGGCCGAGGCTTTCGGCGACCGCCGCGTTGGTGATCGCGCCGGCCATGACGTTGAGGCCGGCCAGGAGGTGCGGATCGGAGGCAAGCGCCGCCGTCACGCCCTTCGCCGCCATGGCCTTGGTGAAGGGCAGGGTCGCGTTGTTGAGGGCGAAGGCGGAGGTGCGCGGCACGGCGCCCGGCATGTTGGTCACGCAATAGTGGATCACCCCTTCCTCGACGAAGACGGGATCGGCATGGGTGGTGGGGCGCGAGGTCTCGAAACAGCCGCCCTGGTCGATGGCGACGTCCACCATCACCGAACCCGGGCGCATGCGGGCGACGAGCTCCCGGGACACCAGCTTGGGCGCGGCGCCCCCCGGGACCAGCACCGCGCCGATCACCAGATCGGCGGCGGCGACCGTCTCCTCGATCGCCTGGGCGTTGCTCTGCAGGGTCTTGAGCGCGGCGCCGAACACCAGGTCGAGGGCGGCGAGCCTCTCCACCCCCCGGTTCAGCACCGTGACGTCGGCGCCCATGCCGAGCGCCATGCGCGCCGCCTCGCGGCCGACCGCGCCCGCCCCCAGCACCGTCACCCGGGCCGGCGCCACCCCGGGCACGCCGCCGAGCAGGATGCCCGCCCCGCCCTGGGCCTTTTCCAGGAAATGCGCCCCCACCTGGGCCGCCATGCGGCCGGCCACCTCGCTCATGGGGGCGAGCAGCGGCAGCCCGCCATGGGCGTCGGTGACCGTCTCATAGGCGATGGCGGTGGCGCCGCTTTCCAAGAGCCCCCGCGTCTGATCCGGGTCGGGCGCGAGGTGCAGGTAGGTGAACAGCGTCTGCCCTTCGCGGAGCATCCCGACCTCCTGGGGCTGGGGCTCCTTGACCTTGACCACGAGGTCCGCGGTCTCGAACACCTCCGCCGCGCCGGCCGCGATTCGCGCCCCCGCCCGGACGTAGGATTCGTCGTCGACGCCGATGCCGGCGCCCGCGCCGGTCTCGATCAGGACCTCGTGCCCGGCGGCGGAGAGCTCCGCCACGGAGGCCGGAACCAGGCCGACGCGGTATTCATGAACCTTGATTTCCCTGGGCGATCCGATCCGCATGGGCGTCCTCCTCAGCTTCAAACCCCGCATGTCCCCGCATCATCCACCATAGCACCAGGAGACCGGGCAGGGCACAGGCGGTGGAGGCGACGAAGAACCAGAACCAGTCGAGCGCCGCGGCGAGCCAGCCGCCGCCCGAGGCCAGCACCGTGCGGCCCACCGCCGCGAGGGAGGAAAACAGCGCGTATTGCGTGGCGGTGAACCGGATGCGGCAGAGGCGCGAGATGTAGGCGACGAAGGCGACCGTCGCCATGCCCCCCGACAGGTTCTCGGCGGCGATCGTCACCGCGAGGAAGGAGAGGTCCGCGCCGATCAGGGCGAGGGCGGCGAACATCAGGTTGGAGAGCATCTGCGCCAGACCGCACCACAGGAGCGCCCGAAGGATGCCGAGCCGGGCCACGATCACGCCGCCGAGCACCGCGCCGGTCAGGGTGGCGGCGAGGCCGAAGCCCTTGGAGATGACGCCGATCTCGGCCAGCGAGAAGCCGATCCGGATGTAGAAGGGGTTCGACATGATGCCGGCGACCGCGTCGCCCACCTTGTAGAGGACGATGAAGAGAAGCACCCAGGCCCAGCCTGGGCGCAGGAGGAACTCGGCGAAGGGCTCGACCACGTGCGCCCTGAGCCACGAGGCGATCCGCGCGGGGGCGGCTCCCGCGGCGGCGGGCCGGGCGGGGCCCGGGCCTTCCGGTTCGCGGGCGAGCAGCACCGCGGCCAGACCCGCCCCCATGCCGAGCCCCATCGCCAGGTAGGCCCAGGCCCAGCCCGCCGCGGCGGCGATCAGCAGGGCGCCCGCGCCCGATGTCAGCATGCCGAGACGGTAGCCGAGCTGCACCGCCGCGGCGCCCGCGCCCTGCTCTCGCTCGGCCAGGATCTCGACGCGGAAGGCGTCGATGACGATGTCCTGGGTCGCCGACAGGAAGGCGACGGTGAAGGCGAGGGCCGCGGTCTGCAGAAGCGCCTCGCGCGGGTCGCTGAGGCCGAGGGCGACGATCGCCGCCGCGAGCGCGATCTGGGACGCCGCCATCCAGCCCCGGCGCTGGCCGAGCCGGCGCGTGAGGCCCGGGATCGGCAACCCGTCAACCAGGGGCGACCACAGGAACTTGAGCGTATAGGGCAGGCCCATCAGGGCGAACAGGCCGATGGTCGCGAGCTCGATCCCCTCCTGGGTCAGCCAGGCGGTCAGGGTCGAGACGCTGAGCGCGAGCGGCAGGCCGCTCGAGAACCCGAGGACCAGGATCAGGGCCATGCGCCGGTCCCGGTAGACGCGGGCGGCGGCGGTCCAGCGGCCGGTCACCGGGCGGGGCCCGGGCAGGTGTCCGGCCCTCGGGCCCGGATCATCAGCCCAGCACCGGCGCCACCAGCTTGGTGAGGTCCGTCTCGGGCCGGGCGCCGTAATGGGAGATCACCTCGGCCGCGCACACGGCGCCGAGCCGCCCGCAATCGTGGAGGTTCCGTCCCTGGGTGAGGCCGAAGAGGAAGCCCGCGGCGAACAGGTCACCCGCGCCGGTGGTGTCGACGACCTCCGCCACCGGCACCGCGTCGATGACATGGACCTCCTCGCCGGAGATGATCACCGCCCCCTTCTCCGAGCGCGTGAGCGCCGCCACCTGGCAGTGGCCCGCGACCTGCTGCAGGGCGGTATCGAAATCGTCCGTCTGGTAGAGCGCGGAGATCTCCGCCTCGTTGGCGAACAGGACGTCGACATGGCCCTCGACGAGATCGAGGAAGTCGAGCCGGTGGCGATCGACGCAGAACGGGTCCGAAAGCGTGAGCGCCACCATGTTGCCGTGCTTATGGGCGAGGCGCGCCGCCTTCTGGAACGCGGCCTTGGCCGGCGGCGGGTCCCAGAGATATCCCTCGAGATAGGTGACGGCGCCCTGGGCGATCACCTCCTCGTCGATGTCGTCCGGGCCCAGCCCCGCCGAAACGCCGAGGAAGGTCTGCATGGTGCGCTGGGCGTCGGGGGTGACGAAGACGAGGCAGCGGGCGGTGGGCGGGCCCTCGGTTGCCGCGGCGCTGTCGAAGGCGACGCCCATGGCGCCGATGTCGTGGCGGAAGATACCGCCCAGCTGGTCGTTGCGGACCTTGCCGACGAAGGCGCCGCGCCCGCCCAGCGCCGCCAGCCCCGCGATGGTGTTCGCCGCCGATCCGCCCGAGGATTCGATGCCCGCCCCCATGAGGCCGTAGAGGTGCTCCGCCTGCTCCGCGTCGATCAGGGTCATGGCGCCCTTGGCGAGCCCGTTCTCGGCCAGAAAACCGTCGTCGGCATGGGTGATCACGTCGACGATGGCGTTGCCGATCCCGACCACGTCAAACCGCCGGCCCTCGACCACCGAACGCTCGAACACCTCGACCATTGCCCTGTTTCCCCCTCTTCGCCTTGGAACCAGGCGGAGTATACCCAGGCGGAGTATACAAGGGCGAATCGGGCGCACAAACCCGCGCCGCTCTTGTTGTTTCGGCGCGATCCAAAGAGTATTGTAAACGCACTTTCACCATGTATCGGAGGGTTGCGCCCATGTTCGGCCGTGACAAGAGCGACACTGGCAAGGATACCGGTGCTACCGGCGCGGCCGGCCGGCCCGAGGCAAAACCGCTTCCCACCCGGGAAGGGTCCAAGTCGCTCAACCTGCGCAAGCCCCTGCCGGCCAGGCCCTACAAGCCGTCCACCAGCCGCATCTCCGACATCCCGGGCATGACCGCGCCGCGCAGCGAGATGCGCTCCTATGGCGTCGAGGGCAAGACCCTGGTGGTGGGCCGGGAGATCTCCCTCAACGGACAGATCGCCGCGTGCGACAAACTGGTGGTCGATGGATCGGTGGAGGCGGATCTGGAAGGATGCCGCCAGCTCGAGATCTCGCCGACTGGGTATTTCAAGGGTTCGGCCGAGATCGACGAGGCCGAGATCGCCGGACGCTTCGAGGGCCGCATCCTCGCCAAGAAGCGGCTCAAGGTGCGGGCCACGGCGCGCATCAACGGCTCCGTGGAATACGGCCAGATCGAGATCGAGGCCGGCGGCGTCATTTCCGGGGATCTCCGGGTGCGGACCGAGGAACCCAAGAAAAGCCCGCTCACCCCGGAACCGCAGTTGAAGGAAAGCCCGGCCGCCTCCGGCGCCTGAACGGATTCCCCCTTGGCCCGACCGCTCAAATGGGCGGCGCTCGGCGCCGCACTTCTCGTTGCTTCCTGCGCCGCACCCGAACCGCCCGCCGCGCCCGAGAGCGGCGCCATGCCGCCCGCTGCGGCGGATGAGGCCCGACCCGCCGAGGCGCGGCCCTCGGCGCCTGCGCCGAAATCCGTGGCCCCGGCCCCCGAGGGCGCGGAGCGCGCGGCCCTCGTTCCGCCCCAGCCGAAGCCCGAGCCGAAGCCCGAGCCGAGGATCAGGCCGGCGGATCTCATCGGCCTCACCGATGCCCGCCTCGCGGAGGTGCTCGGATCGCCCGCCTTCAAACGGATGGACGATCCCGCGGCGCTCTGGCAGTACCGGGGAACACGCTGTATCCTCGATCTGTTTCTTTACGCCGATGGGCCGGCCTACCGCGTCACCCACATGGAGTTCCGCAAGGCCGCGGGTGGCGGGGCGGCGGGCGAGGCCGACGGCGTCATCGACGGCGAGGAGGCGGACCGCTGCTTCGCCGACCTCCTGCCCAAGGCCCAAGGCAAGGGATAAGGCCCTGAGGATTAGAGGATCCTGACGACAATGGACGGCACCGGGGACGGCACCGGCTCACGGGACCAGCAAGGCGCGGCGAGCGGCCGGGCGGGCGGCGGCGAAGGCGCCGGTCCCCCCTATGCGCTCACCGATCTCTGGTATTACGCCATGCCGTCCTACGAGCTCGGCCCCGGCGAGCTGCTGCCCAAGACCATCCTCGGCCGGGACCTCGTGTTCGGCCGCGAGGGCGACGGCGCGCCGTTCTGCCTGGAGGACATCTGTCCCCACCGGGGCATCCCGCTGCGTTTCGGCCGTCTCGATGGCGCCGATGTCGAGTGCTGCTATCACGGCTGGCGCTTCGCTCCGGACGGCTGCCTCAAGGAGATTCCCTCGCTGACGGAGGATCAGGAGTTCGACTTCTCCCGCATCCGCGTGACCGCCTTCCCCTGCCGCGAGGCGAGCGGAAACATCTGGGTCTGGATGGGCGCCGGCAAGGGACCGTTCACGCCCGACATCGGCATCCCGGAACTGCCAGGCGGCGATCCCGGCCCCATCCGCATCTTCGACCGGCAGATCTTCCCCTGCCCCATGGACCAGGCGGTGATGGGGCTGATGGACCCGGCCCACGGGCCCTTCGTCCATGCGTCGTGGTGGTGGCGGCCGCGCACATCGGCCTACGAGAAGGCCAAGGCGTTCGCGCCGTCGGAATACGGCTTCACCATGTGCCGGCATCGGCCGTCGAAGAATTCCAGGGGCTACAAGCTGCTCGGCGGCACGCCGGAGACGGAGACGGTGTTCCGCCTGCCCGGAATCCGCGTCGAGGAGGTCGAGGCCGGGGACAACCGCGTGCTGTGCCTGACCTGCGTGACGCCGATCGGCCCCGACGCCACCGAGGTCAACCAGATCGTCTACTGGAACATCCCCTGGCTCGCCCCCTTCACGCCCTTCATCCGGCACTACGCCAAGCGCTTCCTCGGCCAGGACCGCGACATCGTCACCAAGCAGCAATACGGCCTGGCCCACAACCCGCCCATGCGCCTGATCGACGACGCCGACCTGCCGGCCAAGTGGTACCTGCGCCTGAAATGGGAATTCGCGCGCGCCCGCGCCGATGGGCGGCCGTTCGAGAACCCCGTGCCGCGGACCACCCTGCGCTGGCGCACCTGAAGGGGCGCCCGCCCCTCACACCCCCGCTCCTCAAACCGTGCTCTTGCCCTTGAAGGTGCAGAGGTCGTTGACCACGCAATCCGGGCATCTCGGCTTGCGCGCGAGACAGGTATAGCGCCCGTGCAGGATCAGCCAGTGATGGGCGTGGCCCATCCATTGGGCCGGGATCGCCTTCACGAGCTTGCGCTCGACCTCCAAGGGCGTCTTGCCTTTCGCGAGCCCGGTGCGGTTCGCGACCCGGAAGACGTGGGTATCGACCGCCATGGTCGGCTCGCCGAAGGCGACGTTGAGCACGACGTTGGCGGTCTTGCGCCCGACGCCGGGCAGGGCCTCGAGCGCGGCGCGGTCCCGGGGCACCTCGGACCCGTGTTCGGCGATGAGCTTCTCCGACAGGGCGATGATGTTCCTGGCCTTGTTGTTGTAGAGGCCGATCGACTTGATGTAGCCCTTGAGCCCGTCGAGGCCGAGCGCCACCATCGCCTCGGGCGTGCGCACCTTGGCGAACAGCGGCGTGGTCGCCTTGTTGACGCCGGCATCCGTAGCCTGCGCGGACAGCACCACCGCCACCAGGAGGGTGTAGGGGTTGATGTAGTGAAGCTCGCTTTCCGGCACCGGCTGGCATTCGGCGAGGCGCCGGAAGAATTCGTCGATATCCGCCCTCTTCATGGACCGGCACTTTAGAGCACTCCCCGGGCGTTGAGAACATCAACCGGCCCCGGAAACGCGGCCCGGGCGCGGTTAACCATGGGAATCGCTTTGCTTTGACAGGGTCCGTGCCGCGCCCTATCAAGGAGAATGACTTGGAATCCGCAAGACGCCGCCTTTGGAGGACGTAGCCGCGCAGGCCCGGCCCTCGCCCCGGGCGAGGAGCCCGAGGACGTCGTCTTCGATGCCCTGATCACGCCCCGGCAAAGTCCCTGTCCCCAGGGCTTCGCCCTCCTGATGGGCGCCATCGGCGCGGCGGGCAGCACCATCGGTATCGGCTTCCTGGTCAACGGCGCCTGGCCGGTGATCGCCTTCTTCGCCCTCAACATCGCGCTCCTCGCCTGGGCGGTCCGGGCCAGCCTGAGGCGCAGCCGCGCCTTCGAGCACCTCTGCCTGACGCGCTCGCGGTTCCGCATCCGCCGGGTCGACGTCCGCGGCCGGACCGAGGAGATCGAGCTTCAGCCCTACTGGCTGAGCGTCGAGTTCGATGGCATGGAGCACGCCGAGGAGCTCAGCCTGCGCACCCACGGCGTCACCCACAGGATCGGGCTGTGGCTGTCGCCCGCGGAACGGCTGGAGCTCGCGCTCGCCCTCAAGGACGCCCTTCTAACGCTGCGCAGCCCGCCCGCCCTCGCCGCCGATCCGCAGGAGAGCTGATCGCGTGCCATCCAACGCGGTGCGGGATTACGGCCTGGCCCTGTCCCTGTCCCTGATCTGGGGCTCGTCCTTCCTCCTCATCAAGATCGCGGTCGCCGACGTCCCGCCGCTCACGATGGCCGCCGCCCGGGTGGCCATCGCCTTCGCCGTGCTCTACGCCGTCGCCCGCGCGGGCGGGCGGCCGCTCGCCCCGCCCTGGGCCGAGGGCGGCCGGGCGCTGTGGGGCCATTTCCTCGTCATCGGCATGCTCGGCAACGGCATCCCCTTCACGCTGATCTCCTGGGGCGAGGTCGAGGTGACGGCGGCGCTCGCCGCCATCCTGATCGGCGTCATGCCGGTGTTCACGGTGGTGCTCGCCCACGGCTTCGGCGTCGAGCGGGTGAGCGGACCCCAGCGCCTCGCGGGCATCGCCGCGGGCTTCGCCGGGCTCGTCGTGCTGATCGGCCCGGCGGTGCTCGCCGAGCTCGGGCATTCCTTGCTCCACCAACTGGCGGTGATCGGCGGGGCGGCGAGCTACGCCGCCACCGGGGTCTATGCCAGGCGGCTTTCGCTCCGCATGCCGGCGGTGGTGCTGAGCGCGGGGTCGATGGCGGCGGCCAGCCTGATCATGGTGCCCGCCGCGCTGGTGCTGGACGCGCCCTGGCGCCTTGCGCCCGGCTGGGGCGCGCTTTGGGCGGTGCTCGCCCTCGGCGTCGTCGCGACGGGGTTCGCCTCGATCATCTATTTCCGCCTGCTCGCCGCCGCCGGGCCGACCTTCGCCAGCACCATCAACTACCTGATCCCGGTGTTCGGCGCGGGCCTCGGCGTGGCTCTACTGGGCGAGAGCGTCGGCTGGATGGAGATCGCGGCGCTGGTGCTGATCCTGTCCGGCATCACGCTGGTGCGCGGTCCCGCCGCCGGGGGCGCCCGCAGCTGAGCGACCGGGCCCGAAAGCGGGAAAGGCGCAAGATTCGGGTCGCCAGGATCGCCCGCCGGCGCTAGCGTTGCCGTCATGAAGACCGATGCCCAGGGGAATTATGCGCGCATGACGGCGGCCATCGCCCATCTCGCCGCGCATTGGGATGCGCCGCCGAGCCTCGAGGAGGCGGCCGGCGCCGCGGGCCTCAGCCCCTTCCACTTCCAGCGCGCCTTCACCCGCTTCGTCGGCGTGAGCCCCAAGCGGTTCGTCGGCCATCTCGCGCTCGCCCGGGCGAAGGAGATGCTCCGGCGCGACGCCCCGGTGCTGGAGGCGGCGCTCGGCGCCGGGCTCTCCGGCCCCTCGCGTCTTCACGACCTCACGATCGCGTTCGACGGCCTGAGCCCGGGCGAGATCAGGTCGGACGGCGCCGGCCTGACCCTCGGTTTCGGGACCGCCGAGACGCCCTTCGGCCCGATCTTCCTGGCCGCAAGCCGGCGCGGCGTCGTCCGCCTCGCCTTCGTCGCGGAGGGGGGTGCTGCGCGCGCGCGCGCCGCCGAGCGCCGGGCCTGGCCGCGGGCTGAATTCTCGGAGGATGCCGCCCTTGCGCGCCGCATCGCCGGCCGCCTCTTCCAACCCGGCGCGGGACCGGGGGGACCGGTCCGCCTCGCGCCCCGGGGCACCAATTTCCAGATCAAGGTTTGGCAGGCGCTGCTCGCCATCCCGCCCGGCGCCACCGCCACCTACGCCATGATCGCCCGGGCCATCGGCGCTCCCGCGGCGGCGCGCGCCGTGGGCGGGGCCTGCGCCGCCAACCCCATCGCGCTCCTGATCCCGTGCCACAGGGTGCTCCGGGAGACGGGCGGGCTCGGCGGCTATGCCTTCGGGACGGCGCGCAAGCGGGCATTGCTCGCCCTCGAGGCCGCCCGCCGCGAGGCGGAAAACGCGGAAAATGAAGGAAACGCGGCTTAGCGCGTGAACCCCAGCACGTCGGCCATGGAATAGAGGCCCGGCGGCTTGCCCGCCGCCCAGAGGGCCGCGCGCACGGCACCGCGGGCGAAGATCTCGCGCCCGCCGGCCCGGTGGGTGATCTCGATCCGCTCGGCGGGGCCCGCGAACATCACCATGTGCTCGCCGACGACGTCGCCGCCGCGCAAGGCGGCGAAGCCGATGGCGCCGCGCTTGCGCGCGCCGGTGATGCCGTCGCGACCGCGCTCGGCGACCGTGTCGAGGTCGACGCCGCGCCCCTTGGCCGCCGCCCGGCCGAGGCCGAGCGCCGTGCCGGACGGTGCGTCCACCTTGTGGTGGTGATGCATCTCCACCACCTCGATGTCGAAATCCTCGTTGAGCAGCCGCGCGGCCTGTTCGGTCAAGGCCATGGCGAGGTTGACGCCGACGGAGAAATTGGGCGCCTGGACGATGGCGACGGCGCGGGCGGCGCGCTCGATCGCGGCCTGGTCGTCGGCCTCGAGGCCCGTGGTGCCGGTGACCAGCATGGTGCCGGTCTCGGCGGCAAGCGCCGCATGGGCCGCGGTCGCCTTGGGCGCGGTGAAGTCGAGCACCGCGTCCGCCCCGGCGAAGAGGGCGCCGGCATCCTCCGAAATCGCGATGCCGAGGGCTCCCAAGCCCGCGAGCGCGCCGATGTCTTGGCCCACCGCCTCGTGCCCGGGCCGCTCGCAGGCCGCGGCGACGGCGCAGCCCTCGGCTTCGGCGACCGCCCGGGCGAGCGCGAGCCCCATGCGCCCGGCGGCGCCGACGATGCCTATGCGAAGATCAGCCATTGCTCTGCCCCATCCCGTGCCGGGTCGTTTTCCGGGCGGCGATTTAAACACAAGGGAAGGCGATCGGGGGAGGGAATTCGCCCCCGGGCCGCGGCGGTGCGCGCATCCGAGGCCTGCCGGAGCGGCCTCAGTCGCGTTCGGTTTCGGTGAGGTCGTCCCAGGCTTCCCGGACCTTGGCGAAGAAGCCTTCGGATTCCGGGCTGGTCTTGCCGGGATTGCTCTCCGCCTCGAACTCCTTGAGGAGCTCCTTCTGGCGCTTGGAGAGCTTCATCGGCGTCTCCACCGTGGCGCGGATGTACATGTCGCCGCGCATGCTGGAGCGCATCACGCTCATCCCCTTGCCGCGCAGCCGGAACTGGTGCCCCGACTGGGTGCCCTCGGGGATCGTCACCCGGGCGCGGGCGCCGTCGACGGTCGGCACCTCGATGGTGCCGCCGAGCGCCGCCTTGGTCATGGGGATCGGCACCCGCATGTAGATGTTGGCGCCGTCGCGCTGGAAATAGCGGTGCGGCTTGATGGTCAGGAAGATGTAGAGGTCCCCCGCCGCGGCGCCGCGCAGGCCGGCCTCGCCCTCGCCGGAGAGGCGGATGCGGGTGCCGTCCTCGACGCCGGCCGGGATCGTCACCGACAGCGTCTTTTCCTTGCTAACCCGGCCGGTGCCGTGGCAGTCGCCGCAGGGGTTCTCGATCACCTGGCCCTGGCCGTGGCAACTGGTGCAGGTGCGCTCGATGGTGAAGAAGCCCTGCTGGGCACGCACCCGGCCCCGGCCCTGGCAGGTCGGGCAGGTGACGGGCTTGGAGCCCTTGGCGGCGCCGCTGCCGCCGCAGGCCTCGCAGGACAAGGCGGACGGCACGCGGATGGTCGCCTGCTTGCCCGCGAACGCCTCCTCCAGGGTGATCTCCATGTTGTAGCGGAGGTCGGAGCCGCGGGTGCTCTGCTGCGCGCCGCGGGCGCGGGCGCCGGTGAACTCGCCGAACATCTCGTCGAAGATGTCGGCGAAGCCGCCGCCGAAATGGAACCCGAAATCGCCCGCCCCCGCGCCGCCGCCTGGCGCCGCGCCGGTGCCGTCGAAGGCGGCGTGGCCGAAGCGGTCGTAAGCGGCGCGCTTCTCCTCGTCGCTCAGGATCGCGTAGGCCTCGTTGATCTCCTTGAACTTCTGCTCCGCCCCCTTGTCGCCGGAGTTGCGGTCGGGGTGGTACTTCATGGCGAGCTTGCGGTAAGAGCTCTTGAGCTCCGCGGCATCCGCGGACCGGCCGACACCAAGGGTCTCGTAATAATCCTGTTTATCCATGCGCTCCCCCAAGCACCCCCGTACAGACTACGCCCCGCCGCCGCGGGCCGGACCTGCGGCGGCAGGGATTCGCGATCGAACCGCCCTCAGGCGGACTTGTTCTTATCCCCGGTCCCGGTTTCCTTGTCGAGGGCATCGTCGCCATCCACCTCCTGGAAATCGGCATCGACGACCTTGTCCTCGCCCGCGCCGGAGGCGGCTTCGGCGTCGTCATTGGCCGAGCCGGCCTCGGCCTCCTGGGCGGCCTTGTACATGGCCTCGCCGAGCTTCATGGACGCCTGGGCCAGCGCCTCGGTCTTGGACTGGATGGCGGCCTGGTCCCCGGCCTCGAGCGCCGACTTCAGCTCGGCGATGGCATCCTCGATGGCCTGCTTGTCCTCGGCGGAGATCTTCTCGCCGTGCTCCTTGAGCGACTTCTCGGTCGAGTGGATCAGGGTTTCCGCCTGGTTGCGGTGTTCCGCCGCCTCGCGCCGCTTCTTGTCCTCCTCGGCATGGGCCTCGGCGTCCTTGACCATGCGTTCGATCTCGTCCTCGGCCAGGCCGCCCGAGGCCTGGATGCGGATCTGCTGCTCCTTGCCGGTGGCCTTGTCCTTGGCCGAGACGTTGACGATGCCGTTGGCGTCGATGTCGAAGCCGACCTCGATCTGCGGCATGCCGCGCGGGGCCGGCGGGATGCCCACCAGGTCGAACTGGCCGAGCAGCTTGTTGTCGGCGGCCATCTCGCGTTCGCCCTGGAACACCCGGATGGTCACCGCGGTCTGGCTGTCCTCGGCGGTCGAGAAGACCTGGGACTTCTTCGTCGGAATGGTGGTGTTGCGGTCGATCAGCCGGGTGAACACGCCGCCCAACGTCTCGATGCCGAGCGACAACGGCGTGACGTCCAGGAGCAGCACGTCCTTGACGTCGCCCTGCAGGACGCCGGCCTGGATGGCCGCGCCCACGGCGACCACCTCGTCGGGATTGACGCCCTTGTGGGGCTCGCGGCCGAAGATGTTCTTAACGGTCTCGACGATCTTGGGCATGCGGGTCATGCCGCCGACGAGGATCACCTCGCTGATCTCCGACGCCTTGAGGCCGGCGTCCTTGAGCGCCGCCTTGCAGGGGCCGACGGTGCGCTCCACGAGGTCGTCGACCAGCGATTCGAGCTTGGCGCGCGACAGCTTGATGTTGAGATGCTTGGGCCCCGAGGCGTCGGCGGTGATGAAGGGCAGGTTGACCTCGGTCTCCATCGAGGACGACAGCTCGATCTTGGCCTTCTCCGCCGCCTCCTTGAGGCGCTGCAGCGCGAGCTTGTCCTTGCGCAGATCGATGGTCTGCTCCTTCTTGAACTCGTCGGCCAGGTAATCGATGATCTTCTTGTCGAAGTCCTCGCCGCCGAGGAACGTGTCTCCGTTGGTGGACTTCACCTCGAACACGCCGTCGCCGATCTCGAGGATCGAGATGTCGAAGGTGCCGCCGCCCAAGTCGTAGACGGCGACCGTCCCCGAGGCCTCCTTGTCGAGGCCATAGGCGAGCGCCGCCGCGGTCGGCTCGTTGATGATGCGCAGCACGTCGAGGCCGGCGATCTTGCCCGCGTCCTTGGTGGCCTGGCGCTGGGAATCGTTGAAGTAGGCAGGAACGGTGATGACCGCCTGGTCGACGGTCTCGCCGAGATACGATTCGGCGGTCTCCTTCATCTTCTGCAGGATGAAGGCGGAAATCTGGCTGGGGCTGTATTTCGTGCCGCGGCATTCGACCCAGGCATCGCCGTTGTCGGCCTTGACGATCGCATAGGACACCATCCCCCGGTCCTTTTCGGTGGTGGGATCGTCATAGGGCCGCCCGATCAGGCGCTTGATGGCGAACAGCGTGTTCTCCGGGTTGGTCACCGCCTGGCGCTTCGCCGCCTGGCCGACCAGGCGCTCGCCGCTCTCGGTGAAGGCGACCATGGACGGCGTGGTGCGCGCACCTTCCGAGTTCTCGATGACTTTCGCGTCCGACCCTTCCATGACCGCGACACAGGAGTTCGTCGTGCCGAGGTCGATACCGATGACTTTGCCCATTGTTCTTCCGTTCCTTTCCAAAGCGATGTCCCCGGGCCCGTGACGGCGCCCCGGGAAACCCCCAAAATCCGCCCCGCACGGCTTGATCAAGCCCCGCGCGGGGGACGCGAAGGGTATATGGGGAGGGAAAACGGCCCTGCAAGCATGAGGGCGCCAAGTTTTTCCCAAAAAAATTGAGGATTTCCTTACCTTGCGGCAGGGATTCGGCGGCTTCGGCGCTCAGCCGTCCCGGGCCAGCCGCAGGCCGGTGAACTGCCAGTTCTGGTGGGGATAGAAAAAATTGCGGTAGCTGGTGCGGATATGTCCGGGGGGCGTGGCGCAGGATCCCCCCTTGAGGACGAGCTGGCTTACCATGAACTTGCCGTTGTATTCGCCTACCGCCCCGGGGGCGGGACGGAACCCGGGATAGGGGGCATAGGCGCTCCGGGTCCATTCCCAGGTATCGCCGATGAGGCCGGCGAAGCCCCCGCTCCCCGCCCGGGGGGCCAAGGGATGCAGGTTGCCCGCGGCCAGCAGGTTGGCGGCCTCGACATCGCCGGCCGTGACGGAGGCGGCGGCGGTTTCCCATTCCGCCTCGGTCGGCAGGCGGGCGTCCGCGAACCGGGCGTAGGCGTCGGCCTCGAAATAGGTGAGGTGGGCGACCGGGGCGGAAAGGTCGAGGGGCCGCTCGCCGCCCAGGGTGAACTCCCACCAGGCGCCCTCGCGCTTGCGCCAGTAGAGCGGCGCCGGCTCGCCCTCCAGGTTGCCGCCGCCCGCCTGGACCCAGGCCCAGCCGTCGGCGAGCCACAGCGCCGCCGTCGCGTACCCGCCCGCCTCGACGAATTCGAGGTAGTCCCCGTTGGTGACGGGGCGCGAGGCGAGCGCGCAATCCTCGATCCTGACCTTGTGCCGGGGCGTCTCGTTGTCGAAGGCGAAGCCCGTGCCCCCATGGCCGATCTCGACCTCGCCGCCCCCGAGAGGGATGAAGCGGAGCGGCGGCGCATCGCCCGCGCCCCCGGCGGACGGCAGGTCGGCGCGATAGATGGGGGCGAGCGGCTGGCCGCCCAGCGCATGCTTGATGTCGGTGAGGATCAACTCCTGGTGCTGCTGCTCGTGATGGATGCCGAGGGTGATCAGCGGCGCGATCGCGGCCCAGGTGGCGGCGTCGGCCTCCTCGATCAGCCGGCCCATCGCCGCGTCCACATGGGCGCGGTAGGCGAGAACGTCGGTCAGCGGCGGGCGCGTCAGCAGGCCCCGGCGCGGGCGCGCGTGACGCGGGCCGACGGCCTCGTAATAGGAATTGAAGAGGTAGCCGTAGCGCGGATGGAACAGCGCGTAGCCCGGGAGATGGGGGATCGCGAGGAAGGTCTCGAAAAACCAGGTGACGTGGGCCAGGTGCCATTTCGTGGGCGAGGCATCGTCCATCGACTGGACCTGCTGGTCCTCGGGCGAGAGCGGGCCGGAAAGATCGAGGGAGAGGCCCCGGGTCGCCTGGAACGCCGCGCCCGTCGCCGCGCGGTCGGCAGGAGCGTCGGTCGCCGAAGCCCCCTCACGCTTGCCTTCGCGCCGAAGCGACGTTGCCGCCATGGGTGGTCCCCCTCAGGCATGGATTCCCCGCGGGCCGGGGACGGTTCCGGCCAGCGTAGAACAAGGCTGACCGAGATTGAAGAAATTCCGTTTCTTCGGCCGGGAGTCATCAACCGGAGCGGGCGAGCGCCGCGGGCCGGTCTCAAGCCTTGGTGTCGAGCCCGCCGTCTTCGTTGGCGCCGGCCTTGCCGGTCTCCTCCGCGCCACCCTCGGGCTTGGGTCCCTGTTCGCCGGCGCCGGACGGGCGGGCGGCGAGGTCCTCGTTGGCGATGGGAGCGGCGACCGGTGCCGGCTTGGGGCCGCCCCTGGCGACCCCGACCATGGCCGGGCGCAGGAGCCGGTCGTTGAGGAGATAGCCCGGCTGCACCACTTCCACCACGGTTCCCGCGGGCTTGGTCGCGTCCTCGATCTCGAACATCGCCTGGTGGCGGTCGTAATCGAAGGCCTCGCCGAGCGGGTCGACCTTGACGATGCCGTGCCGTTCGAGAGTCGCGATCAGCTCCCGCTCGGTGAGCTCCATGCCCTGGGCCAGCGCATCGAGCGCCGCATTGGCGCTCCGTTCCTCGGGCGCGACGCTGTCGAGCCCGCGGCGCAGGTTGTCGAGCACCGTGAGGCAGTCGCGCGCGAAGTTGGAGATCGCGTATTTCGCCGTGTCCTGGCGTTCCTTCTCCGCCCGGCGGCGGTAATTCTCGAGCTCCGCCACGGCGCGCAGCATGCGGTCGTTCAGCTCCGCCGCCAGCGCCCTGTAATCCGGCTCCGCCGCTTCCGCCGCCCGGGCGGCCTCCTCGCCCTCCGCTTCCGCCTCGGCGGCGGGGGCGGCGGGCTCTGCGGCGCTTTCGGGCGAATTCTTTGGCTTCTCGGTCATGAACGCTCCGTCGGATCAGGCGGTTTGGTGTCGTGCGGCCGGGCTCAGCCTACCATGCGGCGCAGCAGCTTGGAGGTGTAGTCCACCATCGGGACGATGCGCGCGTAGTTCATGCGGGTCGGGCCGATCACGCCGATGGCGCCGATGATATGCTCGCCGGAATCGGCGAAGGGCGCCACGACCAGCGAACAGCCCGCGTGGCCGAACAGGGCGTTGTCCGCGCCGATGAACACCTGCATGCCGTCGGCCGAATGGGTCAGCTCCAGGAGCTTCTCCATGGTTTCCTTGGCTTCCAGCGCCTGGAACAGCTCGCGCACGCGCTCGAGATCTTCCATCGCCTTGATGTTGCCGAGCAGGTTGGCCTGGCCCCGGACGATCAGGTAGCCCTGCTGCAAATTGCCGCCCGACCAGTGGGCCAGGCCGTTCTCTACCAGCTCGCTGGCGAGCGAATCGAGCTGCGCGCGCTGATCCTCGATCTCCTTGAGGATCTCCACCCGGGCCTCGGCGATGGTCCGCCCGGCAAGCCGCCTCGTGAGGTAGTTGCCCGCTTCCACCAGGGCGGAGGCGGGAACGCCGAGCGGGGTCTCGATCAGGCGGTTCTCCACCTGGCCGTTTTCCGACACCATGACGACGAGCGTCCGGCCGGGTCCCAGGCTCACGAACTCGATGTGCTTGAGCGCGGTCTCGCTCTTCGGCGCGAGCACGATGGAGGCGCATCTCGACAGCCCCGAGAGCGCCGTGGTCACCTCGTTGAGCGCCTCCTCGACGCTGCGCCCGGCGCCCGCGCACATGGCCTCGATATCCTCGCGGTCCTCGCTGGAGAGCGCGCCGACCTCGAGGATGCCGTTGACGAAGAGCCTGAGCCCGGCATCGGTCGGCAGGCGGCCCGCCGAGGTGTGCGGCGAATAGAGGAGGCCCATGTCCTGCAGGTCCGCCATGATGTTGCGAATCGTCGCGGGCGACAGGTTGAGCCCGCCCTTGCGCGAGAGCGTGCGCGAGCCCACCGCCTCGCCGGTTTCCACGTAGGTCTCGACGACCAGGCGGAAGATCTCGCGCGAGCGGTCGGACAGCTCGGTGACGGCGCTGGTGGTGTCCGCGGACATATCTCACTCTACCTCGAAACGGCGTTCGAATTTCGTGCAGAATTTAGGGGCGCCCCCCGCCAGCGTCAACCTGCGGGGCGCAATTGCTGGTAACTGGACGCGGCCATTTCAGCGCGTTAGCTTGGGGCCGCCCGGGGCCGAGGCCCCGGGTTCCGTAGTCGCGATCGGGCTGGATTGCGGGACAAGAAGGGAAAACAAGATGACCGATCGTCCATCGGGCCGCGCGCCCGACGAGTTGAGGGCCGTGACGCTGGAGGCCGGGGCCAACAAGTACGCCGAGGGCTCCTGCCTCGCCAGGTTCGGCGACACCCATGTGATATGCACGGCCAGCGTCGAGGAGCGCGTGCCGTTTTTCATTCGCGATACCCGCCGCGGCTGGGTGACGGCGGAATACGGCATGCTGCCGCGGTCCACCGGCACCCGCACCGACCGCGAGGCCGCACGCGGCAAGCAATCGGGCCGCACCCAGGAGATCCAGCGCCTGATCGGACGGTCCTTGCGCTCGGTCACGGATCTCGCGGCGCTCGGCGAACGCCAGGTCAAGATCGACTGCGACGTGCTCCTGGCCGACGGCGGCACCCGCACCGCCGCCATCACCGGGGCCTGGGTGGCCCTCTATCAGGCCTTCGCCGGCCTGGTGGAGAGCGAGACCATCGCCAAGATCCCGCTGACCGGGCAGATCGCCGCCGTCTCCTGCGGGCTCTACGCCGGCACCCCGGTGCTCGACCTCGACTACGCCGAGGACAGCATCGCCCAGGTCGATACCAACTTCGTTCTCACCGCCGAGGGCCATTTCGTCGAGATCCAGGGCACGGCGGAGGAGCAACCCTTCCCCCAGGAGGATTTCGACGCCATGCTCCGGCTCGCCCGCAAGGGGGTCAGGGAGCTGGCGGCGGCGCAGCGGGCGGCACTGGCGCTGCCCGAGGCCTGGGCCGATTGAGGCCGATGGCGCGCCGCCTCGAGGCCGGCACCCTGGTGCTCGCCACCCACAACCCGGGCAAGACGCGCGAGATCGCCGCCCTGATCGCGCCCTTCGGCATCGCCGTGCGCTCAGCCGGGGAGCTCGGCCTCGCCGAGCCGGTGGAGGACGGCGCCGAATTCAAGACCAATGCCGAGATCAAGGCCCGCGCCGCCGCCGCGGCCTCCGGCCTGCCGGCGCTCGCCGATGATTCAGGCCTCGCGGTCGCGGCCTTGGGCGGGGAACCCGGCATCCACTCCGCGCGCTGGGCGGGGGAGCCGCGGGACTTCGCCCGCGCCATGGAACGGGTGCATGAGGCGCTCTCGGCATCGGGCGGCACCGACGATAGCGCCCGCTTCGTCTGCGCGCTGGCGCTCTGCTGGCCGGACGGCCATTGCGAGACCGTCGCCGGCGAGGTCCGCGGCCGGCTCACCTGGCCTCCCCGGGGGACGAAGGGCTTCGGCTACGATCCGATGTTCATCGCCGAGGGCGAGAGCCTCACCTTCGGGGAGATGGAACCCGATGCCAAGCACGCCATCAGCCACCGGGCGGACGCCTTCCGCAAGCTGGTCGCGCGCTGCCTCGGACCCGGCTGAGATGGGAAAGCGGGTCATCTCCCCGGCCTCGAGCCCGGCCGCCGGCGCCGCCCCCGCCTGTGGCGGGGCCGAGGCGCGGCCGCTCGCGGTCTATGTCCACTGGCCGTTCTGCCTCTCCAAATGCCCCTACTGCGATTTCAACAGCCACGTGGCGGAGGCCATCGACCAGGCGGCGTGGCGGCAGGCCTATCTCGGGGAGATCGACCGCACTAAAGCCTTGCTCGGCCGGCGGCGGGTGAGCTCGATCTTCTTCGGCGGCGGCACGCCCTCGCTCATGGACCCCGAGACCGCGGGCGCGATCATCGCGCGCATCCTCTCGGCCTGGCCCGCGCGCGGGAATGATGCGCCCGAGGTCACGCTGGAGGCCAACCCCAATTCGGCGGAAGCGGCGCGATTCGCGGCCTTCCGCGAGGCGGGGGTCAACCGGCTCTCGCTCGGCGTCCAGGCGCTCGACGGCGCGGCGCTCCGCTTCCTCGGCCGCAGCCACGGCGCGGGCGAGGCGCTTTCCGCGCTCGCCAACGCCAAGCGGCACTTCGCGCGCGTCAACGCCGACATGATCTACGCCCGCCCGGGCCAGAGCGAGGCCGCCTGGGCGGCGGAGCTCGGCCGGCTCCTCGCGGAGGGGCTCGGCCACCTCGCGCTCTATCAACTCACCATCGAGCGCGGCACGCCGTTCTTCGCGGCCCACCGGCGGGGCGATTTCGCGCTGCCCGGCGCGGAGGCGGAGGCGGGGCTCTACGAGTTGACCGGCGAGATCCTGGGCCGCGCCGGGTTGTCCGCCTACGAGGTCTCCAACTACGCCAAGCCGGGGGAGGAATGCCGTCACAACCTCACCTACTGGCGCTACGGCGACTTCGCCGGAATCGGTCCCGGCGCCCACGGCCGGCTCACGCTCGCCGACGGCATGGTCGCGACCGAGGCCTTGCGTCGGCCCGAGGACTGGATCGAAGCCGTCCGGCGCCTTGGCAGCGGTGAGAGGGCGCGGGCGCCCGTCAGCCTCCGGGAACGGGCGGAGGAGATGGTCATGATGGGATTGAGGATCGGCGAGGGCGTCGATGAGGCCCGCTTCCGGGAGGTCACCGGTGGCGGGTTCGCCGACCACCTCGATGCCCGCGGTCTCGAGCGCCTGATCGCCGCGGGTTACCTCGAGGCCGCGGGCCGGCGCCTCGCCGCGACGGAGGCCGGGCGGATGCGCCTCAACGCGGTGATCGCCGAGCTGTTCCCGGAGGCCGACGCCCCCTAGTTCGAGAGCTTCTGGCCCTCTAGTTCGAGAGCTTCTGGAAAGTGCGCGGCGCGGGCGAGACGACGGCGAGGCGGCGCTCGCGCACCTCCATCACGGCGTAGCCGCGCTCCACCGGGCCCGAGGGCAGAAGCCGGAAGATTCCGTCGGCGCCGGCGAATCCGCTCGGCGAGGTCAGCGCCGCGGCCGAGAAGATCTCCGCTCCCGGGGGACCGGGAGGGGCCACCGCCGGACCCGCGCCGCCCGCGGCCGCGACGCGAGGGGGGGACCAGCCGCGCACGAGGACCGCGGCCAGCGCCGTCGCGTCGTAGGCGAGCGAGGCCACCGCCAGGGGCGGGCCGCCGAAGGCGGACTTGTAGGCGGTCTCGAACCCGGCGCGCGCCGCGGGCGGGGGTGCGGCGAACCAGCCGCCGAAGAGCGCGGGCTCCGTCGCCAGGGCCGGGTCGTTCCACTCCGCGGAGCCGAGCACCCGCACCTTGCGCGGATCGACATCGTAGAAGCGCAGCAGCGGGGCGAGCGCGAGCAGCCCCGCGCCGCCCTGGGGCACGAACACGGCATCGAAATCGACATCGCCCAAGGTATCGCGGTTCTCGAGCTGCCTGAGCTCGCGCCTCGCCGCCTCGGTCCCTTTGGCCTCGAGCTCCTTGCGCCGCTTCAAGAGCGCCGCCTGCCGCACCCCGTAGTTGGCGATGCGCCGCACCAGCGGCGAGAGCGCCTCGGTCGTCGTCGCCCCGTAGCGCTCCAGCGCCGTGAGCTCGAGGCCGAGCTCCGGCATCACCGACTGAAGCGTGCCCGCGACGACGTCGCCATAGGGGCCCTCTGGCACCAGGGCGACGACGCGCCTGACGCCCCGCTCGCGGGCATAGGACATGACCCGGCGCGCCTGGGCCTCGGGGGCCAAGCCCATGACGTAGACGCCGTTGCCCGCCACCGTCCGGTTGTTGGAGAAGGAGATCACCTGCACGCCCCGCGCCCGGGCCACGGGGGCGGCGGCGGCGGCGGAGGTGGAGAACACCGGGCCGAGGATCAGCCGCGCCCCTTCGAACACCGCCTTCTCGGCGGCCCGGGCCGCGCCTTCGGGCGTTCCCTGGGTGTCGATCGGCAGCAGCGCCATCTCGTCGCCGGCCATGGAGAACAGCGCCAGCTGGGCGGCGTTCAGCATCCCCTGGCCGAGCTTGGCATGCGGGCCCGAGAGCGGCAGCAGGATCGCCACCTTGATCATCGGCTTGACGCCGGGCGGCGGGGTCAGCACCACGCGGCCCTCGCCGGTGCCCGCGGGCGGCAGGACGGCGGTCTCGGTCCCCCGGCCCGGAGCGGCGGTCGCCGGGGCGGGTGCCTCCGGCTTGGGCTGGGCCTGGGAGGGCGATGCGCGGCCCGGCGCCGGCCCGGGCTCGAGCTCCACCGTTTCACCGCGCGAGGAAAGCGTCTGCGTCGCCGTCTCGCAGGCCGCCAGCGACAGGGCCAGGACCGCGGCGAGGGCGGCCCGCGCCGCATGGCGGCCTAAATGTCTCTTTCCTTCAGAACAGGGACGCAAGGGGCTATCCTCGGGCTTCGACAGGGCGGGGCGGCAGGGCGACCCTAACCACATCGCGGGCGTTAGTATAGTCCCGGAGGGGCGGACATTGGACGGCAATCATGGCGAAAACCGGGCGCTCGCGCCCGGGCTCTACCTGGTGGCGACGCCGATCGGCAACCTCGGCGACATCACGCTCAGGGCGCTGGATACCCTGAAGGCCGCGGACCTCATCGCCTGCGAGGACACGCGGGTGACCGCCAAGCTGCTCGCGGCGCACGGCATCAGGACGCCGCTCACCCCCTATCACGAGCACAACGCGGCGCGCGCCAGGCCGAGGCTGATCGCCCGCCTCAATGAAGGGGCGCGCATCGCGCTGGTCAGCGATGCCGGCACGCCGCTGATCTCGGACCCCGGCTTCAAGCTGGTGAAGGCCTGCCGCGAGGACGGCATCCCGGTGACGGCGCTGCCCGGCGCCTCGGCGGTGCTCACCGCGCTCACCCTTTCCGGCCTGCCCACCGACCGCTTCCATTTCGCGGGCTTCCTCCCGCCCCGGGCCAAGGCGAGGCGCGATGTCCTGGCCGCCCTGGCCGGGGTGGAGGCGACGCTGGTGCTGTTCGAATCCGGGCGCCGGCTCGCCGCCCTGCTCGATGATGCCGCGGACGTGCTCGGGCCCAGGCCGGCCGCCGTCTGCCGCGAGCTCACCAAGCTGCACGAGGAAGTCGCGACCGGCGACCTCGCCGGGCTCGCCCAGCGCTACGGCGGGGACGCGCCGCCCCGGGGCGAGATCTGCGTCGTCATCGCCCCGCCGCCCGAGGGGGCGGCCGGGGAGATCGACGAGGCGAACCTCGACGCGAGGTTGCGCGAGGCGCTGGGCCGGGAAAGCCTGCGCGACGCCGCGGCCTCGGTCGCCCGGGCGACCGGCCTGCCCCGGCGCCGGGTCTACGCGCGGGCGCTCGAGCTCAGCGGCAAGGCGCGGTGAGCGGACCGGCGGAGGGCGGCGCCGCGCGCCGGCGCGCCCAGGCCCGGGGCCGCAGGGCGGAGGCGCTGGCCGCGCTCTATCTCCGGTGCAAGGGCTACCGCATCCTCGCCCGCTCCTTCCGCACGCCGGTGGGGGAGATCGACATCATCGCCAGCCGCGGCCGCACCCTCGCGATGGTCGAGGTCAAGTACCGCCCGGCGCGGGAGGCCGCCGCCTTCGCCATCACCGGGACCCAGAAGCGGCGCATCGAACGCGCGGCCGGCGCCTTCCTCGCCGCCCATCCGTGGTTGAGCGGGCATCACGTCCGTTTCGATGCGCTTCTCCTCTCCCCCGGGCGCTGGCCGGATCACGTGACCGACGCGTGGCGCAGCTGATCACGATAGACTGGACAAGGGTGCCGTTTTGGTGAATCAATAGCTTAGGGAGCTTAAGGCAGAGAGAATGGTCTAAATTGTGAAGTGGTTTGACTGTCATGATAAAGACGCTCCTGTCCGTCTCTCGCCGCGCCCGGATATCGCGTCCCTTTCCGCCCCATCCCCGTAGCCCCCGGCTCCCCGCCGTGCTGCTTGTTGCGGCGCTGCTTCCGCTGATGCTCGGCGCCTGCACGACCCCGGGATTCATCCTCGGTGCCGGCGCGTCGGGCACCGTCGCCGCCTCGCAGGAGCGCGGCCTCGCCGGCTCGCTCATCGATTCCCGCATCAAGGCGCAGATCAATTACGAGCTCCTCGAAGAGGACCGCATCCTGTTCAAGGGGGTCTCGATCTCGGTCTACGAGCGTCGCGTCCTGCTGACCGGCATCGCCAAGACGCCGGAGAGCCGCAACGCCGCGGTGCGCGTCGCCTGGCGGACCCCGGGCGTCAGGGAGGTGATCAACGAGATCCTCGTCGATCCCTCGGGCGAGAGCGGCAGCTTCGTCCGCGATACCTGGATCTCGACCAAGCTGCGCTCCCAACTGATGTTCGATTTCGACATCGACGCCATCAACTATTCCATCGATACCCTGCGCGGCACGGTGCACCTTCTCGGGGTGGCCCAGAGCCAGGAGGAGCTCGACAAGGTGCTCAACCACGCGCGCGAGCTCGCCCACGTCAAGAACGTGGTGAACCACGTCATCCTCAAGACCGACCCGAGGCGGCAACCCAGCCAGGCGCTGAACAATTAGGCGCCTCCCCACGGCCCCGCCCGTGGTAGTCTTGCGCGTTTTTGCGCCTTCGAACCCGCCCGAAACCTGACCGGGGAAACCCATCCATGAGCCTCGCCGTCGCATTCCAGATGGACCCGCTCGAGGGCATCGACACCGCGGCCGACTCGACCTACGTGCTGGCGGTCGAGGCCCATGCCCGCCAGCACGCGCTCTACCATTACCTGCCCCAGGACCTGTCGCTCGCCGAGGGCCGGGTGACGGCCCGGGCGCGGCGCTTCGAGGCCCGCGCCGACCCCGCCGACCCGTTCACCATCGGCGCCGAGGAGATCATCGACCTCGCCACCCTCGACGTGGTGATGATGCGCCAGGACCCGCCCTTCGACATGGCCTACATCACGGCCACCCATCTTCTCGAGCACGTCCATCCCGAGACCCTCGTGGTCAACGATCCGGTCCATGTGCGCAACGCGCCGGAGAAGCTGTTTGTCACCCATTTCGCCCAGCTGATGCCGCCGACCCTGATCACCGCCGATCGCGAGCAGGTGGTGGCGTTCCGCGCCAGACACGGCGACATCATCATCAAGCCGCTGTTCGGCAACGGCGGGGCCGGCGTCTTCCACCTCGGGCCCAAGGACGAGAACCTGAACGCGCTTCTCGAACTGTTCACCGGGCTCTACCGCGAGCCCATCGTCGTCCAGGGCTACCTGCCCGAGGTGCGCCGGGGCGACAAGCGCATCATCCTGATCGAGGGCGAGGCGGCGGGCGCCGTCAACCGCGTGCCCCCGGCGGGCGAGGCCCGCGCCAACCTGCATGTCGGCGGCCGGGCGGAGAAGTGCGAGCTGACCCCCCGGGAGGTCGAGATCTGCGAGGCAATCGGCCCGACCCTGAAGGAGCGCGGCCTGGTCTTCGTCGGCATCGACGTGATCGGGGATTTCCTCACCGAGATCAACGTCACCTCGCCCACCGGCATCCAGGAGATCAACCGCTTCGACAACGTCCGGCTCGAGGAGAGGATCTGGGATGCCATCGAGGCGCGCGTCCATGCGCGCCACCGCGAACCGCCGGCGTGATCCCATGGCGCCGATGACGGCATTCTATGCCGCGCTCCTCGCGTTCCTGTTCCTCGCCCTCAGCATGAACGTGATCCGGCACCGCTACCGCGCGAGGACGGCGCTCGGCGACGGCGGGGACCCGCGCCTCGCCCGCGCCATCCGCGCGCAGGCCAATTTCGCCGAATACGTTCCGCTCACCCTGGTCCTGATGCTCGGCCTCGAGCTCACCGGCGGGCCGGCGTGGCTGCTCCACCTCGCGGGCGTCTTTCTGCTCGCGGGCCGGCTTGCCCACGGCGCCGCCTTCACCTGTTTCGACCAGGCGCCCAAGCTCCGGGTCGCCGGCATGGTCCTGACCTTCTCCGCCATCGCCGGCGCCGCCATCGGCGCCCTGGCGGCGGCGGCGGCGCGCTATCTCATTCCCCAATGACCGGCCCCAATGACCGGTCGAGGCCGCTAGCAAACAGGCTCGACTCCCGGGCCGGAAGCGGCTAGAGTGGCGTGAGAACAAAACACAAACATTCAAACAGCGGACCGGGGCGGAACACATGGTCGCGCGCGTCAACACCGTGGCCTTCCAGGGGATCGACGTCATCGACGTCGACGTGCAGGTGCAGATCAGCGCGGGCCTTCCCGCCTTCTCGGTGGTCGGCCTCGCCGACAAGGCGGTGGCCGAGAGCCGCGAACGCGTGCGCGGCGCGCTCAATGCGCTGGGCCTGGCACTTCCGCCCAAGCGCATCACCGTCAATCTCGCGCCCGCCGACCTCGCCAAGGAGGGAAGCCATTTCGACCTTCCCATCGCGCTGGGACTGCTGACCGCCATGGAGGTGCTGCCGGCCGAGGAGATGATGAACTTCATCGCCATGGGCGAGCTCGCGCTGGACGGACGCATCACCGCCGTCGCCGGCGCCCTTCCCACCGCCATCCACGCCGATGCCCGCGACATGGGGCTGATCTGCCCCGAGGCGGGCGGCGGCGAGGCGGCCTGGGTCAAGGGGCTGGAAGTTCTGGCGCCGGGCGCGCTGCTCAACCTGATCAACCATTTCAAGGGTACCCAGATGCTGGCCCAGCCCGTGCCGCTGGCGCAGGCGGAGGCGCCCGGCGCCCCCGACCTCGCCGACATCAAGGGCCAGGAGAGCGCTAAGCGCGCGCTCGAGGTCGCCGCGGCCGGCGGCCACAACCTCCTGATGAGCGGGCCGCCGGGGGCGGGCAAGTCGATGCTGGCCGCCCGCGTGCCGGGCATCCTGCCGCCGCTCACGCCGGCGGAGGCGCTCGAGGTCTCGATGATCCACAGCCTGGCCGGGACGCTCGCCGACGGGCGCATCCTGCGCCGCCGGCCGTTCCGCGACCCGCACCACTCGGCCTCCCTGCCGGCGCTCATCGGCGGCGGCCCCCGCGCCCGGCCCGGCGAGGTCTCGCTCGCGCATCTCGGCGTCCTGTTCCTCGACGAGCTTCCCGAATTCGCCGGCATTAGGCAGCAAACGCACCTGAAATCCTATCAAACTTTTCCCTTGGATTCCATATGCTTGGGCATGGCTGATCCCCACGTCCTAACCGGCCTTATCAAGAAGCGCGCAGAGCTCGCGGGCGAGATAGAGGCCGCGCAATCCCGGCTCAGAATGCTGGTGATCGACCTTGACCACCTGGATGCCACCATACGGCTGTTCAAGCCCGACATAGACCTAGAGGACATACGGCCCAAGCCGCTACCGCCCCAGCATCACGCCTTCAAGGGCGAGGTAACGCGGATCGTGCTGGACACCCTCAGACAGTCCACCAAGCCGATGACCACCAACGAACTGGCCCAGCACGTCATGGCGGAGCGGGGGCTGAACACAGCCGACAAGAAGCTGGTCAGGGTGATCGGTAAGCGCGTCGGAGCCTGTCTGCGGCACTGGCGGGCAAGGGGCACTGTGACGGCTCGCAAGGGGCCGGGGCCGTATCAGGTTTGGGAAATTGTGCGACCTAATGGCTAGGCCTCGAATTGACCACTAGTGAGATCAATCAAAGATTGGGTTGGCAGAACCATTAACGGATATCTCAATTCATTGAATTGACGGAATCCATACCCCTCGTAAAGTTTCAGCGCGCGTGTCGTTAAGGCGTGCAGAGCGATTCCTAAGACACCGACATTTCTCACAATATGGCCGCAACGCTGCATCATGTTTCCCAAAAGCATGGTGCCAATTCGTTGGTTTTGAAATTCCTGCCTAACAGCAATGTAATGAACATAAACAAACGGAATATATTGGCGATAATCATTTGCCTCAGCTATCTCTGCTCCAAACTCTTGGCCAAGTTCCTTTGAATCAGAGGCGGTTATCCCTAAGCAGTAGAACCCATATGCCTCGGGCACTTCGGGCATATATGCACAAAACAGCCTAGCGCGATGACTGCGTTCCCAACCGCAACAACGTTCTACGTTGCGGTCAATGTCTCGCTCACCACACTCAAAGGTGTTTAAAGAGGCGTCATCAGCAAGTGGCGTGATGCACAGCCTACGGACGTCCGGAGTTGGGAGGGCAGTCGTCATTACTGTTCTTTAAATAGAACTCGTATGCGCGACGCAACTCTGGGGTTACACCCCCCGTTTCACGGTATACACGTTCACAAAATTCTATGGCTTCCTGCTCGCTGGCAAAAACAGATTTCTCTTTCTTGTCGCCACCAATCGCCCAGCGAAGCAGGTCTCGCAAGGAAGGAATTGCCATCGGCTCAACCCAAGAAAAATGTAGTCCCCTAGGATTGGAAATATGGCCCCCACAATCAGCCTTGTCAAGATTTTATATTAAGATTCAATGGGTTATGTAACCCATTGAAAGATTCCGATTTTTTGGCCTCTATCCACAGCTATTGCTTCGCTGCCAATACCCCTTCCACTCCCGTGAAACCGGATGATCCAGTGCGGCCTTCGTGACCATCGCATAAAGGGTGCCATTGGGCTTGCGCCGGTTGTCTTCACGCCATGCCGCTTCCCGCGCGTACTGGTGGAGGTACTTGCCGCTGATGTGATGGTGCGTCCCGATCTCCATGCGGCGCAGGCGGGAGAAGTAGCTTTCGGCCTGATTGGTGCAGGCGCCCTCATCCCGATAGGCAACGCTGTGATTGATCCGCTTGACCGCGTAACGGCTGTGCAGGGCATCCCAGCATGACGCCTCATCGGCATAGATGGTGCTGCCTGGCTCTACCCGCTCGATGATGGTAGAAAGGGCTTCATCCTCGCCCTGGAACACGAAGGGCAGAGCCCGGCCTTCACGCTCGCGCATGATCACCACGGCCTTGCGCTTGCCGGTGCGGTGCTCTTTCAAGCGCCGGTCAATTCGATCCTCTTTCCGGTTCGCGGGCTTGACGTAGCCACCGAAGAACGCGCCATCGACTTCAACATGGCCGTTGAGCTTCCGGTCGGCCATTTCCGCGCCCATCGCTTCCCTGATCTTGTGGGCCAAAACGAATGCGGTTTTGTACTGGCAATCCAGGTCACGGCTCAGTTGCAGAGCGGAAATGCCCTTGGCCCCGTTCACGAAGATGGCGACCGCGGCCAGAAGATCCCTGATAGCCAGTTTGCGGCTGGCAAAGATGGTGCCCGTGGTGATGCTGAATTGGCTCTCACAGCCCTTGCACTTGAAGATGCGCCTGGACTTGTACTCGTAGACCTCGACACAGCCACAGCGCGGGCAAAACGGCTCGCCGCCATTCTCGGCCCAACGGATATCCTTGAACGCCTGATAGGCTTCCTCATCGGAAAGGCGCATCACCTTGGCGAGGCTAAGGGTGCGGGATTTGGAGGAAAGGAGAAAGTGCTGAGCCATTTGTCATCATCCCTAGTGCCTATGCACCGAAGATAATGACTAATTACACTCTTGTCAATTATAAAAGCACTCTATATGATGCGTTTTGCACCTATGGAGATGCCGATGCCGGAAAGCACAGAATGGGAAGCCCAAGCCAAAGGGATTCTCAAGAGCGAAATCAAGCGGCGAAACATGACCTATGGCCAGGTTGTGACGCGGTTGAACGAAATGGGCGTCAAAGAGGATGAACGGAACTTTCGCAACAAGGTTGCGCGAGGGAAGTTTTCGGCGGCATTCTTCCTCCAATGCCTATCCGCGATTGGATGCGCTACTGTGCGATTGGAGGATGCCTAGCGGTATTCTTGTGGGCGGGTTCGACTCTAGGACAGGGTAATGAAATAGAACGTGAAGGCCCAAAGCCCCAGACCCAAAGCCAACAGTCCTCCACCACACAAGAACCCCCGCGATTTGCGGGACCACAGCATGATTCCAATACCAGCCAGAAGAAGGCTTTGTGCGATAGCGGCCAAGCCTCCTATAACGCTGATCTGTGTCAGCAATGGCGCATGGCGGAAGCGGCTGAGCGCCAAGTCGAGTGGACCAGAAAGCAGTATTTCGCCACCATCGCGGAAATTGTCGCCGTTGTAGTTACCATACTCGTCGCGAAGGTGGCCGTGGGGGCCGCCTTTTATGCAAACTGGCTCACCAAAACCAGCTCGGAAAGGCAATTGCGAGCCTATGTTGGGATTTCTAAGAGTCCGTTTGAGAATTGCCTCAATGACTGATCCTTCGCAGGAGCAGGCTTCCCATGGCGACGTGGATCATGGCCTCGGAGACGTCTATGCGCTGCTCGTAGTCGCGTACCAGGCGGCGCCA
>Ga0326597_10000790_pt1 | contig 53972 bp, 46 predicted proteins | sample RVTome_12_FD_203789 | JGI IMG/M metagenome (GOLD analysis project Ga0326597, IMG submission 203789) | Soil microbial communities from uranium-contaminated site in the Upper Colorado River Basin, Wyoming, United States - RVT100D185 | ecosystem: Environmental > Terrestrial > Soil > Contaminated >... | reverse complement strand
CATGGTACATTACCCCCGTCCTCGCGCAGCCGGAGCTGGATGGGAGGGGTCCGGAGAGGGCCTGGGCTGTGGTTTTTCATGGCGCTGACCCTGTGGCCTCGCCGTCGTTGAAGCCGGCCGGCGGGATCGCCTTGTGGAAGCCCGCGTTTCTTATGGAGCCGTCCCCTCCCCGTCAAATGCCACCCTCGTCGAGGCGCTGGAGGAAGGTGGTCAGGGGCCAGATCTCGATCCCCTCGTGCCGCCGTTCCGTGTGGCCGGTGTAGACCACGACCCGGCGCCGGATCCCCTCCAGGTCGGCGATGGCCCGCAGGCCGTTGAAGTCCCTGCGCTCCACCCGGCTGGCGGCCTTCACCTCGATGGCGACCCGCTCTGTCCCCCGCTGGAGCACGAAGTCGACCGCCGTCTGTTTCGCCTCCGCCGGCGACCAGTAGCCGATGGCATCGTAGAGTCCCCGGTAGTCGTTGTAGGCCCGCAGCACCTGGGCGACCCACCCCTCGAACAGGTGGCCCCGCTCCTCCGGGGCGATGGTGGGGGAGAGCCCCTTGAGGCTGCGCACCAGCCCCGGGTCGATCCAGTAGAACTTGGGCTTGCGTTGCTCCCGCACCCGCAACCGGGCCGAGAATGCGGGGAGCGGGAAGCCGAGGAGGGTGTCCTCCAGGACCGCGAAGAACCCCTCCACCGTCGTCCGCGCCACCTCGGCGTCCCGGGCCATGGACGCCAGGTTGCAGACCTGGCCGTGGGCGAGGGCGGCCACCGGCAGGAAGCGGGCGAAGCCGGGGAGGTTGCGCACCAGGGCCTCGGCCTGGATCTCCTCCTTGAGGTACATCTGGGTGTAGGCGCGTAGGGTCTCCTGAGGCTCGGCGGCGTCCCAGACAATGGGCAGGGCGCCGGTCGCCAGGACCCGGTCCAGGGAAAAGTCCCCGCCCAGCTCGGCCGGGACGAAGGGATGCAGCACCCGGTGCAGCGCCCGCCCGGCGAGGAGGTTTACCCCGGCCCGGCGGAGCTTGCGAGCGCTGGAGCCGGAGAGCACAAAGGTCAGCCTCCGCTCCTCGATGAGCCGGTGGACCTCGTTGAGCAATTGCGGCAGCCGCTGGATTTCATCCACGATCACCCGCGCCCCGCGGGGCAGGACCGATAGCTCCTCATAGAAGAGACCGACATTGGCCAGATAGCCCTGGTAGCGGGCCTCGTCGAGTAGGTCGATGCGCGTGGCTTCGGGCCAGGTAGCCCGCAGGAGGGTGGTCTTGCCCGTGCCCCGCGCCCCCAGGAGGAAGAAGCTCTGCCCGGGCGGCGGGAAGAGTCTACGATAGGCGATCGACATGTCGCCGTCACTTTACGGCGTTTTCTGACGGCTATTCAACACTTCTGCAAAGACCGTGATCGCCGGCTCATCCGACAACGATCGACGCGGGAATCCAGGAACCCGGGAAGAAGCGTTCAGTTCCGTTGTCCTTCCTGGGTTCCTGGGTTCCCGCGCTCTGTGACCTTCGGGGAATTCCGGCAAACAGCCCCCCTTTCCTATAGGGTGTGCCGAGCGCAGCGCGGCGCACCCTATGATTTTCCGGAAATCACCGAGGAACCTTTCTTTCCCCGTTCGGTCGCGATAGGAACAGTCCCATGAACGAGGCGAGGACTGTCGAGGGGCTGGGCGAGGAGGGGATCATCGCCCTGATCGCACGCGCCTGCCCGACGACCGGTCCCGGCATGGTGATCGGCATCGGCGACGACGCGGCGGTTCTAGACGCCACGGCGGGCCACACCGTGGTCACCACCGACCTGCTCGTGGAGGGGAGCCACTTCGACTTCCGCTACAGCACACCGGGCGACGTGGGGCGCAAGGCCCTGGCGGTGAACCTGTCGGACGTGGCGGCCATGGGGGCGGTGCCCGGGCCATTCTTCCTCTCCCTCGGACTGCCTGCCACGTCCGAGGTGCTGGCGGTGGAGCGGTTCGCAACGGCCCTGGGCGACCTCGCCCGGAGCACCGGTGCCTGGCTCGCCGGGGGCGATACGGTGGCGGCGCCAGCCGGGTGGGTGGTGTCGATCACCCTCCACGGGAAGTGCCAGGCTGTACCGGTACGGCGTGCCGGGGCGTCGCCGGGCCATACCCTGTGGGTCAGCGGCACCCTGGGGGAGGCGGCGGCCGGGCTGCGCTGGCTCACCGAGGGGCGGACGGAGACCACCGCGACCGGGCCGTGGCTCGCCCGCCACCGGCGACCCGAGCCGCGCCTGGCCCTGGGCCGATGGCTCGCCGAGCACGGGCTCGCGTCGGCGATGCTGGACCTCTCCGACGGCCTGGCGACCGACGCCCCACGCCTGGCCACCGCCTCCGCCTGCGGCCTGGAGATCAACCTTGACAGGTTGCCGATCGCACCCACCTTGATAGAGGTATTCGGTCGCGCGGAGGCCCGGCTGCTGGCGCTGGCCGGGGGTGAGGACTTCGAGCTATTGTTTGCCGTCCCCGCAGAGCGGCAGGGCGCCCTTGCTGGAGCGCCGATGGCCGTGACCCAGATCGGCCGGGTCACGCCGGCGGGGATGCGCTGGCTGGACGCCGGTCAGGAGCAGACGGCACCACACGCGGTCGAGCACCACTTTCCCCTCCCCCACAGGCCAATCCCATGAGCGAGCGCAACGATCAGGAACCCGGCGACGAGGGCTTCCAGCTCCCGGCGAGCTTGCCCCTCCTGCCGGTTCGGGACGTGGTGGTCTTCCCGTACATGATCCTGCCCCTGTTCGTGGGGCGGGAGGCCTCGTTGCGCGCGGTGGAGGCGGCCATGGCAGGCGATCGCATGATCATGCTCGCCACCCAGAAGGACTTCAGCGACGACGACCCGGGCCCCGACGGGATCTTCAAGATCGGCACCGCGGCCATGATCATGCGCATGCTCAAGCTGCCGGACGGGCGCATCAAGCTCCTGATCCAAGGGGTGTCCAAGGCCGCCGTCACCGAGGTGCAGAAGGACAAGCCGTTTTTCCAGGTCGCCCTGGAGCAGCTCTCCGACCCCGAAGACCTCCCACCCTCCATGGAGATGGAGGCCTTGATGCGCACCGTCAAGGAGCAGCTCTCCAAGGTGATCGCCCTGGGCAAGTCGATCATCCCGGACATCCTGGTCCTCGCCGAGAACATCGACGAGCCCGGTCGCCTCGCCGACCTGATCGCCTCCAACCTCAACCTGCGCATCGAGCAGGCCCAGCGCATCCTCGAGGAGCTGGACGTCGTCAAGCGCCTCACCCTGGTCTCGGAGATCCTCGCCACGGAGATCGAGCTGCTCTCCATGCAGCAGAAGATCCAGGACGAGGCGAAGGGCGAGATGGACAAGGTGCAGCGCGAGTACTTCCTGCGCGAGCAGCTCAAGGCGATCCAGCGGGAGCTAGGCGAAGGGGGTGAGCTGTCCGACGAGATCGCCGCCCTGCGCGAGAAGATCACCGCCGCGAAGATGCCGTCCAAGGTGGAGGAGGAGGCCGTCAAGCAGCTCGGCCGCCTGGACAAGATGCACCAGGACGCCGCGGAGGCCGGGATCATCCGCACCTATCTCGATCTGATGGTCGAGCTGCCGTGGAAAAAGCAGAGCCGCGACAACCTCGATCTGAGCAAGGCGGCCGAGATCCTCGACGAGGACCACTACGGCCTGGAGGAGGTCAAGGAGCGCATCCTCGAGTACCTGGCGGTGCGCAAGCTCAAGGGCAAGAAGATGAAGGGGCCGATCCTGTGCTTCGTGGGGCCACCGGGGGTAGGCAAGACCTCCCTGGGGCGCTCCATCGCCCGTGCCCTGGGGCGCAAGTTCTACCGCATCTCGCTGGGCGGCATGCGCGACGAGGCGGAGATCCGTGGCCACCGCCGTACCTATGTCGGCGCCCTGCCCGGGCGGGTGATCCACGGTATCCACCAGTCGAAGACCAACAACCCGGTCTTCATGATGGACGAGATCGACAAGCTCGGCACCGACTTCCGCGGCGATCCCGCGTCGGCCCTGCTGGAGGTCCTCGACCCGGAACAGAACGACTCCTTCGTCGACCACTACCTGGCGGTGCCGTTCGACCTCTCCAATGTGATGTTCATCACCACCGCCAACTGGATCGACCCGGTCCCGCCGCCGCTCCGCGACCGCATGGAGATCATCAACCTATCGGGCTACACCCTGGAGGAGAAGGTCGCCATCGCACGGCGCTACCTCCTGCCGCGCCAGATCGAGGAGAATGGCATCACGGCGGCGCAGCTTCAGCTCAGCGACAAGACCCTGGAAGGGATCATCGCCTCGTACACCCGCGAGTCCGGCCTGCGCGCCCTGGAGCAGCGCATCGGCCAGATCGCCCGCAAGGTCGCCCGGCGGGTGGCGGAGGGCAGGACCGGGCTTACCCGCGTCACCCCCAACAACCTGCGCAAGTACCTCGGCGTGCCGCGCTTCGAGGAGGAGATGGAGCTCACCGACGACCAGGTGGGAGTGGCCACGGGGCTGGCGTGGACCCCGACCGGCGGCGAGCTGCTATTCATCGAGGCCACCAAGGTGCCGGGCAAGGGGGGGCTGACCCTCACCGGCCAGCTCGGCGACGTGATGAAGGAGTCGGTGCAGGCGGCCCTCACCTTCGTGAAATCCCAGGCCAAGGAGCTGGGGATTCCGCCCAAGCGTTTTCAGGAGAACGACGTCCACATCCACTTCCCGGCCGGCGCCATCCCCAAGGACGGCCCCTCCGCCGGGGTCGCGGTGGCGTGTGCGATCGCCTCGATCCTCACCGGCTACAAGCTGCACCAGCGCATCGCCATGACCGGCGAGATCTCCCTGCGCGGCCGCGTCCTGCCGATCGGCGGCCTGAAGGAGAAGGCCCTGGCCGCGGTGCGCGCGGGTATCGACACAGTGATCATCCCCAAGGCCAACGTGAAAGACCTGGAGAAGATGCCGACCACGGTGCGCCGGCGGATCCGGTTCATCCCGGTCGAGCACGCCACCGAGGTCCTCGACCGCCTGCTGGTGCGGCCGCGGGGCCGGCGGCAGACGCCCACACCCGCCACCCCGCGCGCCACCCAGAGCCGTCGGGCCGGCACGGCGTAGCGAACCGTAGGGTGCGCCTCGCTTCGCTCGGCGCACCGAAACCGCACGTTGGCCAGGGTGGTGCGCCGCGCGGCGCACCCGACGGGTGTCCGAATAACTCGGACGGCCAAAGGCCCTACAGGCACGGTGCCTGCTCTCAGCCGTGCTTGTCCGTGGTGCGAGACTCTTCCTCGCGCTGCTGGCGGCGGTCGGCCCGGAGATCGGCGACGCCGAGAACCACGGCGAAGACGATGAAGATGGAGAAGATTGCCGGGAAGATGTAGGCGTCGAGAAAGTCCATCGTTCCCCTACTCGCCGCCGCGGGCGGCGTGGCGCCGTCCGGCTACTCGGCCGGGGACCCTTCTGGCGGGGCCGGCGCCGCCGTGTCCGGCGCGGGCGTCTCGGCGGCCGGGGCCGCCTCAGTGGTCGGTGCGCCCTCGGGGGCCGCCGCGGCGGGTGACGTCGCGGTCTCGGCCGCCGTCTTCTTCAACGCCTCCATGGCCGCATCGAGGTCTTCCCGGCTGGTGGGAGCGGCCGACTCGGTGATCGGCGGCGCCTCCTCCTTGCCCACCACCGAGACACCGCCGCGGTGGGCGGAGACCAGGGCCAGGGCCAGGGAGGTGATCATGAAACCGACCGCCACCGCCGAGGTGAGCTTGTTCATGAAGTTGGCCGGGCCCTCACCGCCGAAGATCGCCTGACCGCCGCCAAACACGGCGCCGACCTCGGCCCCCTTGCCCGCCTGCAACAGGACGATGATGACCAGGGCCACGCAGATCAGGACGTGGAGAGTGACCAGTAGGGCACTCATGCGACGACCTCCTCGCTGACCGTGGCACGGCGATCGCCTTCACCCATTCCGCGGCCACCGATGGCTGCGCGGAGACTCTCGCCCAGCTCCCGCAACCGATAGGGCTTGATCAGGACGGATCGCCCCGGGCGCCGCCGCCCACGCAGGATGTCGGCCGCCACCGAGTCGCCACTCGCGATCACCACCGGCAGGGTGGGGTAGTGCTCGTCCAGCGCCTCCAGCAACTGGTTGCCACTCATCTCCGGCATCATCAGGTCGGTCACCACGGCGCGGTAGTCCCCGTCGCCAGCACCGAGCCTGGCGAGGGCCGCAAACCCGTCCGGGACCGCCTCGCAGGCGAAACCCAGGGCATTAATCATGCGCTCGCCGAGGCCCCGCACCATCGGGTCGTCGTCGACGAGAAGAATCCGTCCAACCATGCGCTCCGCTCCCTACACGAGTGGGCCACGCCTCCCAGCGCGACCGGAAGGCCGAACGATTATTCTGAACTGTCGCGCAGGCCGCCCGCAAGGACCACCACCCGATCGTCGCGCACCTCGACGAAGCCGTCGGTGATGTGGAAACGCTTCTCCCCGGCGGCGCTGGCCACGACCACATCACCCCGGACCAGATTGGTGAGGAACGGGGTGTGCCCCGGCAGGATGCCGAACTCGCCCTCGGCGCCGGGCCCGACCAGGGACAGGGCGTCGCCCGAGAAGACCTCCTGCCGCGGGGTGACGATGGAGACCTCCATCACGCGGCCGCCTTGGAGCGGATCTTGTCGGCCTGGGCGATCGCCTCTTCCAAGGTACCCACCATGTAGAAGGCGTTCTCCGGTAGGTCGTCCATCTCACCTTCGACGATGCGTTTGAAGCTCGACACCGTCTCCTTGATCGGGACGTACTTGCCGGCCATGCCGGTGAAGGTCTCGGCCACGAAGAAGGGCTGGGACAGGAACTTCTGCAGGCGCCGGGCGCGGTGCACCACCAGCTTGTCCTCGTCGGAGAGCTCGTCGATGCCGAGGATGGCGATGATGTCCTGGAGGCTCTTGTAGCGCTGCAAGGTCTCCTGGACGGCCCGGGCGACGTGGTAGTGCTCTTCGCCGACGATCTCCGGATCGAGGATCCGCGAGGTGGAGTCCAGCGGATCGACCGCCGGGTAGATGCCCAGCTCGGCGATCTTCCGGGAGAGAACGGTGGTGGCGTCGAGGTGGCTGAAGGTGGTGGCCGGCGCCGGGTCGGTAAGGTCGTCCGCCGGCACGTAGACCGCCTGGATCGAGGTGATGGAGCCATCCTTGGTGGAGGTGACCCGCTCCTGGAGCTCACCCATCTCGGTGGCGAGGGTGGGCTGGTAGCCGACCGCGGAGGGCATGCGGCCGAGCAGCGCCGAGACCTCGCTGCCCGCCTGGGTGAAGCGGAACATGTTGTCGATGAACAGCAGCACGTCCTGGTGGCCCACGTCGCGGAAGTACTCGGCGACGGTGAGCGCGGAGAGGCCGACCCGCAGGCGCGCGCCGGGCGGCTCGTTCATCTGCCCGTAGATCAGGGCCGCCTTGTCGATGACCCCGGACTCCTTCATCTCATGCCACAGGTCGTTGCCCTCGCGGGTCCGCTCGCCCACGCCGGCGAACACCGAGTAGCCGCCGTGGGAGGTGGCAACCGCGTGGATCAGCTCCATGATGAGCACGGTCTTGCCGACGCCGGCGCCGCCGAACAGGCCGACCTTGCCGCCCTTGGAGTAGGGCGCCAGGAGGTCGACCACCTTGATGCCGGTCTCGAAGATCTCGGTGGCGGTGTCCTGGTCCGCGAAGGACGGCGCGTGGCGGTGGATCGGCCACCGCTCGTCGGCCTCCACGGGCCCCAACTGGTCGACCGGCTCGCCCACCACGTTGAGGATCCGCCCCAGGGTCCTCTCGCCCACCGGCACGGTGATCGCCTGGCCGAGATCCTCGACCGCCATCCCGCGGATCAGGCCGTCGGTGGACGACATGGCGATACAGCGCACCGTGTCCTCCCCGAGGTGGGTCTGGACCTCCAGCACCAGGTTGATCCCCCGCGCCTCATCCGTCACCCGCAGGGCGTTCATCATGGGAGGAAGCTGGCCCTCGGGAAAACGCACGTCGATGACGGCGCCGATGACCTGGGTGATAGTGCCGTTGGCGGGGGTGGTCATGGTTTTCCTCACGTACCTAAGTCCACGGAGTCTGTTGGTTGGAACCACCGATGAACACATCTGTGTTCATCCGTGGTTTTGAATGGGCTTAAGAAGCCAAGGCCTCGGCGCCGCCGACGATCTCCAGGAGCTCCTTGGTGATCATCGCCTGGCGGGCGCGGTTCATGGTCAGGGTGAGGTGGCGGATCAGCTCGTCCGCGTTGCTGGTGGCGGCGTCCATGGCGGTCATGCGGGCCGAATGCTCGCTGGCCTCGGACTCGAGCAGGGCGCGCAGGGTGCGGCTGACGACGTAGCGCGGCAGGAGCGCGGCCAGCACCGCGGCCGGGTCGGGCTCGAAGAGATACTCCGGGCTGCCGACCACCGCCTCGTCGGCGGTCCCCTCCGGTAGGGGGACCGGAAGCACCTCGTCCACGGTCGGGACCTGGGAGATGGCCGAGCGGAAGGCGTTGAAGGCGAGGGCCAGGCGGCCGACGTCGCCACTGGCGAACGGCTCCATCGTCCCGGCGACCAGCTCCTCGGCAAAGGCACCGGTGAACTTGCCGCCCATCTCGATGTGCGAGTCGATGACATCGAAGCCGCGCTTGCGCAGGTAGTCACGCCCCTTACGCCCGACGGCGACCACCTGGTAGTCCCACTCGGGCTGCCCCTTGATCTCCGCCTCCACCCTGCGCAGGAGCTGGTTGTTGAAGCCGCCGCACAGGCCGCGATCGGAGGTCACCACGACCATCACCGCGCGCCGGGAGTCGGGCCGCCGCAAGAGGGGGTGGCCGAGGTCGGTGCTCGCCGAGGCGACCCGCTGCACCAGCTCTTCCACCTTGGCGGCATAGGGCCGCGCCGCCACGATGGCGTCGTGTGCGCGACGCATCTTCGCGCCGGACACCATCTTCATCGCCTTGGTGATCTGCTGCGTGCTCTTGACGCTGGCGATGCGGTTGCGGATGTCTTTTAAAGAAGGCATGGCTGGCGGCTGTTAGCGATTAGCTGTTGGCTATTAGCTAAATCGGAAAAATGATTTCTTCTTTTCTACAAGCTAATCGCTAACCGCTAGATGCTAATCGCTACCTAAAAGCTCTTCTTGAACGCCTCGATGGCCTTGCGCAGGGCGGCGCTGGTGTCGTCATCGATCTGCTTCTTGGTGTCGATCGTCTCGCCGATCTCCGGGTGGCTCGCCTTGAGGTGGGCGAGAAGGCCGGCGGTGAACGCCTGCACCTTGGCGACCGGCACGTCGTCGATCAGGCCGTTGGTGACCGCGAACAGGGAGAGCACCTGATCCACGACCGGCAGGGGGTGATAGAGACCCTGCTTTAGGATCTCCACGGTGCGCTCGCCGCGGGCGAGCTGCGCCTGGGTCGCGGCGTCGAGGTCGGAGCCGAACTGGGCGAAGGCCTCCAGCTCGCGGTACTGGGCGAGGTCGAGCCGCATGCGGCCGGCGACCTGCTTCATCGCCTTGATCTGGGCGGCGCCGCCGACGCGGGAGACCGACAGGCCGACGTTGATCGCGGGCCGGACGCCGGAGTAGAAGAGGTCGCTCTCCAGGAAGATCTGGCCGTCGGTGATGGAGATGACGTTGGTCGGGATGTAGGCGGAGACGTCGTTGGCCTGGGTCTCGATGATCGGCAACGCGGTCAGAGAGCCGCCGCCGAGCTCGTCGGAGAGCTTCGCCGCGCGCTCTAGGAGGCGGGAGTGGAGGTAGAAGACGTCGCCCGGGTACGCCTCGCGGCCGGGCGGCCGGCGCAGGAGCAGGGAGAGCTGGCGGTAGGCGACGGCCTGCTTGGAGAGGTCGTCGTAGAAGATGACCGCGTGCTGGCCATTGTCGCGGAAGTACTCGCCCATGGCGCAGCCGACGTACGGGGCGATGTATTGCAGCGGCGCCATCTCCGAGGCGGTCGCGGAGACCACCACCGTGTACTCCATGGCGCCGCGCTCCTCGAGGGTCTGGACCACCCGCGCCACGGTGGAGCGCTTCTGGCCGATCGCCACGTAGATGCAATACACCGGGGCATCGGTCTTGTGGGTGGATTTCTGATTGATGATGGTGTCGACGACCAGCGAGGTCTTGCCGGTCTGGCGGTCGCCGATGATCAGCTCGCGCTGGCCGCGGCCGATGGGCACCAGGGCGTCGATCGCCTTGATGCCGGTCTGGAGCGGTTCCTTCACCGACTGGCGCGCGACGATGCCGGGCGCGATCACGTCGATGTGGCGGCTCTCGGTAGAGGCGATGGGCCCCTTGCCGTCGATCGGCTGGCCGAGGGCGTCCACCACCCGGCCCAGCAGGGCCGGACCCACCGGCGTCTCGACGATGCGCCCGGTGCGCTCCACGCGACACCCCTCGACGATCGACGGGCTGTCTCCGAGGAGCACGGCGCCGACCGTGCTCTCCTCCAGGTTTAGGGCCATGCCCATCACCCCGTCCGGCAGCTCGAGGAGCTCGCCGGCCATCACCTTATCAAGGCCGTAGATCTGGGCGATACCGTCGCCCACCGAGATGACCGTACCGGTCTCGGCGACCCGGGCCTCGCTGTCGAACTCCTCGATCTGCTTCTTGATCAGCGCGCTGATCTCTGCCGCCTTTAGTCCCATGACGCCTCCGTCCTTACCCTGATCCCCGCGGTGCACCCGGCGGAGAAGAAATCTAGCGTCCCGCGTGTGCGCCCTGGAGCAGGGCGGTCCGCAGGCCGCGTAGCTTGCCACGCACGCTGCCGTCGATCTCTTCACTCTGGACGTGGGCGACCAGACCGCCGATCAGGTCGGGCCGGTCGGCCACCTCCACCTCGATTTCCTTGCCGAGGCGCGCGGCGAGCCGATCGGTCACGGCGGCCACCTCGGCGGCATCCATGGGCCGCGCGCTCTCGACCTGCACCCGCACGATGCCGCGCTGGGCGTCGAGCAGGGTGTGGAAGGCCACGGCGATCGCCGGCATCACGGCGAACCGCCCGTTGTCGAGCACCACGCCGACGAAGCGGCGGGTCAGATCCGAGAGGTTGAGGCCCGTGACGATCTGATGCACCACCGCGCGCTTGTGCTCGGCGCGCTGCACCGGGCTCGCGAAGAACCGGTCGAGTCCCGGCGTGTCGCCGAACAACCGCGCCACCGCCCGCACCTCGTCGCCCACCTGGTCGGTGGCGTTGGCCGCGACGGCAAGATCAAGGAGCACGCCGGCGTAGAGGTGAGCGGATTCGGTGATCATCAGGAGAGGGCCTCCTCGACGAGACGGCGATGGTCCGCTTCGTCCATCCCCTCGGCCACCAAGGCCTCCGCGGCACGCAGGGCGCTCTCGACCATGTCTCGCTGGATCTCTGCGGCCATGCGCTTCTCCTCCTGCTCGCGGGCCATCCGTGCCGAGTCGGCCAGGCGCTTGCTGCGCTCGTGGCCGGTCTCGACGATGCGTCTGGCCTCCGCCTCGGCCTGGCGCGCGCCGGTGACGGCGATCTCCTCCGCCTCCTGCGGCAGCTGCACGACGCGCTCCTGGATCTCACCCAGGCGAGCCTTGGCGAGCGCGAGCTGCTGTTCGCTGTCCGCGATGTCGGCCTCGATATTGACCCGGCGGCCGGCGAAGAAATCGCGCAGGGAGAAGACCCGTGTGAAGACCCACACCAGGACCCCGGCGGCGATGACGAAATTGACCAGGCGGACGATGATCTCGCCGATCCGCGCGCCGCCATGCACCTCCGCCCAGGCGGAGGTGGCCGAGAGGGTGACGGCCACCACGGCCACACCCAAGGGGCGCGGGCGACTCACATCGGCCTCCCGAGGACCTTGGCGGCGATCTGGTGCGCCAGAGCGGTGGTGTCCGGCGCCAGCTCCGCAGTCAGCTCGTCGCGGCGCCGTTGCAGGGCCTCGGCCGCCGCGGTGGCCTCCTTGTCGACCTGCTGCCGGACCTCGCTCAGCAGCCGTTCCACCTCGGCCTCGGCCTGGCCGGCGCGCTCCTGGACGGTCGCTCGCGCCGCGCTGTGGGCCACGGCAATGTCGGCCTCGTAGGAGACGAGGAGCTCCGCCCCCTGCTCGTCGACCTTCTCGACCATGGCGCGAGTGCCTTCGGTGCGCTGGCGTCGCTCCTCCAACACCCGCAGCAAGGGCCGGTACAGGATCCGGCTAAGGATCACGATCAGCACCAGGAAGTTGGCGAGCTGGATGAAGAGAGTCGCGTCGATGTCGATCATAGTCCTGCGTCCTGCTCCCCCCGACTTCCACGGCGCACAGGGTACTTGCTCCGTGCGCCGGCGCTGCGGGCGCGGGAATTTAGCCTAGTTCTCCGAAAAATTCGAGACGCTGAGATTGGGCGCCTCGGTGGAGCGGGCTCGGAACGTCACCGATAAGAGTGGTCAACCGGTTGAGAGGGTTCAAGAATCTCTGCACCGGTGAAACGACCCACGCGCCACCGCCCGCGAACCCCGGCATGCCGTGGTGGAGGATCACTGCCGAGATGTTTCGCTGCCACACCTTGCGGATCACGCGTTCCAGGCCGGCGAATTTCGCAGGCGACGCCGCGTAATCGGAAGGCGGACGGGTGCAGTGCGTCATCCAGTACACGATCGAGGAGCCGATCGCCGAGGACCTGACGCGGCTCCGTGACCTGGCCGCCAACCTGCGCTGGACCTGGGACCGCCCCACCCAGGCCCTGTCCGCCACCCTCAGCCCGACGCGCCGGATCGAGGGCCACGGCAACCCGGTGGAGCTGCTCCGCCGGGTCACCGCCAACGAGGTGGAGAGCCGGCTCGCGGACCCGGACTTCCGCCAGCGGCTACGCGCCGCCTCGACAGGCCGGACCGTGGCGCGGCCGGCTGGGCCGGGGGTGGCCACCGGCCACGGCCGTCTGGCCGCCCTCGGCGGCGCCCTGCTCCGCGCGCACCCGGACGGGCCGTGGGGCGAGCACGCGGGCCGTACGCCGCCCTGGCCGCTCCTGCCGGTCATCGCCCGGGAGGCGCCGAGCGAGCTGGCGGGAGGAGCTGCCTGATCCTCTCTCCATGGGGCTCAGCCTGCGGGCATAGGGGGGTGGGGGAGAGGTCGGCCCTGCGGGCCGGATGACATGCCGTCTCCCGGCGAATGAACCCGAAGACGAAGATGTGCTGGCCGCGCCGCGGCCATCCACACCCCCAACCCCAAACCCCCATCCCCCAACCCCGTGGCGCAGAGCGCCGCCCCGCGTTGCGTTCATTCCGACCGCCCCCCTACTATCCCGGCTCCCGCGGAGGAGTGGCCGAGCGGTCGAAGGCGGCGGTCTTGAAAACCGTTGTGGCGCAAGTCACCGGGGGTTCAAATCCCTCCTCCTCCGCCAGACATTGCCGCTATACTCACGGACCCACGCGACGGCCCCGTGCCGTGGCGCCCACGGAGAGATGACCGAGAGGCCGAAGGTGCTCGCCTGCTAAGTGAGTGTGGCCGTTAAACGCCACCGAGGGTTCAAATCCCTCTCTCTCCGCCATCCATCCCACGGCGGCGGTGACCCCACCACCGTCGCCGTTTCTGTCGCTATCCGCCGCGGGGTAACGGCTGGCGAGCCACAGGGCGCGGGAATCCAAAGAACACGCCGGGGAAGACCGCCCCGCCAGGAGTCGAGTCCCGTCCCCCCACCGCGGGAGAGGGACAGGGTGAGGGCGACGACCGGCCGCCCATCTCCGCACCGACGAGCCGCCGCGTGCTTGCGGCCTGCTCCGCATCCCCGTACATTGCCTCCCCCCGGCCGGCGAGACCTCGGCGACCGGGAGCCCACCCCACGCGCCCGTGGCTCAGCTGGATAGAGCATCGGACTACGAATCCGGAGGTCGCAGGTTCGAATCCTGCCGGGCGCGCCAGCTCCTTCGAGGGGTTAGGGAATTCATGAGCCGTGGCCTCGGGAGTCTCCGCCTCAACGGAGACCGATTCAGGCGGGGGAAGGCCGACGGGGGCGGGGCGCGGGGGGGGGGAGCGGCGAGTGGACCGATTGCCTGCCGCACGGACAGAGGCGCCCCTGGAGGGGCCGCGAGGGATACGCGCCAGGTCCCCCGTCTTGATAGGCCCAGCACGTCGCCATCGTCGGAGCGGTCGACACGATAGGCGGCCGGTTCCTGCGGCAACCCGGGCATCGTCACGATCGCCCCGGACAGGGCGAGCACGTAGCCGGCGGCGATTCGGACCGACTCGATCGGCAGGACCGAGTCTCCCGAGCGACGGCCTGCGCCAGAGGCTCGGCGCCGGCGCCGCCGTCCGTGAAGCCGGTGAATCGCGCCGCGGTCCATTCGCGCGCGGCGCAGCCGGCTTCGATGGCACGCAGCTCCGCCTCGGCGTCCTGAGCGAAGCGGTTGATGGCAATCACCGGCTCGAAGCCGAAGAGCCGTACGCACGCGACATGGTGATCCAGGTGCTCCAGCCCGCGGGTGATCTCGGACATCGGCCCGCGCCGGTCCGCACGACCGCCGCCGGTACCGCCGCCCTTGATGCCGAAGATCGGTCCCAGGGAGGGCTCCCGCAACGCCAGGGCCACGCGCTGCCCGGCGCGTTGCAGCCCGTGGGCGAGCCCGATGGCGACCGTGGTCTTGCCCTCGCCGCTGCGCGTGGGGTGGATCGCGGAGACCGGGACCAGCCTGCCGTCGGGCGCGACGTCCCTGTCCGGCATCGCCCGCCGGCGCAGCTTGGCCATGTGCTCGCCGAACGCCACGAGATCCTCCGGCGGAATCCGCCGCGTCGCGGCGACAGCGACTATGGGGCGCATGAATGTCTCCCATCAGAACAGGGACAGCCGTGGCCTGGGCTACTCGATGGGCACTGTGCCCCGGCACCTCGGGAACGTGGTGCAGCCCCAGAACGGCTTGCCGGCGTTCCGGCCTTGCTTGGCGATCCGTCTCACCATGACCTCACCGCAGCGGGGACAGGCGGGCGTCGCATCCGAAGAGCCGGGCCGGGCCGCAGGGGACGACGTCGTTGGCCGTCCCGTGTCCAATCGTGCCTCGCCGGCTCCTGCGATCATCGCGCGGAGACGAGGTCCATCGATGAGGTCGATGTTCTGTCCAGCCGCAAAGTCCTCGGCCTCTCTGGTGGAGACCCCGGAGGTCACGACGAAGCCACCGGCCGCGCGCTCGGCCGCCATCACCCCGTAGAGCTCACGGAGAATTTTCACACCGACCTTGGACGCCTTCCACTGCTTGCACTGGACGAGAAATCGCTGCCCGGCCTTGGACAGCGCCAGGTCCACCCCGCCATCGGCACCGTGCCCCCCAGTCTCCTCCACCGCGTAGCCACGCCGCCGGAAAGCCTCACCAACCAGCATCTCGAACTCGCGCCAGGTCATCTGTTCCAGCGACCTCGGGTCCGCTGAGCCGGCCACGCCCTCGTGTAGCCTCTGGCGCCTCCACGCGTTGGCCGCCGACACGATCGCACCAGTCAGAAAGGCGACCGGCAAGATGTACTGGCCGAATCCCGCGAGCGACCTGATGAGCTGCCCACCGACGGCGCCACCAAACTCCTGGAGAGCTGTCGGAGCCACACCCCGAGTCCCGGCAACCGTATGCAGCCCCAGATACGACACAACCCCCAGCCCAATACCTGCCCACCAAGGCAGCTTGGCGGCGATCTCTATCAGGTCCTCAAACTCACTCTTCCGCCGTCGCCCCATCACGCCTCCGTGGCGTCGGATTCCCCCAAATCCGTCGCAATCAGGCGGAACTGCTCCAGCGCCGCCTCCAAGTCTTCGACGATCTCCTGGGCGAGGATGTCGGGGTCGGGGAGGTTGTCGGAGTCTTCGAGGGAGTCGTCCTTGAGCCAGAACAGGTCGAGGCTCGCCTTGTCGCGCGCCATCAAGGCATCGTAATCGTAGGCGCGCCAGCGACCGGTCGGCTTGTCCTCGGACCCGGTGGGGGCGCGGCCGTAGCGGGAGTGGGGCTCGTAGCACGCGACGAACTCATCCAGGTCCGTGCGCTTCAGCGGGTTGGTCTTGAGGGTGAAGTGCTGGTTGGTGCGCCGGTCGTAGATCCACAGCCGCTCCGTCCACGGGCGTTCCGCGGCCGGCTTGCGGTCGAAGAACAGGACGTTGGCCTTCACCCCCTGGGCGTAGAACAGGCCGGTGGGCAGGCGCAGCAGGGTGTGGACGTCGCACTCGCGCAGCAGCCGGCGGCGGATGGTCTCGCCGGCGCCGCCCTCGAAGAGGACGTTGTCCGGGACGACGATCGCCGCGCGGCCGTTTACCTTGAGCAGGGTCTTCACGTGCTGGAGGAAGTTGAGCTGCTTGTTGGAGGTGGTCGCCCAGAAGTCGTCGCGCTCGACGATGTCCCGCTCCTTGGCCACCTTGCCGTCCTCGCCGACGATGGTGGTGCTGCTCTTCTTGCCGAACGGCGGATTGGTCAGCACTAGGTCGAAGCGGTCGCCGGGGTCGGCAGCCAGGGAGTCGGCCACGACGATCGGCTCGTACTCCTGGCTGCCGAGGCCGTGGAGCAGCAGGTTCATCGCACACAGCCGCGCCGCCCCCTGCACCAGCTCCCACCCCTTGAAGCGCTTCTCCCTCAGCGCCCGCTTCTCCGCCTTGGTCATGTTGGGGTTGTGGGCCACCACGTAGTCGTGAGCGGCGAGCAGGAAGCCACCGGTGCCGCACGCCGGGTCACACACCGACTCCCCGGGCGTGGGGGCCATGACGTCGACGATCGCCTGGATCAGGGGCCGCGGGGTGAAATACTGCCCGGCCCCGGACTTGGTGTCCTGGGCGTTCTTCTCCAGCAGCCCCTCGTAGGCGTCCCCCTTCACGTCGGCGCTCATCCGCGACCAGTTCTCCTTGTCGATGAGATCGACGATCAACCGCCGCAGCTTGGCCGGGTCCTGAAACTTGTTCTGCGCCTTGCCGAAGATCAGCCCGAGCAGCCCCTTCTCACTGCCAAGGGCCTCCAGGGTATGGCGGTAGTAGTCGAACAGCTCGTCCCCGTCCCGCCGCACCAGTTCCCCCCACCCGTATCCCGCCGGCACGCTGCTCACCTGGTGTGGGCGCCTGGGTCCGCTCCTCGTCCATCTTGAGGAACAACAAGTACGTCAACTGCTCGACGTAGTCCCCATAGCTCATCCCGTCGTCCCGCAGGACGTGGCAGTAACTCCAGAGCTTTTGGACGATGCCGGCCGGGCTCACGGCCTCAGACCATCTCGATATGAAGCTTCTTGCCCAGCACCCGTGCCGCCCGCTCCACCGTGAGCAGGGTGACCGAGGGCACCTCTGGATCGAGAAGCCGGTCCAAGGCCGACCGGCTGGTCCGCATCTGGCGTGCCATGGCTGCCTTGGAAAGGTGCCGCTCCTTCATCGCCTCGCTGATCTGGTGCGCGATCACCCGCTTGGCAGCGACCGCCTCCGCCTCAGCCAGCAGGCCCTCCTCGTCCAGCCACTCGTCGAAGTCGCTGCCCACGTGCTTGTTGGTCATACGCCACCTCCTTTCCGGAACTCCGCGGCGCGGCGCCGGGCCAGATCCATCTCCTTCTGCGGCGTGCGTTGGCTCTTCTTGATGAAACCGTGAAGCAAGACCATCAGATCCCCCTGCGCCAGAAAGATTACCCGCGCGATCCCATCTCGCAGGTGGCTGCGCACCTCCCACAGTCCCTCGCCGAGGTTGCGGACGAGGGGCATCCCCAGAGGCCAACCGTATTGCACCGTCTTGATGTCCTCACCGAGGATCCTTTTCGATTCCTTGTCCAGGCTTCGCAACCACTCACGCACCGGTTCGCGCCCCGCGCCGGTGCGGTAGAAATGAACGTGTAGCCTCTGACCCTCAGACTGTACCATTATTGGTACTCACGTACAATCGCCACGCATGGCGCGGATGTCACGCGACAAACGCTCGGCACCGAGCATGGCGAATAAGCGCAGCACTCTGCGCTTATTCAACAATCCGCGATATTGCCCTGAAATGACAAATGGTTCCGCGGATCGCGAAATAGCTGAGCCGCGACATCGTGCCTCACCATCCAACGCGCCGGTGGAAGTGGCCCCGACGCGGAACTTCCCGGATAGCTGTCCACGCACAGTACACCGTCATTGCCCGAGGAACAGCCGCTCGACCTCTTCCTGCGAAACCAGCCGGCCCTCATCGCCATCCCGCAGACCCTGCTCGATCTTCTGGCGCACGTAGAGCTCGTACATGAGGTCGTCCCACGTCGCCTGATCGGGAAGGTTGCGGATCATCTCGGCCGCTTGCTGCTTGGCTGAGCGTGGCATAGTGCGCTCCTACAGGATGGAAGTGTTTCTCCACTAGCCAATGGCCGGCACGGGTCAACTCGCATGCGTCTAATCGTCGGCGCTCAGCCCGAGCAATCACCTCTCGCTGCCTAGGGCCTCCAGGGTATGGCGGTAGTGGTCGAACAGCTCGTCCCCGTCCCGCCGCACCAGCTCCGTCCACCCATACCCGTCCGGCACGCTGCTCGCCTGGTGTGGGCGCCTGGGTCCGCTCCTCGTCCATCTTGAGGAACAGCAGCGGTCAACTGCTCGACGTAGTCCCCATAGCTCATCCCATCGTCCCGCAGGACGTGGCAGTAGCTCCAGAGTTTCTGGACGATCGAGGACGTCATTGCGCCTTCAACGTTCAATCTTAAGCTTGGTGACTTTATACCCGAGGTTGCGCAACGCCTTTACAGCATGTTTGAAGCTCACCTTGCTGAAGAACGGCAATTCCAATCCACCTTTTTCTTTGCTCATAATTGCGATGCATACCTCGTATTCATTGGCGATGGGTTGTGCCATTGGATTCGTCAACTTGAACCCCGGCGGTAGGAGATCATTCAGACGCGTACGAAAGTCGGCCTCGTGAAGAAAACACTCACCAGCAACCAGGGCTTGCGAGAAGAGATGGCTGAGCAGACTGGCACCACCATATTTTTTGACGTGTATGATTTCTTTCTTGGCCTTCGAATAGAGGTCACAGAATTCAACGCGACTACGTCCCCCACCAATCATCACTACCCGACGATCCATCAGAGCGTAGCCTGCTGAACCTGCCGCAATAGTCTTTAAGTAGGCAGGCTCAGTGTTACTTCCATAGGGCGGTAACTTGACCTTGGAACTTGGTACAGAGTCATAAAAATCCGAGACTTCCTTCACATAGCCAGGTTCGATCTGGTACCAGTCACCGTCATTTAATATGTACTTCTTGTGGTTCAGGTCTATCTCAGCATTCAAGCACCGGTAAAGGCTCCACGACGACGGATCTCTCCCGTCTTGCCAGTAAATAAAGACCTTCTTGCTTTTGAGTTGCTTCGCACTGATTTCGCTGTCAGTCCGTGCCACCTTACACCACTCATCAATTCCTAAGTCCTGATAAAGTACCGGCCCCGCCTTCATTGGCCCTTCAGCCGTCCGCTTGTACGCGAAACCGCGTATCTGTTCCCATTCGACCAACTCCGGTATTGCTAACCAGATCTTGTGAAGATCTTTCTTTGCGATCTTCGACACCAATGTGCTGTCCAGCGCGTCAATGACTTCGGAGTCTCTTTCCTCCCTGATTTTTCCAAGCCACGGATAATTTTTCTCATACTTTGTGCTCCTGAATGCTTCGTATAAGCGGTTCGCTATCTCCGAAAACGCATCAACGGTGACGGATGTATAGATCGTCACGGAGTCTCGACCTGACAGTGTTTTTTGATCTTCTCCTTCTACTACCCGGGACTTTGCTGTGACCGACTTCAGTAGGTCTATGTCGTTGTCAAATTCGAAATTGCCCAGTTCAAGTTCTCTTGCCGCCTGTTCCCTAGACTGAAGGGAGACATGGCTTATATGGGTCTTGTCGATCGACTTTATCGCCTCTGGGTCACCAAGATTTAGGGTAACAATCAGTCCGAAATTTCTCTCGTATGCGAGGTCATCGATCAAATGGCGCGCATACCCAAACGTAAAACAAAACCAACGTCCTTCATGACGTACAACGTAGACCGCCTTGGAACTCTGGTTGAATATTTGCGCTGAGTCGAAACCGGGAAACCCTTCGAATATCGATACCCAAGGTGGCTTGCTCTGAAACCCGCCTCTGTAAATCAGGGTCCCAATTTCCTTTCCATCCTTCTCGGCTGGCACGACGTGGAGACCGTCGAAGCTGAGAAAATCCTCAATCTCCTTGTAACCGTCCTTTATCAAGAAGACGGTCAATTTCAACTTCTTGGGGCCATCCGGTGATGCCATAGAAAGGTCCCGGTACCTATGTCTCTCGTGCTTTGCCTACCGACCGTCCGACGCAATCGGGTTCAAGTGGAGCCGGCAGTCGACAAGCCCAAGTCGGTCAGAGAACGCCTGTCTCAACATGGACTGGCGAAGTCGTTCTGCGCGTCGGTGGTTAGCATCGGCCTGATTCTCAGCCTCGGCAGCAAGAGAAAGGAGGCGATCGACACGCGCAACTATGCGTTGTTGCTCCGCGAGCGGCGGAAGAGGTACCCCAATTGATCTGAAGCGAGCGAGACTAACCTTTAGCTGAGCAACCCCCTTGGTGATCGCATGAACCTGCCTTCGGACGGGTTGTGATTCGATCGCGTACACGACGAACGTGGAATCTATGCGGGTCGCCGTCAGCCGCAGCTTGATGCAATCGGCGGTTATAACAGCGTCCGGCCTATCCGAGGGGTACATACACACGTCGCCAGGTGGGTCACCCATCTTCGTCACAAGAAGGTCACCGACCGTTACCTGATGAGCACGAAGCTCCTTAGCCTTCTCCGGCGTCACGAACACGGTGTCGGCGCCTCCAAATGACGCGGTCCGGATGTTCCGCACAAAGACGAGTGGCACCCCTGCGGCCGCGTAGTCATTGACCTTTAGGTTGCTCCCAAAGGGGCCAATCGCCAGGGAGTATGGTTCGCCCGCGGATAACTGACTGGGCGACGCCCAGACCCATCCTTCTGGCAGCTCCGGCAACCGCGCGATATCCGGCGCGACAGGTTCTTTGTACCTGCCCTTCCCTTTCCACTGGCTGCGGCGCGCTTCGAGCATACGCTCCAGGAGTTGGGCGCCGGTTTCGTAGCTGCGCCCTTCGGCGCGGGCGAGGTCGGCTTCGGTCTCGACGAGGCGACCTTCGACGGCGGCCTTGAGGACGGCGGCCTTGTACCGCTTGAGGTTGGCCTTGACGCGCTTGAGGTTGGCGATGGCCTCGTCGAGGCGGGAGAACTGCGTCTCGATCTCCGCGACGATGGCGTCCTGCACCTCACGAGGTGGCATCATCACCTCGTGATCAAGAATGTGGTTCTTGGAGATCCCAGGGATGTCGCCGACCGCTTTTCGCAGGATGTCCTGGATCGTAAACTTCAGTGCGTACTCGATATATTTTGCCGAGTGGCTCTCATCGGGCTCGAATGCGTAGATATCGCGGCCGATCGCACCGCTAATCCCCGGAAAAATCTTTCCGACCCCCGAGCCCTTCACGGTGATAAACACGCAACCATCGGGAACAAGCCGTTTCGGGTTCGTGGTCCATTTGTTCACCTGGATCGTATATCCATCCCAGTGCTCAGGTCCCGTAATGTAGACCGTGCCTTCCGAGCTTGTATTCAAATCCTTGGAAGGGGGCGATTGGCCACAATGCAACTTCCCGACGTCCCGAAGCATCAGGCTAGGCCACTTCGACCGGGCATTCGCGGCGATCAATGGTTAGGGCTCCCAGTCTGGGGTGAGTTCCGAGGCTCGTACCTTCGCGCCTTAGCGTCTTTGCGCTGAATTACTCGGCACCCCAAGACACCTGCGCCCATCTGCGTAATCTGTGGCCAGGCCGTTTTGCCCACCAGCCACACCTCCCGCTCCTGCTCCGTCGTATCCTGCGAGGTCCCCCTCGCCCGTTCTCACGCCGCGGACTTGCTCGCGCCGACCTTCAGCTCCAGGTCCTCGAAATCCTGAAGCGCCTTGAGGATGCCGAAGATGTTCTCGGCCGTCGGGTTGCCTTTCGGCCCGAGCATGCGTTGCAGGCTCTTGTTGGGCTTGCTGAGCGCCTGGGCCAGGCCGTCGAAGGTGATCGTCGCGTTGATGTAGTCGCGCAGGATCGCCTTGCCGGTGGGGAGGTCTCCTGCCAGGAGCTCATTCACCGCCTCGGCCAGCAGGGCCTGACGAAAGTCGGGGTCCCGGCGGGCGCGGGCGAGGACCGTATCTCGGAAGTCTCGGGTGATCGGCATCGTCGTTACCTCGCGCGGCTTCGTCGCCTCTTGTAGTCGGCCCAACGCGCCTGGGCCTGTTGGATGTCGTCGCTCTGGCCCTTCTTGGTCCCGCCACCCAGGAGGATCACCAGCACGTCACCATCCTGTCCGAAGTAGATTCGGTAGCCGGGGCCGAAATCGATCTTGTACTCGGAGACCCCATTGCCGACCGACTTGCTACTCGACAGGTTGCCAAGCTCGAGACGGTAAAGCGCGGTGGCGCCCTTCGCCGCAGCCGGTGCTTTGAGCCGCGCATACCACCGCCCAAAAGGGGACAGTCCGTCCTCCGTGACGAACTCAACGACGGTCCTCATCGTCGACACCCAATGGTAACGTAAGTGCCACTATCGTCAAGCGGTGGAGCGCCTACGAGCGCCGTGATCGCTCTGTGCTCCGTGAAGGCGTACGGCGGATAGCGCCGGCCGCCCCAGGAACTTGAGGTCGCAGATTGCGACCTGAAGCCGTCGCCCTCCTCGGCGGCGAGCTGGAACATGAAATCGCCGGGAAATCGGTCGCGGTTCCTCTTGACGGCCTCCACCAGGCGCTTCGTCTCCACGCCGTAAAGCGCGGCGAGGTCGGCATCCAGCATCACCTTCTCCCCACGGATGTGGAGGATCGTGCCTGCGATGCGCGTCGTCGAGATCGGGGCATTCTCTGCCATCTCCTATGGCCTCCTTGTGCTCGTCCCGAGCTGGGTTGGGGGGGAGCGAGTGCTTTCCGCAGTCCGCTACCGGCCCCCTCGTTTGAGATCACAGACTGTGATTTCAAGGTGTCGACTCCCTCCCCTTCATGCAGCGAGTACCTCATTCAGCTCCTCCAGCACCGCGGGCAATCGGTCGCCGAAGAGCTGGTGGACCCGGCCGAGCCCGCCTTCTTGAGCGAAGGGCGCGTACTCGAAGTCGTCGGTGTCGATGGTGAGGTTGGCGGCGATGTGGTCGCGGATCATCTCCAGCCAGTGGCGCTGCTCGGGGGTGAACCGGCCTTGTCCTGCTGCTCCAGCCGCCTCACCCCGGCCCTCTCCGGCGGGGGGCGAGGCAGCACCTTCCTGTTGAGCGAGCCACGCCTGGAAGTTCGCGTTCACTCGCTCGGGGAACGGGATCAGCTCGTTGTCCTGGTGGATGGCGAAGCGAACGAGGGAGACGAGGTCGGTGAGGATGCGCTTTGCGCTGGCGCCCTTGACCCTGGACTTCTCCAGCGCGGCGTACGCCTGCCAGAGCTGGGACCCGTTGAACAGCAACGGTGGCCGCTCGATGGCGTCGGCCAGGTCGCGGATGTCGGCGAAGGTGAGGCGCCGGCGGTAGGGCTGGCTGTAGAGCACCTGCAGGGCGGTGATCTCGTCCTTGTGGTCGGCGATGAACTGCTCGAAGGAGTCGACCAGGTTGCGGGCGCGATCCAGGGCGGCGGCGGAGAAGCCGGCCTCGATGACCTGGTCCTGGCTGACGTGGTCGATGGTGATCTCGTTCTTCTTCTTGATCCCCACCAGGAGGTCGCGGAGCTTGGGGTCATGAAGGGGTAGGACCGCCTCTTGCATGAGGCCGGCGCCGGCCTCGGCGATCTGGGCCTCGGTTGGCGCCTGGCCCCGGATTCCGCTGCGCTCCATCCGGGCTACGGCTTCTTCGTAGTACCGGTCGGGGTCGACGGCAGTGACTAGGCGCCGGCTCAGGTCCTTGAGGGTGAGGCCGCCGCTGGTCTCGACGATCTGTTGGTCGTCCTCGGGGGAGAGGCGGCAGTCCATGCGGGCGAGGCGGCCGGCAATCGAGGTGAGGACCTCCTCCTCCGTGTTGCCGAAGGCCACGGCCTGGAGGAGCTTCTCGAAGGCGACGCTGGGTTTCTTCTCCATCGGCCGCGAGTCGGTCTTGTCCTGCTCGCACACGCCGACCGCATCGACGATCACGAAGTGGTCCTTGGTGGCGGCGTCCGGCGTGACGGCCTTGAGGTCGTCGGGCTGGATGATGCGCACGCCGCGGCCCTTCATCTGCTCGAAGAAGGTGCGCGACTTGACCGCGCGCAGGAAGAACACGATCTCCACCGGCTTGATGTCCGTGCCGGTGGCGATCATGTCGACGGTGACGGCGATCCGCGGCATGGGGCTGCTGCGGAAGGCCTTGATCAGCTCCTTGGGGGAGGCGCCGGTGGTGCGGTAGGTGATCTTCTGGGCGAACTCGTTGCCCTTGGCGAACTCCTCGCGGACGATCTCGACGATGTCCTCGGCGTGGGCGTCGTCCTTGGCGAAGATGAGGGTCTTGGGGACCCAGCCGCGGCCGGGGTAGATCTCGGTGAAGAGCTTGTCCCGGAAGGTCTTGATGATGGTGCGGATCTGGTCCTTGGCCACCACGTCGCGGTCGAGCTGGTTGGGGTCATAGGCGAAGTCGTCCGCCAGCTCCTCCCAGCGGGTCTTGCGCGTGTCGCGCTCGCGCTTCTCCACGTAGTAACCCGCGTCCACCTTGGAGCCGGCCTCGGTGATGGCCGTGCGGATGCGATAGACGTCGTAGTTGACGTTGACCCCGTCGGCCACCGCCGCCTCGTGGGGGTACTCCATGACCAGGTTCTGGTTGAAAAAGCCGAAGGTCTGCTTGTTGGGGGTGGCGGTGAGGCCAATGAGGTAGGCGTCGAAGTACTCCAGCACCTGCGCCCACAGGTTGTAGATGGAGCGGTGGCACTCGTCGGTGACGATGACGTCGAAGGTCTCGATGGGGACGGCCGGGTTGTATTCGATGGGCTCCGGCTCCTTGAACAGGGGCTCCAGGCCCGCGACCGATTGCTCCTCGTCCGCCTCGCTGAGCTCCCGGCCGCGGAGCATCGAGTACATGCGCTGGATGGTGGCGATGCACACGCGCGGTGGTGTCGATGGTGTTACTGCTCAGACGCTGGACGATGTACTCCTCGGTGAACGTGTAGTTGTTGTACGGCGAGACGTATCGCTGGAACTCCTTGAGGGTCTGGTCGCCGAGGTTGCCGCGGTCCACCAGGAACAGCACCCGCCGCGCGCCGGCGAACTTGATGAGGCGGTAGATGAGGCTGATGGCGGTGAAGGTCTTGCCGCTGCCGGTGGCCATCTGCACCAGGGTGCGGGGGCGATTGTCCCGGAGGGACTGCTCCAGGTTGGTGATGGCCCGGATCTGGGCGGACCACAGACCCGCCTCGACGAGGGCCGGCATGAAGCGCAGGCGGGAGAGAAAGGCGTTGGCCGAGGTAAAGGCGGGTGGGAAGTCGGCGGCCTTGGCGGGCTCCGTGTGGCCGCCGGGCGGGTAAGCGGCGTGGGGGGTGTCGGCCCCCGCACCTCCTCCGTCTCCCACGAGGGGCGCGCAAGCCACTGCCTCCTCGACCTCCGGCTGTGGCGCGGTCGGTGGGCTGAGGACGGCCGCTGCATCATCGAGCCAAGCGCGCAGGGTCTCGGGCCGATGGAAGGCGAAGACCCGGCGGGCGCGGGGCTCGGGATCGAGGCCGCTGGTGAAATGGGTTTCGATCCCCGTGGACTCGTAGGAAAACGGCAGGGGCGTGCTCCAGGCGGGGAGCCCGTCTGGGAGACCCTCGGTGTACTTGGCGGATTGGATCTCGACGCCGGAGAGGGTGGCACCCTGCCGCTTGGCCTCGATGACCCCCGCGGCGCGGCCGTCGACGTAGAGCAGGTAGTCGGCGGCGCCGTGGCCGGGTGTGAGCGGGAACTCACGAATCGCCACGCCACGGCCGGCGGTGATGTTGGCCTCTTTCGGGTCACGCACCAACCAGCCTGCTGCCGTGAGCAGGCGATCGATGACTTCCCGCGCTTCTTGTTCCGGCTGAGACATGGGGTGACTATCGCCAGCGGTGGGTGGTGGGTCCGGGATGAAGGTGGATCAGGCGCTAACCATCGGGAGGCTCCCACCCGCAGCGGAATCGACGAAAACGGCGACAGGCTGGGCCTCTTCCTACCAGTGGTGTCCTACCGCCGTCCAGCAGTAGGACGCAGATCGGTCGCCTTCGCCGCTCGGCAGCCCTGAGGACGGACGCTTGCGCGGCGCTGAGTCCCCGCAAAGAAACGGGAGAGCCAGGCACATCGCGGCAACCAGCGTCTTATGTCTCGTCGGTCTCGCGGAGCGTGACCTCAGGGCGCGCGACCGAGACCGCGTCACGCTTGTTGGAGGGCCGTCGCGCTCCCGACCGCGGGAAGGCGGTCGCGGTCTGCGGCGCCGACGCATCCCGTGAGCACCGTCGAGCGGATACCGGCGGGATGAGCGGCACGCTCCGGGAGGACCTGCTCGGCGAGGGATCGACGCGCGCCCGCGATTACTTGCTCGTGGCGTCGACGGGGCCCTCGGAGGCGCTGCCCGTCGCGGAGCCTCGTCTGGGCCGGCGGACGGTCCTCACCATCCCGCTCGGTCCTCCTCCGCAGAAGAACCGATCGCCGCCATCGGATTCGAGTCCCGAAACGTTCACTCCGGGCGGTAACTGGAGGCTCTCCAGCACCTCGCCCGTTCGCGGATCGACTCGCCGCAATTCACTCTCGTCACCTTCCCAGGTGCCGTGCCAGAGCTCTCCGTCGACCCAGGTGACCCCGGTGACGAAGCGGTTGGACTCGATGGTGCGAAGGATCGCCCCGGTTTGGGGATCGACTTGATGGATCTTCCGGGCCCGATACTGCCCCACCCAGAGCGTCCCCTCGGCCCACGCGAGCCCCGAGTCACCACCGCCGCCGGGCGCCGGGATCGTGGCGAGCACCCGGCCGGTCTTCGGATCGAGCTTGTGGATGCGATCCTCGACGATCTGAAACAGGTGCTGGCCGTCGAAGGCCGTTCCGGCATGCGCGGCGACGTCAATCGAGCGCAGTGTCTTCGCGCTTGCCGGATCCAAGGCGTTGAGCTTGTCGCCGGTCGCAAACCAGACTTGCTGACCGTCATACGTGACCCCATGCACGCCGTCGACCCCCGGAAAGGGTCCATACTCACGGACGATTTCGGCCGCGGATCGCTTCATGCTTCCATTCTAGTCACCCGGAAGTGGAGCGGGGAGTAACAAGGTCGTCGTGAAGCCCGGCACGGGTGGGGTCAGCCAGCGACGCGCTCGCCCGCGACCCAACGACTGCACCTTGCCTGCTGCCGCCAGCGAGCCGAGTGCCCGCTGCACGGTGCGCTGGCTGGCGCCAAGGGCAAGCGCCAGGGCCGAGCTCGACCACGACTCGCCGTCGGCGAGGAAGGCGAGCACCGCGGCGTGCTCCTCCTCGACGGGCCACGCCAGCACGACGACCTCGCCTGCGCGGTGCGGCACCAGCGCGAACCCGCGCTGCGTCGCGCTCACGCCGGCCAGCGTCCGAAGCACCCTACGCAGCCGCCCGACCTCGACTCGCAACCGCGCGCGATCCGATTCATCCGCGCGCTTCACTTGGAATGCGCGTGCGATGAGCGTGTCCCGCGGTACGTCTCCGGGCCACGCTTCCCCCAGCGCGCGTGCGAGTGCGAACAACACCGGACGCCTTGCGAGCGGGACCACCGTGGGGGTGTCACGCACGGCATGACGGCACGCGTCCACGACGAGCGCCCGCGACGCCAGCAATGCTTCGACCTCCTCGAGCAGGAGGAGTCGCTCCTCGCCACGCGCGATCAGGCGCGCCGCGGGCGTGTTCAGGACGAGAGATGCGCTTTCGACCTCCGCCGTCAGCGCGAGGATCCCTGCGTGGCGCGCGGCGCGCTCGGCCCGAGCGAGCGCAGCGCGCGCCGTCTTCGTCCGCAGGCGCCGCATCGCGATCCCCGCGACGACCAGCTCGTGGACGGCCCGCGACGCGGGCGGGAAGGGTGCGGGGTCGAGCTCGGCGAGCGTACGCTCGGCCTCGTCGAGGTGCCCGATCAGGAGGAGGCGCCGGGCCGCGAGAACCCGTGCATGTGCGGCGTTCACCCGGTCGCCGTGCTCTTCGAGCGTCGCCCGTGCCGCGTCGAGCGCCTTCGCGGGCCAGCCCAGGTCGCGCGAGGCGAGCGCGATCTCCGCCTCGGCGACGACACACCGCGCGCGGGCCACGGGCTCTTGCGGACCGAAGGCGCGCGCCGCACTTCGCACGAGAGCCTTCGCTCGATCGAGATTGCCGAGCTGCGCCATCGCGATGCCCCGCAGCGCAAGAGCCGGCGCGTCGTCGCGCAAGGCGACCCGGTTCAGTGCGCCGAGGGGATCACCCGCCGCGAGTGCACGCGCCGCGGCAGTGATCAACGAGTCCATCGGAATCCCGTCACACTTGTCACTCCCACGGTTCGGAAACCCGGCGCTAATTTAGCTCATGACCACCGCCCAGTCGCATCGCGAACCGCGTTGGCGAGGCAGAAGGATGCCGCGACGCCGAACGGCCGTGTGACTGGCCGGAACAAACGATCCAGCAAACCAGAAGGAGAAAACGCCATGATGAATCACACGACTGGCACACGTAAGGACTGGCTAGCGGCGCGGCTCGCGCTGCTCGAGGCGGAGAAGGAGCTGACGCGGCGCAGCGACGAACTGGCGCGGCGGCGGCAGGAGCTGCCGTGGGTTCGCATCGACAAGGAGTATCGATTCGACACCGACGCGGGGAGCGCCTCGCTGGCAGACCTCTTCCGAGGGCGCTCACAGCTCCTCGTCTACCACTTCATGTTCGGGCCCGACTACACCGCCGGTTGCCCCTCCTGCTCGGCGATCGCGGACGGCTTCGACGGCTTCGTCGTCCACCTGGCGAACCACGACGTCACGCTTTCGGCGGTGTCGCGCGCGCCGCTCGCGAAGCTCCAGGCATATAAGCGGCGGATGGGCTGGACGTTTCCCTGGGCGTCCTCGCTCGGCAGCGACTTCAACTTCGACTTCAACGTCTCGCTCACCGAAGAGCAACAGCGCGAGGGGGTCGTCGAATACAACTACCGGCGCGGCGGCCATGCGATGGACGTGACGCCGACTCCGGGGCCTGTCGCCCAGTTCGCGGCCACATGCGGAACCGACGCGGCCACGTACACGCGCGACAGGCCGGGCATGAGCGCGTTCGTGCTCGAGGACGGCGTCGTCTACCACGCCTATTCCACCTATGCGCGTGGACTGGACGGCCTCTGGGGCATGTACCAGTGGTTCGACCGCGCCCCCAGGGGACGCAACGAGACGGGCGTCTGGTGGCGCCGCCACGACGAGTACCACAAGGGATGAGCGAAGTCATGGGTGGCGTTTGCGCAACCGGGCGACCGGAGATTTCACGCCCCATGGTCTCCGAGCGAGCTTCCCAGTGCGCCTTCTTCGGCGTCTCGGCGCTGCTGTTCGCCGCCAGCGCGGCGGTGACGATCGTCTGGTGCGCGGCCATGTCGGCGATGGGCGGGATGCCGATGCCCGGCGGCTGGACGATGTCGATGGCGTGGATGCGGATGCCCGGGCAGACGTGGCCCGGCGCCGCGGCGTCGTTCCTCGGCATGTGGGTCGTGATGATGCTGCCGTCCCTGGTGCCCATGCTGTGGCGCTACCGCCGGGCCGTCGGCAGGGCAGGCCAAGCCGTCGGCAGGACAGGGAAGTCGCGCCTGGGTCCGCTGACCGCGCTGGTGGGCGTGGGTTACTTCGTCGTCTGGACCCTGTTCGGAATAGTTGCTTATCCGCTGGGCGTCGCGTTGGCGGCAGTCGAGATGCAGTGGCCTTCGCTGGCGCGCGCCGTTCCGCTCGCGGCCGGCGTGGTCGTCCTGATCGCCGGCGCGCTCCAGTTCAGCGCGTGGAAGGCATATCACCTTGCCTGCTGCCGGGAAGCACCCGGGCGCGGCCGTACGTTGCCGGCCGACGCCGGCACGGCCTGGCGACACGGCCTGCGCCTCGCCCTCCACTGCGGCCACTGCTGTGCCAATCTGATGGCGATCCTCCTGGTCATCGGGGTCATGGACCTGCACGCGATGGCAATCGTGGCGGCAGCCATCACCGTCGAACGTCTCGCACCGGCCGGTGAGCGCGTCGCGCGAGCCACGGGGGCCGTCGTCATCGGGGCAGGGTTGCTTCTGATCGCGCGAGTAGCCGGGCTCGGATGACGCATCGGCATCTTGCCCCTGAACTTCGCTCGATCGGTAGGAGGTCGTTCGTAACGAGTGCCGCGAGCGCCCAGCGCGCCAGCCTGCGGCATGCTGGCAGCGGGGCTCGCGCCCACGCTCGATCACCGGAGGGCGGCGGGTAACAGATTGCCCTCTCGCTGCTGGACGACCGGATCCCTCGCCACGGGGTCGTTCGCGGCCGGGGTCGGCGATCCCGTGTCGCGGGTCGCTGCCGGTGCCGGCGCGGTACGGTCGTCGACCCCGGCGGCCTTAATCCGGCCGACGATGTGGCCCGGCAGGACGCCGGCGAGGAGGATGGCGTAGGGCCACGGGGTGCTGATCCAGCGCAGCCCTTCGCCGACCACGTAGGTGCCGTAGGCAGGATAGAGCACCTTGTAGTCCGCCTTCTCGGCCTCCGTCAGCTCCCGATCGCGGTCATAGCCGACGGCGTCGCCGGTCGCCACCGCCTCCTGATAGAGCGGCACCACGGGCAGGATTCGCAGCGCCCCGTAGGTGCCCTGGTACTTGCGCTGCGCGAAGTCCTTCGCGTGGGCGTCGTCCTTGGCAAAGATCAGGGTCTTGGGGACCCAGTCACGGCCGGGGTAGATCTCGGCAAAGAGCTTGTCCTTGAAGGTCTTGATAATGGTGCGGATCTGGTCCTTGGCCACCACGTCGCGGCCGCGGAGCATGGAGTACATGCGCTGGATGGTGGCGATGCAGACCCGCGCGGTGGCGTCGATGGCGTTGCTGCTCAGGCGCTGGACGATGTACTCCTCGGTGAACTTGTAGTTGTTGTACGGTGAGAACAGCTCCGGCGCGGTGTGCGAGTGGTGCGTTGAGCAACGATTCGAGGAGAACTCCGATGCAAGGTCTGCCCGAGGAGATCGATGGCCTGCCCAATCTCTGTGGGCAAGAGGATCTGATCGCGAGCGTCACGGGCGCCGGGCGCAGGCCCACCGTTTCGCGGCTGGAGGGCGGCATCGACTTCGCGGCGATCGACGGCGCCTTCGCCATCGCGCTGCACATGCACCAGCCGCTGATCCCCGCCGGGGGCGGCGATCTGCGCAGCGCGGCGATGATCGGCAACCTGCAATACATGCTGGAGCACCCCGACGTGGGCGATAACCACAACGCGCCGGTGTTCGCCTGGTGCTACCAGCGCATGGGGCAGTACCTCCCCCAACTGATCCAGGAGGGCAAGCAGCCGCGGGTGATGGTGGAGTACTCCGGCGAGCTGCTGCACGGCCTGCGGCAGATGGGCCGGGGCGACGTCCTCGATGCGTTACAAGCCGTCACCTGCGATCCGCAGACCCGTCACGCGATCGAGTGGCTCGGCTGCCCGTGGGGGCACGCGGTCGCGCCGTCGACGCCGGTCCAGGACTACCGCCTGCACGTGCGCGCCTGGCAGCACCACTTCGCCGCGATCTTCGGACTGGAGGCCCTGGCCCGGGTGCGGGGGTTCTCGCCGTCCGAGATGGCGCTGCCCAACCATCCGGAGGTCGCCCATGGGTTCGTCAAGACGCTGCGTGAGTGCGGCTACCAGTGGGTGCTGGTGCAGGAGCACTCGGTGGAACGGCGGTCGACCGGGGGCGGAGCGGAGCGGCCCCACCTGCCACATCGCCTCGTGTGCCGCAACGCGCGGGGCGAGGAGGCGGCAATCATCGCCATCATCAAGACCCAGGGCAGCGATACCAAGCTGGTCGGGCAGATGCAGCCCTACTACGAGGCCCAGGGGCTCGGGCGCGCGGAGCTGGGCGGCAAGAGGGTGCCGCCGCTGGTCACGCAGATCGCCGACGGCGAGAACGGCGGCGTGATGATGAACGAGTTCCCCTCCAAGTACCTGGCCGTGGTCCGGGAGTGCTCGGGATCCGCCGTGCCGATCGTCAACGTCTCCGAGTACCTCGACTCCCTGTTCGCCGGCGGGCTGAAGGAGGCGGACCTGCCGGCGCTGCAGCCGGTCCACCAGCAGCGCATCTGGGACCGGTTCGCTCCCGGCGACGGCCCGGAGAAGCTGGAAGAGGTGATCGCGGCCCTGCGCCGGGAAGACCCGCCATTCCACATGGAAGGCGGGAGCTGGACCAACGACCGCTCGTGGGTGCGGGGCTACGAGGGCGTGCTGGGTCCGATGGAGAAGGTCAGCGCCCTGTTCGCCGAGCAGGCGGCGCGCGGCGGCGTTTCGACCACCGAGCACCGTTACCGCAACGCCCTCTTTCACCTCCTCGCCTCGCAGACGAGCTGTTTCCGCTTCTGGGGCGAGGGTACCTGGACCGACTACGGCCGCGAGATCCTGCGCCGCGCCGAAAAAATCCTGGAGCAGGAGTTTTGAGGCCGACCAGCCCGCATTCTCACCAGGAATCTGGCGCATTCACGGGAGCGCACGGCCGGCAAGCGGTAGGGCCGAATTCATTCGGCCGACGGCGTATCCCCGGCCCTTCCGGCATCGTGCGAATGAATTCGCACCAACGGCAAGGCGTTTCATCCGATCGGGACCCACCCACGCGGCGGTCGTGAGAGATGGGGCCAGACCCATCTGAATTCATGGGGCCAGCCATGCGTCGACCGATCGTTGCCGTCGTCGCCACGATTCCGTCGCCCGGGTCGCGACGAGTGGCCACGACGCCATGGCCAAGTTAGCGATACCGGGCGTGGAGAAGCGTCTTGCCGACGCGACCCTCCTACCGCAAGCGTCCCGACGTTTCCCGTGACCCCCGTACGGCCGTCCGTGTCCCGTCACGATTCAGCATCGCCGTGAGAAGTCCGGGTCAATCCTCCCACAAGCGCGCGAGGTTCATTGTCCATGACGCGATCGATGGCCACCGATTCCGCCACCGAGAGGAGACCACGATCCAGCGACATCACCGGGTAACCGGTTGCCCGAGCGCAGGCGAGTACGTAGGCATCGTAGGCATAGATCGGAGCCGCAGCCGCAATTCGAATGGCTTCCACAAGATCCACATCCAAGAACCGCACCGGGATCGACGTCGAATCGTGAGGCAGGTGGGCCGGCGTCTGGTCGCCGAGGTGGTGGGTGCGGTGGAGGCCCTCGCCACGCACCCGGACACGGGGAGGGTGGTGCCCGAATTCAACCTCCCCGACCTCCGGGAGCTGATCCGCCCCCCCTTTCGCATCGTCTACCGGCGGGAGGCAGGCAGAGTGCGGGTGGTCCGCGCGTGGCGAAGCGAACGGCTATTGAAGCGGCCGGAAGGCTGGGAATCGCGACGTGCCGGGGTTAAGAGCGGGTCCTCTCGCAAAGCCGCGAAGACGCCAAGGCTTGCGACCGAGCCCAACCAAGCCGACCGCTAATCGCTAAGAGCTGACCGCCGGCGCGGCGCAGCCGCGCCTAATACCGGTAGTAGTCCGGCTTGTACGGCCCGGTGACGGGGACACCGAGGTAGCGCGCCTGCTCCGCGGTGAGCTGGGTGAGGCGGACGCCGAGCTTGCCGAGGTGGAGGTGGGCGACCTTTTCGTCCAGGATCTTGGGCAGGGTGTAGACCCGGTGCTCATACTTGCCCGGGTTCAGCCACAGCTCGATCTGCGCCAACACCTGGTTGGTAAAGGAGTTGGACATCACGAAGCTGGGGTGGCCGGTGGCGCAGCCGAGGTTCACGAGACGACCTTCGGCCAGGAGGAGGATGCGCTTGCCGTCCGGGAAGATCACATGGTCGACCTGGGGTTTGATGTTCTCCCACGGCAGGTCGCGGATCGCCGCCACCTCGATCTCGGAGTCGAAGTGGCCGATGTTGCACACGATCGCCTGGTCCTTCATCGCCGCCATGTGGGCGCGGGTGATGACGTTGCAGCACCCCGTGGCGGTGACGAACAGGTCGGCGGTGGCCGCCGCCTCGTCCATGGTCGTCACCTCGAAGCCCTCCATCGCCGCCTGGAGGGCACAGATCGGGTCGATCTCGGTGATCAGCACCCGCGCCCCCTGGGCGACCAGGGACTGGGCGCATCCCTTGCCCACGTCGCCATAACCGCACACCAGCGCGACCTTGCCGGCGACCATCACGTCGGTGGCGCGCTTGATGCCGTCCAGCAGGGACTCGCGACAGCCGTAGAGGTTGTCGAACTTCGACTTGGTGACCGAGTCGTTGACGTTGAATGCGGGCACCGCCAGGGTCCCGGCGCGCTCCATCTCGTAGAGACGATGGACGCCGGTGGTGGTCTCCTCGGAGAGGCCGCGCACCTCGGCGATCAGGTCGGGGTATTTCTCGTGCATCACCTGAGTGAGGTCACCGCCGTCGTCCAGGAGCATGTTGGGGCGCCAGCCGTCGGGGCCGGCGATGGTCTGCTCCACGCACCACCAGTACTCCGCCTCGCTCTCCCCCTTCCAGGCGAAGACCGGCACGCCGCTGGCCGCGATCGCCGCGGCCGCGTGGTCCTGGGTGGAGAAGATGTTGCAGGAGCTCCACCGCACCTCCGCCCCCAGGGCGGTGAGGGTCTCGATGAGCACCGCGGTCTGGATGGTCATGTGCAGGCAGCCGGCGATCCGCGCCCCGGCCAATGGCTGCGCCGCGCCGTACTCCGCACGCAGGGCCATCAGCCCGGGCATCTCGGTCTCGGCAATGGCGATCTCCTTGCGCCCCCAGGCGGCGAGCGAGAGGTCGGCAACCTTGTAGTCGGTGGTGGTGGTGCTCATGGCAAATCCAGAATGAGTGAGAAAACCATCTAAGGAAGGCAGGAAAAGAAGGAAAGCAGGCAATGTCGGATTGGGTACGATGGCTGGCGAGCCTCGCTTCCTGCCTTCCTGCCCCTTTCCTGCGTTCCTTAGAGGGAGGTTTGTCGCGTCGGGCAGGTCATACCTTACAGGCAGTGCGCAGGTCGTCCACCCGGTCGGTGCGCTCCCAGGTAAAGGCGGGGCCGACGATCTGGCGGCCATTGCCATTGTCCCAGGTGACGTCCTCGGGCGTGCGGCCGAAGTGGCCGTAGGCGGCGGTCGGCTTGTAGATCGGGCGCAGGAGGTCGAGGGTGGCGATCATCCGCGCCGGCTTGAGGTCGAAGACCTCGCGCACCGCCCGCTCCAGCACCTCGCGGGGGACCTGGCCGGTGCCGAGGGTGTCCACCAGCACCGAGGTCGGCTCGGCCACGCCGATGGCATACGAGACCTGCACCTCGCAGCGCGCGGCGAGACCTGCGGCGACGATGTTCTTGGCGATGTAACGCGCCATGTAGGCACCGGAGCGGTCGACCTTGGACGGGTCCTTGCCGGAGAAGGCACCGCCGCCGTGGCGGCCCACGCCGCCGTAGGTGTCGACGATGATCTTGCGCCCGGTCAGGCCACAGTCCCCCTGGGGCCCGCCCACCACGAAGCGGCCGGTGGGGTTGATGTGGTAGGTGATGTGCTCGTCGTCGATCAGCTCCGCCGGGATCGCCCTCTTGATCACCCGCTCGATCATGTCCTCGCGGATCTCGGCGAGGGGCACGGTGTCGGAGTGCTGCGTGGAGACGACCACCGTGTCGACGCGCACCGGTTTACCGTCATCGTACTCGACGCTCACCTGCGATTTGCCATCCGGCCGTAGGTACTCCAGCTCGTCGCGATGGCGCGCCTCGGCGAGTCGCCGGGTAATGCTATGGGCGAGGTGGACCGGCATGGGCATCAGCTCCGGGGTCTCGTCCGACGCGTAGCCGAACATCAGCCCCTGGTCCCCGGCCCCCTGCTCCTCCGCGTGGTCCGCGTCCCGATCCACCCCCATGGCGATGTCCTTCGACTGCTCGTCGATGGAGGTGATCACCGCGCAGGTCTCGAAGTCGAAGCCGTAGTGGGCCGAGGTGTAGCCGATGTCGCGGATCGTCTTGCGCACGATCTTCGGGATGTCGACGTAAGCAGCCGTGGTGATCTCGCCCGCCACCATGGCCAGGCCCGTGGTCACGAGGGTCTCACACGCGACCCGGGAGTGGGGGTCGTCGGCGAGCAGTGCGTCGAGGATCGCGTCGGAGATCTGGTCCGCGACCTTGTCCGGGTGGCCCTCGGTGACGGATTCGGAGGTGAAGAGAAAGCGCTCGGCCATGGCGGCTCCAGCAAAAGGGAACAGACCGACTCCTGATCGGAGGGGGGACCGGCAACGCTAGGAAAACCGCGACGTCGGCGCAACTGTTTCCCTGCCTGGCGAGGGGCTTCTATACTGCCGCGTTCCACCGCCGCCTGCCCCCTCCCCCACCGGGGGAGGGCCGGGGTGGGGGCCGCTCAACGATCTACCCCGGAGGGGTGTCAGCGAATCCCCCTCCTTCCGGGAGGGGGCCTGGGGGAGGGCGGTGGGATTCAGCACTTGGTCTGCTAGCTTACCCAACCAACTCTTCACTCCTCACGCCCTCCCCCCAACCCCCTCCCGGGGGGAGGGGGAGCAATCCTCCCTGCTTCCTGTGCCCTCCTCCCCCCTTCTCACCCTCGCCCACGACAAGGTGATCGTCTTCGACGGCGCCATGGGCACCTCCCTCCAGAAAATGGGGCTGACCGCCGACGACTTCGCCGGCCTGGAGGGGTGCAACGAGGTCCTGGTGCGCACCCGGCCCCAGGTGATCCAGGAGGTGCACGCCGGCTTTCTCGCGGTGGGGGCCGACGTGGTGGAGACCGACACCTTCGGCGGCCTGCCCTTCGTCCTCGGGGAGTACGGCCTGGCGGCCGAGTGCTTCGACCTCGCCGCCCGCGCCGCGCGCATCGCCCGGGAGGTGGCGGACGACTTCGCCGCGGCCGCCCGCCCGCGCTTCGTCGCCGGCTCCATGGGGGGCGGCACCAAGCTCCCGTCCCTGGGCCACATCCGCTACAGTGAGCTGGTGGCCGGCTATACCGAGCAGGCCCGCGGCCTGCTCGCCGGGGGCGTCGACCTCCTGCTGATCGAGACCGCCCAGGATCCCCTGACCATCAAGGCGGCGATCGCCGGCAGCCAGGAGGCGATGCGCCGGGAGGGGCGCCAGGTACCCATCGCCGTCTCGGTCACCGTGGAGACCACCGGTACCCTCCTGGTGGGCAGCGATATCTCGGCGGTGTGGGCGATCCTGGAGCCCTACCCCATCGACTTCATCGGGATGAACTGCGCCACGGGTCCGGCGGAGATGAGCGACCACATCCGCACCCTGTGCCACGAGTCCGACCGGCTGATCACCTGCTGCCCCAACGCCGGTCTGCCGGAGAACGTGGACGGCCGGGCGGTCTACCCCCTGGGACCCGCGGACCTCGCCCGCCACCTCGCCCACTTCGTCACCGACCTGGGGGTGAACGTGGTCGGGGGGTGCTGCGGCACGACGCCGGACCACATCGCGGCGATCGCCGCCGCGGTGGCGGACCTCACCCCGGCCCGCCGCCAGCCGCAATTCACCCCGGCCGCCGCCTCCCTCTACGCCGCCCAGCCGCTCACCACCGAGCCGGCTCCGGCCCTGATCGGCGAGCGGCTCAACGCCAACGGCTCGCGCGCCTTCCGCGACATGCTTCAGGCCGAGGCCTGGGACCCGATGGTCGCCCTGGCCCGGGACCAGGCGCGGGAGGGGGCCCACCTCCTGGACGTGTGCGTCGCCTATGTGGGCCGCGACGAGGGGCGCGACATGGTGGAGTTGATCTCCCGCCTGAACACCGCCGCGACCCTGCCCCTGGTGATCGACTCCACGGACGAGGCGGTCCTGGAGCGGGCCCTGGCCCTGTGCTCCGGCCGCGCGGTGATCAACTCCATCAATCTCGAGGACGGCGAAGGGCGCGCGGACCGGATCTGCGCCCTGGCGCGGCGCTTCGGCGCGGCCCTGATCTGCCTGACCATCGACGAGGAGGGGATGGCGAAGACCGTGGCGCGCAAGGTGGCGATCGCCGCGCGGCTCCACGCCATCGCCTGCGAGCGCCACGGCCTGCGCCCCTACGACCTGATCTTCGACCCCCTCACCTTCACCCTCGGCTCGGGCGATCCCGAGTTCCGCACCGCCGGCCGCGACACCCTGGAGGCGATCACCCTGATCAAGGAGCGGTTGCCCGGGGTGCGCACGGTCCTCGGCCTCTCCAATTGCTCCTTCGGCCTGAAGCCGGCGGCGCGGCTGGTGCTCAACTCGGTCTTCTTGCACGAGGCGGTGGCCGCCGGGCTGGATCTCGCCATCGTCCACGCGGGCAAGATCCTCCCCCTGAATCGGATCGACGCGGAGGAACGGCAGGCATGTCTCGACCTGATCCACGACCGCCGTGATCCCCGCTGGCCCGACGCCGATCCCCTCCACTGGCTCCTCCAGCACTTCGAGGCCGCCGCCCCGCGGGCCGCGCAGGCCCAGGCGGCGCGTGCCCTCCTGCCGGTGGGGGAGCGCCTCACCGCCCGCATCGTCGACGGCGATCGGGTCGGGCTGGAGGCCGACCTCGACGAGGCCCTCGTGGCCACGCCGCCGCTCACGATCATCAACACCTTCCTGCTCGACGGCATGAAGGAGGTGGGGCGGCTATTCGGCGCCGGCGAGATGCAGCTCCCCTTCGTGCTCCAGGCGGCGGAGGTGATGAAGGCCGCGGTCGCCCATCTGGAGCCGCACATGGAGCGGGCCGAGGGCACGGCACGCGGCACCCTGGTCCTCGCCACGGTGAAGGGGGACGTCCACGACATCGGCAAGAACCTGGTGGACATCATCCTCACCAACAACGGCTACCGGGTGGTCAACCTGGGGATCAAGCAGCCGGTGGAGACCATCCTCGCCGCCGCCGCCGAGCACCATGCCGACGCCATCGGCCTCTCCGGCCTGCTGGTGAAGTCGACCCAGGTGATGAAGGAGAACCTGGAGGTGATGAACGAGCGCGGCCTGCGCCTGCCGGTGCTGCTGGGCGGCGCGGCCCTGACGCGGCGCTTCGTGGAGGACGTCCTGGACCCGCTCTACGGCGGCGCCGCGCTGTACGGCAAGGACGCCTTCGACGGCCTCCACCACATGGACCGGATCGTGCGCGGGGAGGTGGGGCAGGGGTCAGGAGTCAGGGGTCAGGGGTCAGGGGATGATGGCGTCGCACCGGAGCAGGTCCCCCCTCCCCCCGTGGGAGGGGGACAGGGGGAGGGGAAGCCGGCGATCACCGCCACCGCCCCGTCCGCCCCCTCTCCCCAGCCCTCCCCCACGAGGGGGGAGGGAGCTTGGCAGCGGGTGTCGGCGGCAAGCCCCTCCGGCCGTCCCCCCCGAGGAGAGAGCGAGGTTCGCACCGTCCCCCCCGCCCCCACGATCCCCACGCCGCCCTTCTGGGGGTCGCGGATCGCCACGCCGCCCCTGCACGAGGTCTTCGCCTTCCTCAACGAGACCGCCCTGTTCAAGGGCCAGTGGCAGGTGCGCCAGGGCAAGCGGTCCAAGGCCGACTACCAGGCCGAGCTCGACGCGCACATTATCCCCGCCTTCGAGGCCCTGAAGGGTCGCGCGATCGCCGAGCGCCAGCTCGTGCCCCAGGTGGTCTACGGCTACTGGCCGTGCAATGCGGACGGCGACGACCTCCTGCTCTTCGACCCGTCGAGCGACGCCGAGCTGTTGCGCCTCCCCTTCCCGCGCCAGGCGAGCAACGACCGCCACCTCTGCCTCGCCGACTACTTCCTGCCCATATGGGCGGGCCGCTGCGACGTCGTCGCCCTCCAGGCGGTCACGGTCGGTGGCCGGGCGACGGAGATCGCCCAGGAGCTGTTCGCGGCCGACCGCTACCAGGACTACCTCTACTTCCACGGCCTGGCGGTGGAGACCGCCGAGGCCCTCGCCGAGCACTGGCACCAAAAGGTACGCCACGAGCTGGCCATCGACGGGGGTGAGTCGGCCGACGTCCGCGACCTGTTCCACACCCGCTACCAGGGGCGGCGCTACTCCTTCGGCTATCCCGCCTGCCCCGACCTGGAGGTCCAGGCACCGCTCTTCGAGCTGCTCGACGCGGCACGCATCGGCCTGTCCCTCACCGAGGAGTTCCAGATCGTCCCGGAGCAGTCCACCGCGGCCCTCATCGTCCACCACCCGGCCGCGACCTATTTCAGCGTTTAGCCACGGGTGCACCACAGAGACACAGAGCACACAGAGGGTCAGCGAACCGGGCGATGGTCGATCAATCCGCTGCCCCGACGTGCCCCCAAAATGGGAACACGAAAGCACGAAAGATTGAAAACACGAAAGGTTTCCAAGGGTTGTTTTTCGTGCCTTCGCCCTTTCGTGCCTTCGTGTTCCAGCGGTGTGAGGGGCGTCTGATCGCCCAGGGCTATTTCCGCTAATCCCCAGCAAGGGTTGCCCCTGATCGTGTTCTTTGTGACCTCTGTGTCTCTGTGGTGAAACCCCATCGAATGCCCCCGCTGTTCACCTACGACCTGCTGCGCCGTCACGTCAGCCAGACCTTCCTGGAGCAGGGGCTGCGCTACGTGCAGGCCGGGCGGGTCGCCGATCTGCGGGCGACGGCTGGCACGGTCACCGGCCTGGTGGGCGGCGGCCGCGGCCGGCCGTTTCACGTGGAGATCCGCCTCCATGCGGCGGGCGGCAACACCCTCCTGGAGACGCTCTGCACCTGCCCCCGCGGGGATGCGTGCAAGCACGTGGCCGCCGTGGGCCTCGCCTACCTGGCGGAGGACCCGGGGGTGGCCGAGCTGACTCGCGCCACCGGCAGCGCCGAGGCGTCCCGGCTGTTTTACGCGTGGGAACGCACCCTCACCACGGCGCTGGAGCCAGAGGAGACTTTCTTCCGTCCCCCCGCTTTACCCACCCCGGAGCCGGGCCCGACCCCCACCCTGCTCTACCTGCTGGCGTCCCAACCGGGCGGACTTGCCCTGCAATTGCTGCGGCGCGGCGGCGGCGAAGGGGAGCTGCGCCCGTTCCCGTTCGGCCGCCTGCGCCAGCTCCCGCCCTCGGCCCTCGACCCCTTCGACCACTACCTCCTCGACGCCCTCGGCCTCTTCCTCCCATACGGCCCGGGGATGCGGCTCGACCTCTCCCCGGCCCAGGGGGGGTGGCTGATCACCCGGCTCCTGGCCACCGGTCGCCTCCGCTTCGAGCGCAGCGATGCCCCGGCGGCCCGCGCCGGTCCGCCGCGCCGCCTCGGGGTGGAGCTGGCCGAGGTGGACGACGGCTACCGTTTCCGCTTCACCCCGCCGCCGGGGACGTTCACCGCGGAGCCGGTAGCCGCGTGGCCCTACCCCCAGGGGGCGGCCGTGACCGCCGTGGGGGCTCACGACGCCGTCGTGGCCCTGCCGGTCGATCCCCCCCTCTATCTGGACCCCGCGAACGGCGAGGTCGGGCCCCTCGCCACCCCGGTCCCCCACCTCGCCCTGTGCCACATGCTGACCAGCCCGGCCCTGGCCCTCTCCGAGGCGCACCATTTCACCTCTCGCTGGGGGCGGCGGTGCTGGGCCGCGGACGGCCGTTTCCCGGAGCCGGTGGCCGACACCAGCCCGTGGGTCGAGGGAGTCGCACCCGTCCCCCACCTGCGGCTGGTGGAGGTGCCGAGCGACCGTCCCGGCGAGCTGATCCCCCAGGTGGAAGGCCACCTCGCCTTCGCCTACGGCGACGCTCCGGCCGTGGCCTACGGCACGCCGCGGGTGCCGCGCGCCGCGCGCGACGGCGCCGCGGTCCGGGTGCGACGCGATGGCGCCGCCGAGGAGGCCGCCGCGGACCAGCTCCGTCTGGCCGGATGGGACGAGGAGCGCGACGCCCACGACGCGCCCCTGTTCGTGCAGCGCGACATCGCCGAGCACGTCGCCTTCTATCGCACCGCCCTCCCCGACCTGGTCACCGAAGGGTGGATGGTGGAGGAGGCCCTGACCACCCTGCGTGTCACCGAGGAGGAGGGCGAGGTGCGCGGCGCCATCGCCGCCGACGGCGACGGCTTCGCCATGGACCTCGCCTTCGGCGTGGGCGACGAGCGCATCGACTTGACCCCCCTGCTGCACGGCTACCTGGAGGGGGAGCAGGTGGGACGCACGCGCAGCGGCCGGCTCTTCCTCCTCCCGGCGGCCCAGTTCGACCGGGTCCTGGAGCTGTTGGAGGAGCTCGGCGAGCACGACCTGAGCCGACCCCTGCACCTCGCCCGCTACCACGCCATCCAGCTCGAGGAGCTGGAGGCGGCGGCCAACCTGGCCGGGGACGAGTCGTGGCGCCACCTCGCCTCGGGCCTGCGCAACTTCCAGCAACTGGCGGCCGTGGCACCGCCCGTCGGGCTGCAGGCCGAGCTGCGCCCCTACCAGAACGAGGGGCTCACCTGGCTCAACTTCCTGCGCGAGACCGGCCTGCACGGCATCCTCGCCGACGACATGGGGCTCGGGAAGACGGTCCAGGCCCTCGCCCTCCTGCTGCTGGAGAAGGAGGCGGGCCGCCTCGACCGGCCGAGCCTGGTGGTGGTCCCCACCTCCCTGGTCTTCAACTGGGAGGCCGAAGCGGCGCGCTTCGCGCCCGAGCTTCGGGTTCTGCCCCTCCACGGCACCGCCCGCAAGCGGCGCTACGCCGAACTGGAGCAGGCCGATCTGGTGCTCACCACCTACGGCCTGCTGCGCTGGGACCGGGCCCGGTTGGCCGAGCACGAGTTCCACTACGTGATCCTCGACGAGGCCCAGGCGATCAAGAACGACCGCACCCAGGTGTCGCGCCTGGTGCGTCTCCTTAAGGCACGCCACCGGCTGACCATGACCGGCACGCCGATGGAGAACCACCTCGGCGAGCTGTGGAGCCAGTTCGCGTTCCTGATGCCCGGCTTCCTCGGCACCCGCAAGCAGTTCAACGAGCTGTTCCGCAAGCCGATCGAGCGCGCCAGCGACCCGGAGGCGGACCGGCCGCGCCTCGCCCGCGAGCGCCTCGGCCGGCGCATCCGACCCTTCGTCCTGCGCCGCACCAAGGGGCAGGTGGCGGTCGAGTTGCCGAAGAAGAGCGAGATCCCCCTCTACTCGGAGCTCGCCGGGGACCAGCGCGACCTCTACGAGACGATCCGCCTCGCCTACCTGGAGAAGGTGCGGCGGGAGGTGCAGGAACAGGGGATCCAGCGCTCGCAGATCACCATCCTCGACGCCCTGCTGCGCCTGCGCCAGGTGTGCTGCCACCCGCATCTCGTCAAGTTGTCCGCCGCCAAGGGGGTTCACACCGCGGTGAAGATGGATCAGCTCACCGACCTGATCCCGGAGGCGGTCGAGGAGGGGCGGCGCATCCTGGTCTTCTCCCAGTTCGTGCAATTCCTCGCCATCGTGCGCACCTGGTGCACGGCGCAGGGGTTCGACTTCGCCTACCTCGACGGCGCCACCACCAACCGCAAGGGGGTGGTAGAGACGTTCCAGGAGGGGGAGACCCCGCTCTTCTTGATCAGCCTGCGCGCCGGCGGAGCCGGCCTCAACCTGACGGCGGCGGACACGGTGATCCACCTCGACCCCTGGTGGAACCCGGCGGTGATGGACCAGGCCACCGACCGGGCCCACCGCATCGGCCAGGACAAGCCGGTGCAGGTCTACAACCTGATCACCCGTGGCACCGTGGAGGAGAAGATCCTCGGCCTCCAGGCGCGCAAGCAGCGCCTCGCCGACGACGTCCTCACCACCACCCGCGAGGGCGGCCACCAGATCACCTCCGAGGACCTGGAGGTGCTGTTCGAGCCGCTGGGGAGCTGACAGCTAATAGCTGTCAGCTCCAGCTCCACCGACTCCCAGAGCACGAGCTGGGGGGGGGTAGCCCGCCTTCCTCACCAGGGATCGGCGCGAGAGTGTGCCAATGTGCGGAGACGTTCGCCAGCCTCCCGGTAGGAGCCGAATCCCTTCGGCGACCCAGGCCCGACAGGGCCTGCCGCGCCTGCGGCGCGGGATCGCCGGTGCAACCGGCTCCTACCTCGGACGAGGAGACGGCCAGCAGATTCATGGTGGAAATGCGGGTTAGCTACAGCTCCACCGACTCCCATAGCATGAGCTGGGGCGGGCCCAGCAGAAGCCCCTTGGGCATGGGGTTGCCGGCGTGGGCCTTGCGGAAGGCCTCGGACTGGGTCCAGGCGGCGAACGCCTCCTGTGACTCCCAGGTGGTGTGGGAGGCATAGCGGTGGCTGCCGTCGGCGTCGTCCTGGCGGCGCACCAGGTGAAACTCCCGAAAGCCGGGGACCTCGTCCAGGTGGCTGTCGCGCTGGCGCCAGCGCTCCTCGAACTCGCCACCGCGGCCGGCGGCGACGTGGAACTGGTTCATGGCGATGAACATGGTGACTCCTCTGGCGGGGTTCGGTGGTGGGCGCGCATCCCTCGGTCCTTGTCTCACGACACGCGGTAAGCGATGGTCCCCCGTAGACCACCGGTCCCGGTTACGGGATAGTAACCGGCCTTCCGTCAGGAACGGACCGATCATCCCGATGAACAGCTTTACCTACCGCGACGACATTCTCTACGCCGAAGGGATCTCCCTGGCCCGGCTGGCGGAGGCGGCGTCCACCCCCTTCTACTGCTACAGCCACGCCCACCTCGTGAGTCAGATCGCGGCGTTCGACGGCTCGTTCGGCGACCTGCCGCACCTCACCTGTTTCTCGGTGAAGGCCAACAGCAACCTCGCGGTGCTGGCGATCATGGCGCGACGCGGCCTGGGCTTCGACATCGTCTCCGGCGGCGAGCTGGCGCGCTGCCTGGCCGCCGGGGCCGCGGCGGCAAAGATCGTCTATTCCGGGGTGGGCAAGACGTGGGCCGAGATGCGCCAGGCCCTGGAGGCGGGGATCCGCTGCTTCAATGTCGAGTCGCCCGGCGAGCTCGACCTCCTCAACCAGGTCGCCGGCGAGGTGGGAGTGAAGGCGCCGATCGCCCTGCGGGTCAACCCGGACGTGGACCCGCAGACCCATCCGTACATCGCCACCGGCCTGAAGGAGAACAAGTTCGGCATCGCGTACGAGGCGGCCGTCGCCGAGTACCGGCGGGCCGCGGCCATGGAGCACGTCGAGGTGGTGGGGGTGGACTGCCACATCGGCTCCCAGCTCACCAAGCTCACTCCCTTCCTCGACGCCCTCGACCGGGTGCTGGCCCTGGTCGACGAGCTGCGGGATGCCGGCATCCCGGTGCGCGACCTCGACATCGGCGGCGGCCTGGGCATCGTCTACCAGGACGAGACTCCGCCCTCCCCCGAGGAGTACGCCCGGGCGATCTGCGGCCCGGTGGCGAAGCGCGACCTCACCCTGATCTTCGAGCCGGGCCGGGTACTGGTGGGCAACGGCGGCTGCTTCGTGACCAAGGTCCTCTACACCAAGGAGAACCAGGGCAAGCGGTTCACCATCGTCGACGGCGCCATGAACGACCTGGTGCGCCCGGCCCTGTACAACGCCTACCAGGAGATCCGCCTGGTGCGCCGCGACGGCATCCGACCGATGTGCGTTACCGACGTGGTCGGCCCGATCTGCGAGAGCGGCGACTTCTTCGCCCGTAACCGGGAGCTGCCCGAGCTGCGCCCCGGCGACCTCCTGGCGGTGATGTCCGCCGGCGCCTACGGCTTCTCCATGGCCTCCACCTACAACACCCGGCCGCGGGTCCCGGAGGTCCTAGTCAAGGGCGACCGCTTCCACATCGTCCGGCCCCGCGAGACGGTGGCACAGCTCATGGCCGGCGAAAACATCCCCGACGGCATCTGACCCCTGACCCCCGGCCCCCGACATGCGCCTCCCCTTCACCAAGATGCACGGCCTGGGCAACGACTTCGTCGTCCTCGACGGGGTGAGCCGGACCCTGCCCGACCTGGCACCGCACGCCCGACACCTCTGCGACCGGCGCTTCGGGATCGGTTGCGACCAGCTCCTGGTGATCACCCCGCCCACCGAGCCCACGTGTGACTTCCGCATGCGGATCTACAACGCCGACGGCTCCGAGGTGGAGATGTGCGGCAACGGCATCCGCTGCTGCGCCCGCTATCTGGTGGATCGCGGCCTGACGGAGAAGGCGGAGATCCGGGTGGAGACCGGGGCCGGGGTGATCGTGCCACGGCTGGTGGGCGACCGGGTGCGGGTCGACATGGGGCGGCCGGTGCTGGAGGGGCGCAAGATCCCCGTCGACCTCGACGGCCTGGTCATGTCCCACCCCCTGGAGGTGGCCGGCGAGCGCCTCCCCTTCACCTGCGTCTCCATGGGCAACCCCCACGCGGTCACCTTCGTCAAGGCGGTCGCGGCGGTGGACCTGGCGCGCCTCGGCCCGGTGGCGGAGCACCACCCCTTCTTCCCCAGGCGGGCCAACATCGAGTTCGTGCAGATCGACGCCCCGGACGAGGTGACCGTGCGGGTCTGGGAACGGGGCGCCGGCGCGACCCTCGCCTGCGGCACCGGCGCCTCGGCGGTGTGCGTCGCCGGGGTGCTGGAGGGGCGCACCGAACGCGAGATCATCGTCCACCTCCCCGGCGGCGACCTGACCGTCGAGTGGTCGGAGGCCGACGACCACGTCTACATGACCGGCCCCACCGCCGAGGTCTTCAGCGGCGAGATCGACCTGCCAGCCTGACCGCCCCAAACGGCCGGTCGGGGCTACGTTCTTGGGCGGTCGATCTCGACGATCCGTAGCCGCCGGATGCCCTGCGGCAGGTGGACCTCGACCTCGTCGCCGCGGCGTTTGCTCAGCAGTTCCACCGCCAGCGGCGCGTGGGGGCTGATGGTGCCCGCCCGTGGGTCGCCGCGACCGGCATTGATCTGCACGTAGCGGACTTCGCCCGGCGCATCGACCCGCTCGAAACCAACGGTGTCGCCGATTTCGACCCGAAGGTTGTCCTCCCCGAAGGCGAGCGACGTTTGACCGCGTCTATCTGCCGGCGTGCTCCCAGGATCATCACGACTCGATAGCTCGCCATCAGCGCTCCCCGGCGCGGCGGCGTCCGCTACTGGCACGATCTCCCCATGGCGACTACCGTCCAGCCCTGTTCCGTCGCCCTCGGCATCTCCCTTCGAACCGCTCACGCCTCCATCGCCGGGTTCGACTACCCGGTGTTCCGTATACCGGCCCACGACGACCTCTTTCGCCCCCAGGGGAGCGATGCCCATCGAATTCAGGGTCGTGGTGAGGTCCGCCAGGCACGCCTCCGGGTCCGCGTAGTAGCTCGACGCCCAGCACCGCCAGAAACGCCAGCCCATCCGCTCCAGGGTGCGTTGGCGCGACATGTCGTGCTGCCACTGCTCGACATCGTGGTGCTGGCTGCCATCCAGCTCCACGGCGAGACGGCGGTCGTCGGTCCCGTCGATCACCAGGTCGATGCGGTAGCGCCCCACCCGCACCTGCGGCGTCACCCGGTAGTCACGGGCCACCAACGTGTCAAACACGGCGCGCTCGAAATCCGACTCGCACCGCTCGCGCAGGTGACCCACTTCGGCGGTGTCCTGGCGCAGGGGTGAGGCGAAGTGGTCGAGTAGCTTGGCACGAAGGTCCTCCTGCGACCGGAGCTGCTCGCGGGTGACACTGCGTACCAGGTACATGCGGTCACGCGCGCGGGAGGCGGCGACGTTGAAACGCTGCTCGAAGAGGGTGCCCGCCACCGCCCTGAGGTTCGCCGAATCGGCGACCATGGAGAGGAAGACGATATCCGCCTCCTTCCCCTGGAAGGTCATGGCATCGCCGCAGCGGATCTTGTGGCGCATGTAGACCTCTTCTCCCAGCTCGGCGATGAGCTGCTCCTGGATCAGGTGGGCCTGGTCGTGGCCGAGCAGGGAGACCACGCCGATGGTGCGCCCCTGGAATCGGGGGTCGGCGGCGAGGGCCTTGATCTCGGCGACGATGCAATGCGCCTCGGGGGGATTGACGTCGTTGCGCGGCGGCCGGTAGCCGCCCTTGACGAAGATGTCGACCAGCGGCGGATCGATGCGCTCCGAGGGCTTGGGGATGCGCAGGGGACGAAGGAGGCCGTCGGGATAGAAGTGGCGGCTGGAGAAGGCGATGATCGGCTCCACACAGCGGAAGTGCTCGCGCAGAACCAGGGCGTCGGTGGCGAAGACCGCCCGCCCCCAGGCGTAGATGGAGCTCCCCGACAGGAAGAGGTTGCCGTACGGGACCTCACGCAGGTACCGGTGTTCGAGATCACGGATATCGGCGTCTTTGATGCCCACATCCGACGGGCTGACCTGCTTGTCGTCCCCCACCACCAATAGCTGCTTGCCGCGCACGATGGACGGCAGTGCCCATGCGTCGCTTTGCGATGCCTCGTCGATGATCACCAGGTCGAAGGAGCCCAGCTCGGCAGGCAGGCTCTCGGAAACCCGCCAGTGGGGCATGATCCAGCACGGCACGGCGCGATGTGCCGTGGCCATCGCCTTCTGGGCATCGCGACGGAAGCGGGGAGCACGGATGCCGGTGCCTCTTTTCATGCGGCGGATCGCCGTCAGGTAGGCCTGGAGGGCAGCACCGAGATCGGGTGTGAGCCCCTCCTTGAGGCGCAGCCAGGTGAGCTGTTCGACCAGGCGCTCGGTGGCATGGCGCAGGTCGTCCTCCGCACGCAGGCGATCAACCGACAGCCCCTGGAGCGCCTGCCGGCCGTCGATCGCCTGGAGGTACCCCCAGGCGCGCGCCCACTCCCAGGCGGTGCGCCAGTCCACGGGCAGCAGCGGGTCGTCGTCGGTCGCAGGCTGCTCGCACAGGGCCGCGGCCCAGTGGGGAGCGCCGGAGTCCGCGATCCGGGTGGTCACCCGGTCGATCTCCGCCAGATCTTCGGCCAGGATCTGCACCCGCTCGACCTCCGCCCGAAGTCGGCCCCACGCGTGTCCTACAGCGGCGGGGTCCTGAGCGGGGTCGCCGAGGGTCTCGTCGACAAACGCCCGCAGGCGATCGCCCACCGGCCCGCCGCAACCGGCGACCTCGTTGAAGAGCTTGTCACGGGCAGAGATCACCCGCCGGAGCCGCGCGTGCTCCAGGTGATGATCGAGGACGGCGACGAGGCGCTCCAGCTCGCTCGGCGTGCCGCAGAGGGTATCGGGGTCGAAGCCCCGTGCGATCACCGTGGGCAACAGCGCCGTGAAGCGAGGCTCGTCCTCCAGGGCGACGGTGCGGACGTGTGCGATCTGCCGGGCGAGATCGGCCATTTCTCGTAGACCACCGGCCTCCTTGCCGGTAACGGGCGGGCCACCGACCTCCGCGGCGAGGACCGTCCAGCGCGCCGCGGCCCCCCGAGTCTCCGCGAGGAGATCGAGGTGGTCGGCCACCGCCTGCCACGCCTCGCGGGTCGCGGGCACCTCACCCGCCACGCGGATCGCCTCCACCCAGCGACGCACCTCCTTGCCCACGGCAAGCCATCGAAAGGGACGCCGCCCTTCGGCCGCCCGGCCCACGGCCTCCCTGACCGGCGCACTGCCGATCGCCTCGGCCGGAAGGTCGACGGGGACCGCCAGGAGGCGCTGTCGCGTCTGTTCCAGTCGCTCGACCTCGGCCAGCCACACCGCCATTAGATCAAGGACGATGGGCCGCTCATCGCCCGCGGGAACTTGCCAAAGTCGCTTCATCGCCGCCAGCCATGGCACGGAGAACAGCGGTTGCATCGCGTGCAGGGCGTGGGCGAAGTCCCGGAGGGAGCGGGCCGAGGCCAGGGTCTCGTCGTCGCTGCCGGCCAGGGGAGCGATGGCTCCGGTGGAGAGCTGGGAGTCGAGGGCCTGAAATTGCACCAGGTCCGATTGGAGGCGAGCCAGCTCGTCGATCGTCGGCAGGCCCTCGACCCGCGCCAACCGCTCGCCGAGGTAGACGAGATCCGCGCCCGCGGTCCGCCGGGCGGCTCGCAGGTTGGCGATATCGCTTTCGCTGAACTGGGGCGCAAACCGATCGTCGGCACCCAGGTCGTCGGTCAGCCAGCCGTACCGCTCCCGCCCGTCCAGCACCTGCCGGGCGAGCTGGTCCGGCGTCAGCGCGTTGCCAAAGAAGGCCACCGGCCGGAACTGGCGCTCAGCCCATGCCCGTAGGTCGTGATCAAGGGCGGCGATGTGCTCATGGAGGTACTCCACCCGCCGCTGGAGGTCGGCGATCTTGCGGCGCAGCGCTGCCGCATCCAGGTCCGCCACCTCCGCGGCGATCTTGTCGACTGCATCACCGAGCTGCTTCAGACCCTCCCGTTCACTGGTGAGGAGGCTGATCACCAGTGGCCGGATCGTTTCCGGGATGTGATCGCGCAGCACCGCGAGGGCCGGCTCGCCCTTGGAGGTGACGAGGACCCGTTTCCCCAGGGCCAGGTAATGGCAAATGATGTTGGCGATGGTGTGGCTCTTGCCGGTACCCGGCGGTCCCTGGACCACCACCCCGTCCGCCTGTTCGAGCCGTTCCACGATCGCCACCTGCTCGCGGTTGAATGGCTTGGGAAACTAGAGATCGAGAAGTTCGCCCTCCTGCGAATCGCCAGGCGCCGGCTCGAATCCGAAGCATTCGATGCCGCGGACGCGGACCGGCCGACGCTCCGGGTGTTCCGTGGGCGGCCCGAGGGCGATCGTGCGCGCCGGGCCTGAGAACTGATCTGCGTCCTCCACCGCCAATTGCAGGCGCTGCACGTCCTGCGCCAGGACGTTCGTCGTTCGCTCCCGGGCAAAGAGGACCCAAGTGTCCGTGATGACCAAGTCGCCCCCGCCTGGCGGCACAGTCCGATCGCCGGGGTCCATTCGTTCGTGGGGCCAGTAGCGCGCGCCACGGTGGAGGTTCGCGACGGCGGTCTGCACGATCGGCTCGAAGGTTTCGCGGTGAAAAGGAGACAGGGCTTCCTCCAAACCGGCGAAGAACCGATTGGCGAACTCCTCGACGATGCGCACGCCGGGGATCTCTAGGTAACGGTAGAGGTCGAGCTCCACCACCGGCTCGCGCTGCGCCGGCCGCACCGCCATGGCCAGGGTCGCGTCATCCACCGCCAGCTCCACCCGCTGGGTGAGCAAGGGGTACGAGATCGCCTCCCGATCCTGCCGCCACACCGCCATTCCCACGCCCCATACCACTTCCGTCGGGGCGCCCGCCCCTTCGGTTTCGATGGACTGGTGGAGGGCGAAGAGGCGGTCGTAGAGACGGATCGCGCGCCGGCGGGGTAGCTCCTCTGCGGCCCAAGGATCCCACGCCTCCCGCAGGTAACCGTCCAACGCCGTTTCCACATAGCCGCACTCGTCCAGCCGCAGGGTGATAGTGCCGTCGGGGCCGGGCGGCTTGCGGTGAGCCACCGCCGGCAGGTCCTGGAACTCCTGGGGCCGGAGGGTGACCTCTTGATGGAGGACCGGGCGTGCGCCCGGGTCATCCTTGAGGTCGATCCACGGGCGAAGCAGGGGTGGCGGCGGGGGGACCGGCTGCGGATGGAGGCGCTGAAGGCGAAGCCAGACCTCGGTTTCCTCTTCGACGACGTCGAGGGCCAGACCGGGGAGACCCGTCACCTCGGCCTCGTAGATGGCCAAGCGTTTGTGGTCGGCGATGCGAAAGGTGGGCCGGCGCCGCAGCCGTTCTACCTCCGCAAGATATCGGAGGACCGCCTGGAGGTGGGCTTTGGTCGTGGCGAGATCGGGCATCGGCCGCGGTCCGGGCAAATTGCGTTCGTGCTGAACTCTACATCTTTACACAGCGGATCAAGACGGTCGGCTTCTTGTAAACGCTTTCGTTGCGGCCTACGGCTGCACCCGGCCGACCTCCATCTCGCCGGGCAGGACATCGGTGAGGAAGGGGTACAGGGGCACGGCGCGCACGTTGGGGCCGAGGGGGAAGGCGTCGCGCCCAGCGGTGACGATGTAGCCGCGGTCGGCGCCGATATCGGCCATCGCGCGCGTGTAGCCCGGAGCCAACCGCGGCGCGGCGGTGTGTTTGACCTCCACGGCTAGGCGGGCGCCGGAGGGGAGGGTGAGGACGAGGTCGATCTCGTCGCCGGTGTGGGTGCGGTAGAAAGTGGCATCGGTGCCGGGCTCCACCACCCGGAGCACCTGCTCCATGACGAACCCCTCGTAGGAGGCGCCGAGGACCGGATGGCCACGCAGCCGCTCCAGGTCGGGGATGCGCAGGAGGGTGTGCAGCAGGCCGCTGTCGCGCAGATAGACCTTGGGCGACTTCACCAACCGCTTTTTCAGGTTGACGTAGAGCGGCTGGAGCTGGCGCACCACGAAGGTGTCGGTGAGGAGGTCCAGGTAGTGGCTGACAGTCGGGGGTGAGACGTCGAAGTTGCGGGCCAGGGCGCTGCTGTTCCACACCTGGCCGTGGAGGTGGGCGAGCATCTCCCAAAACCGGCGGATGCGGGTGGCGGAGACGCGGATACCGAGCTGCGGCACGTCCCGCTCCAGGAAGGTGGTGATGAATGCCTCGCGCCACTCACGGCTGGCCCCCAGGGAGGGGGCGAGGTAACTCTCCGGGTAGCCGCCCCGCAGCCACAGCCGCTGCTGGGCCGTAGCGAGGTCGGTCGCTGCGGGCGCGACCTCCGTCAGGATAAATGGCGGTAGCTCGATGAAGGTGATACGTCCGGCAAGGCTCTCCGACCCCTGGCGCAGGAGGTCCAGGGAGGCGGACCCCAGGATGAGAAACCGACCCGGCCGGCGGTGGCGATCGATCAGCCCGCGCAACACGGGAAACAACTCGGGCCGGCGGTGAATCTCGTCGAGGACGATCAAGGCATCGACGTGTTCCTCCAAGTAGGTCTCCGGCTCCTTCAGCTTCGCCAGGTCGGAGGGCAGCTCCAAATCCAGGTAGACGGTTTCCCCCGCAGCCTGGGCACAAAGTTGCTTGGCGAGGGTGGTCTTGCCCGACTGGCGGCTGCCGACCACGGCGACCGCCGGGAACTGGGCCAGGGCGGCGGTGACTCTCGTGGCAAATGTGCGGGCAATCATTATTAAATATTAATAGTCGATGTTTCGTTTTTCAATCCCACGAAATAGCGGATGCAACCCATGGCCTCACTTCATCCTGCACCTCCACATGTCGAATCAGTGTGCTCAGCGCCGGCTCTTTTCTCATCCGCGGCTTTTTGTTTTCGCGGTTTCGTGCTCCCATATCTCTCTTCTTTGGTTAACAGGTCCGGCGGTCACGATTAGACTTTGACCCTCTACGTTCGCGAGGCACGGTGATGGACATCCGCGGATCCATGGTGGCCCTGGTCACCCCCTTCGACGAGGCCGGCCGGGTCGACGAAGCGGCCCTACGCCGCCTGGTCGACTTCCACGTCGAGAATGGGACCCACGCCATCGTGCCCTGCGGCACCACCGGTGAGTCGGCGACCCTCACCCACGAGGAGCACCGCGAGGTGATCCGCATCGTGGTGGAGGAGGCGGCCGGGCGCCTGCCGGTGATCGCCGGCACCGGCTCCAACTCCACCGCCGAGTCCATCGCCCTCACCAGTTACGCCAAGGAGGCCGGCTGTACTGCGGCCCTGCTCATCTCGCCGTACTACAACAAGCCCTCCCAGGAGGGGGTCTACCTCCACTACCGGCGCATTGCCGAGGAGACCGCCTTCCCCTTGATCGTCTACAACGTGCCCGGGCGCACGGCCCTCAACATCCTGCCGGCGACCGTGGCGCGCCTGGCCAGGGTGCCGGGGATCGTCGGCATCAAGGAGGCGACCGCCAACCTGCAGCAGATCGCCGAGGTGATCGACACCACCCCGCCGGGGTTCGCCCTGATCTCCGGAGACGACGGCACCACCTTCCCGACTCTCGCCCTGGGTGGAGTGGGGACCATCTCGGTGGTGGCCAACATCGCCCCGGGCGACGTGGCGGGGATGTGCGAGGCGTGGTTCGCCGGCAAGGTGGACGAGGCCCGCGTCCTCCACTACAAGACTCTGCCCCTGGCCAAGGCGCTGTTCGTGGAGACCAACCCGATCCCCGTCAAGGAGGCGTGCGGCATGCTGGGCCTGTGCCGCCCCGACCTGCGCCTGCCCATGACCCGCCTCGCCGAGGCGCGGCGGCCGGCCCTGCGCGCCGTGCTGGAGCAGTACGGGCTGCTCTAGCAGTCTGTCGGACTTCGCGGTTCTCGAGCGTAAGATACGGCCATGAGCCACTTCGTGGAAGCGAACCGAGACCAGCCCTTTTTGTTGCCGCCGGATCTGCGGGAGTGGGTCCCCGAGGATGAC
>Ga0326597_10000789_pt1 | contig 54122 bp, 45 predicted proteins | sample RVTome_12_FD_203789 | JGI IMG/M metagenome (GOLD analysis project Ga0326597, IMG submission 203789) | Soil microbial communities from uranium-contaminated site in the Upper Colorado River Basin, Wyoming, United States - RVT100D185 | ecosystem: Environmental > Terrestrial > Soil > Contaminated >... | reverse complement strand
CTCATGTGCCGGTCGCTCGGGCGGCTGGGCAACCTGCGCTACTTCGACCTCATGGAACTCAACCCGCCCCACGACGTGCAGGGGCGCACCGCGCGGCTGGCCGTCCATCTCCTGCTGCACTTCCTCGCCGGAGTGGCGGAGCGCCTATGACCGCGGCGGGCGACCTGCTCATTCGCAACGCGCGCCTCATTACACTGGCGCATGGTGATGTGCCGCGGCGCGGCGCGGCGATGCGCCATCTGGGCGTGATCGAACGCGGCGACGTGCTCATGCGCGATGGCGTGATTGTTGAGGTGGGTGAGTCATTGGACGCGCGGGCGGCGCGCGAGATCGACGCCGCCGGCCGCGTCGTCACCCCCGGCCTGATCGATTGCCACACCCACGCCTGCTGGGCCGGCGACCGACTCGACGAGTTCGAGCAGCGCCTTGCCGGCGCCGACTACCTTTCGATCCTCAAAGCCGGCGGCGGAATCATGTCCACCGTCCGCGCCACCCGCTCGGCGAGCGCCGATGAACTGCGCCGACTCACCATCGCCCACCTCGATCGCATGTTGACGTTCGGCACGACCACGGCGGAAGTGAAGACCGGCTACGGTCTCACCACCGACGCTGAATGCCGCATGTTGCAGGCTATTCTCGCCGCAACTGAAGGCGAAACGGCCAGCCCCATGCGCCTCATCCCCACCTTCCTCGGCGCCCACGCCATCGATCGCGAGCAGAGCGATTTCATCGAGCGCACGATCGACGAGACCCTGCCGACGATCGTGCAGATGAAGCCGGGCATTGCCTGCGATGTCTATTGCGAGCAGGGCGCTTGGTCGCTCGATGAAACGCGGAGGCTCTTCGAAGCGGCGCAGTTGCTGGGCTGTCCGCTCCGCGTCCATACGGATCAGTTCAACTCGCTTGGCACCACGCGATTGGCCGTCGCAATGGGGGCGCGGAGCGTCGATCATCTCGAAGCAATCGCGCAAGAGGATGTGCCGCTGGTTGCAAGGTCGGGGACGGCGGCGGTGCTGCTGCCGATCTCGGGCTTGTGTACCGACGGGCGCTACGCGCCGGGTCGGGCGCTCATCGACGCCGGCGCCATCGTCGCGCTGGCGAGCAATTACAACCCTGGGTCCGCGCCGAGCCCGTCGCTGCCTTTCGCCATGGCGCTGGCGTGCCGGATGATGAAACTGAGTCCCGCCGAGGCTCTCACCGCCTGCACCGTCAACGCGGCGCACGTGCTCGGCCTGTCAGACCGCATCGGGCGGATCGCGCCGGGACTCGCGGCTGATCTGGTGCTGTGGGACGAGCGCGATGAGCGGGCGCTGGCGTACGAGATCGCCGGCGCTCCTCCCGCGGCGGTCATCATCGCCGGCCGCGCCGTACGATCGAGCGAATCCTGATCGCGGTCACGTGTTGTGTCACAGTTGGTCAATCAAAAACCCCGCGACAAGTGCCGCGGGGCTTTCGCTGGAAGGGAGTGAACCAACCGCAAAGTGAACCAACCGCAAGAAGAGGCGGAAGGAGTTGTTCCGCCGCAATCGTCCGTTCAGAATCCTGTATCACATGCCGCCGCCGGGACGCGGGCGCCTTCAATCATTCCTCGACCTCGCCCTCGTCATCCTCACCCTCTTCGCCCTCCTCGACCTGGTCCTCGCTGAGGGCTTCGAGCATTTCGCGGAGATACTTGTTCTCGCGCCGCGTCGCTTCGAGGTCGAAGACGAGGTACTTCACGCTCAATCGGAGGTAGTCGAGACTCTCGGTGAGTTCGGCAATCGTCTGGCGCATCTTCTCCTGCCGGGCCTTGGTCTCGCCGGCCAGGTCGCGGATGCGGGCCTGCTCATCGACGGGCAGATCCCTGATCTCGTCCATGAGTTGGGCGAGTTTCTCGTCCAGTTTCTTGGAGTCCATGACGACCGTTCCTGTCTTCGCGTGTGAGGAAATCAGCCGCTGCAATCATGCCCCGGATTCGCGCGAGAGGAAGGAAGTCAGTCAGGTTGTGGAGTCGAAGGGGTCGCTCTGTAACGCCGGGGGGGGATAATGCGGCTCGGGCGACCTGCTCCGCCCGTTCGCATCCCGTCCGGGTCAATCTGCGGAATCTTCGCCGAATTGTCAGAATCAGCCTCGCATTTCGGTCGCGACGAGGCATACTTGCGGCGCGGGGCAAGGCCCGTCTGCGGGCGGCCGGGCCGGGCGCGGGCCTTCGAGGAGCGAATCATGGCCTTCATCCAGTCCGATCATCACAGCGTCGATGAGGCCGGGTGCAAGGCCGTGACCCCCGCGGCGCGGTGTGCCCTTGCGACCGCCGCGACCTCCATTCCCGGCTCGACCACGATTGCCCTGCGAAACCCGGTCGTCCGCAAGCGCTCGCGCCTGCTGATCCGCCACCACACCGGGCCGGGCAATACGCTCTACATCGGCGGCGACGGCGCGACTACCAAGCAGAGTATGGCTGATCGCCCATATCTGATCGCCCAATCTGCCGAGAGAATGCTCAAATGAGAACACCATTGTTATTGCCGGTCGTACTCCTTGGACTGTGCGCTCATGTGAATGCTCAGATGGCGCCCTCTCCCACTGCGCCGAGCGATTCTCGGCGCCATGCGCCACTTGGCCCGACTTGCTTTTTTGGCGGGGATTTTGACTTTCGCAGCGCACTGTCCTGTAATCGCAATACGCTTGTGGACGAGTCTTGGACGTTTGACGACGTCGATTGGCCTGGAGGACGCGTCGTCGCGGTCTGGGGGAACTTCCTGGCGCATGAAGATACGGGCATTCCAGTGGCGGCCGATGTGGCGATCTTCCGCGGAATGGGAGAGCAGGAGTGGGGCGAGGAAATCCTACAGACATGGGACATCACTGACGTGACATGGAAGCGGACCGGCCGGCAGGGCTTCAACCGATTTGAGTATGAATTGCGCGTGAATGTAAACTTCGACTTGCCGGCGGGTACGTATCACTTCAGTGTGCGACCTGTTGGAACGGGCCGCGGCGAGACGTTCCTCTCGCTCACCAGTGGCGAGAACTCGCAAGGCGGACCGATCGGTAACGGTAATACTTTCTTTCAATCGCACTTCTTTGGATTTCCCTTGCCGACATCCTGGGACAATATTCTCCTTCCGAGTCATTGGGATGTCTCCCTCGGCCTCTGCGGCGAGTCTGATCCCGGCGTCACGCTATCTCTCGATGGCGCCTGCCCCGGCGCCATGACGGCGCGGGTGAGCGGGGCGACGCCGGGCGGACGGGTGGCGCTCATCCGCTCCGCGCCGGGTCGTTGCGGGGGGCAGACGACCATTCCGCCGCCCAACCCCTGCTCGGGCACCATCCTCCCCCTCGGCGGCGCAGCGCTGGTGCGCCTCATCACCGCCGACGGCAACGGCGAAGCGGACCTCATCGGCAACGTCCCCAACTCCATCTGCGGCCGCGTGTGCCTCGTCGCCCTCGACCTGACCACCTGCGAACCGAGCAACGTCGCCGAGTTCTGAATCCGAAGAAAACCAACCGACGCGCGGGAGAGTCTCCCGCGCGTCGGCGTCATTTTATGGACTCGTGGACCGACTTACCGCATCCCGCCGTTGCGGATGTAATCCAGCGCGAGGTTGCGGTCGGTGAGATTGATGATGCCGTTCTGGTCCCAGTCGGCGGCGGGATTGAAGCCCGGCTGGCCGATGCGCTTGCCGATCTGGCCCTGGAAGAGGACGGCATCCTGTTGAGTGATGTTCAGGTCGCCGTTGAGGTCGCCGAGGTTGACCTCGCCGATCTCCCAGCCGGCCTTGACGCTGCGGTTGTTGGCGCGGTCGTGCAGGAAGACCGTCACGCCGACCTCTTCCATGTTGTGAATCCACGGATTGGCCGAGAGGTCGTAGTGGCGGATGATCGTCTGCTGCTGGCCGGCCTGCATGGTCGGGAGGGCTTCGTAGAAGACCTGCTGCACGTGGTTGTTGTAATGGGTCAGGCCGTTGCTGCACTGCACGTACCAGTTGGACTCGTGAATGTGGACGCGCAGTTCGTAGTTGGAAAGGTTCTGGTCCGCCTGGAACTTGATGCCCACGGAGACGATCGAGTTGGGGCGCAGTTTCCAGCGGCTGATGACCTGCCCGGACTTGGGCAGGGATTGCGACGAGCGCACGTAGGAGTCGATGGTGTTGTCCGGCGGGGTGCCGACGGAGAAGTAGGTTCCCTGAAAGAGGAAGGAGGGGATGGCGTTGACGCCGACCTCGCCCTGGCGGCGCGTGGCGTCGGCGTGGGTGTAGCGATCGGCGATGCTCCAGGTGAGGAGTGAGACGGCCTCGCCCCAGCGGGCCTGCATGCGCTCCATGGCGTAGAACCCGCCGTAGCACGGGCCGCACCATTCCGCGGTAAACTCCTCGACGATTACGGTGGATCGCGTGACGCCTTCAGCCGCACCCAGAGCGCCCGCCGCCGCCGCCAGCGCCGCGGCGCCGCCCGCCAATTTTCCGATGAGTCGTGCCGACATGTCTCGATTCTCCTTCGCAGTAGAGTTGTCCACCAGTCGGTCCGGTCCCGCCGCAACGCCACGTCCCACAACGCGGCCGGGATGATTGAAAACACGTGATGAGTGCTCCGCCCCGGCCGATCAGATCGGATCGTCCTTGGGCGGCGTGATCGTGTAGCGCTCGATGAAGTCCCTCTTGCCGATCGAGTTGACGGCGGCATCGGGAGTGAGAATGTTGAGGGTCTCGCCCTTGTGGATGAAAGGCATCCACCAGCCGGAAAGTTCAGTCTCGGGATTGAGGCCGGAGGTGTCGCTGCCGTCCACGTAGGCCAGCCCCCAGGTCATGTCGGAGGCGAGGAAGTGGCGGTTCTGATGAACGTCGGAGCGGCGATCCTGGCTGGCCCAGTTGGCCAGGCCGTAGTCGATCGGATAGCCGCACTTGCGCTTGTCGAGTTCGCTGCGGTCGATCCGGTTGCTCGGGCAGCGGAAGAAAGTCGTGATCTTGGCCGAAGCGTCGCGATTGGGCGACTCCGGATCGTCAAACTGCTTGGGCAGGCCGTCGTAGTCGAAGGGGTTCTTCACCGGGATGCCGAGATAGGGCACGACCATCGACGCATACCCGGACTGCCAGTAGAGCGGGCAGATGTCCGTCGGCCAGGGAATCTGCCACTCGGATGGCAGATGCGCGTTGCCGGGATTGACGAGGGGCAGCGCCCGGGGATAGATGTTGCTGTTGTCGTTGGCGTACAACTCCATGGCCGTGCCGACTTGGCGCAGATTGTTGCGGCAAGTCGAATTGCGGCTCGCCTCGCGGGCGCGCGAGAGCGCCGGCAGCAGCAGGCCCAGCAGCAGCGCGATGATGGAGATCACGACCAGCAGTTCGACGAGTGTGAAGGCACTGCGGAAGGAGGTTTGTTGCGGTCTGGACATGGACTTCCTCGTGCGGCCTGTGAGCGGCCGCGTACAAGTTCCGGCTCCGGCGCGACGCTGAATCCGGTGCTGTGCGTCACCGGGGCGCGCGCCATCGCCCCGCACCGAGCGCGGGCCGATATCTCAGAATACCGCAACTGCGGGCATTGTGCAAGAGAAATCCACTCCGAACCGGAGTGATTTTCTTGTTTTTTTCGATATTCCGAGCCCGCGGGGTGGTGGAGAGGCCTCAGACCGACACAGCGGCGAGGGCCGGCGAGATGGCCCCGGCCCTCGCGGGAGGCTCGGCGGCAGACGCGAAACTCACCTGAACCTCGATGTCGAACATCCCCAGAAGCCCGACCACTTGCCGAACAATCGCCCGACGGGCCTCCTCTTCGTATCGGGCCGCGTGCGTCTCGTAGAGGTGCTGGGCCTCTTCCTGTGCCCGCTGCATGAGGAGTTTCTGGGCCGGGGCGTCCATGCGGAAGACGTCGAGCAGCCCGAGCAGTTTGCCCGACTGGATGTCATAGGGGGTGACGTCGAGGAGCCGCAGCGAGCCTTCGATGCGCGGCAGGGTGACGCGAAAGGTCCGCCCGCTGAGATGCTCGACGTGCTCGGCCCGCAGCCTGGCAAGATCGACGAAGTACTGCTTCTCGAAACAGAAGATCATGGCGAGGCGCGCCTGGCTGAGCAGCAGCGGCGGCAGCCACGACAGGCCGCGCGTCTGCGTCACGATCTCCTTGGACATGACCTCGAGGCCGACCAGTTTGCCCACCGATCGCACCCGCTCGGCGATGATGTGGGCGGTGGCCTTGTGGGGCGCGTCGCGGCCGACCCTCCGCAGCACCACCCACACCACCAGCGCGCCCAGGAGAAGCGAGAGGGCGGCGATGAGCCCGGTGGTGAAGATGGCCGGCAGACTGTTCATGCGACCTCACCATTCATTCGGGAAGTCGGCATCGACATTTCGACGCGCCCCCGCCGCCGCAACGCCCCAGGGACACCCGGCCCATCACAGCCGGGCCTTGATCTTGTCCAAGATGGTCCGGCAAAGTTCCTCGTTGCCGAACACGTCCACGCGGATGCGGATTCGCGTGGTCGAGTCGGTCTCGTGATTGAGTCGGATGTGGACTTTTTTGTCCTGCGCGGTGCGCGAGGTGTGCGTGGCGCTGAGGGCGTCTTTGTTCGAGTCGGTGGGGGTAAAGTCGAGATCGTCGATCGCGGCATTCGTGGCCTTCCACGCCTCGTCCATGGAGGCTTCGATGACGGTGTCGAGTTCGCCGTTGATGTAGACGACGGCCCCGACTCCGGCCGCGGCGCCGACCACCAGGGCCGCGCACCCCGGCAGGCCCGCCGTCGAAATCAGGATGGCCGCCAGAGTCGCCGGCAATGGGCTCATGAAACTGCGCATGATTGACTCCTTTCCCTGGGTTGGGTGAATCCAACGGAACGGGCCATTGTGCTTCCCGTCCCGCTGAACGATTTTACGCCGTCGCCGGCCTGAACCACCGGAACAGAAGCCGCACGAACGGGTTGCGATCGCAGCGCCGCGGCGGCGTCAGGGGGTTGCCGCGCGCGGAGTGGTTGAACTTGTTGCCCGTGCCTCGGGCTGGTTCGGGTGTTCCAAGAGGATTACCATCCCCTGCGAACCGGGTTCTGCAAACCGAAAACGGGAGGCTCGACCATGATGTTGCTGACGGCACTCTGTGCGGCGATGTGCATCTCGCGCGGTTCTACAAACGACGACATCGATCTCTTCGATCCCCCCTTCCGCCTCAGCGCCGGGGCGGAATGGATTGACGTGGACCATCCCGCACCGATGCTGTATGACTGGAATGGAGACGGCGTCGATGACTTGCTCATCGGCGAGTTTCAGCGCGGCCATCTGCACATTCATCGCGGTATCGAGGCGTCAGGGGAGAAGGCGTTTCAAGAGAAGTACGCCATCTTTCACACCCGCCGGGGACTGGGAGCTGTCCCGACAGGCTGCTGCGTCGGATTCGGGCCGCAGGTGGCGGACGTTAACGGCGACGGCTTCGTAGATGTGGTTTCCGGTTCCCTTGACGGAGGTGTTTACTTCTTCGCCGGCGCCCGGGATGGAGCGCACGAGGAGCCGATACGACTGAGGGATGCGAGCGGCTCCATCATCGGTCGTGATGACTATTCCACCGTCGCGCTGCATGACTTCGACGATGACGGGCACCAGGACCTCCTCGTGGGCGACTACCGAGGCCGAGTCTGGTTTCACCGCAATCTCCGTGGCAAGGGCGTGCCGCGATTCGGTCTGGCCCAGGCGCTCCGGGCAGGTGACGGGGTTTTGGGCGTGGACGGGGAGGCCGGACCGACGATCGCCGATTGGGACGGTGACGGTCTCGCCGATGTCATATGCGGCGAAGCAGCTGGAGGAGTCTGGTTCTTTCGTAACGTCGGGTTGGATGGCTCTGGACGACCCGAGTTTGCCGCGGGCGTTTCACTGATTCCTTCACTCACTCAAGAGCAGGCAATGGCGGCCTTCGAAAGCCGTGTCGAGGATCGCGAAGGGCACAAGGTTGTTAGCTCAGGGTGCCGCGCGAAGCCCTTGGTGGCGGATTGGAACGGCGACGGCTGCTTGGATTTGATCGTCGGCTCCGTTCACGTGACATGGGGAGTACAACCTGATCTCACGGTCGAGGATTTTGCTGAGCGCGACCGCCTCAATGAGCGTCACCGCCAAGTGACGGCGAAGTACTCCGAATTGGAGGCGATTCTCGACGCCCGCATTCGCCAGAAGATGGGGATTGACTTGGACACCGAGCTCAACAGCGAGCAACGAGAGCGGTGGGCCGCCATCGGTTCGGATTTGTGGGGTGAAGTAGACGGCCTGTACGAGACGGTGGTGAGCATCAGTGAGATAGAGACGCGCCTTGCAGATTACGGCCTGCTTCAATGGGCACACGGTTGGATCTGGGTCTATATACGGAAGACAGATGAGCAAGTCCGTTCCAATTGAGCACGCTTGAGGGACTTGGAGTCCCGTCTGTCTCGACCTAGGGACAGTAGCGACGTTCGTCTATGCATGATGAAACAGGAAATCACACCATGAAACACTACCTTGCTGTCGCCACATTGGCTCTCGCGCCGACCGGATTCGCCATCGGCACCGCTGAAGATTTCGACCCGCCCTTCCGCGTCAGCGCCGGGGAGAAGTGGATCAGCGTGGACATCGGCCATGCCGCGCCGCTCTTCATCGACTGGGACGGCGACGGAATCGACGACCTCCTCGTCGGCCAGTTCGGCGAGGGGAAACTGCGCATCTATCGCAACGTCGGCACGGCAAAGCAACCCAGGTTCAACGAGGACTTCGCCCTCTTTCAGACGCGAAAGGGCCTCGGCTCGATCCCCTCGGGCTGATGCGTGGGCTTCGGTCCGCAGGTTGCGGACCTCAACGGCGACGGCCACCGCGACATCCTCTCCGGCTCATGGCCCGGCGAGATCTACTTCTTCGCCGGCGGCGAGGACGGCGTCTACGAAGAGTCGGTGAAACTCCAGGACTCGACCGGCAAGGCGATCAACGTCGGCCAGGCGTCGGCCGTCGCCCTGCATGACTGGGATGGGGACGGCGATCTCGACCTGCTCATCGGCGACATCGAGGGCGACATCACGCTGCTGCCCAACCTCGGCGGCGAGGGTGTGCCTCGCTTCGGCGAGGCGAGCATCATCAAGGCGGCGGGGGCGGACATCCGCGTCGGCGGCGACGCCGGGCCGCTCGTCGTCGATTGGGATGGCGACGGCAAGGCCGACCTGCTCACTGGCGACGGCAAGGGGGCGGTGTGGTTCTTCCGCAATACGGGGCGCGATGACAAGGGCCTGCCCATCCTCGCCAAAGGAGTCGAGATCATCCCCGGATTCTCGCAGGAAGAGCAGATGGCAATGTACTCGGACGGCGAGGCTGATCCCGACGGAGTGAAAGTCAAGCGCCCCGGCTTCCGCAGTAAGATTCACGCGGCCGACTGGAACGGCGACGGGCGGCTCGATCTGCTGGTCGGCGACTTCCAGAGCACCAGCGGTGCGCAGCCGGATGTCACCGAGGAGATGATCGCGCAGCGCGACAGCCTCCAGGAGCGCCAGCAGGAGATCATGCCCAGGTACCGCGAGGGTTGGGAGCAACTCGACAAACTCCTGCGCGAACGTCTCGGCCTCGGCCCGAATGAGCAGATGACTGATGAGCAGCAGCAGAAGTGGGGCTCGCTCTACGGCGAAGTCTCCAAGGAGGTCGAGGGCTTCGAGGCGATCCAGCAGGAGATGCAGGAGATCTGGCAGGAACTCGCCAAGTACCAGCAGCCGCGCTTCAACCACGGCTGGGTGTGGGTCTACCTGCGGAAGGTGCCCGAGAAGGCGGCGAGCGAAGGCGTTGACGAGCAGGCTATGCGCGATCCCCATCGCTGAGCGCGCGCCGATCAGACTCGTTCAGCGCTCAAGGTCAGGTCGCCGTCGCGGATGGTCAGCGCGCCCGCCGGGCCGTCGGTGACGTCGAAGGTGATCTCCACGCGCTCGCCGCCTGCGGGATGGAAGAGGTGGGCGCCCTCGTTGAGAAGTCCCCTCGGGGTGCGGTCATCGCGTTGAATGGTGATGCCGCCTTGCCGTTGATTCCAGTTGACGATGAGCATGACGCCCGGCGCTGCGGCCGGTTCGTAGGCGCCGAGGTAGATGGCCGCGGCCGCTTCGTCAAGGGGCAGGTTGGTCGGTGAGAGATCCGCATCGCCGAGCTGCGTGAGGTAGTCAACGACATCCTGCGATTCAGCGCCTCCGGCGCGAGCGTGGCGCATGAGGGTGATGCCGTGCGGGCCCGGGATGCGTTGAATGCCGGGGTTGGCGGTGCAGATGGCGCGGACGACATCGACCTGGCCGAACATGGCGAAGGTGAAGAGGTTCGGCCGGGCCCCGTGCTGGATGAGCAGGTCGGCGATGGCGCGCTGGCCGGTGTGCGAGGCCGCGCCCAGCGCCGTTTCCCAGTCGCCGAATCCCCAGTCCCACGACGCCTTGGCCAGCGCGGGTCGCTTCGTCACCATCCGGGTGACCGCGTCGAGTTGGGCGTGCGAAGCGCCGACGACGGCGCGGACGTCATCGGGGTCTTGCGAGGGGTAGAGATCGCCGACGCCCGGGCCGCCTTCGATGCGGCGCAGCACCCCCGCGGCGGCCTGTCGTCGGGACGTGAGCAGGGTGGGAAGGGCGGCGAACGGCACAACGGCCATGAGCGAGCGACGTGTGAGACCGGGCATGTCGAGTTCTCCACCGCTCCGCAGTTGTAGTTGCCCGGTAGAGGATACCCGCATGGGGTCGGGGCGTTGCAGCGGGGCGTGGGGACCGACCCGAACATTTTCCTATCATTGGACTTTCCTCCGCCCCGGAGAGGCCCTACCATGACCGCCGCTTTCCAGCCGCCATGGCCCCTGCGAGGGAAGCGCAGCATCCGTGCAACCAAACTTTTTTTCTCAAGGAGCATTCTCATGCGCAAGTCTGTGAAGTGTCTTTCTGCGCTGGCGCTGTGCGGCGTCGGCTTTGCGGCGGGTCGAATCACCCTCAGCACCCCCGCCGCGGTCCTCACCCCCAACGCCAGCGCCGCGACGGTGCTCTCGGCCATGCTCGTTCAGCCCCCCGAAGAGATGGAAGCGGGGATGATGAAAATGATGGAAGCCGGCACCCCCGGCGAGCATCATAAGGTGCTCGACACCCTCATCGGCGAGTGGACGGGATTCGTGCGCATCCGCATGGACCCCTCGATCGAGCCCGACCAGATGTCCACCACCATTACTCGCGAGTGGATCCTGGGCGGCCGGTACGTCAAGGAGACGGTCACGAGCGAGACGGAGAGGGGCCGGTTCGAGGGCATCGGCATCGTCGGCTACAACAACCTCGAGGGTCTCTATGAAGTCGGCTGGATCGACAGCATGTCCACCGGCATCTTCACCGAGCAGGGCTACTTCGAGGCGACGAAGAAGACCTTCCATTTCAACGGCACGCATCGCGATCCGATGGGCGGAGGCCTCATCCTCACGCAGTCTCACCTCGACATCTCCAATCCCGATCGACACGTCATGCGCGGCAACATGCCCGGCCCCGACGGCACGCCCTACGAACACTTCTACGGCGTCTTCGAGCGCGTGAAGTGAAGCGCTGCTGAACGCTCGTCGATCTGAATCGCGATTCAACACGAATAGCCTGCGGCGGAAGCCGCAGGTTTTTCATTGCCGTGCGTTCACTTCAAGAGCACCGGAGTTCGCAACCCGCGGCTCCCGCCGCGGGCTACTGATCCAGTGATTCTATCGACTTTGAGAGGAGGTTCAGTCGTCGCTGCTTGGAGACCGAGTCGCCAATCAGTCTGTGCTCGATGACTTCCGCGTTACCCTCGGCATCGAAGTAGACGCAGACCCATTCCCTCAACAGCGGTCGACCTTTCGTGAAGAGAATCCCGCGACCATAGTGGAACTCGTAGAACTTCATCGTGGTCCCGAAACCTGGAGCGGTCGGACTCCGGCCCGACATCACGACCGCGCCGGTCAACTTCTGGTCCACCATAGTTTCTGAGTCGCCCGCACCGATTCCGCGAGACAGGAACTCAAAGCTGTTCGGCCCGCCGTGTGGAAACGGGCGACTGTCGTTGTACGCCCACTGGGCGTTCAAGAGCGCGAGTCCTTTCCAGGCGAGCGCCGCGAACAACAAACAGAACACCGCCAATACTGCGATTCGTAGCCGCTTCCTTCGGCGAATGTCGATTGGTACGTCGGTCATCGCTCGGCCTCTCGACTCTCACCCCCGCTGCGCCAGCATGACCTGAAACGCCAACTGCTCGAGTTGCACCGCAAGATCGACGCTGTTGATCGAGACGTGCTCGGGCACCTGCAATCGCTTGGGAGCGAAGTTGAGAATGCCCGTCACTCCGGCGTTGACCAGTTGGTCGCACACGCTCTGCGCCGCCAACGCCGGGACCGCCACCACCCCGAAACGCACCGCCATCTGCTGCACGACGCGCGGAAGTTCGGCCATGGCGTTCACCTTCACGCCATGAACGCTCTGCCCCACGATCGAATCGTTCGCATCGAATGCGGCGACGATGTGAAATCCCTTGCGCTTGAAGCCGGCGTGATCGAGCAGCGCCCGGCCGATGTTGCCCACGCCGACGACGCAGACGTTGGAGACCTGGTCGCTGCCGAGCAGGCGGCGGAGTTCGCCGGCGAGTTGGGCGACCCCGTAGCCGATGCCCGGCTGGCCGAACTGACCGAAGTAGCCCAGATCCTTGCGGACTTGCGCATCGGTCAGGCTCAGCGCCTGCCCGAGTTGCTTGGACGAGACGGTGGTGCGGCCGACTTCGAGCAGGTCTTCAATCTCGCGCAGGTAGAGGCTCAGGCGCTTGACCGCGGGCAACGGGATGGTCGGCACCGGCTCGCGGGCATCATGGTTGCGGGACATGGCACACCAGGGCGGGGAGGTTCGATAACACGGAGAGCAGCCGATTTCTTCGGCTTCACGCCTTGCAGACCGGTCAACGTCGTGGGGCCCCCACGGCAGACCGTGTACCATATTCCAGCGGCGCCCGCTGAGCGAATGAGATGATCCGCCGGAGAGTCGCAGAGTCGCCGTCGCACCACACCTGGATGTCGTGCGGCGGCAACGGGCGGTACATCCAGCGCCCGCGTGGCGGCGCCCTGAACTCGATTGAAGCGCGGCACGGACCTTGCTCTGTGACCGGCGGTTCATACATCTGAAGAAAGGCCAGACCATGAGCATCCTCGTTCTCAGCGCGACCCTTGCGCTCGGCGCCCTCAACCCGAACTACATCCTCAATGAGCCTGAGTCGCGCGGCAATCTCCGCACGGTTCTGCTCGAATGCACGCCCTATCCCTACGCCCGATCGCGCGTAGTGAGCCGCGACAGGCCCGCAACTCCGGAGTTCCTCATCGCGGGGACGCAAGTGCTCAGCCGCACACCCGCGCATCAGCCCTGGTGCTCGTCGCCCGGCCCGGCGTGGTACGGCGCCCCGGTTGACACCTTCGTTCGCGCCCACGCGGCGGTGGGAGAAACGGCGATCTCCTTCGATCCCTTCTCGTCGTTCCGTCCCGGCACGCCGGGCCAGTTGTATCGCGCGCAGCGCTACTGGCTCAATGAGTCGGGGATGGTGAATCAGGCGCGGCTGGTTCGACGCGCCAATCCGCCGCAGGTCGTCGAGGAAAGCGTCGAGCGCAGGTCGCCCGAGCCGATCATGATCATTCCCAAGCCCCGGCGCAAGAGCACGCGCGACCTGCCGCTGGAGGTGCATCGCCTCTCGCCCACTCGGATCATGATTACGGACGGCAGCGTACCGGGCCCGGTGGAGACGGCGTCGATCGAGCAGTGATTGAGGGACAGATCTGGCTGTGGCGCGTGATCGCGGCTCGCACGGCTGACCTGCAACCTGTTGCAACGACACCGCTTCCGCCGGCGCACCCGGCGGAGGCGTTTCATGGTGTGCTCGTTCGCGTCATGGACGGATGGCTCTGCGTCACGAAGCCATCGCGCGAACAGACGGGCGATCAGCGGCCGTCGGCAGACGCAGGGCGCTGACGGGCACGGTGATGATCGCCACGGTGCGCCCCGTCATGTCAAAGAACTCGACCGAGTAACCGTCCTCCCGGCCCGGCGCCGCATGGCGCTCGACGACGGTCCCCACATCGCCCGCGCGCAGGCCGCGTGCGGGAACGTCACACGTCAGGATGACATCGCCAAACATCTGAACGTTCATTGCGGTTGCTCCGGAACAATTGTAATCAGCCGGGGCGCCGTAGTCCCGTGGTCTATCTGCCACACGCTCCGAACCCTGAGCGGGCGACCGACGGGTGTCTGCAACTCACCGACGATCTCGTACCTCACGCCGTATTCCCCAGTTTCGGCATGAATGACCGGTTGTCTGAGGTGAGACTCTCGAAGATCGTGATCGAGTTGCGTCCAGGCATCACGGCGGTATCCAAAGGCGTGAAACAGCCTCGCCTTTGACCCGCCGCGCCGGTGATCAACGTTGAGAAGATAGTCCCGCAGTTTTTCGGCGGCGATAATCGCAGACTCTGCATGAGGCAGGGTGGTCATGGGAACAGTCTCAGAAACGCCGGACGAAGAACCGTCCCCTCATATCCCCATCGTAGAGTCCAGTTCGACCACCGGCATCCCAGGCGCCGTCTGCCGTAGAATAGGACGCGACGCCGGGCCTTTGGGCCGGCGCCGCGCGCCATGATGAGAGCCATACCGTCAACCCGCCTGCTTGCGCTTCTCCTGCTCCTCACCGGCCCGCTCGGGCTTTGGACGGCGCAAGCCACGCACGCCCAGACGGTCGATGCGACGGTTTCCGCGTCGGTCGAGTCTTTCGGCCTGGCCGGGTGGTGGCGGGAGGGGAGCCTCGCCCCCGTCCGCCTCTCGCTCTCCTACAGCGGCGCCAGACCCATTCAGCCCGCCCTGGTCGTCTGGGAGCAGCGCGACGCCGACGGCGACATCGCGGAGTTCGCCCAGGTCGTCGCCCTCAATCCCGGACGCAACAGCATCTGGCTCTACCTGCCCACACGATTCGGCGCTGATGCGTCGACGATCTGGGATGTCATCGTCTACGACTTCACCGACGATCGGCGCGGCGGGCAACTCGCCGCCATCCGCGTCACCGCGTCATCACGGCCGCACGCACCCGACCGGGCGATCTTCGGGATCGTGGGGATGCGCACCGCCAATCTCACCGACTACATCTTCACCGGGCAGAACCGCGAGCAGCCCCCCACCGCGCACGAACCCATCGAAGTGCTCAGCAATCTCCAGGTCGAGCAGTTGCCCGACCGCTGGATGGGCTATGCGATGCTCGACGTGCTCGTCTGGACGCAAGGCGAGCCGGCGCGATTGTCCATCGATCAGGCTGAAGCGATCGAAGACTGGATCGAGCGGGGCGGACATTTCGTCATCATCCTGCCTCAGGTCGGCGAAGAGTGGAAGTCGTCGCGACTCGACCCGGTTCTGCCCGATGTGATCGTGCAGCGACTCGAGGGGCTTGAAGTGCGCGACAACGCGAGCAGCGGCGGGTTGCTGCGCCACCTCGGCGGCCTCGACACGGTGACGCCGGACATCCGCGAGCCTCGCTACCCGCTCATCAACCTGCACACGTTTCAGCCGGTGGGCACGTCGTGGTCGCAGGGGACGACGATCCCGCTCATGGAGGTCACGATTCCGGACTTGACCTCTCCGGCGCCAATGCGGCGCGCCATCGTGGTGCAGCGGCCGCTGGGGTACGGCCGCGTCACGCTCGTAGGCGTGCCGGTGGCGGATGTGGCGCTGAATCGTCCGGGGCTGAATCTCCCCGACGCTGAGGTGTTCTGGAATCAGATCCTCGGGATCCGTCAAGACACGCCGGGACCGACCGAATTCAACAACGTGGTGGCGACGTGGCAGAACACCGCGGGGCGCTCGCGCAACCCCGCGCCGCTCAGCGACGTCATTCCCCAGCAGATTCGCCTCTCGGCGGCGGCGGGCAAGGGGCTGCTGCTGGCGCTGGTCCTGTTCATCGTCTACTGGGGCGTCTCGGGGCCGCTCATCTTCACCCTGCTCAAGTACCGGCAACTCTCGCGTTACAACTGGCCGGCGTTTCTCGGGATCACCATCCTCTTCACGCTCGTCAGTTGGCTCGGCGCCTCGGCTCTGCGCTCCAACGAAATCCTGCCCGTGCATCTGACGTTCCTGGATCACGTCGCCGACAGCCCGGTCCAGCGCTCGACGAGTTACCTCACGGTGGCGCTGAATGGCTACGGCGATCGATCGATCGACGTGCGCCCGACGGAAGACGAGAGCAGCGCCGACCGTCGCTTCAACTACATCGTCTCGCTCACGACGCCCAACGAAGTCATCCAGGGCTTTCCCGACGTGCGGCGCTACTTCGTCGACTCCGCCGACCAGAGCCGATTCCTCGCCCCGGCGCGCAGCACCAGCAAGACGCTCTACGCCTCTTCGCTCCACGCGCCGGCGGACGGCTGGTCGATGCCGAACTTCACCCTCGACCAGGAGCGGCCGCGCATCGACGAGAATGGGCTGATCCGCGGCGTGGTGACGCACCGCCTGCCGGGCACGCTGCGGGACGTGACCGTGTATTACATCTCGAACCTCTATTACGACTTCAGCCCGCGCGCGACGGGGCGGCATCGGGGCTCGACCCGGCTCAAGATCTATGCCTGGAAGAACGCGGGCGGCGCCTCCTGGTCCCCCGGCACGCCCCTCGACCTGGCGGCGCTGGCCGGCAGCAGCCTCGAGGTCCGCAGCCTCGCCACCCACCCCAATGCCGGGTATTTCACCGCGATCGGCGCCGACGCCGCCAAACCGCATTCCGACATCCGGCAGTATTTCAACGCGCGCGAAGTGATGCGCTCGCTCGAAGCGCTGACGTTCTTCACGGCGCTCAATCCGCCGCAATGGGCGCCGCCGCCCCAGAGCACCCAGGCCCAGTTCGTGCGCAAACTCGCCCGCGAGGCCGATCTCAGCCCCTGGCTGGTGCGGCCGTGCGTCATCATCACCGGCTTCCTTGACGCCAGCCCCATTCCCTATCCTTTGCGCATCGAGGGCGTCGCCCAGACCAGGGCCGATCCCCGCAGCGTCACCATCGTCCGATGGATCTGTCCTCTGCCCGTCGAATCCCAGCCCACGCGCGGCGGGACGGCCGAATCACCCGAAGGTCCATGACGCCGCGACGCGCCCACACCACGGAGTCCACGCCTCCATGCCGATGATCGAGACCGTCAACCTCACGAAGAAGTACGGCGAACTCACCGCGCTCAACAACCTCAATCTCACCATCGATGAGGGTGACTGCTTCGGGTTCATCGGCCCCAACGGCGCGGGCAAGACGACGACGATCAAGATCCTCGCCACCCTCCTCAAACCCACCTGGGGCGAGGCCCGCATCGACGGCAAGGTCATCGGCTATCAGAATCGCGAGATCAGGCCCGTCATGGGATACGTCCCCGACTTCATGGGCGCCTACGACGACATGGTCGTCGAGGAATACCTCGAGTTCTTCGCCGCGGCATATAACATCCACGGTCAGCAGCGCAAGGATGTCGTGCGCGACGTGCTCGATCTGACCGATCTCGCCTACAAGGCCGACGCGGAAGTGAACGGCCTCTCGCGCGGCATGCAGCAGCGACTGTCGATCGCCCGCGTGCTGCTGCACGACCCCAAGGTGCTCCTGATGGATGAGCCGGCCTCGGGACTCGATCCCCGCGCCCGCATCGAAATCCGCGAACTGCTCAAGGAACTGCGCAAGATGGGAAAGACCATTCTCATCTCCTCGCACATCCTTCACGAACTGGCGGAGTTATGTAATACGGTCGGCATCATCGAGCGCGGCGAACTCATCTATCAGGGCACGGTGCGCGAGATCATGATCAAGGCCCGCATGGGCCACGTCGTCCACGTCGCGGTCGAATCGCGATTCGCCGAGGCGGCGGAGTATCTGTCGAAGGTCAAGGGGGTCGAGAAAGTGAATCCGCGCCCGGTCGATGGCGGCGTCATTCTCGACATCGCCCTCGCCCCCGGCGGCCTGCTGCCGGTGAGCGACATCCCCAGCCGCCTCATCGCGCAGGGGTTTCGCATCAGCATGTTCCAGGAGGAGCAGGTCAACCTGGAGACGGCGTTCATGCGACTCACGCAGGGGCTGGTGCAGTAGGTTCGTCTTGCTCGCGCCTCTTCATTCGACGCGCGCCACGTTGCTGGTGTTGCAGGTGCTGAGATCGAGCAGTTGCAGGTACCCGCCGCAGGCGCCGGGGCCGGCATTGGCGTTGAGAATGCGCGAGCCGTTCGAACCCGCGCCGCCCTGGAAGGCGAGTTGAATCTGGTTGGTGCCGAGGCCGAGTTGCGTCCCGGCGCAGGGCCGGTTGTTGGGAATGGTGAACGAGCCGGTGTTGCGGGCGTAGATCAGCGCGATCTGCCCGCCGGGCGTCGCGCCGGACCACTCGATGCGAATGGGCCCGCCTGAGGGGCACGTGGCGGAGACGGTAAGTTGCGGGCCTTCATCAAGACGCAGTTTCAGAACGAAGGCATCCCGGTATCCGCCGGAGTAGGCGTTGTGTCGCCCCGTGAAGTCGGTGGAACCCGTGAAGCCTGCAACCCAGATGTTCCCGGAATGCTGCGCGACGATGCCATCGCCTCCATCGATTTCACTACCGCCGAGATAGGTCATCCACTGCAGTTCACCCAAGGAGTTCACTTGCAGAACGAAAGCATCGGTATTGCCGCCGCGATAGGAGTTGTTGTGCCCTTCGAAGTCCCGAGCGGTCGTACCACCTGACACCAGCGCACTACCGGCTGGCCCTGCCGCGATGCTCCTGCCGCCGCTTGCGCCGGTTCCGCCGACAAAGGTCATCCACTGGAGGCCCCCGGCGGGGCCGACCTTGAGAACAAAGGCATCCGTGAAGAAGGGAGGTATGCAACTGTGACACGCATTGTTTCGTCCGCTGAAGTTCGAGGACCACGTCCAGCCCGTCACCAGCGCGAATCCGGCATCGTCCACGGCGATGCTCGATCCGTGATCGATTTCATCTCCGCCGAGGTAGGTCATCCATCGCATGCTTCCCTCGGAGGTGATTCTCAGTACGAAAGCGTCCCCCTCGCCTCCATGGAAGGAGTTGTTTCGCGCAGGAAAGTCCCGCGATTCGGTATACCCGGCCACCAGCGCATCGCCGCTCGCGTCCACGGCAATACCATAGCCCTCATCCAATCCGGTGCTTCCTCCGAGGTAGGTCATCCAGTGAAGTTGACCACTGGGACTCACCTTGACGACAAATGCGTCGCCGCTTCCCGGAGCCGAATTGTTCCTCCCGACAAAATCGGTCGAACCTGTGCTGCCGACGACCAGGGCATTGCCGGCGCCGTCAACCGCAATGCCGCTCGCTCCCTCACCGCTGCTTCCGCCGAGGTAAATCATCCACTCGAGCACTCCTGACGGACCGATGCGAACGACGAATCCATCCATGGTGCCGCCGTGATGGGAGTTGTTCGCACCAGCGAAGTCCCTCGAAGACGTCGTGCCCGCCACCAGCACGTTGGCCTGGTCGTCTGCCGCTATACCGTCTCCGTGATCCGAACCCGCTCCGCCAAGATACGTCATCCAGCGCAGTTCTCCTGCGGCGCCGATCTTGACCACAAACGCGTCATAGGTACCACCGAAGCGTGAGTTGTTCCGACCGGCAAAGTCCGTGGAATCGGTGTATCCGGTGATCAGGGCATTGCCAGCGCTGTCCAAGCCGATCGACTTTCCGTAGTCCGCGCCACTTCCTCCAGAGTAATACATCCACTCTACTTCCGGGTCGATGACGAGTTGGCGCGCTGAATCGACGGCGCCCTCGATAGCGATGCGATAGGTGTGCTTATCAATGAGTTCAAAGCGGGTGGTGATGGTTGGGTCGGACGAGCCGCGCGTGTCAGCAAGCGGCGCATCGTCAAACACCGCTTCCTCACGGGCGCGTCTCATTGAGACAGCGCGGCTCGTTGAGTCTGAATCCTCTTGCCACACGATCGGCGCGCCGTCGCACAGCGTGCCGAAACTCGTCGCGATCTCCAGATCGCCGTCGGCGTTGACGCACAGCGATTCGATGCCGTCGTAGTGGATGCGGATCTGCGAGTAATCCGCGCCGGGGGCGCAGTGGAACTCGTATTTCAGCACGCCGTCGTCGTTGCCCGTCACATGCAGGTCGATGCCGAAGTAGAGGTCTTCGTAGATGACCGCGCCGAAGGACGGCACATTGCTCGCAATGCCGCGCCCCTCGCCGCCGACGAAGTAGTTGAACTTGGCCGTCTGCGGCTGCGCGCCGCGCGGCGTCACCGGATTGCTGCCGGGGAAGGAAACGCTGAGTGTGAGGTGCTCGTATTGCGAATCATCGAGCGAGCCGGATCGTATTCGATCCGACGAGTCGTCGAGTGCGCGCAGCACACTCGTCGGGCCGACACGCCCCGGCTCGCTGTCCTCGCTGCGCTCACTGCGCTCGCGCGAGAGATGCATCGTGAACGAGGACTCGTGAAACGCAACGTCGAGGCCGCGCGACTTGAATCCGTAGATGACCTCCTCATCCGCCCACTGGCCGTGGTTGGGCACGAAGTACACCCCGCGCAAACCCACCCGGAGCATCTCCTGCGCGCCCGGCGGCGCCGCCGGAGCCTGATCATCCGGCCCGGAGGCATCCACTTCTCCAAGACAGATCATGCCCACAACCAGCGTGAATGAGGCCAACATCTGCAGACTTCGGATTGCCATGAGGGGCTCCTCTCACATGGCCCCAAGGCGGGGCCACGCCGAGTTTAACCGATTTTCAGCCGGATGGGAAGGGAGAAGCCGGGAATCCTGGAGATATCGAGGCGGTAAATGAAAACGAGGTTGACCGCCCCGTCTGCCGGGCCAATACTCTGACTTGGACCGGGCGTATAGCTCAGTTGGCTAGAGCGCCTGCTCGACACGCAGGAGGTCACTGGTTCAAGTCCAGTTACGCCCATTGGCCGCAACCCCTTGCCCTCGCAGGGGGTTGTCGTCTGTTTGCGTCGGCCCGCTTCATGTCGCGGAGTCGAGCGTGGGGCGATGAGGCTTCAGGGCGCCGCGGAGGGAGAACGGGCGTCAGGCCGGGCGGTCAGGGCCGGCGTCGTCAGGCCAGGCGGCTGCGGCGTTGGCGTGCCGTCATCGCCAGCGCCCCGCTCAGGAGCATCGCCAGACTCGCCGGCGCGGGAACTTCGGTGATCTCCAGCGAGAAGGCGTCGCCGTAGTGGCCGTGGAACTCGATGCCGGAGGCGTCGTCAAAGACGTTCTCCGTCGCCGTGATGCGGTAGACGAGGAAGTCGGCGTTGACGGGGATCATCATCGAAGTCGTCGCCATCTCCCAGGTGGAAGTGTCGCCGTCGGTGTAAGCGAAACCCTCGACAAGCGCCAGTTCGCTCTGCTTCCACATTCCCGGGAAGTCGCCGGGCGAGCCGGCGTAGGCGCTCAGGACGATCGAGAACTGGGTGTCGATGTTCGGGTCTTCGCCGCCGAGGCGGTTGAACCAGCCCTCGGTGGTGGCAACCGCGCGGCCGGAGTCGATGAGGCCTCGGTAGGCGCTGACATCGATGATCTGCCAGAGTTCGGAGCCGATGATCCCGCCGGCGGGCCCGCGCGGCGTCGTGTACATGAAGTGAACCATCTGCGCGCCCTCGAAGGGCGCGATGGCGTTCTGCGCCGTGACGATCTCTACGATGTCGCCGGACCAGAGGGCGTACTCGGTCGGCAGGCGCAGCCCGGTGGTGGTGTTGACCTCGAATCCGCCGTCGTTGACAACGTCCGCCTTGGCGCTCGCCGCCGCGAGGCTCATGGATGTTCCCAGCACGATAAGCGCAACGATACCTCTGGTGTTCATGGTCACTTCTCCTGCTCCAGTCTCGATTTGTTCAACCGGGCGGCTCGGTCGAACCCTGTGCCAGGATCGCGCTTCGCCGCCATGAACTAACCTACACCATGGAGGGCCGGCGTCCAGCAAAACGGCGAATCGGATCGACTTGCGGCGCGGCGCAGACCCTTCGGCTTGCGCGTCTTGACACAGACTCCCCCTTCGCCATCCTCAAGAGGGCCGCCAGGCCGGCGACTCCCGCGATCCGGGCCAGAACCGGCACGGTTCCGGGCGATCCGACGATGGGTTTGCGACAGCGAAACCGGACGCTCAGGCAGAAAGTGCATTATCGCTGGTGGGTGAGCATGCCTCGGATACTCAGAGGTATGCGCTCATCGTTTACATCATCGAACCATTGAACGGGTATGTCGGGAATGATGACTTGGCCGTACCAGGTTCGTGGGTTGTCGTCCGCGCCGCCGCGGCGCCTTGACTCGGCCGGATTCGAAAACCAGTAGGGATCGAGGACCATATCGAGCGCGGTCACGCTTTCATCAGGCAGTTCGAGCGTGAAGATCTTCGCGCCTCCGCCACTGCTGCTCGCCTGGATGTTGACATCGCCGCCTTGCGAGATGACGCGATCGCCCGCCCGCAGGGTCATCATGGCCCGCGCATTGAGGGGTGGATTGTTGTAACTCAACATGCCGGCGGCCCGCGTCGGGGTCGAGTCGGTGCCCCGAATGGCGCAGAAATTCACGCTCAATGAGGCCATGAGTTGTCGGCGCGACTCGTCGTCCGTGACGAGCGCGATCGTGGCTCGCGCCGGGCTGAGGTCGCCGTTGGTGAACGAGTGCGTGGATCGCCACACCGCGCGCTCGGATCGCGGGCTGCCCGAATCGCGCTTGCCGTAGGAAGCGGAGAATCTCCACTCGATCGTCACGTCGAGGCGTTCATCCTCCGAGTCGCCGCGAACGATGACGGGAGGAAGAAGGCGCTCGCGCGAGCCGCTGATGATGCGCCCGAAGTCGTCCGGCTCGGGAATGGGGACGGTCCGCCCGTCGTACCGCAGTTCTGTGAGTGCATACCGGTACGAAAGTTGCCCCTTGGTGCGTCTCGCCGGCGCCTCAGCGAAGGCCAGCAGCGCAGCGGGTTGCTCATCGAGCGTGGCGGGCTGAATGAGGATCGCCGGCGAGAAGATGTTCTGCGCGTAGCGGACCTTCGTTTCTTCATCAAGTCGGTCAAGCGTCCAGGCCCGTTGCGCGAAGTTGTCCCATTCGATCGGCCAGGCTGCTGGAGTCGGGCCCAACGAATCAAGTGCGCCGGTTACGAGTGCGCGGATGCGCGCTTCGCTCAGTTCGCCGCGATCCAGGCGGGCGATGAGTTCGTCGAGGATCGGCGGGAGGGTCGATGGATCCGTGGACTGCGCTTCGATGGCGAGCCACCAGGTCGGCTTGTACTGATTCCAGTTGATCTTCGCGAGGGCGCCGCTGGCGAGCAGGCCAAGCCACGCGGCGCCGACGGCGATCAGGAGCGAGCCACATGCGATCATGACGGGTCGGCGGCGGCGGCGGCCGACGCGAACGGCCTTCGCGTCGTCGAGGTTCGCGCCGCATTCAGGGCAGCGCGTCGAGCCATCCGCCGCGCCGAAGAGATCAAATCGGCACTTGCGGCACCAGGGGTGGTCATCGATGCGCCGCCCCCGCCACCCGCGCCAGAAAAGCCCCAGGCCGAGCGCGGCCAAGCCGATGAACGCGATGGTGAGGAGGTCGGGCATGGATGCGGGGGCTGTTTCAGAGATCCGCAGACTGGAGATACGACCTCATGGATCAGAATAGTCACTCGGGCTGGTCATCTCAGTGTTTCATCTTGGCTCGGATCCCTGGCGGCATTTCAGGATCATCCAGATCATCGAACCATCGGACAGGTATGTCGCAGATGCGGAGTTCGCCATACCAGATGCGGATTGCTCCGATCGGTTTGGGGTTGCTCCGCGGGTAGTCGAACCAGCGTGGCGTGAGGGTGATATCCACACGATTCACGGTTCTATCAGGAAACTCCGGCCAAAAATCAATGCTGCCGGCCAAGTGGCCGCTCCTTCTTCGCCTGCCAGGCGCACTGATGTCGTGACTGTAGAGGATGGCGCCGTCGCTCGCGCAGACCTGCATGGCGGCTTCCATGAAGACGGGTTGATTGAGGATCGTCACGCGGCCGAAGCCGTTGAGGCGCAGGTCGGCCGGGCCGCGAAGAGCGTAGAACTCCGCGGAGATCGCTTCCAAGACTTGGCGGCGCGTCTCGTCGTCGCCGACGAATTCCAGCAGTGTCACGGAAGGATCGACCATGTCGCCGGAGAACGAGTAGTCCGCCGGCCAGTTGAGGCGACTCTCCCGTGGAATGTGCGGAGCCGGATTGCTCAGGTCGGTTCCAAACGTCCACGCGACCGTGACCTCGATTCGGTGAGGTCCGGGCGGCGCGAGACTCAATGTCGACGAGAGAAGATGCGGACTTTCGGAAGAGAGATTGTCGATGATCGGTTGGTGATCGGGCAGCGGCAGGGAGGCCCCGTCGAGAGTCAGCCTGGTGAGCGCGCAGAGGTAGAAGTTGCTGCCCCCGCTGCGCCGCTTCTGGCGGACCCGACAGGCCACCAGTGCCGCCGGGTTGCCGTCAACCGTCGCCGGCTGAATGAACACCTCCGGCTGGAAGAGATCCTGCGCATAGCGCAGGGTGGTGGTGGCGTCGAGGTGGTCGAACCCCCAGGCGTGCTGCATGAACACATCCCACTCCCGCGGGCAATCGCTCGCGTCTCTGCTGAAGGTCTCCATCGCGAGGGTTGCAAGCGCCCCGATGCGCGCCTTGCTCAGTTCGCCGCGATCCAGGCGGGCGATGAGTTCGTCGAGGATGGGCGGGAGGGTTGAAGGGTCCGTGGACTGCGCTTCGATGGCGAGCCACCAGGTCGGCTTGTACTGATTCCAGTTCACCTTCGCGAGGGCGCCGCTGGCGAGCAGGCCCAGCCACGCGGCGCCGACGGCGATCAGGAGCGAGCCGCTGGCGATCATGACGGGTCGGCGGCGGAGGCGGCCGATGCGAACTGCCTTCGCGTCGTCAAGATTCGCGCCGCACTCGGGGCAGCGCGTCGAGCCGGCCGCCGCGCCGAAGAGATCAAATCGGCACTTGCGGCACCACGGGTGGTCATCGATGCGCCGCCCCCGCCACCCGCGCCAGAAAAGCGCCAGGCCGAGCGCGGCAACGACGATGAACGCGATGGTGAGGAGGTCGGGCATGGGAGTCGGGGGTTGCATGGGTCAGCGCGGACCCGGGAGACGGAAGATGGCGCGCTGCTCATCCGTCAGCGGCGCGTCGCTGACGGTGTCGCACCACTGCACGGGAATGTCTTTGATCTCGAAGGACGGACCCATCCAGATCGGCTGCGGTTTTGTTCCGCCGAAGCCCAGCCCCTCGCCGACGAAGACTGACCGGCCGCTCTGGCTGTGCCGCGCCAGGAGATCGAGTGAAGCAATCGATTCGTCCGGCACGATGAACATCCAGGTTCCGCTCGGCAAGTGCGGACCAAACCGGCTCAGTTCGCGTCCTCCGCTCGACAACGTGATGCTCAGCGCGCCATTGAAGGGGGCCAGCGGCTCATCCGGGCGCAGGCGCTGGTGCGGCCCGGTGTCGAAGGAAAGGTGAATCACGGAGACCGGCTCGGTGCGATCGGGGAACTGATGGCTGCGAATCCCGACGGCCTGCACCTCGAAGGCCGCGCGCAGTACGCGCGTCGATTCTTCATCGGTCACGATCGGGACGGCCCCCTCCACCGGATCTTCGACGATCAGAGGCGCCGTGAGATGGAGTTGCAGCGCCAACGCCGACTCGGGCGGGTCATCCTCGAAGCGCACGCGCACCTCCCACTTCGTCCTCAACTCGTGTTCGCCCGGCTCGACGATGACGGGCAGGGTGAGCACCCGGCGCGTGCGCGGCGGATTGGCGCGGCGCACGCGGTAAGCGTAAGTAACCGTCGTGAATCCCTCGGCGGGCAGGGAGAGGCAGGTCCACGGTCCGATCGTCAGGTGAAGCGGGCGGGCTTCGACAATGAGGCGCACTTCGTGGCCCGGCCGCGCCGATCGGACGGCGAATTCGACGTCGATGCACTCGTACCGCGGCGCGCGCAAAGGCTCGGCGACCTGGCCCAGGCGCCGCTGCTCCTGCTCGCGGTCGGCGGCGGTGCGCTGGGCGTAGGAGAGGCCCGGTGTGGAATACCCGCCGCGCGGCGGGAGAAGGATCATCGCGTACTCGACCGCTCGCTCGAGGAACGCCGTTCGCTGCTGCGCCGAAAGAAGTTGCCGGTCGTGCGCGCGGCCGATGAGCGTGCCCCAGCGCGGACTCCACTCGGCGTCAGGATCGGCCTGAAGATCGAGGCCGCGCTGCGCGAGCCCACGCAACGTCTCATCGCTCAGCGCTTGCTGCTCAGCGCGGCGGATCAACTCGTCAAGTGCCGCGTCCGAGGCGGCTGCATCGCTCGTCCCGGCCGAGTAGGTGAGCCACATCACGGGTTTCTTCGCCTGCCAGTCGATGCGTTCGAGCCACCAGACGGTGCGGGCGCCGATGGTAACGGCGACAACGACGAGGAGGACCGAGCCGAGCGCGACGAGCCGCGGTCGCCTTTCGCGCGGACTGACGATCACGGCATGGTGCTCAGTCAGGTCCGCCCCGCACTCCGAGCAGCGTGTCGAGCCGGGAGGCCGGCCCGCGAGGGAGTAGCCGCACTTGGTGCAGCGAGGCCGCGCATCGACGCGACGGCCGCGCAGACCCGAGGCGATCAGCAGGCCGGAGGTCGCAAGGGCGAAGAGGATGAGTGAGTTCGCAATCGTCGTGTTCTCCTGAGTCGCCTCGCAGCGGGATCGGTTACGGGTTGTCCTTGGCGACAGGTCGCGGCCCCAGTTGGACGATCATGCGGTCCCAGAGTCGCTTGCGGATCGTCTCGGGGATCCGCTCATCCCGGATCGACTCGAACCACTCGACGGGCGGGCACTCGATGGTGATGTCCGGGCCGTACCAGACGGGGCGGGTGTCGCGCGTGCGTCCGGGCATGTCGATGAACTCGATGGGCGTGGCGTGGATGACGATCCTGAGGGGCGCCTCATGCTCGCCGTCCTCCAGCGGCGCGCAGACCAGCAGCGTCGATCTTCGCTCGACAAACTGCACCCACTCCGCACCCAGCCAGACTTGGAAGTCCGCCCGGACCTGCATGGCTGCGGGCGCGAGGTCCACGACGCCGACGATGACATCAGCGCCGGTTTCGGGATGGAAGCCGCAAACGCCGACCAGATCGATCTGCGCCGATTGACGCAAGGCCTGCGAAGCCTGCTCATCGACGAGAATCTCAGCGGATTCGAGATCCGGCGGCAGAACGGTGATGTATTGCGCAACCGTCTCGGTCCACGTGAGCGCGGTCTCCGGCATGCCGGAAACCTGAACGTCGATCTGCCACGTCGATTGCAGCGAGTGAACACCGGGCGACGCGACAATCGGGATGAGGACGCTATCGCTGCCGACCGTACTGCTGGGATTGATCAGAATAACCCGACTGGGCGTCTTGAACTCCGCCCTGACCGGCTCGCCGGCAAGTGAAACACCAAGCGGCAGAGTCGAAACCACGAGCGAGTTACCGGTCAGCCGACCACGACGGGAGGAGGGGGCGAGTCCGAACCGCAGGAACGTCCCTTGACGTAGGTCATTGCGGCTTGATAGCCCGCAGGAGAGCGAGGTCAGGTGTTTCACAAAGTCCAGAGTCTGTTCATCGCGCAGCCGGCCGTCGAGCCACGCCTGTTCCACAAGCGGCACCCAGGGCAAGGCCGTCGTCCAAGGCGTCGGCATCACTTTCGCCAGCAGCAGATCGACGAGTTCATCGCGACGAGACTCCGGCAGGCTCCTGGATTCGTGTCGCCGCAGAAGTTCGTTGATGGCCGCCATGGCCTCGCCCGCATCATCCGAGTTGGCCTCAGAGACAAGCGCGCCGGCCGGCTTGTACGCCTGCCAGTCCACGGTATTGAGCCACTCGATCAACCTCGCGGCCGCGATCGACAGTCCCACCCAGGCGAAGAGCGCCGCCAGGCCGATCGTCACCGGACGTTTCACGCGACGGCCGACTCCCACGGCGAGATCTGTTTCCAAGTCCGCGCCGCAGTGCAGGCATCGTCCCGTCTCGGCTGGGTTGGGCAGATCGCAGCGGCACGCCCGGCACCACGCCCGACCAACATACCGGCCGCGCACGCCCCATGTCAGGAGCATTCCGGCGACGATCACGCAGATCACAATGACGCCGATTCCCATTCTGCGACTCCCCTTTGCCCGGGCGTAGCCGCCTGGGGCCGGTCGCGGGTCTGTGCGATTGAGTCTACCAGTCCGGATGCGCCCGGTCGCCTTGCTGTGCAGGGATTGGCGTAGTCCATGTTGATGCCATGTGCCGCGGACTGCAGCATCCTGGATTTGACTCCGGAGGAGTCGCGGAGCGTAGCCCCTCCGGGGCGAAAGGCGCTGCACGCTGCGCGTGGGCGATTCACCTCGCGCCGATTCACGTCGGGCACGATTCGAGTGCCATAAGTCTTGGACTACACCCGCAGGGATTGGCCGGGCGCTTGCGAGGACCGGGAGGGTGACCGCGCCGTGCCCAGGCTGATCCCGGCGCGGATGAAGCCGATCCCGGCGCTCCGCCGAGTCGTTATCGCCCATGAAGCGCTGAAGATGTGCGGCCTATGACGACCGGCGAGGCGCGATGCCTCTTCGGGGCGCGATTCACATTCGACACAGCCGCACTCCTATGGCACGCTTGACGGGGCTGCACGCCGTGCAGCCGGGTGTATGGGACTTGGGGAGTGGTGGACCGTGACTGGCGCTGACCTGACCAGAGCCGTGCAATCCTTGCCGCTGGCGGTGCGTCCTCGACGCAGCGCCGGCCAGTTGCTGCCCTTCGGCTATTGGAAACGGCGGCGCATGGCCATCGCGCTGCTCATGCTGGCGCACATTCCCGTGATTGCCTGGGCCTCGCATCGCGCGCCCGTCGTGGCCTTCACTCTCGGGGCGGGCTTCTTCGCGTGGATGTGGACGCTGGCGCGGACGCGGGCGCTGCGCGGCTGGTCGGTGCGCCTGCCTGCCGAAGTCATTGCCGATCTGCTGCGCGTCCTGCTGCTGGTGGGGATTCCCTCGACGGCGCTGATGTGGATGGCGGGCGATCCGCTCTGGCTGCCCATCGCGCTGCACGGCACGACCTTCGCCGCGCTCAGCGCCCAGGCGCTTTTCTTCCGCGGCAAGCCGGCCTCGTGGGTGCGCATTCTCGGCAGCCCGTCAAACCTCGGCGCGGCGGTGGGCACGTTCGATCAATGTCTCGACCTGCTCGGCCACGCCGGCTGCCGCTTCGCCCCCTTCCGCGCCGACCGGCCCGAGCCGCAGGCGTGGGAGCGGCGCATCGCCGCCTGGCTCGAACGCGGCGAGACGGTCCTCGTCCTCGAGCCGCAGTTGCGCCCCGTCGCACGCCGCTTCCGCGACGCCGGGGATGTGATCTTCGCCGACGACTGCCTGCTCTTTGCTCCCATGGCTCGGCCCGCCGGACCGATCACCAACGCCCTGCTCGACTGGCTCAACCGCGCTATCGCATTCGTCGCCACGCTCACCCTCTGGCCGCTGGCGCTGATCCTCGCCCTCGTCATCAAACTCGACGACGGCGGGCCCGTCTTCTTCGCGCAGGAGCGCGTCGGCCTCAACGGCTCGATCTTCACCGTCTACAAGTTCCGCTCCATGGTTCTCGACGCCGAGAAGTATGGCGAGAGCCCGCGCGGCGAGCACGATCCGCGCCTCACCCGCGTCGGCCGGTGGATGCGCCGCCTCTCGATCGACGAGTTCCCGCAACTGCTCAACGTCCTGCTCGGCCAGATGCGACTGGTCGGCCCGCGCCCCGAGATGCTTTTCATCGTCGAAGAGTACGACCGCCGCCGGCAGCAGCGGCTCACCGTCAAGCCCGGCATCACCGGCCTGTGGCAGGTCTCCCCGCACCGCAACGAGCCGATCCACGACCACATCGAGTACGACCTCGCCTACATTGCGCATCGCGGGCCGATCCTCGACCTGGCGCTGATCATCGCCACGCTGGGCCTGGCGAACCGCAGCGGGGCGTGAAGGGGCCGGGCTACGGGCTCCAGTTTGCAACGGCTTCTCGCAGCTGCGCTGCGATGGTTGCGTTCGGCGCCCCAGCGCTGAACGCGACGAAGCCTGTACTGTACGTCAGATCGTCCTGGGCGTAGTCCGACGCCGTGAATCCCTGCGCGTTTCGCAGCGTGGGATCGGCGCCGGCGTCGAGCAGTCGCCTGACGCCGCGCTCGGAGCCTTTGAATGCGGCGTACATCAGGGCCGTGTTGCCCGTCACCGTTTGATGGTTGACGTTGATCTGCCAACTCATGATCAGTTCGACAAGCGAGTCGCTTGCAACGTCCCACCTGATCTGGAAGAGGATGGTCTCGCCCTGGCGATCACTGACGTGAGGATCGGCGCCAGCGCCCACGAGCATTCGCGCGATCTCCTCATTCGAACGAATAACGGCCCGCCGCAGCGGCGACCATCCCTGCGCGACAGGGTGCTCGATGTTCGGATCAGCGCCGGCGTCCAGGAGCACGCGAGCCAGTTCGGCGTCGCTGTGCTCGGCGGCTTCCCAAAGGAGGGGGTCGGTGCTGTTGTCCGCACGCACGCCATGTTGAAGGAGATGCTTCACGACAAGCGTCCACCCACCTCGGGCGGCGGCGTAGAGCGCGGACTGCAGGCCATCGGATCGCTCCTCGTACTCGAGCGTGAGCAGGTACCCGATATGATCGAGACGACCGGCAGCGGCGGCCGTGGAGAGCGCTCGATTGATTGCGGGGCCATGCGGCCGTTGGTCGCCCCACTCGACAAGGATTCTCAAGAGGTCGGATCTGGTGGCCCACGTTGCGGTGGAGAGGAGGCGATCGTCCGGCAGTGTGGCGCCACTCTGGAGCAGCACGAGAACGGCCTCCGGCTGATCCTGCTTGACGGCGACGTGAAGGGGCGTCAGTTTGTCCCATGAATGCGTCGCATTGAGGTCTGCGCCGGCCCCAATGAGCACCTTCATCGCGTCAATCCGGCCGTGCGCCGCCGCCCACATGAGCGGTGTGGTGTTCTCGGGCCACGGTGTTGGACCCACCGTGCGCGGAGTGCGCGCATCGACCGGATGTCCGGATGCCAGCAGTCGATGCAGGGCTTCGACATCGCCCCTCGCCGCCGCCACATGCATCTCACCCGGGCGAACGACGCGATCGGCGATGAGGAGTATCAGGGCAACCATGCCCGCCGTTATGGCACACACCAGCGCGAGCGTCATTGCGAATTGTCGCCGCGATGGATAGGGCCTTCGATGGGCAACATCCCAGCCGCACTCGGAGCATCGCGTCGAGGGCGAGCCGCGCAACGAGTATCCGCACGCCGCGCACAGGCCGCGGCGGCGTCGCAGCCAGCGGAGACATCTTCCAGGCAGCGCAAACATCGAGATGACGGCGAACCAGATGGCGCTGTGAATGACCGCGTCAAAGACAAGCCCCAGCGGTACGGGGCGGAGCGGGATGGCCGACCGGCTGGACAACGCCGCATAGGATGATGAGGGGTGGAACAGGCCGCCGCCTGCTCCCTTGGGCACATCGTGGACCCACGGGATGCGCACCTGCTCGATGATCAACCCGGCATCCATCGCGGTGGCGGCTGTCTCAAAATCATTCTCGGTGGCAAACCACGAGACCCGCAATGCCGGCAGCGGCCAGCCATGCGCGAACTCGCATGACCAGTCAGCTTCAGAAGGCAAATCAGGACACCACCACGGCAGGCGGCCCGCTGTAGGGATCAGCCTCTCGTATCGGCCCCGCGGTTTGCGCCGGTCCAAGGCAATCGACGCCGGACCGCGGTACTCGGCGACGTTCCATTCCCGCCACGCGTAGTCATCCGACTTCGTCCAGCCGAGGAGATTCCATCGGGCGAGCGGCGGCTTGCGCAGAATCGCATCCCCGAGCGCCACGCCGATCGATGAGATCGCGCCGAGTACGATCAGCAGCGCGAAGAAGGAAACGACCCGATTTGATCCGATGCGGGGCATGGCAGATGCAAGTATGGACGCATCCGGGGAAGAGTGGTTCCCTCGCCACGCTGGGCCTGGCGAACCGCAGCGGGGCGTAGGCCGAGATCGCGCGTAGACGCAGCATGGCCGCGCAGTCATATCGGCGGCGCTGCCTGCGGTCAGTCCTCGATCAACCTGACCTGGAAGCGCGACTTGACGGAATCCTCCCCCTCCGGCCCGCGGCGGATCACGGACTGGAACGTCACCGGCCGCAAGGGCGCATTGAGAGGGACTGATCGCAGCAGCGTCGCCTCACCCTGCGCATCCGCCATGGCCGAACCGAAGTGGACGATGGGCGCGAGCAGGTCGAGGGTGATCCCGCCCAGCGGGCGCTGCCCGAGAGAGGTTCCCTGACCGGCGAGCGTGTAGAGGAAGTGGACTGTTTCATCCGGCTCGGCGCCCGTGACGACGAACTCGGCCGCCTGTCCGCGCACCAGGCTGCCGACGCTGAGTCGCGGATTGTCGATCGGCGTGGCATTGAGGAATTGGTACATCGGCCCCCAGGTCGTAACGAGCATGTCCGGCTGGCCGTCGCCGTCCAGATCGCCGACTGCGATGTTGAATGCAAACGATCCCTGCACGGGGATGTCGATCGGCTCGTCGAACGTCAGATCGCCCAGGTTGCGCACGATATGCAGCGTCGTCGTCGCCCCATCCCCTGAGGCGGTAATGAGGTCGAGCCGCCCGTCCGAGTCCAGGTCCGACATGATGATTGGCGATCGACGCGCGGCCACCTCGCCGACGTCGAAGACGGGGCCTAAGAAGAAGACGCCTTCGCCGTTGTTCCGGAGGATGCCGACCTTGGACGGGTCATACCCGTACTTGCCCTGGTAGTACACCCCGTCGTAGTCGTACGCGACGATCGCGAGGTCGAGATCGCCGTCACCATCGAGATCGCCAAATGCGATGCCGGTCGGAAGATGGGTTCGCGGAATCCATCCGGTGACATTGGTTGTTTGGTGTCGCGGTGGGCCTTGGCCTTCGTTGAAGAGGGCCACGACTTGAGCCAGCCGGACGAACCCGCTGTGCCCGTATGTGAAGAGCACGACCGCATCGAGGTCTCCGTCGCCGTCAACATCCCCGAGCACGATGTCCGACACGCGGGCTTCAAATGCGGGATGGCTGAACAGGAGGCGGCGGTCATACACGCCTCGTTCGCGATGGATGAAGAGCCACACCTTCGGCGACCACGCGCCCTCACCGTAGATGACCTCCGCCCGGCCGTTGCCCGTGAAATCGCCGACCGCGATGCGCTGGCCCCACGTTCCCGGCAGGTCGCCCGAATGGAGTTCGCCCTGTCGGCCGTCGCCGTCGTTGTAGAACACATGAAGTCGCCGCTCGCGGATGCCGGATTGTCCTGCGAGCATGACGAGATCGACGTGCCCGTCGCCGTCCACGTCACCGGCCCGGACATGAATGATCGGCACACCCTCGAGCAGCGTCACTTCATGGACGAGCGTCCCGTTTCCGTCGTTGAAGAAAATCTGAACTCCGTTCGCAGTGGCGGCGGCCGCGTCCAGATGGCCGTTGCCGTTTAGATCGGCGAGGGTCACATGCTGGTGACCCCCGATGAACTCCCGCGGTGGATCGAAGCGGATCTGTCCGTGAACGGCCGGTCCCAGCGCGGCCGTGCCGAGGCCGAAGACGGTGAGGGCGCCGACCGGGCGGTTGAGCCGAGATGTTGAACGTGGCATGGTGGCCTCCTTGTGGTTGTGCCCCGTCAACTGCGTGATAGTCGCAGCGGCATGATCGTTGCCGAGCAATCTATTCTTCGATCACGCCGACTTGGAAGGGTGTCTTCACCGACTCGACTCCTCCGGGCCCACGGCGGATCACCGACTGGAATGTCACCGGCCGCAGCGGGGCATTCGGCGGGACGATGACCGTGTGCAGCGCGCGGCCGTTCGCATCGGCCGTCGCCGAACCGAAGTGGACGATGGGCGCGAGCAGGTCGAGGGTGATCCCGCCCAGGGGGCGCTGCCCGAGAGAGTTTCCCTGACCGGCGAGCGAGTAAAGGAAGTGGACTGTTTCATCCGGCTCGGCGCCCGTGACGACGAACTCGGCCGCCTGTCCACGCGTCAGTTGGCCGATGGCAAGTCGCGGGTTGTCGATGTTCGTGGCGTTGAGGAACTGGAGCATTGCACCCCGCCAGACGAAAGCCAGGACGTCCGGTTGGCCGTCTCCGTCGAAATCGCCAGTGCCCGCGGGCGAGGCGTCTCCAAGCGGGATGTTGATGGGCGGATCGAATTCCAGGCCGCCGCGATTGCGAAGGATGTGCATGACGGTCGATCCGCCGAAGGGGCGCGTCGCCGTCACGATGTCGAGGAGGCCGTCGGAATCCAGATCGGCGAGCATGACCGATCCGGCGCCGCCCTCGCCGACGTCGATCATAGGACCTGGCTCGAGGCGACCCTGGCCGTCGTTCACCAGGATTCCCACCTGACAGGGGTTGTAATACTTGCCGTAGTACGACCCTTCGTAGTCATAGGCGACGATGACGACATCGAGATCGCCGTCGCCGTCCACGTCGCCAGTGGTGAGGCCGCTGGGCAGCCGTCCGTCGCCGAACCAGCGGAGAAGGTCGATGCCGACCCGCCCCGGCGGGTCGCTCCCGCGGTTGAAGAGAATCACCGCCTCGGCAGTCTGAATCGCCCCCCCATGGGCGTAGTGGAAGAGCGAAGCGAGGTCCGCATCACCGTCTCCATCAAGATCGCCCGTGGCCAGGGCTCGCGGCCGTATGTCGCGCCACGGATCCTCCCATGCGAACACTCTGAGGCTCTCATAATTGCCGCGTCCCCGATGCACAATCGTCCACAGCGTGGCCGGTTGAAAGGAGTGATGAACAACATCAAGTTGACCGTTGCCCGTGACGTCCGCAAGCCTGAGGTTGGCCGGATAGCGGCCGTCCATGTTCGTCGAGCGCAACGCTCCCTGCCGCCCGTCGCCGGAGTTGTAGAAGAAGTGGAGCCGCCGGCGAGTGCCTGATCCCGCCTCGATGAGCACGAGGTCGACGTGCCCGTCGCGATCAACGTCGCCGGCCTGCACCTCGACGATGTCCCGGCCTTCCAGCAGCGTCACTTCGTGTACGAGCGTTCCATCGCCGGTGTTGAAGAACACCTGTACGCCGCCGTTTGTGGCGAGCGCGGCGTCGAGATGACCATCGCCGTTCAGATCGCCGACCGCGACGTGCAGAAAGGCGCCGTCGTATAGGCGCGGCGGATCAAACTCGATCTGGGCGTGGACGGCGGAGGCGGTCGCCGCGGCGCCGAGGCCGAAGACGGTCACGACGGACGGACGAGCCAGCGGACGAGACTCAGAGCGGTTCATGCCACGCTCTCCTCTCGATGCATAAGGCCCTCGGTGAGGGTAGGCGGCGTGGTCGCACAGGCCCAGGGAATCATGGGGAGATTCCGCCGAGAAACACTCGATTCCCGATTCGGCGGAGCCGGGACCAGGATCCCGCTACGCCGTGTTACAGCATCACTCAATCCTCGCAACATTGCTCGTTCCGCAGGTCGAGAGGTCGAGCAATTGGAGGTACCCGCCGCACGCGCCCGGGCCGGCGGCGGCGTTGAGTGTGCGCGAGCCGTTGCCGCCGGCGCTGCCCTGAAACACAGGTTCGATCCGGCTGCTGCTCAGGCCCAGCGGCGTTCCGGCGCAGGGATACTGCGGCGGAATGACGAATGAGCCGGTGCGGGCCGCGTAGATCAGCGCGATCTGCCCGTTGGGCGTCGCGCCTTTCCACGAGACTTCAATCGGCCCGCCCGCGGGGCACGTTGCATCGACACCAAGGGCAATGCCGCCTTCGCACTCCCACGCCCAGAGGTCATCGAGCGGGTCCGAGCCGCTCCATCCGCCGAAGAGGATGGTGCGATTCAGTCCGAGGTGTTGCGCCATGCCGGCGTAGACGCGCGGGGGCGGTCCGCCGTCGGCCACGAGTCGCCACGCCGCCCCGTTCCACTCCCACGTGTCGCGGCGGTAAGGTCCGGCCGTGCCGCCGAAGAGATGGCACACGCCGCGCCGCGGGTCGTAGACCATCACCGCGCGCGAGCGCGGAGTCGCCCCGGACTCGGCCACGAGGGTCCATTCATCGCCATTCCACTCCCAGGTGTCGCCCAGCGCCGCGCCGCCGGGTTCGCGGCCGCCGAAGAGCACGGTGGTGTGGCGGGCGCTGTCATAGGCCATCGCCACGCGCGTGCGCTCGGATGGTCCGGCGACGATTCGCTGCGTCCACTCGATGCCGTTCCATTCCCAGGTTTCGTCGCCGCCGCGCGGCGCGCCGCCGAAGAGCACGGCGACGCCGCGGTCGCTGTCGAAGGCCATGGCATGCCGGCCGCGCGGCCGCGGGCCGGTCGTGGCGACCTGCCGCCACTCGCCGCCGTCCCACTCCCACGTATCACCCTGATAGCCGTCCAGTCCGCTGCCGCCGAAGAGCAGCGTCACACGGCGCACCGAGTCGTAGACCATGGCGTGGCCGATGCGCGGCGACGGACCGGTCGTGGCGACCTGCCGCCATTGCTGCCCGTCGTACTCCCATGTGTCGCCGAAGGGATCCCCGCGGCCCTTGGCGTCGGTATTGAGTCCGCCGAATGTGACGATCACCTCGCGCTGCGAGTCGTAGACGAGCGGGGCGCTGTGACGGGCGGAGGGCGCAGAGGTGATGATCGGTGTCCAACCGCATTCCTGCGCGGCCGCCTGCGGCGTGAAAGGCAGAGTCGTCAGACACAGCGCTGCAAGCGCGATGCGAGTCGGTGATCCAGCCATGGAGCGCCCCTTCCTCTCATCAACCCGCTCGACGCGAGGTTCATTCCACGCGCGCCACGTTGCTCGTGCCGCAGGTTGACAGATCGAGCAGTTGCAGATGCCCGCCGCAGGCGTTCGGGCCGGCGTTGGCGTTGAGGATGCGGCTGCCGTTACTCCCCGCGCCGCCCTGGAAGGCGAGTTGAATCTGGTTGCTGCCGAGGCCGAGTTGTGTGCCGGCGCAGGGATAGTTGTTTGGAACGATGAACGAGCCGGTGTTGCGGGCGAAGATGAGCGCGATCTGCCCGCCGGGCGTCGCGCCGGACCACTCGATGCGGATGAGCCCGCCGGAGGGGCAGGTGGCGGCGACAGTGAGTTGCGGTCCGTCGGCGAGGCGGAGTTTGACGATGAAGGCGTCCCAGTCGCCGTGGTTCGAGTTGTTCCGCCCTGCGAAGTCGGTCGAGTACGTCTCGCCCGTCACCAGCGCGTTGCCGGCGCTATCCAGGGCGATGCCGAAGCCGAAGTCATCTTCGCTTCCGCCGAGGTAGGTCATCCACTGGAGTTGGCCCGACGGGCTGACCTTGAGTGCGAAGGCGTCGCCGAAGTCAATCGGGGTCGTCCAGCCCGCCACCAGTGCGTTCCCGGCACCGTCCACGGCGATGCCGCGGCCCACGTCATAGCCGCCTCCGCCGAGGTAGGTCATCCACTGGAGTTGGCCCGACGGGCTGACCTTGAGTGCGAAGGCGTCCCAGTAGCCGTAGTGCGAGTTGTTCCGCCCGGCGAAGTCGAGCGAGGACGTAACACCCGTCACCAGCGCGTTGCCGGCGCCGTCCACGGCGATGCCGGGGTTGTCGAAGTACCCCTGGTTGCCGTCGTTGCCTCTGCCGCCGAGGTAGGTCATCCACTGGAGTTGGCCCGACGGGCTGACCTTGAGTGCGAAGGCGTCGTAGTAGCCGCCATGGTGCGAGTTGTTCCGTCCGGCGAAGTCGGTCGAGTGCGTATAGCCCGACACCAGCGCATTGCCGGCGCCGTCCACGGCGATGCCGGAGCCCACATCCTCGGCGATTCCATACTTGCCGCTTCCGCCGAGGTAGGTCATCCACTGGACCTGACCCGAGGGGCTGACGTTGAGTGCGAAGGCGTCGAAGCCGCCGCCGTAGTGCGAGTTGTTCCGCCCGGCGAAGTCGGTCGAGAACGTATAGCCCGTCATTAGTGCATCGCCGGCGCCGTCCACGGCGATGCCGTAGCCGGAGTCGCCATCGCTCCCGCCGAGGTAGGTCATCCACTGGAGTTGACCCGTCGGGCTGACCTTGAGTGCGAAGGCGTCGGTGGTGCCGCCGTAGTGCGAGTTGTTCCGCCCAGTGAAATCGCTCGAGGTCGTATCGCCCGCCACCAGCGCATTGCCGGCGGCGTCCACGGCGATGCCGCGGCCCAAGTCTCGGTCGCTCCCGCCGAGGTAGGTCATCCACTGAACCTGGCCCGACGGGCTGACCTTTAGCGCGAAGGCGTCGCGGTCGTAGACGCCGCCGTGGTGTGAATTGTTCCGCCCAGTGAAATCGCTCGAGGTCGTATCGCCCGCCACCAGCGCATTGCCGGCGGCGTCCACGGCGATGCCGACGCCCACATCCCCGCCGCTTCCGCCGAGGTAGGTCATCCATTCGATCTCCGGGTCGATGATGAGTTCGCGTGTGGGATCGACTTCGCTGTCGAGGGCGATGCGATAGGTGTGTTCGTCGATGAGTTCGAAGCGGGCGGGGATGGTGGGCTCGTCGGGCCGACACGGCCCGGCTCGCGGCGCTGGCGCGTCGTGCTGTGCGCCTGCATCCTCCTGCCACACGAGCGGCGCGCCGTCGCGCAGAGTGCCGAAACTTGTCACGATTTCGAGATCGCCATCTTCGTTGATGCACAGCGAGTCGATGCCGTCGTAGTGGATGCGGATTTGCGTGTAGTCCGCGCCGGGGGCGCAGTGGAACTCGTACTTCATCACGCCGTCGTCGTTGCCCATCACATGCAGGTCGATGCCGTCGTAGATGTTCTCGTAGATAACCGCGGCGAATGAAGGGACGTTGCTCGCGGTGTTGCGGCCTTCGCCGCCGACGAAGTAGTTGAACTTCGCCGCTTGCGGCTGCGCGCCGCGCGGGGTGACCGGGTTGCTGCCGGGGAACGAAACGGTGAGGGTGAGGTATTCGTATTGCAAGTTCTCGAGCGAGCCCAGCGAGCCGGATCGTACTCGATCCGACGAGTTGCTCGGCGCGTTCAGCGCGTTCGGCGCGTTCAGTTCGTTCAGTGTATTCGTCGGGGCGGCACGCCCCGGCTCGCTGCGCTCGCTGCAATCGCGCGAGAGGTGCATCGTGAAGGATGAATCGCGGAAGGCGACATCGAGGCCGCGCGACTTTAGGCCGTAGTGGACCGACTCATCGCTCCACTGACCCGAGTTCTCGACGAAGTAGACCCCGCGCAAGCCGAGGAAGTGCCTCTCCGATGCGGAGGGGGGGGCGGTCTGCCCGGCGGCAACGATCGAACCCAGTCCCAGAACGAGTGAGAGTAACAGTGCCAATCCGTGCTGCATGATGAAACCTCCAGACGATGGTTCGTCGTTCGTTGTTGCAGGCATCATTCCACGCGCGCCACGTTGCTCGTGCCGCAGGTGGGGAGGTCAAGCAGTTGGAGGTACCCGCCGCAGGCGGCGGGGCCGGTGGTGGCGTTGAGCACACGCGAGCCGTTACTCCCCGCGCCGCCCTGGAAGGCGAGTTGAATCTGGTTGCTGCCGAGGCCGAGTGGCGTTCCGGCGCAGGGGTATTGGTTGGGGATGATGAACGAGCCGATGTTGCGGGCAAAGATGAGTGCGATCTGCCCGTTGGGCGTCGCGCCGGACCATTCGATGCGGATCGGCCCGCCGGAAGGGCAGGTGGCGGCGACGGTGAGTTGCGGGCCGGCGCCGCCGCAGTCCTGCCAGTGGGCGGCGCGATTGGCGGAGCGGCCTTCGGCCATGGTGAAGGCGCCGCCGGCGATCAACTGGTTGTCCCAGAGGGTGAGGTCGGCGACGCTGCCGTTCGTGCCCGCGCCCAGCGCGCTCCACGCCGAGCCGTTCCACCGCGCCACGCGGTTGGCGCCGGAGCCGCCGGCCATGGTGAAGTCGCCGCCGGCGATGAGGTCGCCTCCGTAGACCAGCATCGCGTTGACCGTGTTGTTGGCGCCGCTTCCCAGCGCCGACCACGCCGAGCCGTTCCACCGCGCCACGCGGCTGGCGTTCTGATTGCCGGCCTGAGTGAACTGCCCGCCGGCGATGAGATCGCCGTCGTAGACGGCAAGGCTGTAGACGGTGTTGTTCATGCCCGATCCCAGCGCCGACCAGGACGAGCCGTTCCACCGGGCGATGCGATTGGCGGGCGAAGTGAAACCGCCGCCGGCGATGAGATCGCCGTCGTAGACGGTGAGGGCGGAGACGGGCCAGTCCATGCCGGCGCCGAGCGGCGCCCAGGTCGAGCCGTTCCACCGCGCGATGCGCGAGGTGCTCTGCCCGCCGGCGCTGGCGAAGAATCCGCCGGCGATGAGTTCGTTGTTGTAGACGGCGAGTGTGTAGACGTCGCCGTCGATGCCGCTTCCCAGCGCCTGCCAGTCGATCCCGTTCCAGCGCGCGATGCGGCTGGCGCTCTGACCGCCGGCGGTCGTGAAGGCGCCGGCGGCGATGAGTTCGCCGTTGTAAACGGTCAGAGCGTAGACATCGCCGTTCATGCCGACGGGGTCGAACGGGAGCCAGCCCGCCCCCCAGGTCCAGCGCGCAATGCGGTTGGCCTCCTGCCCGCCGGCGCGGGTGAAACTGCCTCCGGCGATGAGCGGGCCGTTGTAGACGGTCAGGGCATCAACCGCGCCGGACATGCCCTCATCCATCGCGTGCCAGGCATCGCACTGGGCCAGCGCGTTACCGCTCAGCGCACCGGCGATGAGCACCACTGAGACCTCGCCCATCAGTCGAGCGCCATTCAACGTTCCTGTCAACTTTGAGTTTCCCATGATTCACCGCATCCTTCTCCCTCGCTCGGGACGGTTCCTTGTCTGCTCGGACTTCGGAAGGCGTTCCGAGGCCGAGTGACTGGTTCGGTTCCCCCTCATTGTGCCGCACGGCGGTGGGGTCTGTCAAGGGCAAACCCCGACAACTCGGAGATTTCACGGGATATCGTGTTCGCAGTGATTCACGCGAAAGTCTGGTACGGCATTTGTTCTGTGCCACGGCGCCTGATATATTCCATCCGATGGCTGAATCTGTCCCCACGAGCGATGCCGACACCCGCGCCATGCTGCGCCTGAGCATGACGCCGGGGATCGGGCCGATTCTCATTTCCCGGCTGCACGAGCGGTTCGGCTCGGCGCCGGCGATACTCGAAGCGCCGCTGACCCACCTCCAGCAGGTGCAGGGGATCAGCGCCGAGCGGGCGCGGGCGATCCGCGCCGGCGTCGATGAGGCGGCGATCGAGGCGGAGGTGCGCGAGGCGGCGAGTCGCGGCGCGATGATGATCTCGATTGACGAGGCGCGATATCCGCCGCTGCTCAAGTCCATTCCCGACCCACCGCCGATTCTCTACGTGCGCGGCTCGCTCTCGCCGACCGACGCCTTCAGTGTGGCGATCGTGGGCACGCGCAACTGCTCGGCGTACGGGCGCGATCAGGCGGGGCGCATCAGCGCCGCGCTGGCGCAGCGGGGATTGACGATCATCAGCGGCGGCGCCCGCGGCGTCGATTCCGAAGCCCATCGCGGCGCGCTGCGCGGCGGCGGGCGCACCATCATCATCATGGGCGCCGGTCTCTCGCATCATTACCCGCCCGAGAACGAATCGCTCTTCGAATCGGTCGTGAGCGAAGGGCGCGGGGCGCTGGTGAGCGAGTTTCCCATGCGCGCCGGGCCGAACAAGGAGAACTTCCCGCGCCGCAACCGCATCATCTCCGGAATGTCGCTGGGGACGCTGGTGATCGAGGCGGGGGAGCACAGCGGGGCGCTCATCACCGCGCGGCTGGCGTGCGAGGAGCATCACCGGGAGGTCTTCGCCCTGCCGGGCAATGTCGATTCGCCGCGCGCCACCGGGTGTCACAAGATGATCCGCGAGGGCTGGGCGCGGCTCGTCACGGGGGCCGGCGACATCGTCGATTCGCTCGAAGGCAGTGAGCATCTCGTGGCGGGGGCGCTGCGCGAGGCGGGGGTTGACGCGGGCGAGCGCGCCTCGCTGTTTGAGCAGAAGGGTCGAGAGAAGGGTGAGTCGCCCGCAGGTGATTCAGCCGCGTCGATCGCGCGTCTGAACCTCACGCCCAGCCAGCAGCGCATTCTCGACGCCCTCGACAGCAGCGCCGTGGAACTCGATGAACTCTCCGCGCGCACCGGCCTGCCGATCCACACCTTGCAGGCGGACCTGACGATCCTCCAGATCCGCGGCCTGATCGGCCGCACGGGTCTGAGCGCGATCGAGCGGAGGAAGTAGCGATCAACGGCGGCCGTGCGCTATTCTTTGCAGGTCGGACCGGCATTGGAATCGATTGTGACGGAAGACGGGCAGGACAGACCGATGGGCAAGGATGGTACTGAGGGCCAGTTTTTTCGAGTCGAACTGGACAACTGGCGCAATTTCCGAAGCGTAAAGACTGACCTGCGCCCCCGAACCTTCCTCGTGGGCCCGAATGCCTGCGGCAAATCCAACTTCCTCGACGTATTCCGGTTCCTTCAGGAGATCGCCTCACCGGGCTCCGGAGGATTGAGAGCAGCCGTTGATCGTCGTGGAGGCCTGACGAGCATTCGATGTCTGGCCGCGAGGCAGAATCCTGACATCGCGATTCGGGTCGGGGTGAGGCTTCGCGGCCGGGAGTGGTCCTACCAGTTGCAGATCAGGCAGGAGGCGGCGAGTCGCCCCAGGCAACAGCGACCGGTCGTTGCCGTCGAGGGCGTTCGTCTTGATGGCGCCGTCGTACTGGAGCGGCCCGACTCGAAGGACAACGGTGACCGCGAGCGATTGACACAGACCGCGCTGGAGCAGGTCAACTTGAACCAGGATTTTCGTCCGCTGGCAGAATTCTTTCGTTCGGTTGAGTACCTCCACTTGGTGCCACAGATCGTTCGTCAGCCTGAAAAATGGGCGAGTTCAACTTCGGATCCGTACGGCGGTGATTTTCTTGAGCGCATTGCGCGGGTGTCAACCAAGAGCCGGGAGGCCATGCTCAGGCGAGTCCTGAAGGCCCTCAAAGGAACGGTGCCGCAGATCGAAACGCTCAAGTTCGACCGCGACAAGGAAGGCAAGCCGCACCTGCTCGGAAAGTACACACACTGGAGACCACAAGGCGCGTGGCAGAGGGAAGCGCAGTTTTCCGACGGGACGTTGCGCCTCATCGGGTTGCTTTGGACGGTGGCGTCCGGGGAAGGGCCGCTGCTGATGGAGGAACCCGAACTTTCCCTGCATCCAGGCATTGTTCGATACCTGCCCGGAATGTTCGCTCGGATGCAATCCCAGTCCGGCCGCCAGGTTGTGGTCAGCACGCATTCGGAAGCGTTGCTGAGCGACCAGGGAATTGGAACTGATGAAGTCTTGATCGTTCGCCCGAGCGCCGAGGGTTCAGAGGTCATTTCAGCACATCAGATGAAAGCGATCGGCGTGCTGCTTGAAGCGGGCTGGAGCGTCGCCGATGTCGTCTTTCCAGAGTCGGTTCCCGGAGACGCGCAACAACTGGCGCTCTTCGAGTAGGGTTCTGGATGTCCATGCCTTCAGCATTGCCCATTGATCTCGTCGTTGAAGGACCGCTCGACGAGGCCGTGCTGCGCGTGCTCATCGCGCGTGCCGGTGGTCGAGCCGGTCGCGTCTATGGACTGCGAGGCAAGTCCGATGTGGAGCGTCGAATCAGCGGCGTCTGCGCCGCCTCAGCGCTCTCGCCCTGGGTCATTCTGCTGGATCTCGATCGAAACGCGTACTGCGCGGCCGATTATCTGCGGCAATTGGTGGGTGATCGCCCGACCGGCACCTTGTGCATTCGCGTGGCCGTGCGCGCCATCGAAGCCTGGTTGCTGGCGGACGCGGAGCGCCTCGCCGGCATTCTGAGCGTTTCGCAGGATCTTCTCCCATCCGACCCGGACAAGGTCCTTGATCCAAAGCGGGTACTGGTCCAGATCGCGACCCGATCGCCTGATCGCAGCACGAGAGATGACATGGTCCCGAGTGCTCAGGGCGGTCGCACGCAGGGGCCGGGGTACAACAACGTATTGATCGGTTTCGTCAAGGCCGCACGCAACGGTTGGCGTCCGCACATCGCACGACGCCGCTCGGCATCGCTCGATTCCTGCATGAAGTGCCTGGCACGATTGATTCGGTCAGGCCAGCAGTGATCGCCCCGTCATCGCCTCGGGAATCTCCATCCCCGTCATGTCGAAGGCGGTGGGCATGACGTCTGCGAGTCGCCCGCCGCTTCGCAGTGTGCGGCCCTTGAACGCTTCGCCGACGACGATGAGCGGAACGTCGTAGGGCGTGTGTGCGGTGTGGGCGTTGCTGGTCGCGGGGTCGAACATCTGCTCGGCGTTGCCGTGGTCGGCGGTGACGATGAGCGATCCGCCGCGCTTCAGCGCCGCCTCGACGATCGCGCCGACGCAGGCATCGACGACTTCGACGGCCTTGACGGTCGCCGCGAGGTTGCCGGTGTGGCCGACCATGTCGGGATTGGCGAAGTTGACGATGATGAACGCTTCGCAGTCCGCCGCGGCGAGACGTTCGAGCACCGCATCCCGCACGCCGGCCGCGCTCATCTCCGGCTGCTGGTCGTAGGTTGACACCTTCGGACTCTGAATGATCCGCCGATGCTCGCCCTCGAAGGGATCATCGCGGTAGTCGTTGAAGAAGAAGGTGACGTGCGCGTACTTCTCCGTCTCGGCGCAGCGGAACTGCGTCAGGCCGAGGCGCGCGAGGTACTCGCCGGTGATGTCAGTCAGTCGCGGCGGCTTGGGAAAGGCGACCTTCACCCACTGGTTCAGTTCCTTCTCGTACTCGCACATCGTGAAGACGTCATAGGTCGGCCACGGGTGATTGAACTCAGGTCGGGAGAAGCCCTTCGCGCCAGTGTCGGGAGACGGCGGAACGAATCCATAGAAGTTGTCCATCGCGAACACGCGCACAAGTTGCCGCGGCCGATCACCGCGATAGTTGTAGAAGAGCACGACATCATCCGGGTCGATGCGGTGTGCGAGCGCCTCATCGTCATCGGCGCCGATCATGGACGGGGTGATGTATTCATCGCCTTTCATCTTGTCGTTGGCGGGATGATCGTAGGAGTAGCGCACCGCCGCCTCGGCCGTGTCGAAGCGCCGCGGCGTCTCGGGCAATTCAGGATTGAGTTCGCTTCCGGCGCAGGTCAGGCAATCCCACGCCTTCTTGATCCGCTCCCAGCGGTTGTCGCGGTCCATCGCCCAGTAGCGGCCGATGATCGACGCGATGCGCCCCACGCCGATCTCCTCGATCTTCGCCTCGACCTGCCTGACGAAGTCGATGCCGGTGAAAGGGCCGGTGTCGCGGCCGTCGGTGAAGAGGTGGATGCAGACGCGGTCGGGCTTGAGTCCCTCGCGCCGCGCCAGTTCGAGCAGGGCGTAGAGATGTTCGAGCCGGCCATGCACGCCCGCATCTGAGCAGATGCCCAGCAGGTGCAGGCGCGCGCCGGCGTGCTTCGCATTCGCTACGGCTTCGAGAAGAACGTCGTTGCGGAAGAACGAGCCGTCGCGGATCGCCTGGCTGATTCGCACCGAGTCCTGGTGGACGATGCGCCCGGCGCCGAGGTTCTGGTGGCCGACTTCGCTGTTGCCCGTCGTGCCCTCGGGGACGCCGACCTCTTCGCCGCTCGTGTGAATGAGCGCCGTGGGATACTCGCGCATGAGGCGCTCGGCCACGGGCGTCTTCGCGAGTCGCACGGCGTTGAAGGCGTCGTGCTCGCGGTTGGGGTTCGCCCCCCAGCCGTCGCGGACGATGAGGACGAAGGGGGTGTTGACGATGTGGGGTGCAGGCATGATGGGGAAGGATATGTCAAGGGCGGCACGAACGAGGGAGGGCGCGAATCCGGGCCATCGCATTAACGATTCGTCAGTGAGCGCGTTATCCTGTTGGTCTCATGCACGAGCGATTGCGGGACGAGTTTCTGGGGTGGCTGGGGCGATTCGTCATCCGGCGGCGCTGGGCGGTGCTCATCGCGGCCACCGTGCTGCTGGCGCTGAGCGTCTGGCTGGCCCTTTCGCGCCTGATGATGCAGACGGATCGCAGTTTCCTTGTCGATCCCAACCTCCGCTGGAACGCGGCCTACCTCGCCTACAAGGACGAGTTCCCGCGCTGGGGCGATGTCCTCGTCGTCGTCGATCGCGGGCAGCCCTGGAGCGGGCTGGCGGTCCTCGAGTATGACCGCGCGGCAATGTTCGTGCAGTCGCTCGCCAGGCGCCTCGCGGAGGAGCCGAGCGTTGAAAGCGTGCTGAGCGGCTACGAGTTTCAGCCGCGCCACGCCCGGCTCATGCTGGGTCTGCCCGAAGCGGTGTATGAGCGCTCGCGGGCGGATTTTCAGCGATCGCTAGTTGTGCTCGAATCGCCGTCAATCGTTGACCTCCTCCAGAGCATGCTCGGCGGACTGTCGTCGGCGATTGGTGAACCATCCTCGGCGGCGAACTCGCTGGATGAACTCGCGCGCCTGCTGCGCGCGGTTGACGAATCGATGAACGATCCATCGCGGCCGCTGCTCGACGGCGGCGGCGGCTGGCGGCCGCTCGAGAGCGAGTCGGGTCGTTACCTGCTGCTCTCAGTCGCGCTCAAGCGAGGCGGCGATTCGGTCTCGGGCGTCGATGAGGGCATCAGCGCGATCCGCCGCATCATCTCCGAAATGCAGAAAACGCGCCTGTTCCACGGCCTCGAAGCGGGCGTCACCGGCATCGCCGCCATCGAAAACGACGAAACCTCGCAGTCGATCGCGGACTCGAAGTTCACCTCCATTCTCGCCTTCGCGCTCATCGCGCTGCTGCTGTTCATCGTCTTCCGGGGAGTGAGGGTGCCGATCTGCGCCGCCATCACGCTTCTGATCGGCGTCGGCTGGAGTTTCGGCTGGGCGACGCTCGCCGTCGGACACCTCCAGGTGCTCAGCGTGGTCTTTACGGTGATCCTCCTCGGCCTGGGGATCGACTTCGCGCTCCACCTCACCGCGCGCCTCGAACTGACGCGCGAAGAGCACGAAGACCTCGGCGACGTGTTGTCGCGCGTTTACCGCGGCATCGGGCCGGGCCTGATCACCGGCGCCGTCACCACCGCCGCTTCCTTTGCCGTGATGCTGTTGACCGATTTCAAGGGCGTGGCGGAGATGGGCGTCATCGCCGCCGGGGGCATTCTCCTGTGCCTCTTCGCCATGCTCTGCGTCTATCCGGCGCTCCTTTCGCTGCGCGGCGACTGGCGCCAAAGCGTGCGACACCGACTCGGGGGCGAAGATGCGCACTTCGCGCACGGGAGGCTCGACCTGGTCGATCGTCGGCCGCGAAGGGTCATCCTCATCGGCGCGCTGCTGGTCGCCGCCGCGATCCCCGCCGCGTTCCTCACCCGATACGATCCCAACCTGCTCAATCTCCATCCACCCGGCGTGGAGAGCGTGGTATGGGAGAAGCGCCTCATCGAAGACAGCCGGCAATCGGCGTGGATCGGCCTGAGCATCGTCGATTCGCTCGAAGAGGCTCAGCGTTTCACCGCGGCGCTGCTCGAACGTTCCGATGAGATCGCCGGGGTGGATGGCGTCGGGTCGCTCTTTCATCCCCGGCGCGAGGCGCGGCGCCTCGCCCTGGCGCAGTCGATGCCGCGCGACATTCCGGCGACGGAGGCGGGCCGCGCGGTTGACGCGAGTCGCCTCATCGGGCAGTTGCGGGCCGGCATCAAGTCGGCGGCGGGAGGCGACCTCGAGTCGGAAGAGAGCGCCATCGATCCCGCGCTGCGCGAAGCGCTGGTGCAAGTCGTCGGCGCGTGCGATCATCTCATCGAGCGGCTCAACTCGCCGCAGGGCGAGATGCTCTGGGCCGGCGCCGCGACGGCCTGGCAGCGCGACCGCGACTCGATCATCGAGACGTGGACCACGCTCGCCGATCCGCGCCCGCCGACGCTCGATGATCTGCCCGAGCCGCTGCGCGTGCTCAACGTCAGTTCCGACGGCCGGATGCTCCTGCGAATCCAACCGGCGGCAACCGATGGTTCGGTGCTCGATCCCGACCGCCTCAGCGCCTTCGTGTCGGCGATGCGCGCGGTCGATGCCGATGTGCTCGGCCCGGCGATCCAGATTCACGAATCGACGGCGCTCATCGCCCGGGCGTACACGATTGCGACGTGCCTCGCCGTCGCGGCGATACTCTTCATCCTCCTGCTCGACTTTCGCTCGCTCGCTGATTCGGTGCTGGCGCTGCTGCCGGTGCTCGTCGGTTTTGTCGGGCTGTTCGCGGTGATGGGTTTGACGGGACTGCCGCTCAACTTCGCCAACATCATCGTCATGCCGTTCATCTTCGGCATCGGCGTCGATGCGGGTGTACACATCGTGCATCGATGGCGCGATGATCCGACCGGCGTGCCGCGCGGCCTGTCGGGGGGAACGGGGCGCGGCATCCTCCTCACGACGCTCACGACCGTCATCGGCTTCGGCTGCATGGCGCTGGCGCAGCATCGCGGCATCCGCGGCCTGGGCCTCACCATGGTCATCGGCCTGGTCATCACCCTGGCCGCGTGCTATACGGTGCTGCCCGCCATCCTGCGCCTGCGCACCGGCGCGGATGATGTGCATCGGTAGACCGGCGAGGGTGCCGTGGTCTGAAAGCCTGTGCGAAAGCTGTGGGGTGCCGTGGTCCGGAGGGAGGCTTTGCGACCGGAGGGCCACGTCGCGGCGCGGACGGACGGTCAAACTGACTCGTTCCTGATCCGCGCGCTCGCGTGGCCCGCGCTCCCAAAGCGTCGCTTGACCACGGCACCCCCGCTTTTCATACGGTCTCTGAGCGACGCTCGGGGGGCGAAGGCCACGCGCGTGCAGCCACGGCGCTCGAACACTCTGGACGCCTCCCGCGCGCCCGCGTGGACTTCGCTTCGTTACGCTCCGCTCCACTGCGATCACAGGGCAATCGCGATTTCGTCGTCATGCCCGCGGAGGCGGGCATCCATCGCGGTGGCAACACTCATCCGAACCGGTTTTGGCGATCGAAACAGAAGCGTCTAGCGCGACTGGATTTCCGCCTGCGCGGGAATGACGAAAACGCGATTGCCGTGACTGCTATCAGACCACGGCACCCTGCATTGCCGGTGCGGCGTATGCTTGCTCATCTGAGCGAGGCGCGATTCTGTTTCCGGCGAACTCATCCGGCCGACATTCACTCTCATGAACGTCTCCAGTTTCCTCAAGCACTGGTCGATCCGCGAGAACCCCTTCATGGCGGAGGAGGCGCGGCAGGACGAGGTGCTGGCGCGGCTGCACGGGCAGTCGCCGCATCCCGACTTCCACAAGGTGCTCGGAGATCCGACGCGCCCCGCCTCTTCGGTCGTCTTCGGCGAGAAGGGCAGCGGCAAGACGGCCATTCGACTCCTCCTCGAAGAGCGCATCAACGAGCAGGACGCGGCGCGCCCCGAGGGCGCCGACCGCACGCTCATCATCGCCTATGACGAGTGGAACCCCGTCCTCGATCGCTTTGCGCGGCGGGTCCGGGGCAAGACGCCTCTCGAATCACTCCAGAAGTTGCGCCTCGTCGATCACATTGACGGCCTGCTGAGCGTCGCGGTCGCGGACCTCGTCGATGCCGTCGTCGGCCGCAAGGGCGAAGGGCACGTCGAACTCGGCCCCGAGGCGCAGCAGACGATCCGCCGACTCGATCGCGAGACGCAGAACGACTGGATCATCCTCCAGACGCTCTACGACCGGCCGGACCAGGCGGTGCAGCGCGGGCGGCTGCTTCGTCGCGCGACGCGTTTTCGCCACCCCTCGTGGATCGGGCCGACGCGCTGGCTCCGCAACGCGCTGTGGGGGCTGCTCGCCGCGGCCGGAGGCGCCTACGCCTGGTACTACTACAACGACCAGGCTGACTGGATCAAGCACATCGGTCTCGGCGCCCTCGCCGCCATCACCTTGCTCGTCAGCGGCAAGGCGCTCTTCGACCGCCTCCGCCTGGCGCACCTGGCGCGTCAGTTGTCCAGCCAGTTGCGCGTCCTGGACCGCCCCGCCGACTCCTTCCGCGAAGCGCTTGAATCGCTGCCCCTGGACCTGCGCTCCACGAGCGCCTGGCCGATCGACGACCTCGACGACCCGCGCTACGCGATGCTCGAACGACTCCGCCGCGCGGTGCGGCCCTTCGGCTTTGAGCGCCTCGTCGTGCTCATCGACCGCGTCGATGAGCCGACGCTGGTGAGCGGCGACGTGCAGCGCATGAAGGCCGTCGTCTGGCCGCTGTTCAACAACAAGTTCCTCCAGCAGAGCGGCATCGCATTCAAGATGATGCTGCCCATCGAACTGCGCCACGAACTGCACCGCCAGAGCAGCGACTTTTTCCAGGAAGCCCGCCTCGACAAGCAGAACCTCATCGACCGCCTCTCGTGGTCGGGGGCGATGCTCTACGACATGTGCAGCGCCCGCCTGCGGGCGTGCATGGATGAAGGGGCCGAGCCGATCGCCCTCACCACCCTCTTCGACGAGACGGTGACGCGGCAGGACGTGGTCGATGCGCTCGACCAGATGCGCCAGCCGCGCGATGCGTTCAAGATGATGTACCGCGTCATCCAGGAGCACTGCTCAAACACGCCCGAGGAGGAGTCGAACTGGCGGATTCCGAAACTCGTGCTCGACCAGGTGAGGCGTCAGCAGGTCGAGCGCCTCGAGGGCCTGCAGCGCGGCCTGCGGCCGGCGTAGCGTGCGCTCCGTCCTTCAGCGAACGACACCCGCTTCGCGTCTTCGCCTTGTGAGTCATCGCGTCACCCGCAACGCCTATCTACAGATTCGGCTGCGGCGTGTAGCGCAGGTACGGCTTCACCTCAGTGAACCCCTTGGGGAACTTCCTGGGGATGTCCGCCGTCGGCACGGCGGGGACGACGATGCAATCCTCCCCGTGCCGCCAGTTCGCCGGCGTCGCCACCTGGTAGTTCGCCGTCAGTTGCAGCGAGTCGATCACCCGCAGCAGTTCATCAAAGTTGCGCCCCGTCGAGGCGGGATAGGTCAGCGTCAGTTTGACCTTCTTGTCCGGGCCGATGATGAAGACGCTGCGCACCGTCGCCGTCTCCGAGGCGTTCGGATGGATCATGTCGTAGAGGTTGGCGACTTTGCGGTCGGCGTCAGCGATGATGGGAAAGTTGACGTCGGCGTTCTGGGTTTCGTTGATGTCGCTGATCCAGCCGAGGTGCGAATCGATCGGATCGACGCTTAGCGCCGCGACCTTGACGTTGCGTTTGGCGAACTCGTGCATGAGATTGGCGCAGGCGCCGAGTTCGGTGGTGCAGACGGGGGTGTAGTCGGCGGGATGGGAGAAGAGGATGCCCCACGAGTTGCCGAGCCAGCGATGGAACTGGATCGAGCCTTGGGTCGTCTGAGCGGTGAAGTCGGGGGCGAGGTCTCCGAGTCGCAGTGCCATGATCGTCTCTCCTGTCGGAATGTTCACGTGAGGGCGCGCCGGATCAGCCACAGACTCCGGCGTGAGCGCGATGCTCAGCGGGGATCGTATTCACGCTCGCGCTCGACCATCTTCCGTATGGCGCGTTCGAGTTTGCCGGCGGCGCCGACGACGGCCTCGTACATGTCCGTCGAGATGCTTTCCACGGCGATGGGCTGGTGGGAGGCCGGGCGGGCCTCCATGACGCAGCGCTTGTCAACGCCCGACTTGGGGCCGTTGTTGTCATGCAGATGCACCTCGACGCGCGTCACCCGGTCCCTGAACAACTTCAGAGCCTTCTCGACTTCCTTCTCGACGTGGGCGATGAGGGCCGGCGTACTCTGAAACTCTCCCGCGTTCACCTGAATGAGCATGGTGGTCCTTTCGATCCCTTGGAGATGGGCGGCGAATGTCCGGGGTCAGCCCGACGCCGTCTGACCCATATGGATTGTAGAAGTGCATGCGGCCGTGCAGCCGGCGCGGCTGAAGCCGGGTGTCGTCCAAGATTGTTGCGTTCTTGCCGGGAATCGCGTCGAGCCGCGGCGCGTGACCATCATCACTCCGCCGCGAGCCGGCGAGCGCGAGGCCGAAGGCCTCATCGCCCGCAACCCTCGAAAATAGGGACGGGTCTATTTTCCAGACCCTGCAAAACAAGGGTCGGAGAGTGGGGACGGACCGGCGAACCGGCGATCGAAACACAACACCGGCGGTCGCCGGGCGACCACCGGTGTCGGCGGAGGGAGGGAAGATGGAGGATCAGAGTCGTTGGCCGATGAGCGGCAATTCCCGGCGATGGATCAGCAGGGCGGCGAGGCAGCACGCGGTGACGACCAGCGCGAGTCCGAAGAGAAACCCGCCGTCGTCCTTGACGACGATGCCGAGTTTCGTCAGGTGGCTGCCGATGGCGCCGAGCATGACGCCCACGCCCATCGCCGCTCCAAACCACGCCGTCCGCGGCACGAGCAGCAGCACCGCGGTGATGAGTTCAGCAAAACCCGCCGCCCAGCGCCCCCACGGCTCAACCCCAAGCGTCTCAAAGATGTACACGCTCTCCTCCGAACCGGTGAACTTGAAGAACAGCGTCTGAGCGAGAATGACCGCGGCGACGATGCGGATGACCCAACTGAGGATGAGGAGCGGGCCGCGTGGAGAGTTCATGGTGGATTGGATGCTCCTCGCCGGCGGGCGTTACAGGTCCATTCAGCCGCCCGGATCAAGGGACCGAGTCGCCGGTGAAGCACGTCGCCTCATCGACGAAGCAGATGCGGTTGCCCCACGGGTCGGTCGCATAGAAACTGCGCTCGCCCCACGGTTGTACGACGATGCGGCCATCGAGTTCGCGGCAGTTGAGGCAGCGGGCGCGTGCGTGAACGGCTTCGAGGTCATCCACGGCGAAGTAGAGGTGATCGGGATTCGGCGTCGCGTCCCAGTCGTCGCCGTCGCCGCGCGGGTCAAAGCAGGCGAGGATCGTTCCGCCGCAGTCGAAGTAATGCCGCCCGCCGGAGACGCGCCGGCCCGGCATGCCGAGCAGCGTGGCGTAGAACTTCGACGCCTTGTCAATGCCGGTGACGGGGAGAATCACGCGGAAGAGTCGGATCATTGCCGTGCCTCTTTTGAAGCGGGGTTTTCAGGCCTCCAGGATCGCCTTGAGCGCCTCAAGGCGTTCGCCCCACATTCTCTTGATCTTCTCGACTGATTTGGCGCCGGCGAGTTTGCGGTGCTGAATCGTCACCTGCGACTTGCCCGGCCCCTTGGCGTAGAAGTTGGCATCGACGTGAGTGGTGCCGTCCGACCAGGTGAGGCGCATCGACTTGTCAACTGTGGCGGTTCGGATGGTGACGGCTTCGTCGCCGAGCCAGCGCTTGCGCGTGCGCGTGTCGCTCCACGCCTTGTAGAGTCGGCCGAGATCGGCGGCGATGGTCCTGCTGGCGCTCACGGCAAAGCCGTCGGCCTTCTGGTATTTCTCGCGCAGGCCCGCGAGGCGCTCGTAGCCGACCGTCACCATCTGCGCCCACCAGTCGCCGATGGCGTACTTGCCGTGGACGTGCTGTGCGATGGTCTTGTGGTCCATGTCGCGGCAGCCGTCAGCGTCGAGGGTCGCCCGCCACTGGGTCCAGTCGCGGCCCGTCCTGGCCTTGAGCGCTTCGTCGCCGATCTCCTTGTTGAGGTCTGCTTTGGCGGTCGGCTTGGATTTAGGTTTGACGGGCATGGTGGAGTCCTTGTCGGTTGATGACAGCGATTCACCCCGCGGGCTGGGCTGGCGCGTGGCCGCGGAACATGAAGTAGACCGCGCCGCAGATGCACAGCCCCGCCCAGACGTAGTCGAGTTTCAGCGGCTGCTTCATGTACAGAATCGCGAAGGGGATGAAGACGATCAGCGTGATCGCCTCCTGCATGATCTTGAGTTGACCGAGGCTCATTTCGGCGTGGCCGATGCGGTTGGCCGGCACCTGCACCATGTACTCGAAGAAGGCGATGCCCCAACTCACCAGCGCCGCGATGATCCAGGGCTTGTGATTCAGGTCTTTCAGGTGTGCGTACCACGCGAAGGTCATGAAGATGTTGGAGACGGTGAGCAGCAGGGCGGTCTTGAGAATGACGGGCATGGCGGGTGTCTCGAAGGGGTGAACATTGTATCGGTCACCTCCCGCGCATCAGGCGCCCGGCTTCTCGCGCAGCATGGCGATGGTGGCGTCGTGGCCGTCGAGGTAGTCCTGGCGGAACTGCACCTGGGTGGTGGTGCGGAGGGCCCAGTCGAGCCAGTCGATGGTGTTGAACCGGCGGGCCGGGCCGGTGTGCCGCGCCAGCGAGGCGGCGGAGGCGCGATCGGAGAGAAAATTGAGCACGACGCCGCGACTG
>Ga0326597_10000788_pt1 | contig 54129 bp, 48 predicted proteins | sample RVTome_12_FD_203789 | JGI IMG/M metagenome (GOLD analysis project Ga0326597, IMG submission 203789) | Soil microbial communities from uranium-contaminated site in the Upper Colorado River Basin, Wyoming, United States - RVT100D185 | ecosystem: Environmental > Terrestrial > Soil > Contaminated >... | reverse complement strand
CTGCATGGTGGCCGGGATGCGGTTACCGCCGGCCCGGCGTCCGGTGCTGCCCGGCGCGCCGGTCTGTACCGCGGGTGCCTTGCGTGTCTTGTGTCACATCCTGTCGGGCAGGCCGCCTCGGCGGCCGGCCCGGGACCATCTCTGTTCCTGTATCGCGCCGGCCGGGTTCGCAACAGTGTGCTTTGCCGACCACCAGTCCCTGGATGACGATGCTGTCCTTGCCGTCAGTTCGGCGGAAACCGGGTCTTGCCGTCACTTCGGCAAGCCCATGGGTACATAAGCGGCGGTGCCGTGCCGGGCGTCAGGATCGAGTTGCGGTGCCTGTCTTCCTCTTGTTCAGGTCGAGCTACGTTGCGCCCTGCGCCCCGGTGGTTTTTCCGGGGAGCCGCTGCCCTGGTGTGGGGTGCAGCGGCAGGCGCGCGCTTTTTCTCAACTGTGGGTCAAGGCCGGGTGGTGTCTCTTGCTGCCCGTGGTCACGCCAAGGGGTAGAAGCCGCAGGTGAAGCCATGTCGGCGCGCGGCATTCCTGGCGCGTGGAGCGGTCCGTATCTTGCCCGACTTTGCCACGCCTCAAACCTAACACGGCTTGGCGGGAGGCGGAAGCGTCGATGATCAAAAAAGTGTCGGGTTTCGTCCTGCCTGGCGGGAGTTCCGAAGAGCGATGACGGCGGCCATGGCAGGGGAACCCAGCAGGGCCTGCCGTCACCACTCCCGGAATGAGCCCCCGCCGCCCAAGGGGACAGCGGCGGAGGCCCGGGGCACATCGGGGGGGGATACTACTCGTCGGTGAATCGCGCGGAGCGCTTGCGGATGAACGCCGGAATGTCCAGATCCGCCCGTACGCTGTTGGGCTTGGCGCCACGGCCCTCGGGACGATAGCTCTGCGGGGTCTGGGGCGCCGTCTCCACCGGCTCGATGATGGGATTTTCCAGCTCAAACACCTCTTCTTCGGTGATGGGCTGCTCGGCTTCGGACAGGTCCAGCCCGGCCAGTTCCGGCACCGGATCGTGCGCCGGCCCGGCCTCCTCGCGGGGGACTTCCGGGAACACGGCCCGTATCTTGGTGGCAGGGGCAGCGAATTCGTCGTCGCTCTTCGGCTCGGAGGAATACACGGCGAAGGGGCGGCGGTAGTTGCTGGGCTTGGCCGCCTCGCGCTCCTCGCTCCGCTCGTCGTCGTTGTCCCCGAAACCGGTGGCAATCACCGTCACCTCGATCTGATCCTGCAGGGAATCGTCGATGGCCGCGCCGAAGATGATGTTGGCATCGTCATCGGCGTGATCGGTGATGTAGCGGGCCGCCTCGTTGACCTCGTACATGCCGATGTTGCTGGGGCCGGTGATGTTGATCAGGATGCCCTTGGCCCCGTCGATCTTGCTGTTGTCCAGCAGGGGGCAGCTGATGGCCTTTTCCGCCGCCTCGATGGCGCGATTCTCGCCACTGGCCAGGCCCGTGCCCATGATGGCATGGCCCATGTTGGCCATGATCGCGCGCACATCGGCGAAGTCCACGTTGATCAGCCCTTCCACGTTGATCAGGTCGGAAATGCCCTGAATCGCCACCCGCAGCACGTCATCGGCCAGGGAGAAGGCCTCCTGGATGCTGGTCTTCTTGTTGGCCAGCAGCAGCAGGTTGTCATTGGGAATCACGATCAGCGTGTCCACATGCTTGCGCAACTGGGCGATGCCCTGGTCCCCATTGCGCTGGCGCACCTTGCCTTCGAACTTGAAGGGGCGCGTCACGACGCCGATCGTCAGGCAGCCCATTTCCCGCGCGATCTCGGCGATCACCGGCGCCGCGCCGGTGCCCGTGCCGCCGCCCAGGCCGGCCGTGATGAACACCATGTCCGAGCCGGCGAGGGCGTCGCGGATGGACTCCATGTCCTCCAGTGCCGCTTCCCGGCCCACCTCGGGCTTGGCGCCCGCACCCAGACCGCGGGTGCACATGGTGCCCAGTTGCACCCGGTGGGGCGCCAGGGAGTTGCTGAGATCCTGCATGTCGGTGTTTGCCACGTAGAAATCCACGGCGCGAATGCCGCAGCTCACCATGCGATTCACCGCGTTACCGCCACCACCCCCCACGCCAAAAACCTTGAGCACCGGCGCGTTCGGTTGCACTTCCCTGATGTCTTGAATGCCGTCCATGACCATGACTCAAATGCCTCCAACTGGAAAAAGTTCGCGGATTTCAGGTGCGGCAGGGCCTGCCGTGCAGGAATGCCCCGGCCGCAACGACGGGTGCGCAAGGTTTAAAAGAACTCGTGCATCCACTCCTTGATGCGGCTGGAAAACCGGTTGAAGAGCGAGAAGTTGTTGGACAGCAGGGGCGAAAAATGCGGCTCGCCGCTGCCCAACCCGTAGCGCAACAGTCCCACGCCAGTGGCGTGCATGGGGGAATAGATCATTTCGTTGAGGCCCGTGATGCTCTCGGGAAAGCCGGTGCGCACGGGGAAATTGAGGATGTCCTGGGCCAGCTCGTCCGCGCCGGGCATCAGGCTGCTGCCGCCGGTGATGACGACCCCGGAGGCAATCACGTTGCGGTAGCCGGAGCGGTCGATCTCCTCGGTGACCAGCTCGAAGAGCTCCTGGAAGCGATCCTCGATGATCTCCGCCATCACCCGTTTGTCCAGCGTGCGCGACTTGCGGCCGCCCACGGAAGGCACGGTGATCATCTCGTCCGGTTCCACCAGCTTGGCCATGGCCACGCCCTGCTCATGCTTGAGCCGCTCGGCCTGGGCCAGGGGCGTGGCGAGTCCGATGGCGATGTCGTTGGTGAGCTGGTTGCCGCCCACGGGAAGCACCGTGGTGTGGACGATGCTGCCGCCGGAGTAGATGGCGATGTCGGTGGTGCCGCCCCCGATATCCACCAGCACCACGCCCAGCGCCTTCTCGTCGTCCGAGAGGACGGCCTGGGCGGAAGCCAGCGGCTCCAGCACCACATCGATCACGTCCAGCCCCGCCATGTTGCAGCACTTGACGATGTTCTGGCCGGAGGTGGCCGAGCAGGTGATGATGTGAACCTTCACTTCCAGGCGGATGCCGGCCATGCCGATGGGGTTCTGCACCCCATCCTGATCGTCGACGATGAACTCCTGCGGCAGGATGTGCAGGATTTCCCGGTCGTTGGGAATGCTGATGGCCTGGGCCGCCTCGATCACGCGGCGGATGTCATCTTCCGAGACGGTGCGGTTGTTCTGCACGGTCACCATGCCGGGGCTGTTGATGCCCTGGATGTGGTGGCCGGCAATGCCCGCGTAGACTTCCTTGATTTGCGCTCCGCTCATGAGTTCGCATTCGCGGACCGCCTGCTGGATGGATCGCACCGTCTTTTCAATGTTGACGACGACTCCTTTGTTGATGCCGTCGGACGGTGCGGTGCCGAATCCCACGATGTTCAGCGGCTCGCCGCCCGTGGCTTCGGCCGCCAGTGCACAGATTTTGGTCGTTCCGATGTCGATGCCGACAATCAGGTTCTCCCGGTTACGCATGGTTGCCCCTTGTTCATCAATCCATGATGTAATGGAATCCGCGCCGCTGGGGACGGATTCACTGGTGCGACGCCTTCCGGGTGGCGTCGCGCACTGCGCGCAATGAGGGCATGGAACCGGCCCCTGGCCGGCATCCGGACGGGAGGAGAGCAACGATAGGAACAACGAATGGGACCGGAATGACGTCTATCCCTGAGCATTCGACCCGGCGGAGGAAGGTTCTCTGTTCTGACAGTCAGCGCCATGGCGGGTCGTGCTGCCCCCGGCGGCCGCCTTCTGTCGTGAGCACATCCCTATGCTCGTGAACGGTACCCCTGCATCGCAGTTGTGAAAACCGGGGCCTTTATACTCAGACCGCCTGAGCTTTGTCAATCAATAAAATGCACAAAGCATAAATGCCCCGGCGCGCTTTCGTGGTGGGGTCACGTCCATGCGCAGGCCCACGCGGGGGGACCCTCTGCCGCGTATTCCCCCGCATACGATTTTCATAAGTATGTGCAACGAAGGGGACGAAGTGGTTTTGATTTCATCATTTTGGGACCGCCGCGACTGACGAAACGGGGTGGAAAAGCTCACATTTTCCTGGGCCAAACAGAAGTCCTGGGTGCGCCGCAGCGGTCCGGCAGGTCCGCATTTGCGAAAGATAGGTTACAGGAAAATTGGAGGGGCAGCCGGTTCCGTGGTCGGCTGGGGTCATGGGGCGGTGGTGGGGCTGGTGGGCGGGCGGCGCAGCCCTCCGCATCGCTGCCGGGCGGGCGGTGCCCTACAGTTCCAGGGGGCGCCTGGAATTGTAGACCGTCCCGCTCATCAGGGCGACCAGGGTGCCGTCCTCGCGGGTGACGCGGGACTCGAAGTTGCTCAGCTTGGGGGAGTGATTCAGCACCTGGGCCCGGGCGATCAGCCGGTCACCGGCCTGGCAGGCCTGGGCGAACGTGATGTAGGCATTGATGGCCGGGGACAGGTTGCCGTGGGTGTTGCTGGCGAAGCCCATGGCCGCATCGGCGAAGGAGAAGACCACCCCGCCATGCACGACGCCCAGGAAATTGAGCTGCTCGGGCTGCACCTCCATGGTCAGCGTCACGCGGTCCAGGCCGCCGTCGCTGACGGCGATGCCCATGGCTCGGCACAGGGCGTCGCGCGCATGCAGCTGGCGGATGCGCGCCAGGGCCGCCGCGTCGTCGCCGGCGGGCGTTTGGGGGGATGGGGGCACGATGGGGACGCTCCTGCGTGCTAAGTCTGCCGGGCGGCAGGCGTGGCGCTAAATCTGCCGCCCGGTCTGCTGCCAATAGGGTTCGCGCAGCTTGCGCTTGAAGATCTTGCCCGAGTCCTCGCGGGGCAGATCGGTCTGGAAGTCGATGCGCTTGGGAATCTTGTAGCCGGCCAGGTGCTCCCGCAGGGCCTCCTGGATGCCCGTCGCGGTGAGCCTGGCGCCGGATTCCGGCTCGATGACGGCGGCCAGGGATTCGCCGAACTCCTCGTCGGGGATGCCGAACACGGCGCAGTCGTGCACGCCGGGCACCCCATGCAGCACTGCCTCGATCTCGGCGGGGTAGATGTTTACCCCCCCGGAGATGACCATGTCCTTCTTGCGGTCGCACAGGTACAGGAAGCCGTCCTCATCCACATAGCCCACATCGCCGCAGGTGATGAGCCCGTTGCGCTCGATCTCCCGCCGCTTCTCGTCCTTGCCGTAGTAGGTGAACTCCGGATAGGCGGCCAGCCGCACGAAGATCTCCCCCACCTCGCCCGTGGGCAGCGGGTTCCCGTCATCATCGTAGATGGCCAGCTCGGCGCCCTGCACCGGCTTGCCCACGCTGCCCGGATGGGCCAGCCATTCGGTGCTGCTCGCCGCGACGATCACGCCGCTTTCCGTGCTCCCGTAGTATTCGGTAATCACCGGGCCGAACCAGTCGATCATGGCCCGCTTCACCTCCGGCGGGCAGGGGGCGGCGCCGTGGCTGACATTCTCCAGGGAGGACAGGTCGTACTTCTCGCGCGTGGCCGCGGGCAGCTTGAGCATGCGCACGAACATGGTGGGCACCAGATGCACCGCCGTGACGCGGTGCTTCTCGATCAGCGCCAGGGTCTCCTCGCTGTCGAAGCGAGGTTGCAGGACGATCGTGCCGCCTACGCGCAGGGAGTACAGCCCGAAGAAGTTGGGCGTGGCGTGATACATGGGCCCGGTGATGATGGTGCGCAGCCCGGGATGGATGCCGAACACCTCGTGGGCGCGCTGGGTGATTTCCACCACCTGCTCCGGGGTCATGGGCTGCCGCCGCACGCCCTTGGGATGGCCCGTGGTGCCCGACGTGTACAGCATGGCCGAGCGGAACTGCTTGGGGGGATCGGGCCATGGGGCATAATCCTGCACGAACCCGTCCCAGGCCTCCATGCCCGCGGGCACACGGCAGTGCGCGTCGCTCACGCCATAGGCGGATTGAATCTCCGGCGGCGTCTCCACGACCAGCACGCGCACGGATTCGGGAATGCCCCCCTCGATCTGGGGCAGCAGATCCGCATGTACTACCAGTGCCTTGGAACCGGAGTCGCGCAGGATGTATTCCGCCTCTTCCTTGTGGAAGTGCCAGTTGATCGGTACGGCAAAGGCACCCAGGGTGCCGGCGCCCACGGTGCCCTCGAAGAAGGGGAAGTCATTGCGCAGCATCAGTGCGATGGCGTCCCCCTCTTTCACGCCCAGCTTGTGGAAGCCCGTGGCGGCGCGGGCCGCCCGCTGCAGAATATCGGCGATCGGGCGCCTGCGTGCCCCGCTGATGACGACGTTGGCGGTGTCCTGTGCTGCCGAGTCCAGACCTGCCATGTCCTGACCTGCCATGGGGTGTCACGCTCCTGATGGGTCCAATCCTGCGCCGCGGGCGCCTGGCGGGGCGCCGGTTGCCGTGAGGGTGCTCTGTGGGTTGTAGTGCAAACCGCGCCGCATCTCAACACGGGGCGGTCTGGCTCATGCCGCCACGGCGGGCCGCTGCCTGGCGAAGCCCGTGGCCTGCTCGAAGGCGCTCGCCAGTTGCAGCACGGACAGATCCTGCTGATGCCGCCCCACGATCTGCAATCCGATGGGCAGCCCATCGGGTGTGAAGCCCGCCGGAATGGAAATGGCGGGCAGCCCGGCCAGGGAGATGGTGTAGGGCAGCCCGCACCAGGTGAACAGATTGTCCAGTTTCTGTCCGTTGATCTCCGTCAGATAGGGGTCGGTGATGGGAAACGGCGGGGCCGGCGTGGTGGGCACGATGAGGAATTCGTAGTCCCCCATGAAGCGCTGGAAGCGCTCGAAGAGCCGGGTGCGTTGGGATTCGGCCTTGACCAGGGTCATGGCGTCCATGGACAGGCCATACTCGATCACCGCGTGCAGGTGCTCGCCCACCAGCGGCTTGTGCTCCCGGTAGTCCTTCTCCAGGGTCAGGGCCGCATAGGCACTGCGCAGCACGTTGAAGATGTGATCCGAATCCGTGGGGTCCGGGTCCGCATCCTCCACCCTGCAACCGATCTGCTCGAAGGCCGGTCGCGCGGCATCGCACACCTGGGTCACCACCGGCTCCACGGGATACACGCCCAGGTTGCGGCTCCAGGCCACGCGCACACCCTTGAAGTCCCGCGCCAGGGAGCCGCCGAAGGTGCTGCCCGGCTCGTGCTGGGCGATGGGGCTGCGCGGGTCCGGTCCGGCGGTGGCGCTGAGCATCAGCGCAATGTCCCCCACGCTGCGGGCCATGGGCCCCTGGATATGCTGGGTGTACCAGCCCAGCGCCGCCGGCCAGATGGGCACCCGCCCCGGCGAGGGCCGCATGCCCACCACGTTGCTGTAGGCCGCCGGGATGCGCAGGGAGCCCCCCGTGTCGCTCCCATCCGCCAGGGGCATCATGCCGCAGGCCACGCCCACGCCCGAGCCGCCGCTGCTGCCGCCGCAGGTGCGGGAGAGGTCGTAGGGATTCAGCGTGGCGCCGAAGACCTTGTTGATCGTGTGCCCGCCCGTGCTGAACTCCGGCAGGTTGGTCTTGCCCACGATGATGGCGCCGGCGGCCTTGAGCCGTTCCACCTGGATCGTGTCGTGGTCGGGCACATGGTCCTTGTAGATCGGCGAGCCGTTGGTGGTGCGGATGCCCTTGGTGGGGCGGGCGTCCTTGATGCCCACGGGCAGCCCATGCAGCGGCCCCACGGCATCTCCCCGGGCCAGGGCGGCATCGGCGGCGCGGGCGCCTTCCAGCGCCTGCTCGGCCACCAGGGTGACGATGGCATTCACCTGCGGGTTCACCCGCTCGATCTGCGCCAGGTGCGCCTGCATCACCTCCACGGCGGAGACCTTTTTCTCGCGGATCATGCGGGCCAGCTCGACGGCTGAGGTAAAACACAATTCCGGCGCGCTCATGCGCTCTCCTTACAGATGGGGCCGGCCGGCGCGGCGCCGCGTGGCCGGGGTGTCCGGTGTCATGCATCAAGGCACGGCCAGTGGTGCGATACGGCTATTTGGTGGGGCACAGTGTGGCGTGAACCCGCCGCGAACACAACCGGGGGCGTCAGGTCCGGCCGGGGTGCGCGGCGTGGTGGTTTGAACCGGTGGCGGCGTTCATGCCATAAGTGCGAGGATTATCCCCGAATGGTGGCGCCACGCGGCGCCCGTGCCCAATCCTCAAGTTCTGGAGTTCTTCCGTGAGCAGCAGCCCCAAGACATACGCTTGGCAACCGACCCCCGAGCAGATCGCGCAGACCCGCCTGATGGCGTTCATGAAGGAGAACGGCATCGCCGATTACGATACCCTGCTCGAGCGCTCCAACGCCGATCCGGCCTGGTTCTGGGACACCCTGCTCAAACGCACCGAGATTCAGGCCTTCGAGCCTTACACCCAGGTGCTGGACCTGTCCCGCGGCAAACCGTGGGCGCGCTGGTGTGTGGGCGGCACCACCAACGTCGTGCTCAACTGCCTGGACCGCTATGTGGGCACGCCGGTCATGGAACAGGAAGCCGTGGTGTGGGAGGGGGAGGACGGCGCCATCCGTCGCTGGACCTACGCCAGGCTCAACGACACCGTGTCCCAGCTGGCCGAGGGCCTGCGCAGCCTGGGGCTGGGCAAGGGCGACATGATCGGTCTGTACGTGCCCATGCTCCCCGAGAGCGTGGCGGCCTTTCATGCCATCGCCAAGATCGGCGGGATCGTCATGCCGCTCTTCTCCGGCTTCGGTGCCAACGCCCTGGCGGTGCGCATGAACGACGCCGGCTGCAAGGCTGTGATCACGGTGGACGGTACCCTGCGCCGCGGGCAGGCGGTGAATCTGAAACAGGTGCTGGACCAGGCCGCCGGCGACGTGCCGACCCTGGAGCACGTGATCGTGATCCGGAATCGGGACATGCCCGTCACCATGCAGCCGGGGCGGGACCATTGGGCCCACGACCTGATGGAAGGCAAGCCCACCACGTCGCGCACCGAGCCCATGCAGGACGACGAGCCGCTGATGGTCGTCTTCACCTCCGGCACGACGGGCAAGGCCAAGGGTACGGTGCATTCCCACTGGGGCTTCATGGGCGTCATCGCCCGGGATCTGGGCATGATCATGGAATTCAGCCCCGGAGACCGCCTGCTGTGGATCAGCGACATGGGCTGGGTCGTGGGTCCGCTGGTCTCCGTCTCATCCCTCATGTTCCAGGCCACCGCGGTGCTGGTGGAGGGCGGTCCGGACTATCCGGGCGAGGACCGCGTGTGGCGGCTGATCGAGGATCACAAGGTCACCGTGATGGGCATTGCGCCCACCATCGTGCGCAGCCTGATGCGCTACGGCGCGGACAAGCCGGCCCGGCACGACCTCTCCACCCTGCGCATGGCCGTCTCCACCGGTGAGCCCTGGAACCCGGACTCGTGGACCTGGTTTCACCAGCACATCCTCGGGGGCGACAAGCCCATCATGAACATCTCCGGCGGCACGGAGACGGGCGCATCCATCGTGACCAACACCTTGATTCACCCCATGAATCCCTGCACCTTCGCCGGGCCGGCGCCGGGCACGGGCGCTGATGTGGTCGACCCCCAGGGCAACAGCGTGTCCCGCGGCCAGGTGGGCGAACTGGTGGTGCGCACGCCCTTCATCTCCCTCACGCGCTCCCTGTGGCAGGACGACGAGCGCTACATGGAGACCTACTGGAACAAGATTCCCGACATGTGGGTGCATGGGGACTGGGCCATGATCGACGAGGACGGCTTCTGGTATATTCTCGGCCGCTCCGACGACGCCTTCAACGTGGCGGGCAAGCGCACGGGCCCCTCGGAGGTGGAGGCGCTGGTGATGGCCGCCGGCGGGCTGGCCGAAGCGGCCGTGGTGGGCGTGCCCGACGACATCAAGGGCGAGGCGGTGGTGTGCGTGTGCGTGCCGGCGCCCGGCGTGACCCCCGATGCGGCCCTGGACGAGAAGCTGAGCAAGGCCGTGATGGACGGCTTGGGCAAGCCCTACAAGCCGCGGGAGATCATCTATGTCCACGACCTGCCCAAGACCCGCAGCATGAAGGTCATGCGCCGCGTGGTGAAGGCGGTGTACATGGACAAGGATCCCGGCGACATGGCGGCCCTGGTCAATCCGGAAGCCGTGGAAGACCTGAAGGCGACCCTGCGCGGCCGCCAGAAGTAGGCCGCTTGCGCGGTGGAGGCCCGGGGGCCGCTCAGGGTCGTGCGGTCTCTTCGCCGATGAGGCCTGCCAGCGCGTCGGGCATGGAGAAAAAAGGCGAGTGGCTGCCCTCCAGCGCATGCACCCGCTCGCAGGGTGTGGCCTCATGCATGGCGCGCTGGGCCGCGGGCAGCAGGGCGCGATCCCGGCGGCATTCGATGTACACGCGCGGCACGCGCCCGAAGTTTTCCGCCGTGAGCCTGATCGGCGTGGCCATGGGGGCGACGGCGGTGGGCACCACCAGCCCTTTGGCGCGTGCCACGTCTTCCGCGGGGCAATCCCCATAGAAGCAGTCCACCATGGCATCGTCGCGCACCGTGCATGACAGGCGGTCCGCTGAAACGACGAAGTTCGGCAACATGGCGGATCCCGCGTTGGCCGGCGTACTGGTCAGGTCGACCATCGTCTGCCCGTCGCGCGGCAGCAGCGCGGTCAGGAACACCAGCCGCCGCACCTGCCCCGGGCGCCGCTCCGCAGCCAGCGCATTGACGGCCCCGCCCATGCTGTGGCCGACCAGCACGGCTGGTTCGGGATGTGCATCCAGTTCCCCGCAGACCCGCTCCACATAGGATTCCAGCGTGATTTGCGCTGCCGGAGTGCGGTCCTGGCCATGGCCCGGCAGGTCGGGCGCGGCCACGGCATGCCCCTGTGCTTCCAGCAGCGGTACGACCTTGTCCCAGCACCAGCCCCCGTGCCAGGCGCCATGAATCAGAACAATGCGGCTCACGTGGTGCTCCCTGGCGTCACGAAAATCCCGCCGCGCGGCGCCGGGAGGTTGACGTCGAATTGATGGCAACCCTTGTACGGCCCGGCGGCCCATCGGGCAAGGGGCGCCCCTGCCGCCGCATGCAGGGGCGGTTCACCGGGGGAAGCTGCGCCTGCGGACACAGGACGCGGGGGAGCGTCGGACGTGACCGCGCGACACGGGTGCGGCGCGACCCCGGCGCGGAGCATTTCCCGGCCGGCTGTCATTCGTGCGGCATCACAATCAGAAATATGATCATTGTTGACAAAACGGGAGTGTCGCTGTCAGGCTACTCCGTTGAACGGGAATGGAATTGGGGGAGTGGGGATGTCTGGAGAATTGCGACGTGTACACTGGGAAAAAGGACCGCGCGGAATGGAGCGCCTCGGGGATGGCCGGACGTGGTGATTGGCGCAGTATCGTGTCGATCCTGGTGCTGCTGGTGGCCCTGCTGGGCGGTGGCTGCGGCGAAGACATTGCCATTGTGGAAGATGAAGAGGCGCAGGCCATTTTTGACGGAACGTCGGATGAGCCATTGACCTTTTTCACATTCGAGGACGGAACGTTGCAAGGCTGGCAGGCCACCGGCCTGTGGCATGTGAGCAGCGTGCGCGCCCATACCGATACGTATGCGGTTCGCTATGCCGATGCAGGGTCGGGAAACTTCGACACCGGTGTCCAGAACTTCGGTGCGCTGACGCTGACCGATGTGACGCTTTCCGAAACACCGTCGCTGAGCTTCTACTACTTTCTGGACAATGAATGCTCCGTCGGTACGACCTGTACTTACGACAAACTGACGGTTGAGCTATCCACGGATGGCGGTGCGGGGTGGACCGTGCTGGATGACCTGCCCCATGCCTCCACGGTGTTCGAGGCGCGCAGCGTGGACCTGTCCGCCCATGCGGGCGCGACGGTGCAATTGCGCTTCAACTTCGACACCATCGACAGTGCCGCGAACACCTACGAGGGCGCCTACGTCGATTCGGTTGATCTCCTGTAGACACTGCTCCCCGGTTGGCCTGCCCTGCGACGGGCGGGCCGAGGGCCCGTCTGCCTCAGGTTGTGGTGGGAATGGCCCGCGGGGCCACCTGTTCCTTGGGCTTGCCGATGTTCTGGTACAGTTCCGGACGGCGCTGCTCCAGCAGCGGGTAGCGGTCGCGAATTTCCTGAATGAAGTCCAGGTCGATGGTGGTGGTGAGCACCCCTTGGGTGTCCGAGGCCACCCCGACGACGACGCCCCAGGGATCGACCACCATGGAGCGGCCCACATAGCTGATGCCCGACTTGGGCTCGGTACCATACTGGCCCGAGGCCACCACGAACGTCTGATTTTCCGTGGCCCGGGCCCGCAGGAAGAATTCCCAATGGTCAAAGCGCGGGCTGAGAAACGCCGACGCGCAGACGATGATCTCCGCGCCCTTCAGGGTCAGCTCCCGGTAGATTTCCGGGAAGCGCAGGTCGGAACACACGGAGATGCCCACGCGGCCGTGTGCCGTGTCGTACACCGGCAGTTCCGTGCCGGCGCGCACCTTGTCCGACTCGCGGATGCCCGCGGGGATGTCCTTGCGCTTGGGCGCGTCGAACAGGTGGGTCTTGACGTACTTGCCCACGATCTCCCCCAGGGGCGAGATCAGCGGGGCGCTGTTGTGGTACACGCCGCCCCCGGCATCCTCGTAGATGGAGCCCACGATGTACATGTCGTACTGGCGCGCCTTCTCGGCCAGGCGTTCGGTGATGGGGCCGGGGATGGGCTCGGCAATCTCCTTGTAGGCATCCGGTGTGCTGTAGCCCAGGCCGCTCCAGACCTCCGGCAGCACGGTCAACTGGGAGCCCCGCTCGCCGGCGATGTCCAGCATCTCCAGCATGTGGGCCACAGTGGCTTCCTTTTCCCCATCCACGGCCGTGTTCTGGATGGCGGAAACGACAATCTGGCGTCCCTTGGACATGCTTTCCCCCCTGGTGATGGGCCGGGCCGCACGGCACCGCGCGGCCGCCGTTGATCGGATTCACGCTAGCCCCTTGGGGCCGCTATGGCAAAAAGCTGAAGGTCTCCAGCGTGGTGATCCACACGTCGTCCGGCACACGGATCGGCGGCGCCGGTGGCTCGTCCGGGAGCATCTGCCCCCACTGCCGGTGCCCGATGGTCAGGCGATAGGCCGGGTGCCGCCGGTTCACCGCTTCGATGGTGCCCTCGATGCCGATGAATTCGGTGACCGGAATGCTTTGCAGGGCGTCGGATTCATCCGTACCAGCCCCGTCACCGCCGGCCCCGTTCTCGTCGCTCATGTACTCGCCGCCCTGCTTGCGCTTCACCAGGGTCACGAAGTCCGTGCCCTTGATGCCGATGGTGGCCACCCCCGCCTGCACGGGATGCTCCTTGCCCAGCCACCGCTTTACGCGCAGCCGCAGACCGCCGTAGAGCACCGTCAGCAGGTCCCGGGGTCTGCCGTCGCGGGTCAGGTCGCCGGCCCGGATGCGCGTGTCCGCCGTGATGATGGCCTCGGCGCTGCTCTGCACCAGGCGCAGGTGCACCTTGCCTTCGGCGAGGGTGCGAATCAGGTCCGTGTGCCGCAGCGTCATGCGCTGACCCTGGGCCAGGAGAAACGTCTCGGACTTGCGCTGCACCTCGGCCTGTCCGGCCAGTACGCGCAACTCGGCGAAGCGCGCCTGGGCTGCCACGGAGGCGGCGCCGAACGTCATCAGCACCGCGCCCAGGGCGGCGCCGAGCAGCAGGATGGTGGGCAGCGGCAGGCGGATCGACCGAGCCATGGGCGTTGTCTCCGCGGGTTCGGTTTGGCCGGCGGACCGGGGCCGGCGGCGGGTTGTGCGCGGTTAGCGCCTGTCGCCGTCGGCGTGTATTTCGTGCAGGGCCACCTCCACCGGAATGCCGATCAGCAGGCTGTACACGATCTCCTTCTCCAGGGGCTCCTTGTCCAACAGGTGCCCGAAGCGTTCGGCCATGGGGTCCCAGCGGAAGGAGATGCTCTGGCCGGCCTGATTGCCCTCAAGCCAGGTGAGATGGGCCACCAGGTGCTTGTGGGCCGGTGCGTTGATCGCGTCCATCATCGCGCGGGCCTGATCAAAGGTGAGGCTGGTTTCGAAGCGGTAGGCGTTCATGGATGTTGTGCGCTCATGGAATGAACCGTCGGAGGGGACAAGGCGGCACCGTCGCACCCGGTCGCTGGTGCCGTGGTGCTACACGATGGCCTTCTGCTCCCGTAATTGGTCGATCTCCGCCGTGCTGAGTCCCCAGTCGGCCAGCGCCTCGGCGGTGTGTTGACCGGGGTGGGCCGGGGGCCGCGCAATCTGGCCCGGTGTGCGGCTGAAGCGCGGGGCCGGCGCCGGCTGTGTCACGCCGGCCACATCGATGAACAGGTCCCGTGACTTATTGTGCGGGTGTTCCAGCGCTTCGTCCATGGTGAGCACGGGGGCGAAGCAGATGTCCGAGCCTTCCATGAGTTTGGTCCATTCATCCCGTGTTCTGCCGCGAAAGATCTCCGTGAACCGGGCCTTGATGATGGGCCAGTTTTCCGGCTGGGTGCGGTCGGGCAGGCTCGCGGGGTCGAGCCCCAGGGTCTCCAACAGTTCCGCGTAGAACTTGTCCTCGATGGAGCCGATGGTGATGTATTCCCCGTCGGCCGTCTCGTAGCTGGTGTAGTAATGGGCGCCGCCGTCGTTGAAGTTGGTGCCGCGGGCATTGTTCCAGCGGCCCTCGGCGCGGAATCCCCAGAACATGGTCATCAGCAGCGCGGAGCCGTCCAGCATGGCCGCATCGATCACCTGGCCCTGGCCCGAGAAGCCCCGCTCCACCAGGGCCGCGCACACCCCCAGGGCCAGCAGCATGCCGCCCCCGCCGAAGTCGCCGATCAGGTTCAGCGGATGCACCGGCGGGCCGTCCTTGAGCCCCATATGGGCCAGACAGCCGGCGAGCCCGATATAGTTCAGGTCGTGTCCGGCGGCATGGGCGATGGGCCCCTCCTGTCCCCACCCGGTCATGCGGCCATAGATCAGTCCCGGATTGCGGGCCAGGCAGTCATCCGGCCCCAGGCCCAGGCGCTCGGTGACGCCGGGGCGAAAGCCCTCGATCAGCACATCGGCCTGCTCCACCAGCTTGAGCACGGTGGCCGCGCCCTGGGGGTGCTTGAGGTCCACGCCGATGCTGCGCCGGCCGCGGTTGAGCAGTTCCTTGGGCGGCTCCGCTCCGTTGCCGCCGTTGATGACAGAGGCATCGACATCGGAGGCCCGGTCGATGCGCAGCACGTCCGCCCCGTAGTCGGAGAGAATCATCGCGCACAGTGGCGCGGGGCCGATGCCGGCCAGTTCGATCACCTTGATGCCGCTCAGCGGTCCCATCGGCTTGCTCCCGGATTGCTGCCCGTGGCCCCCAATCATTTCCCCATGCGCAATGTTTCCCCATGCGAATTGCGCAAAGTGGTGCCAAAATACCCCTATTGCGCCGGAAGGCAAACCACGCGCAGCAGGCCGCGCCGCTGCGGTACCCCGCGTCGCCGTCACAGCAGAGACCATGTCCAGCCTCCTGGAAGTTCGCGAGCTTACCAAGCAATATCCGGCGGTGCGCGCCGTGGATGGGGTGTCCTTTGCCGTGGAGGAGGGCATCTGCTTCGGCCTGCTGGGCCCCAACGGCGCCGGCAAGACGACCACCGTGGAAATGATGGAGGGGCTCACGCGCCCCAGCAGCGGGCAGGTGCTGTATCGCGGGGCGCCCCTGGGGGCCGGCTACAAGCACGAGGTGGGCATTCAGTTCCAGTCCACCAGTCTGCAGGACTTTCTGACCACACGCGAAGTGCTGCAGCTCTTCGGCAAGTTCTACAAGCACACGCTACCCCTGGACGAGGTGGTGCGCATGTGCGCGCTGGGCGAGTTTCTGGATCAGGACAACCGCAAACTCTCCGGCGGTCAGCGGCAGCGCCTGTTTCTGGCCCTGGCCTTGATCAACGATCCGGCACTGCTGTTTCTGGATGAGCCCACCACGGGACTGGACCCCCAGGCGCGGCAGAACTTCTGGAAGCTGGTGCGCCAGATCAAGGCCCAGCGCAAAACCATCGTGTTGACGACCCATTACATGGAAGAGGCCTACGCCCTCTGTGACCGCATCGCGATCATGGATCACGGGCGCATCCTGACCATTGGCTCGCCCCAGGACCTGCTGACCGAGCATTTCGAGGGGGTCTGGCTGGAGCTGCCCGCAGGGAATCTCAACGGCCACCGGACCATTCCGGGCAAGCTGCGCGAGCGGCCGGGCTATGTGGACATTCAGACCACGGACCTGGACGCCACCATGCGCGCGCTGCTGGCCGCCGACATTTCCCTGGTGGGGCTCAAGGTGCGTCAGCCGACCCTGGAAGACCTGTTCCTGGCGCTCACCGGGCACGAGCTGCGGAGCGGGTCATGAACATCTTTCTGGCGCTGCTGCATGCCCGCAACAAGGAGTTCCTGCGTGACCGGGGAACGCTGGCCTGGAACTTCGCCTTTCCCTTCATGGTGATCATCGGGCTGGCGCTGGTCTTCTCCGGGCCGGAGCGGGACCTCTACAAGGTGGGGCTGCTGCGGGGGGATGGCCCCCCGCCGACGGCGATCGAGGCATTTCTGGCGACGGACTACGTGGGCTTCGTGCCGGTCACGGCACTGGACGACGCCCTGGAGAAGGTGCGGCGGCATCAACTCGACATGGTGCTCGATGTGCGCGGCGAGCCCCATTTCTGGATCAACAGCAGCAATCCCAGGGGCTATGTGCTCGAACGGGTGTTGCAGGGCGCCGGACGCAGCGAAGCCATCCACAAGGAGGTGCTGACAGGGCGCGAAATCCGCTACATCGACTGGCTGCTGCCGGGGGTGCTGGCCATGAACATGATGTTCAGCTGCCTCTTCGGCGTGGGATACGTGATCGTGCGCTACCGCAAGGGGGGTATCCTGCGCCGGCTGCGCGTGACGCCGGTGCGCGCGGTGCACTTTCTCTCGGCCCAGGTGGCCTCGCGCCTGCTGCTGGTGCTGTTCGTGACCACGGTGCTGTTCGTCGGGACCGACCTGATCCTGGATTTCTACGTGGTGGGCAGCCTGCTGGATCTCTTCGTGGTCTTCGCCCTGGGCGGGGTGTGCCTGATCAGCCTGGGACTGGTCATCGCGGCCCGCACCGCGAGCCAGGAGCTGGCCGGGGGCCTGCTCAACCTGGCCACCTGGCCCATGATGTTTCTCTCCGGCGTCTGGTTCTCCCTGGAGGGCGCCAACCCATGGCTGGTGCGCGCGGCGCAACTGCTGCCCCTGACGCACATGATCGACGCGGCGCGGGCCGTGATGGTCGATGGCGCCACGCTGCTCGACGTGTGGCCACAGCTGGCGCTGCTGACCGGCCTGAGTGTGGTCTTCATGGGGCTGGGTTCGGTGCTGTTCCGCTGGGAATGAGCCCGGCTGTTCCGCTGGGAACAGGCCCGCCGCGACCGGGCGCACGGGCCGCGGTCAATCTGCCGCGGGGCGGTCCGGGGGCTCCGCCGGCGGCGGGGCCGCCGCCTTGCCGGACGGTTCTTCCTGCCGCGTTCCTTCCTGCTGCCCGTCGGGCTTGCGGCCCAGCCAGATATCCAGCGCCAGCGCCAGCAGCAGCAGCCCCAACATCATGGACATGATGCCCCCCGCCCCGGCCCGATCGCTGACCAGCGTCATCACGGCGCCGAAGCCGATCAGGGCAAACAGGAAGCGGCGGCGCAGTCTGGCGTTCATGGCTGTCCTCAGGCAGGTGGCGGCGGATTCGGCCCATCACTATGACAGAAGGGCCGGGTTGATGTACAACCACCGGCGGCACGCTCGCGGAGCCGATGGCCCCGCGCTGCTCCCCGGCAGGACAGGCGCGGGGTGGACCTTGCTAAAGCGGGGAGATTCGACTATTCCAAGGGCAACAGTTCGCCCATCATCGCGCCGCTATTGTTTTTTCGCATCCTGGGGGTGCATCGCGCGATCGTTTTGGACACCGAAGGAAAGGACAGGCTATGCGCATGACGTTGAAAATGGCTGCCCTGGTTGCAGCGGCGACGATGCTGCTGTGGGGGACGGCAGCGGCGAAGACGACGTGGGATTTCTATTCCTTCGTGCCCATTACGCACCCGATCGGGGCACACCTGAAGGCATTTACCGATGAAGTGCGCAAGCGCACGAATGGCGAGTTGGACATCGTATTCCGCCCGGCGGGCGAATTGCCCTTCCGCGCCACCGAGGTGGTCAAGGTGGTGAGCCAGAATCAGGTGCAGGTGGGCGAGGCCTATCAGGGTTTCATTTCCGGCACCACGCCCCTGGCTGGTGTGGCCGGTCTGCCCTATCTGGTGCGCACGTACGACGATCTGGCGAAGGTCTATCCGATCATCGAGCGGACAGCTACCAAGGAATTCGCCAAGTTCGGCGTGAAGATACTGTTCTATCACTCCTGGCCGGAGCAGAATCTCTACGGCGTGGGCAAGCCCATCCGCTCCGCCGCGGACTTCAATGGCCGCAAGCTGCGGGTTACCGACCCCAAGCAGTCCGAGATGCTGAGCCGCCTCGGCGCCGCGAGCGTCACGCTGACCACGCCGGAAGTGCCGGTCGCCCTGGAGCGCCGCACGGTGGAAGGGGTGACCACGGCGGCCTTCAACGCGGTGGGTGCCAAATGGGCCGAACTGCTGGAATGGGCCTTCTTCTCCGAGATCAACATCGGCGGGCCGGAATATATCCTGGTAAACCAACGGGCCTATGATTCCCTGCCGGCCAATGTACGCTCGGTGCTGGACGAGGTGTCCGCCGAGTGGGGGCCGCGCATGATCGCCAACGTGTCTGCCCGGGAGAAGGCCGACCGCCTGACCCTGAACAAGAAGTTCAACATCGAGCTGATCTATCCCACCGAGGCCCAACTGGACGCGCTTATCGCGCGCGTGCAGCCCTACTGGGAAGAATGGGGCCGGGCCAACGGGCCGGAAGGTGAGAAGCTCGTGGCGGACATCCGGGCTGCCCTGGGCAAGTAAGCGAATTATCACCTGTTGCACCAGGCACCATGGATCGGTTGACCCATCGCTTGACCCAAATTGCGGGCCGCATCTCCGACGTTGGCGGGTACGTTGCGGCCGCATGCATTGCCATCATCCTCGCGCTGGTGTGCGTGGAGGTCTTGTTGCGGAACGTGTTCCGCTCCTCCACGCTCATTGCGGATGAAATGAGCGGCTATCTCAATGCCGCCGTGCTCTTCCTGGGGCTGGCCTATACGCTCAAGGAGGGGGGCTTCATTCGCGTGGAGGTGGTCTACAACAAGCTGCGCGGATGGTTCGGCATGACCGTGAAGTGGGTCATTACCCTCTTCAGTCTGCTCTATACAGCCGTGCTGGTCGTCTACATCTGGCAGCACGTCACCTATTCCTACGCATTCAACGTCCGTTCGCCGGATGTGACCTCGACGCCCCTGTTTATTCCCCAACTCGTCATGTGGTTGGGGGCGGTCATTCTGGGGATTCAGCTGCTCTCCTATGTGCTGAACCGTGTACGCAACGTGCCATAGGTCTCCCGCCCGCCGCTGACGGGCACATTTCCACCGCAACACACACAACGCAAACTCTAGTGACGGGACGGCCATGGGCTGGGAGATGATGCTGTTCATTCTGGTCGGGACGTTGTTCCTGATGTTGATCCTCGGCCAATGGACGGCGTTTGCGTTGGGTTTTGCCGGGACGCTGGTGCTGTATATCGCGCGGGGCACGACCGGATTCGTTTCCATCAGTTCCGTGGTCTGGAACACGGCCAACAGCTATATCCTCATCGCCGTGCCCCTGTTCCTGCTGATGGGGGAGATCATCCTGCGCAGCGGCATCAGCGACCGCTTCTATCGCGGCGTGGCCACGCTCATGGTGTGGCTGCCCGGCGGTCTGCTGCACGCGAACATCGTGGCCACGGGCATCTTCTCGGCCATCAGCGGCTCCAGCGTGGCCACGGCGGCCAGCGTGGGCACGGTGGCCATCCCCGAGCTGCGCTCCCGCGGCTACGACCACAAGATCGTCTTCGGCTCCCTGGCGGCGGGGGGCACCCTGGGGATTCTCATTCCCCCCAGCATCGTGATGATCCTCTACGGCGCGCTGGTGGAGGAATCCATTCCCAAGCTGTTCATGGCCGGGCTGTTTCCGGGCATTGCCATGGCAGCCCTGTTCAGCGTGTATATCGGCATCCGTGTGATGTTTCAGCGGCACTTGGCCCCACATACGGAGGAAAGGTACCTGCCCCTGCGGGAGCGGGCGATGTTCGTGGCCCACATCCTGCCCATCGTGGGGCTGATGGTCGTGGTGCTGGGCGGCATTTACACCGGGATTACCACTCCCACGGAAGCGGCGGCCATCGGCGCTTTCGGCGCCATTCTGCTCAGCCTCGGCTACCGCACGTTCACCTATGAGTTGTTCCGGGATGCCCTGCTGTCTGCCGTGCGCACCACCTGCATGGTGCTGTTCATCATCCTCAGCGCACAGATTCTCTCTACCGCGCTCACTTTCGCGGGCATCACGCGGGAAATGAGCCAGTGGATCGTGGACATGGAATTCGGCAAGTGGTCGCTGTTTCTGGCCATGGTGATCCTGTACGTCATCCTGGGCTTCTTCGTGGACGGCATCTCCATGATCTACATCACCCTGCCGGTGCTGTTTCCCGTGGTGCAGGCGGCGGGCTTCGATATCATCTGGTTCGGGGTGGTGCTGACGATTCTTATCGAACTGGGCCAGATCACGCCGCCGGTAGGGCTGAACCTGTTCACGATTCAGGGCATATCCGGGGGGAGACCATTCAGCGAGGTGGTGCTGGGCTCCACGCCGTTCGTGTTTCTCATGCTGGTCATCATCGCCGCGCTGGTCTTCTTCCCGGGACTCGCGCTGTGGCTGCCGTCGAAGATGTAGGCAGCCGCGCGCGGCATCCCGGTTGCGCCTGGATACCCATGGCAGGCGGCGCCATCCGATGTCCTGCTGTCCCGCGCGTGGTGTCCCGCTACTTGATGGCGATGGCATTGGCCGGTGAGCCCACGCCCCCGCGCAAATTGAGCGGGCTGGATGTCAGCAGGCACGTAAACTCCCCATCCGCCGCGCAGTCCGCGGCAAGCGCCTCCAGATCGAACAGTTCGCCCAGGGTCAGGCCCAGGTAGGGAATGGCCAGGTGCAGGCAGGGCTGGCCAACCGTGCGCGGAAAGACCTCCACCGTCACGTTGTCCGTGGCCACGGCGGCAATGCGCTGATCCCAGAGGTATTCCCACATGTCCTCCTGGCCGGAGAGGCCCGAATAGCGCCAGGCATGGAACAGCGCATCCCGCGCGGCCGGGGTATTCGCCGCGAGGAAATGGGCGATCCAGCCCAGCCGCACCAGCAGGATGTCGCCCGCCTGGGGTGTCACGCCCTGATGCGCCAGGCAGGCGGCCAGATCGGCGGCGGAGACCACATGCTTGTTGACCGGGTCGTAGTCCCGCCCGATGGCCGCGAAATAGCGCACGATGTCCACCAGCACACCACGGGTGGCGATGCCGAACCCGGCCATGTTGTGGATGCCATTGCGCCCGCCGGGGCCGTGGCTGATCTGCTCGGCGGTCACGCCGTTGTAGAAGCGGTGCCCCGCCGCGCCGTAGTGGCACAGGCTGTCCCACTGGGTCGAGGCCTGCAGGAAGAAATTGTCCAACTTGTCGTCCCGCGCCACCAGGTCGCCATCGTCCCGGGCGAACAAGGTAGGCTCGTACATGCGCCGGTTCTTGAACCCCATCTTGTCCGGTTCCGCCGGCGGCAGGATCTCCCCGTAGGGCACATGCAGGGGCAGATCCAGGTTGAAGCGCCGCCCCCGCCGCACCAGGCCCGCCGCCCTGCGCGTGGCCGCCTCGCTGATATGGTTCAGCGAGCCCAGCTGATCCTCCGCGCCCCACACGCCCCAGGCGCAGGCCAGGCCCGAGGCATCGGGGCGGGGCAGGTCGGCAAAGCGGGGATAGTCCGTCATCGCAACACCCTTGCTGAGCGCCGTCAGGGGGTCTGGAGCCCCCTGTGGGGCCGGTCTAGAGTCTGGCCATCACCTTGCGGGAAAATTCCTCCGCAAAGCGCCATTTGGCCTCGTTGCCCGTGGCCCACATGATGTGCTGCAGCCCGTCGGCTTCAAGCTGCCGGATCTGCTCGACCAACTCCTCCGGCCGGCCCACCATGCACGTGTCGCGGATGAGTTGAGGCGCCGCCTTGAGCAATTCCGCCTCGCCGGGATGCAGTTTCCAGTAGTGATACTCCTGGGTGCGGAAATGGCGGTGTTCGGGCGGCGTATCGGAGATCAACTCCAGGTAGCCCTTCCAGATGTCCTTGAGGAAATCCGGCGGATCGGCCTGGCGCTCCTTGGTGAAATTGTAGAAGTAGTACACGCTCGCCATCACGTTGGGCCCGATGGCCTCGATGATGCGGTCGGAGTTCACTTCCTCGCCCTGCTCCAGCATGGCGATGTTGATCAGGGCCGCATTGCGGAAGCCGGCCATGCTGCGCCCGGCGCGATCGGCGCCCACCTTGGCGTTGGCCATGGCCTCCTTGACCGGTGTACCGCGGGGCGGAATGGCAAACACCAGCCCGTCGCCGAATTCCCCGGCCACCGCCATGGCCTTGGGGCCGAACCCGGAGACGTACAGGGGAATCTTGGGCTCCAGGTTCATGTACTTCTCTTCATGCACCAGCATCTTGATGGGGTAGGTGCGGCCCTCGTAGGTATAGTCCACCACCTCCCCCCGCAGCAGCGCGCTCAGCACGCGGATGAACTCGTGGTAGTCCTTGATCTTCATGGGGGGCTGGGACATGGTGCGCATGGCGGTGTTGCCCGTGCCGAAACCGAGGAAGATGCGGCCCGGCGCGATGCGGTTGGCCGTGGCCGCGGCCGCCACATGGGCCGGCGGAATGCGGTTGCCGCAGACGGAAGTGCCCGTGCCGATCTTGATGGTCTTGGTCTGCTGCGCTGCCAGGGCCATCACGGCGTAGCAGTCGGACATCATCATCTGGCTGTCGGTGATCCAGACGGCGTCATAGCCCAGATTTTCCGCGTGGTTGAAGAATCCGATTTCATCCACGTCCGACATCATGCACACGGCAAATTCCATGGCCAATCACCCTTTGCTGGTCGTGCAGCCGGCGGCACCGGCAGGTTCCATGCGCCGCGGCCGCGGCGCTGCTCCTTCATAGCAACGGCCCCCCGCAGACGCAATGCAGGCAAACTGCGTGCAGCCAAACTCCATGCAGCCAAACTCCATGCAGCCAAACTGCGTGCGAAGCGGCCCGCCATGCCGTGATCTCCGTGCGCCGCGCGGCCCGGGCGGCCTGGGGTTTGTTCGCGCCGGGCGCTTCTGATACGAGACAGGAGGCGCGGGCCACGCAGGTTCGCGGAAGGCAATCACCCTGGAGGGAGAAATCGGCATGCCTAGCGTGGAATCGGCGGGGGCCCGCCTCTATTACGAGGCTCAGGGCGAAGGGCCGGCGGTGGTGCTGGCCCATGGGCGGGGCGGCAACACCGCGAGTTGGTGGCAGCAGCTACCGCATTTTGCCGCAAAGCACCGCGTGATCGTGTTCGACCACCGCACCTTCGGCCGCTCCACTGGTGGTGGCGATGCCTTCACCCAGCGGCAGTTGGCCGACGATATCGTGGCCCTGCTGGATGCGGAGGGCATCGACCAGGCAGCCCTGGTGTGCCAGTCCATGGGCGGCTGGAGCGGGCTGGGCGCAGCCGTGTGGCATCCGGGGCGGGTCTCCTGCCTGGTGCTTACCTCCACCACGGGCGGGTTGTTTCCCGAGAGCGCACGCGCCCAGCTGGAGGCCCTGCGCGAGGGGCGGCTGAGCGGGCCGGCCATTCCCTATCAGGCGCTGGCCGAGACCTATCCGGGAAGGGAGCCGGGCCTGGCATGGTTGTATGCCCAGATTCACGGGCTCAACGTCAATTTCGACGGCCGCAACATGCTGGCCCTGCTCCAGCCCAAGAACGGGCTCGATCCGGCGCTGCTCAAGGGTTTTGCCATCCCCACGTTGGTCATCGCGGCGGAACATGACCGCATCTTTCCGCCGGCCACCCTGCAGGCCGTGGCGGAGATGATCCCCGGCGCGGAACTGGTCAACTTCGCCGGCGCCGGCCATTCGCCCTACTGGGAGCTGCCGACGGTGTACAACGAACTGGTGGATGGCTTTCTGCGCCGCCACCTCTCCTACTGATCCCCCAAGCGGAGCCATCCCGTGAAGATTACCCAGGTGCGCAGCGCCACCTGCATCGTGCCGCTGAGCAAGCCGGTTACCTTCGCCAACAACTTCGTGGCCGCCCGCGACTACCACCTGGTGTGGGTGACGGGGGACAACGGCCTGTCGGGCTTCGGCTATGGCCTGGGCAGCCGCAAGCCGGAGGGCATCAAGCTGCTGCACGATGCCGCCCACGAGCAGCTGGCGCCGCTGATCCTGGGGCAGGACGCCTGGATGTCGGAGCACCTGTGGGAAAAGATGTACCGCCATACCGCCCTGCTGGGCCGACGCGGGGCCGTGTTGCGGGCGCTGAGCGCCATTGACATCGCCATCTGGGACCTCAAGGCCAAGAGCGTGGGCCTGCCCCTGTACAAGCTGCTGGGGGGACACCGGGACGTGGTGCCGGCCTATGCCTCGGGCGGGTACTACCTGGACGGCAAGGGCGTGGACGGACTGGTGGCCGAGCTGGAGGACTACCGGGCGCGGGGCTTCACGAACTACAAGATCAAGGTGGGTGTGGCCTCGCCCCGGGAGGACGGCGAGCGCCTGGGCGCCTGCCGTGAGGCGCTGGGGCCGGACGCCAAGATCGCTTTGGATGCCAACAATGCCTGGACCACGCTGGTGGATGCGCTGGCCTACACGCGGCAGTTCGAGCCCCACGACCCCTGGTGGCTGGAGGAGCCGTTCTACCCGGAACAGACCATCAATTTCGAGGAGCTGGCCGGACGCACGACCATCCCCATCGCCGCCGGCGAGGTGGACGCCACCCGTTGGCCATTTCGCGACTTCATCGACCGGCGCGCCGTGCACTTTTTCCAGCATGACGCCACGGTCTGCGGCGGGGTGACGGAATGGCGGCGCATCACGGCCATGTGCGAAGGGTTCGATCTGCCCGTGGCGCCCCATTGGGTCACGGACATTCACGCCCACCTGGTCGCCGCCTCGCCCAACGGGCTGACGGTGGAATACTTCATTCCCGAGCACGACATTGTGAACTTCGAGAAGCTGGTGCGCGAGCCGCTCCAGGTCAAGGATGGCATGCTGGCCCTGCGCCAGACGCCCGGCCACGGCGTATCCATCGATCCGGAACCGTACAAGGCCTTCGTGACCATGGACACCCATCCCGGCGAGCCGGTGCCCGCATAGCCGGCCAGCCACTGTACAGCGTGCCGCCGTCGGCATATCCTCGATGCATGGCCCGTCGGGAGACGGGTCAACTGTTCGTTGGTTTCTTCCATTCCACCATCATGGAGCCATTCCGATGAAGACCCTGAGTGCCCTGCTGGGCACCGCGCTGGTACTGCTGATGCTCGCCGTGCCCGTCATGGCAGGCCAATGCCCTTCCCTGTCCCATCAGATCGACAACAAGGTGGCCGCGATGACCTTGCCGCAGGACAAGGCTGCGCAGGTGAAGGCATTGCAGGAGAAAGGCATGGAGCAACACCGGGCCGGGCAGCACGCGGCATCGGTGCAGACGCTCAAGCAGGCTCTGGCGCTATTGGCTGAATAGGCGCCAGCGCCGCGGCCTGAGCAGGTCATGCCGTACCGGCGAGCGGGGGAGCCGATCCTCCGGGCGCGGTGCGGCATTTCCATTTCGTCCGCGTGACAGGCGCATCCCTCGTGCGGATGGACAGCCCCGGCAGCGCCAGCAGGGTTGAATCTGCCGCGGCCTCGTGCCTATCATGCCGCAACGAACCAGTTGCACCAACGCCCAGCGCCATGCGCGCAATGTCCAAGCCACCGTACGCGGGGGAGCCGGCCATGGGACTCAGCATCAGGGAAAGCGGACCGGGATTCGTCGGCGAGGTCTCCGGCGTGGATATCACCCGTGACCTGGACGCCGCCACGTTTGCCGCCATTCAGGAGGGGATCGACCACCATGGCGTACTCGTCTTCCACGACCAGCCCCTGGATCATGCCCGGCAGATCGCCTTCAGCCGCCGCTTGGGCGAACTGGAGCGCACGATCTCCAAGAGCCGTAGCGCCAAGCATCCACCGGAAATCGCGGACATTTCCAACGTGGATCACAACGGGCGTCATCTCCCGCCCACGTCACGCAAGGTGATCTTCAACCGGGGCAACGGGGAGTGGCACTCGGACAGCTCGTTCAAGCCGGTGCCGGCCAAGTATTCCCTGCTGTCGGCGCGGGAGATTCCGCCGGTGGGCGGGGAGACCGAATTTGCCGACATGCGGGCTGCCTACGATGCCTGGCCGGGTATGGAGGGGGTGGGCAAGGCCGATCTGGAGGGATTGATCTGCGAGCACAGCCTGGTCTATTCGCGCCTGCGCAACACGGGCGAAGTGTTCACCGAGACGCAGAAGGCGGAGTTGCCGACCGTGCGGCAGGCGCTGATCCGCACCCATCCGGCCACAGGCCGCAAGAATTTCTTCGTCGGCGCCCATGTGGTGACAATCGTCGGCTGGCCCGAGGAACCGGCGCGCGCGCTGATCGACAGTCTGATTGACTGGTGTGTGCAGCCCAGGTTCGTCCATCAGCATCGCTGGCAACAACACGACCTGGTCATGTGGGACAACCGCCGTGTGATGCACCGGGGCCTGCCCTTTGACGAGGCCGCCCACCGCCGCGTGATGGCGCGCACCACCGTTGCCGGAGACGGCCCTACCGCGCCACCGGCCTGAGACGTGCGGCTGGCCTGACCTGATTCAGCAGCCATAGAACACCGGATCGTCGAAGTCCACATCCTGGATTGTCGCGCCGTTGAGCAGAATGCCTACCCGGTTGCCCGTGCCGGGCACCGGATCCGCTTCGATCGAATAGCCATAGTTGTTGCTGCATCCGGCGAGCGGGATGGTGCTATCCAGCTTCCACAGGGTGAAGCCGGGCGAAATGTCATAATTCTCAGTATTCGGATAGGGGTGCAGATCGGCGGCAAAGAGCAGTGTGCCGTCCGGATCGAACGTCTCCACATTCACCGGTGCCATGATCTGTTCGGCATCGGCGGTTTCGTCCGCCGGGGCATAGAAGGATCCGGTGAAAACCGGGCTACGCTCATCGTTGCGCTCCATGCCTACCGCAACGCCATCGGCATAGTTGTTCGCCGCCGTCCCCAGGCCGTACACGACGACGCGATTGCCATCGCCCATCGTCATCGTGATCACGATATTGAATCCGCCGGTGCCCGGAACCAGCGTGTCGGTGCTCTCATCGAACAGGATAAACGCATCTCCCCCGACGCTGGTGATGGGCTCGTCGTCCGCTGCCTGGGAGATCGTGCCGGTGAGCACCGTGAAGGCATGACCGCCGATCACGCCGGTTTGCGGCACCGCCTCCTCCTCTTCCGTGGTGGTCTCCCCGCCGCCATTGCTGGAACTGGAAGGGGCGCAGGCTCTTGCGACCACGCCCGCCAGCACGAGCAGCAGCGCCAGCACCAGAACGTGTCGCCAATACCGTCCGTTCTTTCTGCCTGATCGAGCGTTCATCATGTCCTCGCGACGGTGATCTCTCCCCCGTTGCTATTATTCTACGCCGGCAATCCTGGTTCGGCGAGGCGGCAGCTTCAAGCGATGTCCCGCGGGGCTGCGGCGCGGGCTATCGGGGAGTTTGGTCTTGCGCGGCGGCTGGGTCGATTGAGTCCTGGGGCCGGGCGGTCTATGCTGCGCCCAACGGGGCCGGGGGATCACAACTGAACGGAAGATCGGATATGGCAGACAAGCCTACGCTTGACCCCAGCCGCACCGCGCTGCTGGTGATGGATTATCAGAATGATCTGGTGGCCCGGGGCGGCTTGGTGGCGCCCAAGGATGAGGCGGTGCTGCAACAGATGGAGGTGGCCATGCAGGCGGCTGCCGGTGCCATGGAGACGGCCCGCAAGGCCGGGGTTCCCGTGATCCATGTGGCCGTGGGGCGCCAGTCGGGCGAGCCGCCGATGAATCCCCACATGACCGTGATCGGCACACTGGCCAAGGCCAATGCGGCCGTGCTGGGCACCTGGGGCTTTGCCTTCCACGACCTGGTGCAGCCGCTGCCGGAGGAGACGGTGATCGTCAAGCCGGTGGTCAGCGCCTTTGCCGGCTCCAGCCTCGACCTGATGCTGCGTGCCCAGGGCATCGATAGCCTGGCCATGAGCGGCTACGCCACCAACTTCGTCGTGGAAGGCACGGCCCGGGATGCGGCGGATCGGGGTTACCGCGTGATCATCCTGGAAGATGCCTGCGTGGCGGGCAATCCGGAGCGGCACAAGGCCGCCATCCGCAACTTGCACCTGGTGGGCACGGTGACCGACTGCGCCGTCTTCGGCGCGGCCGTGGGCAGGTAGCGCGGATGCAGGACGCCGCGGCCACTGGGCCAGGCCGGCCTTACGGGGATGGGTATGTCCGGGGAAGGAATGGGCGATGCAGGGTTTGAACCTGCGACCTCTGCCATGTGAGGGCAGCGCTCTCCCAGCTGAGCTAATCGCCCGAGTCGTGCAACGACCGGAACAGTAATGTTTACCCGCTGCTGCCGTGATTCGTCAAGCAGGCGCCGCGCAGGCGCACCGGTGGCGGGTTTGCACGGGGCTAGTCCTTGTCGGACTTGGCCTCGCCGTCCTTCTTCTCCGCGCTGCCCTTGTGGCTCTGCATGATGTGGTCGATCACCCCGTAGTTCAGCGCCTCCTGGGCGCTCATGAAGTAGTCGCGGGAGGTGTCCTTCTCCACCTGGGCCACGGGCTTGCCGGTGTGCTTGGCCAGAATATCGTTGGTGGACGACTTGAGCCGGATGATCTCCCGGGCGTGAATGTCGATGTCGCTGGCCTGCCCGGAGAACCCACCGAAGGGCTGGTGAATCATGATCCGCGCATTGGGCAGGGCGTAGCGTTTGCCCGGCGCCCCGGCGGCCAGCAGAATGGCCGCCAGGCTCGCTGCCTGGCCCAGGCAGATGGTCTGCACGTCCGGGCGGATGTACTGCATGGTGTCGTAGATGGACATGCCCGAGGTCAACAGGCCACCGGGGCAGTTGATGTACATGGAAATCTCGGCGTCGGAGTCCTCCGCTTCCAGAAACAGCAACTGCGCGATCATCAAGTTGGCCATGTAATCGTCCACGGCGGCGCCCAGAAATATGATGCGCTCCTTGAGCAGGCGCGAGTAGATGTCAAATGCCCGCTCGCCGCGGTTGGTCTGCTCCACTACCATGGGGATCAATGCCATGGGTCTTCTCTCCTTGAAGGGTCGCTCGCTGATCGCTCGATGGTTGCCCGCGGCAGGCATGGCCGCCGGGGACATGATTCGGCCTGCCGGCTCAGGTGTCGGCCTGCTCCGCGGGGGCTTCCGCCGCCGGCGCCGCCTCGGCGGGCTCGTCCGCGGGGGGTGTGTCGGCTTCCGGCACCTTGCCCAGCACCAGGTTCACCAGGTGCTCCATCACGCGGCTGAAGGTCATCTCGCGGTGCAACTGCGAGAGCATGCGCTGACCGTATTGTGACTGCACCAGCTCGGATGGATTCTGCTGCATCATGTACGCCTGGAGCATGAAGCGCTGCTCCACCTCCTCCCGCGGGGCGCTGATGTTGTCACGCTCGGCGATGGTCTCCAGCAGGAATTGCAGACGCAGGTTGTCGCGGATGCGCTTTTCTTCCTCGGCCTTCTTTTCGGCCAGCGCCTGCTCGTCCTTCCGGGCTTCCGGATCCTGGTGGCTCAGCTGGTGCTCGAACTCGTGCAGATTGGCCTCCACCAGCTCGTCGGGCACCTCGAAGTCCAGCCGTTCCTTGATCTGCTCGATCAGCGTCTCCTGCATTTCCCGGGCCTGTTCCCGCTCCTTCTGGGACTTGAGCTGGTCCTCGATCTGCTTGCGGAACTCAGCCTCGTCCTTCACCTCGCCGAACTGTTTGAAGAATTCCTCGTTCAGCTCAGCCAGCTTTTGGGCTTCGACCTTCTTGACGGTCACCTTGAACGTGGCCGTCTTGCCTTGCAGGTCCTCGGCGCCGTAGTCGTCGGGGAAGGTGATGTCGAAGGACTTCTCGTCCCCGGCCTTCATGCCGATCAGGTTGTTGTCGAAATCCTCCAGCAGCCCGCCGGAGCCGATCTCGTTCTGCTGATCCTGGGCCGTGCCGCCGGCGAAGGGCTCTCCGTCGATGGTGCCGTTGTAGTCGAAGGTCACCAGATGCCCTTTTTCGGCTGGGGCATCGCCCAGGTCCTCCGGGGTCGCGCGGGACTTGCGCAGGCCCTCGATGCGTTCCTCGAGCTCCTTCTTCGTGACCTTGACCGGTTTCTCTTCCAGCTTGAAGGAGGACGGCTCGGGTATCTCGAAGTCCGGCACGATCTCGAATTCCACATCGAAGCGCAGGGGCTTGTCCTTGCCCACGTCCAGATTGTCGAAATTCGGCTCGGTGGCCGGCCGCAGGTTTTCTTCCTTGAGCGCCAGATCGAAGTACTTGGGCACCAGGTTGCGGGTGGCTTCCTGCTCCATCATGGTCTTGAAGCGCTTCTCGGCCAGTTGCCGGGGGAATTTACCCTTGCGGAAGCCCTTGACCTGCACATTGGAGCGGATCTGGCTGTAGACCTCGTCATAGGTGCTCTGCACCTCGGTCAGGGGAATTTCCACGGACAACTTGCGCTTCAGCTTACCCAGGTCTTCGACGGTAACGTTCATGTCCTGTCATGTTGAGTGGGTGAAGGCGCCTCTGTGGGCGGCCCTGGGGGTCTGGGCTGTCGGTGGCATCATGCCCAGACAGGGGACCAACCCTTCAAACAGACCATCTTGAATGAAAGCGGCCCCGCTTGGCAAGCCATGTGGGCCCACGGCAGGTGGCACAGGGGGAAAGTCCGCGGCCCGCCGCCGGCCGCGCGCACGGGTGCCGCATCGCGCCGGATGCGGTTCTGGCGGGCCGCATCGCCGTTGCCGCCGGCAGCGCCCGCGCGCCAACCAGACGCCGTAGCGATGTCAGCCCGCGGGGTGCAGGGCCGCCATGCCCACCGCGATGCGCTCGCCGGTGCCGTTCTCGCACCACACCGCAAGGGCCGAACCGTCCTCAGGCTGGCCGGCGGCGCAGGTGGTCACGCTATCGCCCACGTACAGCGGCTGGATGAACGTCAGGCGCAACTCGCCGCGGAGCGGCCAGTCCGCCCCGAAATGCCGGTGACACGCCTCCCCCAGAATGGCCGCGGTGATGGCGCCATGCACCACCGTATCCGCATAGCCGGCGGCCCGCGCGGCGGCGGCATCGTAATGGATCATGTTGCGATCCCCATTCACCCGGCCATAGGCGCGCACCATGTCCGCGGTGATGCGCCGGGTCAGGCGAGGGAAGTCCGCCACGTTGGGTGTGGATTCAGCTGACATGGCTCCGCGGGGCAGTCGTTTGAGACGGCATCGGCTTGCCGGGCATCAGGTCAGAAGGCATAGACCCAGCTCAGGGCAAGCACGTTCGTGGTCAGCGTCTCCTCCTCGGAGGGGGTGAAGAACTGGGGGTCCTGGGTTTCCGTGACGGCCTCGGCCTTGAGGTGCATGTGATCGTCCATGCGGTAGCGGTAGCTCACGCCGGCCTTGGTGGCAGTGCCCTCCGTGTCCGGGTCCACATCCGTCGTGAACGTCATGCTCTCGCCGCGCAGCGTCACCAGATGGTCGCTGCCCAGGTAGGCGCTGACCAGCAGATAGGACATGGTGGCCTCGAATGCGCCGACGCTGTCCTCGTAGTAGGCCAGCAAGCGGGCGCTCTCGGCCCGCAGTTCCCACATGCCGCGCCGGTAGACGCCGTACACGTTGGAGAAGCTGTAGGGCTCTGCGTCTCCCTCGTCGTTCACCGTGAGGGAAGGATTGCTGGCCCCGGCGATGCCCAGGCGCAGGGTGCCCACGCCGGCAGGTTCATCCCGGACGGTCCATTCCACAGCGGCATACCCGGTCTGGCCTTCCGCCTTGTCATTGGTGCTCTTCTTGTCGGCGTCGCGGGCTTCCCAGCGGTTGAGGGTGCTGCGGTCGCCGGGGAAGAAGCTGTAGTCGCCCACGCCGCCATTCGATACCCCCAGCTTCAGCGCCAGGTTCGCCATTGGCCACAGGATCGCCTGCGCCCCGACAGGATAGCCCCCGCCGGCCTGAAACACGTATGTGTGGCCAATCAGCCGCAGATCGGGGGCGTCACCCTCCTGCTGCTCCAGGGTCACGAAGCCCGGCGCGCGGCCCAGCACAAGCCGGGCGCGCCACCAATCGGGAAACTGGACGAACAGGAAAGCCTGGTCCACGTCCCGGTCCCGGTCGCCACTGGCAAGCCGGTACCCCTCCGTGTTGCGGGAGGGATAGAAGTCGATGCTGGCCCGGGCCCCCATCACGCGGCCCGCGACGGTCTGCTGGGCTTCCAGGGTGAGGTCAACCTCATTGACGGTGAAGCTGCGCGATTCGGAGAAGAAGGTGGACTGGCTGTTGCCGAAGGCCCAGGACAGGTCCCCCCCGTCCACTTTCGGGCCGGTCTGGGTGATGTTCACATAGCCCACGTCCACGAAGCCGCGCACGACCACCACCGGCCCGCCCACCGTGGAGGGCGCCTTGAGCGACGGATCCTGAAACTGGGACTTGCCGAAGGGGTCTTCCCCGCCCGACTGTGCGGCAACCGGCAGGGCACACAGCAACAGGCCCAGCAACAGGCCGATGGCATTTGCCGCGGAGGCGCCGCGGGCACACGGGAGGCGCCGGGCGACTGGCCGGTGGTGGTTCATGGTCAAGACTCCTTGCTGAGCGAAAATCCGCCGACCCATGAGGCCGACGTCGGCGGTTTGCAGGTGCTGCCGTCGTAGCTTCCCTGCATGGGATTCCCGACGTTGTTGCTGCTCCAGGTGACCGGCCCGCCTGGCGAGGCGAGCGCCGAATCGTAGGAGAAGCTGAACTGGTCGCCGGTCTGGGTGCCGGTGATTTCCACGTCAACCTGCATGGCAACTTCCGCCGCTCCGGCGGCGCAGACATCCGGGGTCATGGTGGCCATGCCGGACACCGTGCCGTCGGGCGCCACGGTGATCGTGACACGGATGCTGCCGGTGCTTGAGTGATCCTGCGGCCCCATGGCCGGGGCATCCAGGGTCATGGCCTGTGCGCCGCTCGGGACGGCGCCCTCCTGCCATGTGCCCTGCCACGTGCCCTCCAGGAGGGGGAAGCCGCCCGCGCCGTCGCCGCCACAGCCCACCAGCGTCAGCGCGACGAGCACCAGCCCGATCAATGCCCCGCCGGGCAGCACCCGCTGCGCCGGCGTGGACCGCCATGGGCCTGCCCGGCGCGGGGCGGCGGCATGGCCGGACTGGTGATGCGGGGTCTGCATGGTGCCTGCCTGATGGCGTGTCGCGGCGTCCAATCCGGGCTCCATTTCGGCTCGGGAGGCGCTCTGCGCTATTGGTTGTACTGCTTGTAGGGGCGCCCCTCCTTGTTGAGGTGCGTCACCGGAATTCGCGTCAGCTTCAGCCGAAAATTCTGCGTCACGGGCCGGTCTTCGCTGAAGCGCAGCTCCTGCTTCACGGGCCGGGTCCCTTCCACCCAGGCATACACCGCGTGGGTGCCCGGGGGAATGCCCTCGATGCGGTATTCCCCGCTCTTGCCGGTCACCGCAAAGCGCCGGTTGGGCAACACCAGGATGGTCGCAATCATCTGGGGATGAATGTTGCAGAACACCGTGACGATGCCCGGCTGGGGAAACGCCAGCGGCTTGGTTTCCGGCGCCTTGTAGAGCCCCAGGTCAAAAGGTCGCGTACCAGAGCGGGACCACACGTTGTGATGCAGCGGATCCTGGTTGGGAAACTCCACCACGGCGCCCTGGGTGATGGCCAGCACGCGCACCGAGAAGGACTTGTTGCGCTGGATCAGTTGCGGCCGCGCCTCGGGGTCCGGCGGTTCGTGAAATCCGGTGAGGAAGATCACCGCGTCGCTGTTGTCGCCCCGGGGGGCCACGACGCCGTCACGCTCTTCCCACACCTCGACATGGCCACGCAGTTCCGCCGCGCCGGCCGCACCCGCAAGGCAGAGCAACACCCCCAGGACCCCCCATCCGATCCGTGCTGCCCGCCACATGTCTGCCCTGCCATGAAGTGAAATCGCGAGTGAAGCGTCCTGTGCATGGGTATCACGAGCGGCGTCTTTTGGCACTGGCCCTCGCTTCCCCTGGGGAATGCTGGCAAGCTTGAGGCTAGCCCCATAGCCATTGCCATGGCGATGCGCCGCGCGGCCATTCGTCCGAAGACCCCGGGTGCAGGATGCGGTTTCGGTTTCGTGACAAGCTGATGGCGGCATTTGCCGGCCTGCTGGTGGTGGCATTCGTGCCGGCGCTGTGGCTTGTCAACACCCAGATCGAGACGGTCAGCCGGGCGGCCATCGCCCGGGGTCTGCAGAATACGCGCACCGTGTTCGAGCGCTACCAGCGTACGCGCAGCGAGGCGGTTTCCGACAAGATCGCGAACTTCGTGCTGACCCAGCCTATCGTGCGCGCGGAGATCGCCAGCACCGGCAGCGACATCGAGGGGGAATTCAAGGAAATCTTTGGGGCGGAAGACCCGTCAGCCGATGCGGGCAGCGATGCCTTCGGGGGTGGCGCCGTTGCCGGGGGCGGTGGGGGCGTGACCTTCGGTGCCCTGCCCGCCGAGGGAGCTCCGGCGGCACAGGCCCCTGGACAATCGGCCGATGGCTTTGGTGGCGCCGGCGGGGCTTTCGATGCGCCCCAGGACGGCGCCGGCGGGGCATTAGACGCGCCCCAGGAGAATGCGCCGGCCGGTGCGGCCCCGAGCAATGGGGGGGACGTGCAATTCGGCGCATTGCCCAGCCAGGGGAGTGCCCAGCCGGGCGGTGACGCGGCCCGGGGCGATCCGGCCGAGACTGCCCGGGCGCTGCCGGAGCGCCAGGGACGGCTGCTCTCCATTCTGGAAGAGGTGTCCCTGTACCAGGACGCCGATGTGTTCTTCATCACGGACTTCCGCGGCAACCTGCTCTTCAACAAGGCCGATCCGGCCCGAGCTGACGAAGATCTGACGTCGCTGACGGCGGTGATTGGCGCCTTGCAGAGCAATCCGATGACCACCTGGTGGGCCTCGACGGATCCAGCTGTGCGCGCCACGGGGCTGCTTCCGGCGAGTGCGGAGCCGCGCCTGTATCAGCTTTTCGTGCGGCCCCTCATCTTCGAGGAGGAGGTGCGCGGCGCCATCGCCGTGGGCTATGGGCTCACCGATGCGGACCTGACCACCATCACCGATATCACCCAGTCGGAGATCGCCTTCGAGGCCCAGGGCCGCATCTTTCGTACGTCGAGCGCCCGGGTGCCCGCGGATGCCCTGCTGGCCCTGCCCGACGAGCCGCGCCAGGGCCGGGCAACCATTGCCTTCGCCGCCGCGGACGAGGATTTTCTGGCCCTGGCGGTACCGGTGGTGGATTCGACCCATGCGTTGGTGGGACGGGTGATCGTGTTCCGCTCGGAGACCCAGGAGCGCCGCGCCTTCGCCAAGCTGCAGGTGGTGCTCAATGCCATCGGGGCGGCGGCATTGGCCCTGGCCATTGTGCTGGCCTTTTTGATCAGCCGGCGCGTGGGGGTCACCATCCGCCAGTTGGCGGCGGGCACCAAGGCCGTGCAGCAGGGCGATCTGGATGTGACCCTGGACATCCAGTCCCGCGACGAATTCGGCGACCTGGGCACCGCCTTCAACGAGATGACGGCGGGCCTGCGGGAGAAGGAGGCCATCCGCAACACCTTTGCCCGCTATGCCTCCTCCAGCGTGGTGGAGGAACTGCTGCGGCAGGGAGAGGATATCCGGCTGGGCGGCGAAAACCGGGTGCTGACGATCCAATTCTCGGACATTGCCGGCTTCACCACCATCAGCGAGCAGCTCAGCGCCGAGGAACTGGTGGGCTTTCTCAACGAGTACCTCACGGACATGACCGGCGAGATCGAGCGGGAAGGCGGGGTGGTGGACAAGTACATCGGCGATGCGGTGATGGCCTTCTGGGGTGCGCCGGTGCCGCTGGAAAATACCGCCATGCCTGCTTGCCGGGCAGCGCTGCGCCAGTTGGAGCGACTGCGCGAACTGCACACGCGCTGGGCGGAGCGGCCGGAACTGGGCACCTTTGACATCCGCATCGGCCTGCACACGGGCGAGGTGGTGGTAGGCAACATGGGTTCCCACTCACGCATGGACTACACCGTCATGGGGGATGCGGTGAACACCGCGTCGCGCATGGAGGGACTGAACAAGGCTTACGGCACCCACATCCTGATCACCGAGGCCACGCGGCAGGCGGCAGGGGAGGCCATCGTGGTGCGCGAGCTGGACCTGGTACGGCCCGTGGGCAAGACCCGGCCCGTGCGCATCTATGAATTGGTCGCGCTGGCCGGGGAGGCGTCCCCAAGCCAGCAGGCCCTGGCCGAGGCCTTCCGCTGCGCTCTGGAGGACTATCGCGCAGGCCGCTTTGCCCAGGCCCTGGGCGCCTTCGAGGCCCTGGCGCGGGAGCAGGCCGATGCACCGTCGGCCATCTTCGCCGCCCGCTGCCGGGCCCTGCTGGCCGACCCGCCGGGCGACGCCTGGGACGGGGTCTACGTGTCCGAGAGCAAGTAGGCGGGGCGGGGCAGCTAATCCGTAGGAGCCTCTCCTGCCCGCTGCGCCACGATCCGATCGATCAGGGCCTGCATGTCGCGCACGTGGGAGCCCTCCCAGTAGACCTTGCCGCAGCCGGTGCAGCGGAAGAAGCGCGAGAATTCCCGCAGCGCCCGCGTCGGCACGGCATCCCGCACGGCTTCCGGTGTTGCCGACTCCACCGGCGCATTGCAGTCCATGCAGCGGGTGAAGGGGGCCAGCCGTCCATACAGGTCGAATCGGGCCACCACCTCGGCAAGCTGCGCGCGCGGACGCCCGGCGCGGGGCAGATACGCGTCGGCGATGCCCTGCTCCCCGGGCAGGCGGCGGTCCTGGGTCAGCAGGATGCGCCCCTCGGCTTTGGCGCGGCGGGCCAGTTCCGCATCGTCCCAGTCTTGCGACCATAGGGTGTCGAAGCCCAGCATGCGCAGCAGCCGGGCCAGCCCGGCCAGGTGCACATCGAGCATGAAGCGCGGTTCTTTCGTGAGGGAAGGTGCCATTGGGGACATGGCGGGCAATCCAAGCGGATTGGTGCCTAGCTTGGCGAGAAGACCGTGTTGTTCTCGTCAAAAAAAGCGCGCCCGGGAGGACTTGAACCTCCGACACCTGGTTTCGAAGACCAGTGCTCTATCCGGCTGAGCTACGGGCGCGGGTGGGGCCGGGCGCGCAGGCTGCCCCGCGGCGGGGGGCCGGCGGGGCCAGCGAGCAATACGATACCATGGAATGGCGACCCGTCCAGGAGCCTGCCTGGAAAAGCTGGTCGGGGGAATGTGATTCCCCCGAGCCCCCTTTGCGAAATGGCCATTCGGGGCGCCGCGGAGACCTTCCGCGCAATCCCACCACACGGCCCGTGGATCGCCGTATTTGGGCACACGCCCAGGAACCTGGTTTTGATCACCAGTCGTCGGTGCCATCGGCATGTCCTCGGCAGTGGGGGTTCATTTGCTCGGGTGGTCCTGCTACAAGCCGAGGGAGGCGAGTCACGCCCGTGGGGGCGAATCCGGGAGCGGAAGGGAGCGGCAATGGAGGCACCGTTGGACATGGGCAACGAGCCCACCATGGACGAGCTGATCCAGGAGCTGGAGCGGCAGCGGGCGCTGGCCCTGCACATGGGCGGGCCGGACAAGGTGGCCCGGCAGCACGCCGAGGGCAAGTACACGGCCCGCGAGCGCGTGGCCCGGCTGGTGGATGGGGGCACGTTCGTGGAAATGGGCATGCTCAACCGCTCCGAGTATCCCGGCGCCTACGACAAGAGTCCGGCCGATGGCCTGATCACCGGGTTCGCCAAGATCGACGGGCGGCCCGTGATGGTGGAGGCCACCGACAAGACCGTGTTCGCCGGGGCGGAAGGCTCGGTGCACGTGCGCAAGTTCCGCCGCATGCACGAGCTGGCGCATCGCCGCGGGCTGCCCATCATGAACCTGGCCGAGGGTGGGGGGCTGCGCATCCCGGACGGCATGGGCTCCGACGGCATCAGCGAGAATGTGTTCCCCATGTCGCTGCTGACCCATGCGCGGGAGAGCCCATCCATCACGGGCATCATGGGCGACAGCTACGGCATGCCCACCTGGTGCGCGGTGTCCTCGGATCATGTGGTGCAGGTCAAGGGCACGTGCATGTCCATCGCCGGCCCGCGCATGCTGGAGATCGCCACCAGCGAGCACATCAGCCCGGAGGAGCTGGGCGGCTGGAAGCTGCATGCCGAGCACACGGGGCAGGCCGACGCCTTCGCCGACAATGACGATGACTGCATCGCCAGAATGAAGGCCTTTCTGGCCTACATGCCCCAGAACGGCGGTGAGGCGCCGCCCTTCCGCGAGACGGGCGACGACCCCGACCGGCGCCTCGACGAGGCGCTGAAGCTGGTGCCTACGCGCATGCGCCGGGCCTACGACATGCGCAAGCTGATCCGGCTGATCGTGGACGACGGCGAATGGCTGGAACTGAAGGCGGACTTCGGCAAGGCCCTGCTCACCGGGCTGGCCCGGCTGGGCGGGCGCGTGGTGGGCATCATGGCCAGCCAGCCCCTGTACTATGCCGGGGCCAGCGGACCCCTGGAGGCGGACAAGGCCATCGAGTTCATCTGCCTGTGCGACTCGTTCAACATCCCCATGGTGTTCCTGCACGACGTGCCGGGCTTCTACATCGGGGCCAAGGCCGAGCGCATGAAGATGCCCACCAAGATCATGGTGTGGAATCAGGCCATCGCCATGTCCACGGTGCCCAAGATTTCCGTGGTCATCCGCAAGAGCATCGGGGCGGCCTTCGCCAACATGTGCGGGGCGGGCATGGGCAACGACTTCATCGTGGCCTGGCCCGGTGCGGACATCAATTTCACCGGCCCGGAAGTGGGTGTGAACGTGGTCTACGGACGCGAGCTGGCCGAGGCGGAGGACGCGGAGACGCGCCGGGCCGAGCTGCTCAAGCAGTGGGCCTTCGAGTCCTCGCCCTACAAGGCGGCGGCCCGCAACTATCTGGACGACATCATCGACCCACGCGACACGCGCAAGTATCTTTGCCGTACGCTGGACTTTGCCTGTGCCAAGGGCTCGCTGAGCGAGCGGCGCCTGGCCAATTGGCCCACGGGCTATTGATGCCCCACGCGCATCCCCCGGGAGACCCCGCCATGAAGCATCCCACATCGACCGATAACCCGTCTCCGCGCAATCTCGCCCTGGAAAACGGCGCCATGCAGGACAAGGTGGACGACCTGCTGCGGCGCCGGGCCGAGGCCGTGGTGATGGGCGGCCCGGAGCGCATCGCGCGGCAGCGCAAGGCGGGCAAGCTGACCGCGCGGGAGCGCATCGACCTGCTGTTCGATGCGGGCACCTTTCGCGAATACGGGCTGCTGGCCACCCATTCGGCCCACCGCCCCGAGATGGAGGGCAAGATCACGCCCGCCGACGGCGTGATCACCGGCTTCGGCATGATCAACGGGCGCCGGAGCGGCGTGGTGTCCGAGGACTTCACCGTGCGTGGTGGCTCCCTGGGCACCACCGGGTTGGCCAAGAAGAACCGCATGGTGGACATCTGCACCCGGGAGCGCGTGCCCCTGGTGTGGATGCTGGACGGGGCCGGGGCGCGGGCCGAGGAGTTCATCGCCGAGGGCATGCCGCCCATCGGCCTGCACATGAACATCGCGCGCATGTCCGGCATCGCGCCCCAGGTGGGGCTGGTGCTGGGGCCATCCGCGGGGGATTCCTCCCTGGTGGCGGCGGGGCTGGAATTCATCGTGATGACCAAGGGTCAGGGCATGATGGCCGCCGGCGGGCCGCCCATCGTGCAGAGCGCGCTCAAGATGGACGTGAGCAAGGAGGAACTGGGCGGCTGGGAGGTGCACGGCAAGACCAGCGGTCTGGCCGACAATCCGGCCGAGGACGACGCGGATGCGATCCGCATCTGCAAGGCATACCTCTCCTACCTGCCCAACAACGCGTGGCAGTACCCGCCGGACGTGACGCCGACGGACGACCCCCGGCGCATGGATGAGGAACTGCTGACCATCCTGCCGGAGAACCTGAAGCAGCCCTACGACATGAAGCGTCTCGTGCGCGCCGTGGTGGACCGGGACAGCTTTTTCGAGATCAAGCCGGACTACGCCAGGATGGTCATCGTGGGATTCGCGCGCATGAACGGGCATCCGGTGGGCCTCATCGCCAATCAGCCCAAGGTCTACGCGGGTGCCCTGACCGCCAAGGCCGCCCAGAAGGCGCGCCACTTCATCGATCTGTGCTCCGCCTACCACCTGCCCCTGATCTCCCTGGCCGACGTACCGGGGGTGATGACCGGGCCGCTCTCGGAGCGGGAGGGAGCCCTGCGCTACGGTCTGGCCGCCGCCAACGCCCTGGCCTGGGCCGGCGTGCCCCTGTTCACCGTGGTCGTGCACAAGATGTTCGGCTTCGGCGGCGGCGTGATGGGCGGCTACGGCATCGGCCAGACGCTGACCCTGGCCTGGCCCACGGCGGACTTCGGCTCCCTGCCCGTGGAAAGCGGTGTGCTGGCCGCCTATCCGCGGGAGCTGGCCGAGGCCAAGCAAGCGGGCAATTACGACGAGGTGAAGGCCCACCTGGAGCAGCAGTACATGGAATACTGCGGCCCCTTCCCGGCGGCGGGGGATTTCAACGTGGACGACGTGATCGACCCGCGCGAGACCCGTCCGCGGCTGATCGAGGCGCTGGAGCTGGCCCTGGAGCGCCGCGTGGAGCCGGCCCAGCCCAAATGGCGCCATGGTGTCTTGCCATAGGCATGGCCTGCTGCCGTAGGGGCAGGCTGGCACAGCCACGGGCGATGCTGCTTATTCACTGAAACGATAGGTCTTGCGATGAACGGTTGGAAGCCCCTGCCGGTGCTGCTCAAGGTTTTGTGCGTGCTGCTGGTGCTGTGGGTGGCCATGTCACTCATGGTGCTGCTGACCATGCCGGAGCGGGAGGTGGCCTTCTTCGGGCTGATCCTGACCGGCACGGCGGGGGCGCTGGTCGTCATCGTGCTGGACGTATTATGCCCGCTGCTCTTTCTGGTGGCGGCATGGAAGCGGCGGGGCTGGGGCGCGGCCTTCGGGATGGCCTACAATGCGGTATTCGCCCTCAACATGATCGTGTCACTGCTCCTGTTTCGGGAGAAATTCGGTAACGCCATCTGGTTTCCCCTCGTGGCCAGCCTGATTTTCCTGGGCATCATTGCCAGGGAGCGGCGGTACTTTCGGCAGGCCTGATCGGGGATGGCACCACAAGAGCCAGGAGGATGAGTCCATGCGCGAAAAGATCACCCCGCATCTGTGGTTCGACGGCAATGCGGAGGAGGCGGCGGAGTTCTATGTGAGCCTGTTCCCCGACAGCCGCATCGACGCGGTGCATCGGTCGGCGGGGGACAATCCCTCCACCAAAAAGGGCGACGTGCTGGTGGTGCAGTTCACCCTGGCCGGGCGCCCCTATGCCGGGATCAACGGTGGGCCGCAGTTTTCCTTCACCGAGGCGGTATCGCTCCAGATCGACTGCGCCGATCAGGCGGAGGTGGATCGGTATTGGAATGCGCTCACCGCCGACGGGGGAGCTGAGAGCATGTGCGGCTGGTGCAAGGATCGCTTCGGTCTGTCCTGGCAGGTGGTACCGCGCCGGTTGATGGAACTGCTCGCCTCCCCCGACCGGGCCGCCGCCGAGCGCACTATGCAGGCCATGCTGCCGATGAAAAAGCTGGATGTGGCCGCCCTGGAAGCGGCGGCGCGGGGGTAGGCGGGATGCCGGGTGGAATTGCGATCGCAACGGAATTCGGCGGCCGCAATTGCCCGCAGCCAAGTTCCAGCCGATCCTCAATACTTCTTGTCCATGATGTCGGCGGGGGGATGGTGCTGCCGCCACCAGTTGGCAATGTCCTTGCGCGGGGCGACCCATACGTCCGGGAATTTCCGCACATGCTTCAAGAATTCCTCCAGGTAGCGGATGCGGCCCGGGCGGCCGATGATGCGCTGGTGCAGGCCCAGGCTCATCATGCGCGGAAGCTGCTTGCCCTCCCAGTGCAGCCAGTCGAAGCTGTCGGTCGCATATTGCAGCCACTGCTGCATCGAAATGGCCGGATCGCCCCACAGCTTGAAGTCGTTGGAGTCCATGGCATAGGGCAGCACGAGCATGTAGTCCTTGCCCACCTGCTCCCAGAAGGGCGTGTCGCTGCTGTAATCGTCCATGTGGTACTCGAACCCGTTTTCCAGCAGCAGGCGCCGCGTGTTGGGCGAGTAGAGATAGCGCGAGAGCCAGCCTACCGGCCGCTTGCCGGTGGTCTGCTTGATGCTGGCCACCGCATCCTTGATGAACTGGGCCTCCCGTTCCTCGTCCATGCGGAACTGGTGAATCCAGCGGTGCCCATGGGCGCACACCTCGTGCCCGCCACTGACGATGGCGTGGGTCAGTTCCGGCGCCCGCTCCAGGGCCACGGCCGCGGCGGTGAAGGTGGCCTTCACGTCGTATTTTTCGAGCAGGCGCAGAATGCGCGGGCCGCCCTCGTTGATGCCGTACCGGTAGTTGCTCTCGTTGGCCACATTGCGCTGGCCCTTGCCCAGGGATGCCTTGGCCTCGTCCACGGATTCGGCGAAGGCATCCCCTTCCAGCGGATTGTATTCCGCGCCCTCTTCCACGTTGACGACGATGGAAAGGGCCATGCGGGCCCCATGGGGCCAGAAGATGGTTTGATCGTGGACGGTCATCGGCTCCAAGGGTCGAAATTTGGATGGTTGCGGGGCGGCGCACCGGTCACGCCTGGGCGTGGCCGGAGGCGCCGCGTCTCTGGTCATAGCATCGCCGCCGCATGGGCTCAATCACTTAAGGTCACTTGCGGTGGTGTGCGCAGGCCCCGGCGCGCCGCGATGGCACCGGACAGCGGAATTCGGTATGGTGCCGGGAAAGGTGTTGCCTTCCCACCGACCGACAGGAGGAGCTATGGACAACGTGGCGATTACCGGCCGGGGCGTGATTTCGTCCCTTGGGCTGACGATGGAAGACTTCAACCATGCGCTGAACACGGCCCATGTGGCGGTGGAGGCGTCGCCCTGGGTGGGGAAGCAGCACGGCCTGGAACACCAGTGGGTGTCCCTGGTCAAGGGGTTCGATCCGGCCAAGTACATGGACGAGCGCACGGTGCGCGGCACGGACCTGTTCGCGCGCTTTTCCATCGGGGCGGCGGCGGAGGCCATCAACGATGCCGGCGTGGAGCTGGATCCCCTGCGCACCGCGGTGGTCTTCGGCACGTGCATGTCGGGCATCGACGCCATCGTGGAGGAGCAGGAAAAGCTGGACAGGGACGGCCCAGAGCCGGTGAGCGGCAAGATGCAGATCAAGGCCTGGCCCAACATGGCCGCCGCGCAGATCGCCATGATCTGGCAACTCCATGGCCCCCTGCTCACGGTCTCCACGGCCTGTGCCTCGTCCCTGGACGCGGTGGGCATCGCCGCGCGCATGATCGAGGCGGGCCAGTGCGACATGGCCATCGCCGGCGGGGCCGATGCGGCGCGCAGCCAGATCTTTGCGCTCACCGGGGGCAAGTACGGCATCTACTCGACGGCCAGCGACCCCATGAAGGCGTGCATCCCCTTCGACGTGGAGCGCTCCGGCGTGATCAACGGCGAGGGCGCGGGCTTCGTGGTGCTGGAGCGGGCCGACCGCGCCCGCAAGCGCGGCGCGACGATTCACGGCTATATCCGCGGCTATTCCTGCATTGCCGATGCCTCCCATCCCTCCTCTCCGGAGGCGGAAGGCACCTGGGAGCAGCGCACCATGGAGCTGGCCCTGGAAGAGGCCAGGCTGCCGCGGGGCGCCGATCAGGTGGATGCGGTGATCGCCCATGGCACCGGCACGCCGGTGGGGGACATCGTGGAGGTGAAGGCGCTCTCGCGCCTCTTCGGCAAGCGTGACGAGGCCATTCCCATCATGTCGCCCAAGGGCAACTTCGGTCACACGGTGGGGGCCGCGGGCATCATGGGCCTGTTCGCCGGGCTGCACAGCATGCAGCAGAATGCCCTGGTGCCCACGGCCGGCACGAACAACGTGATTCCCGAGGCCAAGCAGGTGCGCGTGGTGACCCACGAGCCGGCGCCCACGCCCATCAAGACCGTACAGGTCAATGCCTTCGGCTTCGGCGGGCAGGATTCCTCCATGGTGGTCACCGAGGCGTAGGGGCAAGCAGCGCGCGTCCTGCGCGATGCCCGCTGCGCGGGCGCCTCGGGAGCGTGGATGAAATTCTCCCGCAGGCGGCGGTGTCCTGCGCCCCTCAGGCCGGGGGATGCTGCTTGGCCCACCATGCGGCGATTTCCGCTCGGGTGGCGAACCACACGCCGGGGCGGCGCACCATGTGCCGCAGCAGGGCATCCAGGTGCACGATGCGCCCAGGCCGCCCGATGATGCGCTGGTGCAGGCCCACGGTCATCATGCGCGGTGCCTCCGCGCCCTCCGCATAGAGCCAGTCGAAGGTGTTGCGGGCGTAGCGCCCCCATTCCTCCACGCCCAGGTTGGCCGGCGGCCACAGCTTGATGTCGTTGGTGTCGAAGGCGTAGGGGATCACCAGAAACGGCCCGCCGTTGACCTCGTCCCAGAAGGGCATGTCGTCGCTGGCATCGTCCATGTGGTAGGTGAAGCCTTCCTCGGCCAGGATGCGGCGCGTGTTGGGCGTGCTCAGGTAGCGGCACAGCCAGCCCTGGGGGCGCCGGCCGGTGGTCTGCGCGATGCTGTCCGCGGCCTTGCGGATGAACTCACGCTCGGCGGCCTCGTCCATGCGGTACTGGTAGGCCCATTTGTAGCCATGGCCCACCACCTCGTGGCTGCCGTCGACGATCATCCGCGTCAACTCCGGCGAGCGCTCCAGGGCCACGGCGGCGGCGGTCATGGATGCCTTCACCCCGTAGCGCTCGAACAGGCGCAGGATGCGCGGCCCGCCCACCCGGCGGCCGTATTCGTAATTGGTTTCGTTGGTGACGTTGCGCAGGCCCCCGCGCACCATGGAGCCGGTTTCGTCAATATTGTCGGCATGCGCGTCCCCGTCGGCGGGGTTGTATTCGGCCCCTTCCTCCACGTTGATCACCAGGGAAACGGCGATGCGGGCGTTGTTGGGCCAGAAGGGACGCTGGTGTGCCGTGCTTGTGGGAGAAGCCGTGCTTGTGGGAGAAGCCGTATCCGTTGCGGATGCTTTGCTCATGAAGAAACTCCGGCTGCCGGTAGGGGGAGGGTTCGCTCCCTCTGTAGCAGGCTTCGCGCGGCGCCGCCACGGCATGGGCTGCGCGGCCCGGCGAGGCCGCCGCAAGGGGCGCCCGGCAGGCGGGGCGGCATGGATTCCATGTCCCATCGGTGGTAGGCTGCGCGTCGGCAGTCCGGTCGACCCGCGACGGTGCGGCGCGACCCTCTAACGGATCGGAGTGACAACGGATGGATATTTCCGCTCAGGCATTGGAACAATTTTCCGGGGCCAACGGGGACAGCGAGCTCGCCGCGAACGTGCGCGAGACCATGGCCGGCATCACCAGCCAGTTCGACCGGCAGTACCTGCTGGATTGCTGGCGCAAGCAGGAGTTCACCACGGCCCTGTGGGACAAGATGGGTGAGCTGGGCCTGCTGGGCATTGGCGTGCCGGAGTCAGCCGGGGGCATGGGCGGCGGCCTGGCGGAGATGGCGCTCATCTGTGACCTGCTCTCGCAGGCCGGTATGCCGCCCTTTCTGTACACCCTGACCTGCTTCGCACGCACCCCGGTGGTCAAGCACGGCACGCCGTCCCAGATCGCGCAATTCGTCACGCCGACCGCCACCGGCGCCAAGCGCATGTGCTTCGCGATCACCGAGCCGGACGCGGGCACCAACAGTTTCCGCATGAGCACCAAGGCCGAGCGCAGCGCGGGCGGCTGGGTGCTCAACGGGCAGAAGGTGTTCATCTCCGGGGCGGCCGACGCGGACCTGATGATGGTCATCGCGCGCACGCGGCCCTACCAGGAGGGCGAGGACCGCAAGGACGGGATTTCCGTATTCGTCATCGACGCCAAGGCCAAGGGGCTGGAGCTGAATCCGCTCAATATCGAGATGTACCTGCCGGAGTTGCAGTACCAGGTGTACCTGAACGACGTGGAGGTGCCCGAGGATGCGCTGATCGGCCCCGAGGGCAAGGGCCTGGCCACCCTGTTCGACGCGCTCAACCCGGAGCGCCTGCTCATCGCCTCGATCTGCGTGGGCACGGGGGACTATGCTCTGGGCAAGGTGGTGGATTATGTGAACCAGCGCGCGCCCTTCGGCCGGCCCACGGGCTCGTATCAGGGCGTGCAGCATCCGCTGGCCCGGGCCAAGAGTCATCTGGAGGCGGCGCGGCTGATGACCTATTTCGCGGCGCGCCTGTTCGATGGCGGCGGCAAGGCCGGCCCTGCGGCAAACATGGCCAAGCTGCTGGCGTCCGAGGCGGGTGTGGAGGCCGTGGATGCGGCGATCCAGTTTCATGGGGGCTACGGCTTCGACGAGGACTACGACATCATCACGCTGTGGCCCATGCTGCGCCTGTTCAAGACGGCGCCGCTGAACAACGAGATGATCCTGAACTACATCGGCGAGCACATTCTGCACCTGCCCAAGAGCTACTAGGCAGGCGCCACGCCAGGACAGCACGGAGGACGACCCCATGTCAGACGCGCCAGAGACAATGCCACGGCGGCACCAGCGGCGGCCGCAGCTCCCGGCGGAAGTGGACCGGGCGCAGGAGACGACCAGGGATGTCGCCCCCGCAGGCGGCCGGGAGGACGCACCCGCTGATCCCGAAGACAGTGCGGAAGCCCTGTTCTCCGGCTGGAAGTGCGCCCTGAAGCGCTAAGGCGGCCAATGCATGCCACGGCGGACCAGGGCGGCGCCGCATAGAGCGCCATGCCGCCGCTGCGGCCTGTGCCGTCAATCCCGATACCCTTCACCGAACCCACAAGGTACGCCCCATGAGTGATGCAGTCCGTTACGAACGCGATGGCGCCGTCGGTGTCATCACCGTGAGCAATCCGCCCGTCAATGCCCTGTCCCAGGCTGTGCGTCAGGGGCTGCTGGATGCCACAAAGGCGCTGGAGGCCGATGACGAGGCGACCGCCGGTGTGCTGATCTGTGACGGGCGCACGTTCATCGCCGGGGCGGACATCACGGAATTCGGCAAGGGCGCGCTCACGCCGCCCTTCAACCTGGTGCTGGAGCGCATCGAGAATGCCTCCAAGCCCATCGTGGCGGCCATCCACGGCACCGCGCTGGGCGGCGGGCTGGAGACGGCGCTGGCCTGCCACTACCGCTGTGCCGTGCCGGGCGCCCAGGTGGGGCTGCCGGAGGTCAAGCTGGGCCTGTTGCCCGGGGCGGGCGGCACACAGCGGCTGCCGCGGCTGATCGGCGTGCCCGAGGCGCTGCAGATGATCACCAGCGGCGATCCGGTGCGGGCGCCGCGGGCCCAGGAACTGGGCATCGTGGACCGGGTGGTCAGCGGCGAGCTCCTCGCCGATGCGAAAGCCTATGCCGCCGAGCTGGCCAAGGATGGCGCGCCCCGCCGGCGCATTCGCGACATGGAGGACAAGCTGCAACTGGCCCGGCAGAACCCCAATATCTTTGACGAGTTCCGGCAGCAGATCGCCCACCGCTTCCGTGGCTTCGAGGCGCCCTACCGCATCATCGACACGGTGGAAGCCGCGGTGAACCTGCGCTTCGAGGATGGGCTGAAGAAGGAGCAGGAGCTGTTCCTGGGTCTCATGACCGGCACCCAGTCCGCCGCACAGCGCTACCTGTTCTTCTCCGAGCGCGAGGTGGCCAAGATTCCCGATGTGCCCAAGGGCACCCCAGCCCAGCCCATGCGGCGCGTGGCCGTGTTGGGCGCCGGCACCATGGGCGGCGGAATCGCCATGAACTTCGCCAATGCAGGGGTTCCGGTGACCATGATCGATGTGGCCCAGGAGCAGGTGGAGCGGGGCATGGCGACCATTCGCGGCAACTACGCCGCCACCGTGTCCAAGGGGCGCCTGAGCCAGCAGGCCATGGACGAGCGCATGGCGCTGATCACGCCCAGCACCGAGCGGGACGCCATGGGGGAGGCGGACATGGTGATCGAGGCAGTCTTCGAGGAGATGGATCTCAAAAAGGAGGTCTTCGCCGACCTGGACCGCCGCTGCCGGCCCGACGCGATCATGGCCACCAACACCTCCACCCTGGATGTGAACGAGATCGCCGGGGCCACGTCCCGCCCGGAGCAGGTCATCGGCACCCACTTCTTCAGTCCGGCCAACGTGATGCGCCTGTGCGAGGTGGTGCGGGGAGACAAGACCAGCGTGGAGACCATCGCCACCACCATGGAGATGGCTCGCGCCATCGGCAAGATCGCCGTGCTGGTGGGGGTGTGCGACGGCTTCGTGGGCAATCGCATGCTGCACCAGCGCCGGCGCGAGGCGGAGTTCCTGCTGGAAGAAGGCGCGTTGCCGCAGCACATCGACAAGGTGCTGTTCGAGTTCGGCTTTCCCATGGGGCCCTTCGCCATGGGCGACCTGGCAGGGCTGGATGTGAGCTGGCGCATTCGCAAGCGCCAGGCGGCTTCCCGCCCGGCCGGACAGCGCTACTCCTCCATTGCGGACAAGATCTGCGAGATGGGCCGCTTCGGCCAGAAAACCGGTGCCGGCTGGTATCGTTACGAGGAGGGCAGCCGCATTCCCATGCCCGATCCGGAAGTGGAGGCGCTGATCCTGGCGGAGTCCGAACGGCTGGGCATCGACCGCCGCGATATCACCGACGAGGAGATCATCGCGCGCTGCATCTATCCCATGATCAACGAGGGCGCCAAGCTGCTCGAGGAAGGCATCGCCCTGCGCGCCTGCGATATCGACGTGATCTGGGTCTATGGCTATGGCTGGCCGCGCTACCGGGGCGGGCCGATGTTCTATGGGGATACGGTGGGGCTGGATAATGTGCTGTCGGCGCTGCAGGAATTTCAGCAGCAGCACGGCGATGTGTTCAAGCCCGCCGCGCTGCTGGAGCGCCTGGTCGCCGAGGGTGGGTCATTCCAGAATTATCGGTCCTAGGCCTGCTCGGGCTGAGCCGGAGCGCAACGTCCACCCCGCGACGCCGCCCCTGGGGCAGCCGGCGCAAGGCCATGGGGGTCGGGTCAGGCGCTGTGCAGGCTGGCCGGGTCGTAGCCCTTGGGCACACCCGCCTTAGCCACGGCGCCGGTCAGCGGCTCTTCGGGCAGACCCTTGCGGATGATGTCGCGCACCTCCACCAGCTTCTCCACGTTGACGCCCGTGCGCAGGCCCATGGACTCCAGCATGAACACCAAGTCTTCCATGTTGATGTTCCCCGTCGCATTCGGGGCGAACTGACAGCCGCCCAGGCCGCCCAGGGAGGCATCGAAGTGGCGCACACCGGCTTCCAGGGCCGCCACCACGTTGGCCAGGCCCAAGCCGCGGGTATCATGGAAATGGGCATGCAGCGTCATGTTCGGCAGGTCCTTGCGCACCGCGTCGAAGGTGGCCTTGACCAGTGCCGGATCGGCATAGCCCACCGTGTCCGCGATGGCGAGCTCGTCCGCACCCGCCTCGGCCAGGGCGTTGGCTATCCTGCGCACGGCATCGAGGGAGATCTTGCCCTCGAAGCTGCAGCCCAGGGCGGTGGCCATGCCGGCGACAATCTTCGGACGCCGATCCGGCGGCAGTTCGTTGCGCATGGCGGTGATGCGCTTGAAGTCCTCCACGGACTCCTCGGGGGAGCGGCGCACATTGGACTTGTTGTGGCTTTCGCTGACGGACATCACGAAGTCCACCTCATCCACGGCGGCTTCCACGGCGCGCTCGAAGCCCTTCAGGTTCGGCACCAGCGCGGAGACCGCCAGGCCGTCAATGTTGCGGGCATGGCGCACCACGTCCATCGCGTCGGCGAACTGGGGAATGAGCTTGACGGGGACGAAGGAACACACTTCGATATTCGGCACCCCCGCGGCCGCTTCCGCCGTGATCCATGCGGTCTTGAGCTCGGTGGGCATGAAGGTGGAAATGTTCTGCAGGCCGTCGCGCAGCCCGACCTCGCGGACTTCGACATCGATCTTGTTGCTCATGGTGGCTCTCCTCAGGTGGTGACTTGGGGTCAGCGTAACACATCCGTTGCCCATCGCGCAGGGGGGTCAATGTCCCGGCGCGGCGTGGCCGTTGTCGAATAGCCCATCGATAAACCCCTGGAATGCTTCATATTCCAGCGGAGCGCCCGCGTCCCGGTTGAAGAAGGCCAGGCAGTCCCGCACCTTGGCTTCCATCTGCTCGGGGGTGGGCGGGCTCTTGGGGGAGCCCGGATACACCTCGCACACGGCCTGGGCCACGATGGCGTCGTCCGCCCCGTGGGCAATCACCTCGATGGCGCCCAGCCCCTGCTTGGGTGAGCCCTTGGGCGCCTCGCGCTTTTCCACCTTGCCGCGCACCGCGGCGATGTCCGGGCGCTGCACGGCGTCGGTCTCGAAGTGGGCCAGCCCCACCGCGCCGTCCACCATGGCGCAGGCCACGGCATGCTCGCCGCTGAACTTGCCTTCCAGGCCGCTCTTGGGCTCCTTGTGTCGCAGGGCGATGAAGCCGCCGTAGGGGCCGTTGAGCTCGATGCGCGTGAGCTGCTGCGGCACAATGCCCTTGGCCTTGAGCTGCTCATGCACTGCCAGCCCGGCGGAGATGGGCCGGTGGGCCAGATAGCAGGCCGGATACAGCTTGACGGACAGACCCGTCTGGGCCGGGTCGAAGGTGATGCTGTCCGGGTCGAATTGCAGCTCGCTGCCGCCGTACAGGTCGAAGAAGCCCTTGGGGCCGAAGATGTCCTCATCGGCCGTGACGCCCATGCGCGCCAGCCGCGCCGCGCGCAGCCCACCGGCGGCGGCCAGTCCCGCCTGGAGCGGCTTGGCCATGGCGCCGAAGTTCCGTTGCAGGCCGCCGGAATGGGCGGCGGCGATGCCCAGGGCATGGGCCGTGTGCTCGCTGTTGAGCTGGTACAGATATGCCACGGCCGCCGCCGCGGCGATGGGCCCGATGGTGCTGGTGGCGTGCCAGCCCTTCTCGTAGTGGGCAAAGCCCAGCACGCGGCCCAGGGCCACGTCCACGCTGATGCCCATCTGAAATGCGCTGGCCAGCCGGGGCGCCGTCTCCGGCCGCTCCCGCACCGCGGCCAGCAGGGCCGGCACGATGACCGCGCTGGGATGGCCGGAGCTTTCCAGGTGCACGTCGTCATAGTCCAGCGCATGGGCGCCGGCCCCCAGCAGCTGCGCGGCTATCTCCGGCTCCAGGGCCATCGCCCCGTCGGGCCGGTAGCCCCCGGCATTGCCATAGGCGGCCGCCACGCGCCGCGTGACCGGCTCGTGCCAGCCGGCATAGGTCACCGCCAGGGTGTCCTCGAAGGCCAGCCGCACGCTGGGCTGCTCCGCCAGGGGCAGGGGCTTGGTTTCCGTCAGCAGCGCCAGCAGCCGTTCCAGAAATGGTGTCGCCATGAGACTCCCCTTTCAGCCGTGAATGGTTTTGTGGCCCCAGGTGCGGCCTTGCCGCTGCTGCGGGCGGGCTGTCGCAGGGCGCCGCAGGGACCCGCCAGCGGGTGCCACATGCCACATCTGCCTGTCGCCGTTCGGCGCCTATTGGCTTCTGCGGTGCGCTCACTCCCCGATGAAGTTGGGCTTGCGCTTCTCATTGAAGGCCAGCACGCCCTCCAGGCGGTCCTTGGACTTGGCCGTGTGATTGTACAACTGCAGGCTCTGCTTGATGGCATTGGTCAGGTCCATCTGTAGCCCGCAGTGAATCGACTGCCGCGCGGCGCGCACCGCCAGGGGTCCGTTGCCGGCAATCTTGTTGGCCGCCTGCAGGGTCATCTCCAGCAGCTTGTCATCGGGACAGACCTTGTTCACCATGCCCCAGGCCTCACCTTCCTGACTGCTGAACTGGTCGCCGGTGAGGATCACCTCCTTGGCCCGCCGCTCGCCCACGGCTCGCGGAAAGTGCAACGTCCCGCCGGAGCCGGGAAAGATGCCCAGCTTGATCTCCGGCAGGGCAAAGCGCGCCGTCTCCGCCGCATAGATGAAATCGCAGGCCAGGGCAATCTCGCAGCCGCCGCCCAGGGCCAGGCCGTTGACCGCGGCGATGGTGGGCACATTGAGGTCGGTGATGCCGAAGACCGCATCCTCGAAGATCACGTGCTGCTTCTGCCACGTGGCGTCGGTCATGCCCTTGCGCTCCTTCAGGTCGCCGCCCACGCAGAAGGCCCGGTCGCCGGCGCCCGTGAGGATGATGCAGCGGACATCGGGGATGTTATCGCGCAGCTCGATTTCCACCAGATCGCGCATGTCGATGCCCATCTGGGTGTTCATGGCGTTCATGATCTGGGGACGGTTGAGCGTCACCTGGAGCACATGCTCGTCGGCCCATGCCAGGGCCAGGGTCTCATATTGCTTCAGCGTCACGGGGTGTCCTTGCGGTAGGGGTTGAGGATTTCGGCGGTATGCTCGCCCGGCTTGGGCGGACGCCGCAGGATGGGTGGGCGCCGGCCGTCAAAGGACAGCGGCAGGCCGATCTGGTGCATGTCGTCGGTGTCCGGCACAGCCTGATGAATTCCCAGCGCCGCCGTCTGGGGGTGGGCCAGCACCTCGGCGGTATCGTGCAGCGGCGCGCAGGGCACGCCCACGGCCTCCAGGGCGGCCTGCCAGTGTTCCTTGGGGTGGGCGGCCAGGGCCTGCTCCATGTCCGTGATGAGCCCATCGCGATGGGCCACGCGCTCCGCGTTGGTGGCGTAGCGCGGGTCGTCGGCCCATTCGGGATGGCCCAGGGCGCCGGCCATGCGGCGGAACAGGGCATCCGTGCCGGCGGCGATGATCAGCTCGCCGCTGGCCGTGGGAAAGGCCTGGTAGGGCGCGATGAAGGCGACGCCCGTGCCCGTCTTGCCCGAAACCTTGCCGCTGGCATGGTAGCTGGCCACATGGGCGCTCATCCAGCCCAGGGCCGTCTCGAACAGGGAGGCATCGACCTCGCAGCCCTCGCCGGTGGCATGGCGCCGGTTCAGGGCGGCCAGAATGCCGATCACGCACCACATGCCCGTGCCCATGTCAATGATGGACGTGCCGATGCGCACGGGCGGGCTGCCCGGCAGGCCGGTGACGGACATCAGCCCGCCGAAGGCCTGCATCAGCGGATCGTAGCCCGGCTTGTCCTTCTCCGGGCCCGTGCGGCCAAAGGCGCCCAGGTTGCAGTAGATCAGCGCCGGCTTGCGCGCCCGCAGGGTCGCCGCGTCCAGCCCCATGCGCTGCACCGCGCCCGGCCGGAAGTTCTGCAGCACCACATCCGCATGGTCCGTGATGTAGGTGCGCAGCAACTCGCGCTGGCCCTCGTCCTTCAGATCGATGGTGATGGAGCGCTTGTTGCGGTTGAGATACTGGAAGATGGCCGAGGAGCCCTGCCAGAAGGGCGGGCCCCAACTGCGTGCATCGTCGCCGCCGTCGGGCTTTTCCACCTTGACGACCGTGGCGCCCAGGTCGCCCAGCACCTCGGTGCCATAGGGCGCGGCCACGTTGGCGCCCAGTTCCACCACGTGAATGCCGGCCAGGGGCGCATGGGCGGGTGGCGAGGAATCGGTCGGGGAAGCGGTCACAATATCCCGGTGTCTCGGTTCAAGGACGGCGGCATGCCGGCGCGGTGCCGGCTGCCGGGGATCTACCACGGCGGGAGCGTCGCAATGCCATGCCCTCCGTGTTCGGCGGCACGATGTCGCTCCCGTCGCCGCTCCCGTCGCCGCCGCGAGCGGTTTTTGGCCCCCATCAGTAGCCCTGGCCGGCGGCCCTGTCAATGGGCCGGACGGGGCCGGTGGCCTCAGTGGCGAGTTTCGTGTTATCGGATGCAGGCGAATCGATCAGGTGCCGCCGGGGCTGCCGGGCGGCCGCGCGATCCTGTCAACCCCCTTGCCATGACTGCATCATGACCACCCCTGAGATGCTGGCCATCGCGCGCCATATGCCCATCACGGTGGAGCGCAT